>WNGE01004976.1_pt1 | contig 15185 bp, 23 predicted proteins | sample 5400651 | NCBI WGS metagenome assembly WNGE01 (sample SAMN13153370, study PRJNA577476) | soil metagenome | isolation source: 60 cm soil or saprolite under grassland replicate 2 | place: USA:California | collected 2016-06-15 | reverse complement strand
CGATGACCAACAAGATTCTCGCAGCCATGGTGGTCTTGCTAGTGACCGCTGCCGCTGCCGTCGCGCAGAGCACTGTTCCCATTGCCCGCCCCCGAGCCTCTGACTTGGGGCTGAAGGTCGGCATCCTGCCTGCCGGGTCGCTCGACGCGATCACCGATGTTGCTGGCGTTGAGGTCGGGCAGACGACTATCATCCGTGGCGGCGATGTGCGCACGGGCGTGACCGCCATCCTGCCACATCCCGGCAATCTGTTCCGAGAAAAGGTACCGGGCGCAGTTTTCGTGGGCAACGCCTTCGGCAAGCTGGCTGGTTCGACCCAAGTGAATGAACTTGGCGAGATCGAGACCCCAATTCTGCTCACATCGACCTTGAGCGTGCCGCGTGTGGCTGACGCGCTCATCGACTACATGCTGGCCTTGCCGGGAAACGAGGATGTCGAGTCCATCAACCCGCTGGTCGGCGAAACGAATGACGGATACCTGAACGACATCCGGGAACGGCACATCACGCGGGAGGACGTGTTCGCTGCCATCAAGAACGCAAAGGGCGGGCCGGTCGAGGAGGGCTCTGTCGGCGCGGGCACGGGGACAGTGGCGTTCGGCTTTAAGGGTGGCATCGGAACCTCCTCCCGCAGACTGCCTCCCAAGCTGGGCGGGTATACAGTCGGGGTTCTCGTCCAGACGAACTTTGGGGGCGTGCTCACGATGGCGGGCGCTCCGGTCGGCCGGGAACTGGGACGCTACTACCTGCGCGAAGAGCTTCAACAGGAAGGCAGCCCGACAGATCGGGGAAACGGATCGGTGATGATCGTCGTCGCGACCGACGCGCCCGTGGAGGCACGGAACCTGAGGAGGATGGCGTCGAGGGCAATGCTAGGGCTGGGGCGCACGGGCTCTGCGGGCTCTAATGGAAGTGGGGATTATGTGATCGCGTTCTCGGCTGCGTCGCAGGTGCGGATACGGTCGGAGGACAAGACGTCACCCCGGCACATCGAGTTGTTGCCGAATGACGCGATGTCGCCGCTGTTTCTGGCCGTGCTCGAAGCCACTGAGGAGGCGGTGTACAACTCTTTGTTACGAGCAACGACAGTCACCGGACGTGGACACACCGTCGAGGCACTTCCGCTTGAGAAAACCACGGAGATATTAAGAAGATACGGAGCCATCAAGTGAAGGAAAACGATCTGAAACAACGGCTCGCCAGCTACCACCAGATCAAGCTCAGCGTCATCGGCAGAAAGTCGGGACGCACGATCTCGATACTAGTATGGTTCGTTGTTGAGGGCGAGAAGCTCTACCTGTTGCCCGTTCAGGGCTCGGACACGCAGTGGTACAAGAACGTGCTCAAGAACCCGTCGATTCGGATTGAAGCGCGAGGCGTGGGGGCGGAGTTCCGGGCGACTCCCCTGACCGATGCCAAGGCTGTGAAGTCGGTGACTGAGAAATTTCGGGAGAAGCGTCAAGAAAGTACTACTCGAAATTCGATGTGGCGGTTGTGGTTGAATTGGTCTGAACCGACATTCTGCCAAGCATTGACCTCACCCTTATCCCCACCTAACATTGCTAGCCAGTGGCCACGCCCTCCCAACCCGTAGGGCAGACGGTTTCCCACTACCGCATTCTCCGCAGGATTGGCGGTGGAGGGATGGGTGTGGTCTACGAGGCTGAGGACCTAAGGCTAGGTCGGCATGTCGCATTGAAGTTCCTTCCTGAAGAAGTGGCGCAGGATCGGCAGGCACTTGAGCGCTTTCAAAGGGAGGCTCGGGCTGCCTCTGCACTCGATCACCCGAATATCTGCACGGTTTACGACGTTGGGGAAGATGAAGGAAGGCCCTTCATCGCCATGCAGTACCTCGAAGGGGAAACCCTCAAGCACAAGGTCGCTGGAAAACCGCTGGAGATCGAGACGGTGCTCGATCTGGGCATCCAGATTGCCGACGCTCTCGACGCAGCACACACGAAGGGCATCGTCCACCGTGACATCAAACCAGCCAATATCTTCGTGACGAATAGAGGTCAGGCGAAAATTCTCGATTTCGGACTGGCTAAGGTCTCCTCGAAGTTGGGGAGCGTTGCTGTGGGCGACGCGACCATCGGCTCCGAGGAGCATCTCACCAGCCCCGGCTCTACCCTCGGCACCGTAGCCTATATGTCGCCTGAGCAAGTTCGAGGGAAGGAACTCGATGCTCGCACCGACCTGTTTTCTTTCGGCGCGGTGCTGTATGAGATGTGCACTGGAACGCTGCCATTCCGGGGCGACACATCTGGGGTGATCTTCGAATCCATTCTGAATCGAGCGCCAGCCTCGGCAGTCCGGCTGAATCCCGGCCTCCCAGTCGAACTTGAACGAATCGTCAACAAAGCCTTGGAAAAGGATCGCGATATTCGCTACCAACATGCTGCTGACCTTCGGGCTGACCTCAAGCGGCTGAGGCGGGAAACGGAATCTGGCAAGACGGTGGCGAGTGTTGCGGCACCATCCCGCTGGTCACGCCGGACGATGTTGATCGGTGCAGTGGCGTTGGTGTTCGCCATCGCAGTCATTGCCGTGGCAGCGTTCTATCTGGGCAGCAGTAGTCGCGCCCCCATCAAGTCAGTCGCGGTACTACCCTTCGCGAATGCCAGCGGTGATCCGAACTTGGAATACTTGAGCGACGGGATCACGGAGGATGTTATCGACAGGTTGTCGAGTCTCCCAAATCTAAGGGTCATCTCGCGCACATCTGCGTTCCGTTACAAGCGGCGTGATATTGAGCCTGAAAAAGTGGCGAAGGAGCTTGGCGTCGAGGCTTTGGTCATGGGCAGGCTCATGCAGCGGGGCGACGATGTCTCAGTAAGCGCCGAACTCGTGTATGCACGCGAGGACAAACAGCTTTGGGGTGAGCATTACAACCGGAAGGTGGCTGACATCACTTCAGTTCAGCAGGAGATTGCGACGGCTGTTTCGGGAAAGTTGCGGGGAGGGCTGACCAGCGCAGAAAAAACACGTTTGAACAAGTCGTCCGCGACAAATCCCGAGGCGTATCAGCTTTATTTGAAGGGCAGGTATCACGCAAACCAAACAACCGCAGCGGGGCTAAAGAAGGCTATCGAGTATTTCGAGCAAGCCATCGACAAAGACCCCGGCTATGCTCTGGCCTACGCGGGTTTGGCGGACTCCTACTCTGCGCTTGGAGGCGGATGGTTGTATCTTTCTCCCAGCGACAGTTTTCCCAAGGCGAAGGCGGCGGCAAGGAAGGCGCTGGAGCTTGACGACACGCTCGCCGAGGCACATGCCGCGCTTGCATATGCCGTGTTCTTCGCCGACTGGGACTGGCCAAGTACAGAGCGAGAGTTCAAGCGGGCAATTGAGCTAAACCCGAACAATGCGCTCTCCCATGATCGCTATGCCGAATGTCTGAAAACGAGACAACGATTCGAGGAGAGCTTGGCGGAGGCGCAGCGGGCACAAGAGCTTGACCCGCTATCACCGGAAATAGTTTCCCAAGTGGGAACCGACTATCTGTTCACGCGACGATACGATGAGTCTATTGCGCAATACCAGAAGGCGCTCGACCTCAATCCAAACCTTCCGGCGATTCGTACCCTGCTATCTTGGGCATATGCAATGAAGCGCATGTATCCGCAAGCCCTTGCTGAATACGACAAGATTGCCGGTCAGGACAAGGCTGTAGCAGCAGAGAACCAGTTCGTTGCGGGCGGCCTTGGTTGGGTTTATGCGGTCTCGGGCAGGCGGGCCGACGCGCTAAAGATCGCCCAAGAATTAAAGGACTTGTCCTCGCGCACTTACGTCGATTTTTATTCGCTTGGGGGAATTTATGCGGGTCTCGGCGACAAAGACGAGGCGTTCCGGTTGCTCGAAAAAGGTTACGCACAGCATTCCGCTACAATGCCTTGGCTAGGTATAGACGTGTACTGGTACGGGATGCGCTCCGACCCGCGTTACGCCGATCTGCTGCGCCGGATGGGGCTGCCGCAGCCCGAGTGATCCGGGGTTGGCCCGAAGGTATACCGGGCGGACTAGCAAAATCGAAAATTTCGCACCAATGGAATCACTCGCTTGCGGCTGCTGCGGGAGACCCCTTCTTGACCAGCGTTGATTCTCTTGGCTTTCGCAGACACTCGTCATCCGATTCCGGTCGCCCCGGTCATTGAATCAGCACGATTTTGTCACTGCACTGGTTCCCAGCCCTCTGGAAGCATATCGAAAGCCAGCGTGTCACGGTAGGCGTACTCATTGCCTTCCCGCACTGCTACTGGCGTCAACATGTGCCAGATACGGTCATCATCGAAGGCGTAACACTCACCGCATTCGCGCATCGTGAAGCGCTCCATCTCGTGTTTGTCATTGTCCGTTATGATGACTTCGCCACCGCGAGCGCCGCAGCAGCCCAGTAGGTGCGTGGCGATGTACTTTTCCCCGTCTTTATGCAAGCCCGGTGGACTCGTGTCGCACGGTCGACCCGGCGTAGCCGCGAACCTTATTAGGTGGACGTTGACCAAGTACCTCGTCCCCACCGCCGAGAGCGGCAGGTAATGAAGGTGGTGAGCAATCATCTTGCGGACGCCCATGGAAGCAGCGATTGCGGAGGACAACGGAGCATACTCTCGCGGCTGACCGCCTAGTGTCGTATTGTATTTTTTCAACTGCACGTAAGGCGTGTTTTCCTCGCTCGACCAAACTTTTACACCACCCTCAACAATCTCCGCCCGGAGACGATTTAAGGAACGATACCTGTCGCCGCCGTCATAGTACTTGTCCTTCGGAATGGACCAAGCCGCATGGGCTAAGGCTTCCAGCGAGCGGGCTATGTCTACATCAATTCTGAGCGGCTGACGACTGAACCCGCGCTCGATGAGGTCGTTTCGCGACTTGGCATTATTTGCAACCGGAATGAGGCTGTCTTGACTCATGATTGCTCCTGACAATTGATTGACGATTGCATCACCACGGAGATTCCCCTATCTATCGCTTGCTGCTAATCGAATCAGACCAAGCGTCCATTAAACCGGAATCTCCTTTTTCACTTCAAGAACGCTGGCGATCATACGCCCACCTCATCGTCACGATGGTGTAGAAACATTTTCACCGGAAGTGCTACGAACCGATAATGCGATCTCCGCATAGGGGGCGCTCGCCGCCTACAACGACTTCCTGGCCCTCTGGAAAGACGCCGACCCTGACATCCCCATCCTGAAAGAAGCCAAGGCGGAGAACGCGAAGCTGCAATGACCCGTCCTACTAGCGTTTTGTAGCGGGAGTCAGTCTGATTCTTGGCTGGCTGAGTGGGAACCTTGGCGGGCTTCTCACAATCTCGAACTGTCGCCCCTCAGCTCTACTGTGATGAAGGGGACGTTCGAAAATACACTCAATGACCTTGACCACGGCGGTTACGTGCCTTGGGAACTTCGATACATTGATGTACAGGACTCGCAAGACTCCGAACCCAAGAAAGGTTGTCCGCATACTGGCACGACGGAAATGGGTGAGTGAGCAACTGCCAAAGTAATCTCTGTACACGGTACGGAAATCGGCGAAGAAACGAAAATGTACAGGAACCCTTGACCCTGACCTGATGACCCTCGGTAACTCGTTCCCATCGTCCCAAGGCCACCCCTGTCCTGCCTTCATCGCGCAATCAGTAACTACGTCAACAACAACTTTTTTTGATGACCAAGTGGTAATAATGGATGACGGTTCTACAGACCGCCCTGCACTTATAACCAATTGATAATATAGAGACTTACAAACCATGTTGCATGGCTGTTGCACGTTCATCAGAAATCGCCGATTTCCATTTGCTTTCCTAAGTCGTTTAGAATCAATGAGCCATTTTGCATTAAAAGGGGTCTAAGGTGCACTTTTTCGGGGTATAAAAGGGGTCTAAGGTGTAAATATTGGGCTTGTCGCCTACCTACGCATCGGTTTGGATTACAGCGCCGCCGAACGGAAGGAATACCCCTAGAAACGAACGATGGCTTGAGACGAAGCCCTAGATGAGTATCCGCCGACACCCCTGCTTGACTCCCACGGAAGGGGGTCTTTAAGGTCGGTTGAGAGGCACCCGCCAGGACGCCCCACACCCGTCGCTCGATGGTGACCGCTAGGCGAACCGAGCCGGATTGGTCTCCAGACGGGTCCAAACTGATATTTGTTTCGAACAACAACATCTGGGTGATGAATGCTGACGGTAGCGGCGCCAAGCCTTTGACGAACTTACCCGCTAAGTTCTCACCTGTGGTTTCTAGCCCCGTGTGGTCTCCCGACGGGACCAAGATCGCGTTCCAGTACACTGATATCGTCGAGTCCACCGACAGTGGCCTAAGAAAAACGCCGAATATTTGGGTGATCAATGCAGATGGTTCCGGCACCACCCCGGTTACACATTGGCAGTCAGGAGGGGTTGGTGGTCGTTTGGCGTGGCGTCCAGGACAGTAGAGGTAGTGTCCCCAGTTGTTGGCGTAACATCACCATCTCTAACAATGTCGGCAGTGTCAAGCATTTTCGAGCACACTGCGGCGTGCACTCGGAGAAGAGCGCCATTTCGCTCTCGTTGAAGGCTTCGCTTTCCAACCAAAGGCTCGCTCGCAATCGTTGCGGTCAGGAACTCAGTCCGACCCAACCATCTCTTCGATCACAACCTCGATCATGATTACTAGTTCGAACTCCCCGTGAGGGGAGTGGGATGCCCAATCATTACGCCGGTGATCTACGACACACCCTGGCGATGTACGGGCTCTCCCACGTGCGAACCGGACTTCCTCATCTGCTCGTAATCCCATTCCTTACGCCACATCCAGTAGAGTCGAACCGCAAGCTTGCGGGCCATGGCAACTTTGGCGATGCGCCGTTCTCGACGCAGGGCTAGGTGAAGAAACTGGCGCCGCCAGTCGGGGTCCGTGCGGACCGTGACCTGGGCCGCCTCCACCAGCAGAAAGCGCAGCAGAGAGTTGCCTTGCTTGCTGATGTGGCCCAGTCGTCGCCGATCACCACTGGATTCCTCCCACGGCCGGCAGCAGCAGGACAGGCGAAACCGGGGCTTCGTTTTCGCCGTAATCGATGGCAGTGCTGAAACCGTTGTCAGCCTTCACAAGACGCAGGCGCGTGCTGAAGCAGTCGCCGACCTGCACAACGAACGGGCCTCAAACCAGAAATGGTTGGGTTAGGCAGCCCCCGCCTTTCCGCGCTTTTTTCAAGAGTTCATCAATGCCGCGCTGCACCGGGTGCCGTGAGCTACCCGGTTGCTCGTCTTGTCCTCAGAGGGTGGGTCCGGAGAGCGCAAGCACCACGACCGCCTTCTTCGCCCCCTTGGGCATCGTCGCGTAGGCGCACTCAATGTTGGTGCCCTTCTTCGCCAGCTTCCCGGCCAATTCCGCAAGTGCGCCGGGCTTGTTAGCCAGTTCAACCTGCTCGAGCGTGCCTTCGGTGTATGGAAGGCCCGCCGCGCCCAGAGCCTTCTTGGCCCTGTTCACGCTGTCCACCACCACCTGCGCCGAGCCTTGCGCTCCTGCCGTGCTGTTCAACAGGGCGACGATGTTCACCTTTGCGTCGGCGAGAACCTTGGCCATGTGAGCCAAGGTTCCGGGTCGATTCTCCAGCGCCACCGTGAGTTGCTTCACTTTAGCCATGGCATGCCTCCACTCGTCGAGAGCGATAAGATTGCCCTGCGAATTGTGCGCACCAGCGCGGCCATTTGGCAAGGACATTCGGTGAGCGGTGGAACTAGACAAGCGGCAGGAAAATTAAAAGGCTGCGACATTGGTTACGTTCTAGCCGCCCGGCTCCTGCAAGGGAGTCAACGACGTGGAACACGCACCGTCACAGCCCGTTGCTCTCGGTCTCTGTTGCCGCAGAGAACCGATTCCTAGCCCGATTCTGCCGAGACTCCTGTTTCCGGGCAGACTGCGGACCAAAATGTGAGAACAGAGTAGTCCCAAAGCCGCACATCAGGATCGACTCCGCGCTCGCGTTCGAACAGTTCCTCCCGCCGAGCATTGGGAATGCCTGCGCTTGCCAAGGAGTGCGAGGCGTACCATTGGACATGAGCAGAATACATCCAGAATGCCCCGGCTCAGACCCCTCTGATCGGTCGGTAGCTCCTGATGTCCTCCTCCGACAAGAGCCAGCCGAGGAAGAAGACGAAGAGGAAGACGAAGGCGACGGCAAGGAAGATGACGATGATGACGACCAAGACGACGGCTACTCGGAGTGAGCCTGCCCTTGCTTGTGTCAGTGGGTGAGGGATGAAGCGCGAATATTTTGTCAAGGTAGTCGAGGAAGTGCTCGACTCGCTCCCGCAAGAATTTCGCAGTCGCATTCGTAACGTTGCTGTTCTGGTAGAGGATATGCCGCCGAACCAGCCATCACGGCAGTTGGGGCAGCAAAGGCGGCTGCTTCTGGGTCTCTTCCACGGTGTGCCCACGACCAAGAAGAGCGTATTTGACCTACCGACGGGGCCCGATCACATCGTGCTTTATCAGAAGAACATTGAAGCAGTCTGCTCCAGCGAGGCCGAAGTCCACGAACAAATCCGCCTGACGGTCATCCATGAACTGGGCCACTATTTCGGGATGGATGAGAACCAACCAACTGAAGGATGTTTAGCTAAGTTCACTAGAATCGGAGGCTATAGTGGATGGCAACGCCGCGACTCACTCCAGAACAGATCGCTCAGGTTTCCGGCCTCGTTGCCAAATACGTTGCAACCCAGTGCGAAAGGTCCGCCTCCCGTGCAATCCCGTTATCTGTACCGCAGAGGGCTCTCATGGGCGGATTTTTCTCTCCCCTGCTTATCGATGAAACGCGACTCCTCGTGCTACAAGGCGAATGGGTAGCCAATCCCGACTTCTATCCGATGTTGAGAAGCTTGGGTTTCAGTAATCTGCCCGACCAGTCCGCAATGGCAGCGATTACATTCTGTGATGTTGTGGTCTCGCACGGGCCGTTCTCGAATGGACTGTTGTTTCACGAACTCGTCCACGTGGAACAGTATCGGCAACTTGGCATTCCGCGATTTTCCGGGCTCTACGTGCGCGGATTTCTGAACGGTGGCAGCTACGGGGCGATACCCTTGGAAGTGAATGCATACACGCTTGGCGGTCGTTTTGAACAAAATCCTGCCAATCGGTTCTCAGTCGAAGATGAAGTACGGAGATGGATTGCGGAGGGCAGGTTGCAAGTTTGCCGATGGAATTGATCCCGATTTCCGGAGCGGAAATCTACTATGACGACCGCTTCCTCCCGCCCGAGGAAGCAACCGAGTTGTTCAATACACTGCTGAGCAAATGCGCGTGGGAACGACGCAGGGCTTCCTTTGGACACAGCGTCCCTCGTGACGAAGCCTACTATGGCGATCCCGGAACGCATTACACATACTCGCGCCGGGAGTACAAGCCGCTTCCTTGGATACCACAGTTGCTTCTATTGAAGACCCGCGTCGAAGATGCTACGTCGAGTGCTGCGTATGCCAATCTGCGACTGCCGAAGACGGGCTATAACGCGGTGCTCTGCAATCTTTATCGAAATGGCGATGACAGTGTCGGCCTACATGCGGATGCCGAGCCGGAAATGGGACCTGTGATCGCCTCTCTAAGTCTGGGCGCTGGGCGGGTGTTCCGGCTGAAGCGAAAAGATGGTTCAGTTGCGTTCTCGGAGAGGCTGCCCCACGGCAGCCTCCTAATTATGGCTGGCAAGACACAGAATTACTTCAAGCATGAAGTGCCCAAAGAGCCCGATGTGACACAGCCACGCATCAACCTGACGTTCCGGCACATAGAGCACAAATAGCTGCCGCGTCTCAAGCCACTGAAGTCATGCACTGCGATTCGTCCGCGGCCAATCGATCCGCCAGCGCCCGCCTGATGCTGGCACCCAGTACAAATGTTTCGGGGGCGTTCCCCGCGCATAGTGGTAAAGCACAGCGGCTCGCTCGTAGAAACCACGTGTGTGCCACGAGTCAGAAAATCCGAACCGCTGGAAATCGAGATGATGACAGAATTCGTGGCACAGGGTGCTCAAGAACGTACCGAAGGAAGTGATCTCTTTGCGCACCGCCGTCCGCATCCACACGCGGATCAGCATGGTTTCGGGATTGTAGTCGCCGAAGAGTTCGGTCGCCCAGTTTTCACGAACTCGTAGCGGACGGGCTGCAAGCACTCGGACATTACAGTTTGGTGTTCTGTAGAACTCTGATGTGGCTGCTAGAAACTCTGCACCGGCATTGCGAACATCCGCGTTTTCTCCTTCCTTCATCGACGACTCAATGGATTTTGCAATCGCCAGCAAGCATCCGTCCTGTGGCAGGTCGAGCGCCCTGATCCGCTCACTTTCCAGAAACCTCGCACGGTTCGCCTTGCGCGGTGGAGAGTCCGTCAGCATTGCACCTTCATCTATTGATAAGAATCAGAGCACGGCAGTGTTGCGGCGACTCTGCCGGATTCCATGTTGTTCATTAACGCTGATTTGATGAGTGATTCGTTCCTGTAGTGCTTCCACTGCCACAGTCCGTAGCCGTTCGCTAGATAGAACTGCTCCTCGTCCTTGCAGTTCTGAAACCTTTTGTCGCAGTTGTAGTGATAATGCAGAACCGCGTCCAGACCTGCCCCACGTTGCCTCCGGCATCCACTTGCACAGGAGCGTCCAAATTATTGACTGCGGTTCCGACCGTGCTCGTTTTGTATGGGTTGCATGAGGAGAAATACTGGAAGGTTGTGTCTGCCACTTTGATCTCTGGCCCCGGCTCGGACTTCGCTCACGCAGCGTGCGGCGACGGGCAGGTCGTGAACGAATCGCTTGAATGTCCGATTGTCTTCCCACTGCAACTCCGTAGAACGCATATAGATATGATCCGGGTCAAATGCCTTGACATCGAATCCATGCGCCTTCGGGCTTTTTAGCCAAAACCAGTAGCCCGCTGCTGCAAAGTCCTCGCTGGGGAATACCTCCGTGTAGAGGGGGTTTGGCTTGCCGCTCATGAAGTGGCAGCCCTTTTTGCCTGATCCATTGCGAAATACTTCATAACGTCGATCTGCCGGTTGGGACAAGAGAAGGTCTGTGCTGCGGCGATTGCGGAGATGGAGAGGACAAGGACTACTACCGACCGGGTCACCTAGAACCTCATCAGGGCCGTTTGCACTGCCCATCTCAGTCCACGCGGTCTCGCTACTTCGGCGAGAAGACCACACCAATGATGCGGTCGTTCATCGCCTCAGCGAGCTTTCGAGCCTCTTCCAGAGTCGTCCCGCTCAGCACTTCAAACGTGAGCTTCGCGTCAGCCAGTCGAGACACGGTATCGTGAAACAACTCCATTTCGATGATGGGTTTTCCTTCGGCGGTTCTTACGCTGAAGCGGCATCCGCATCAAGCTTGTTGGACATAACATGCTCAGTCACGTGCCGTTTCGCAGGATGCTTAAGTGGTGCCGCGCCTCGTATACGGCGTGACGTTGATCGGAGTCGCCTTCCCCCACTGCCATGCGCAACACCTGCTTCATCGCCGCTTCTGCCTCTTCAACCCGCGCCACCCGCTTCTTCGCGTCCGCCTCCTTCAATGCCTGTCGATAGAGGTTTACCCGATCCATGTTCTTAGTTATTGGCTGATACCCAACTGCGTTCCTTCCGCAAGCTCGAAACCCTTTTCCAGCAACTCATGTTGCGGCACATCGAGCCGCGGAAATTTCAATGGCTGATTCGCGCCTACCTGCGGCAGCAGCTTGAGGGAGTCATCCAAAACTTTTTCGGCAATGCCGAAGTCTAACAGGACGGCTCGCGCTGCTGCTTCCGAAGGATACGTTTGCGCAGAATGCGCATTGTGCTGAGGTCTCGCAACACAGACCTGAACGCCATTGCTATCCATCCTGTTCACGCTAATAACAACAAGCATGCTGGCATTCTAATCCTGATGTCGCGAGGGGCAGATCACAAGACTGGTTCCGCCACTACCGCGTCGTCCTATAGATGTCCCAAAGAAAGTACGTAAAGCCGAGCAGCAATAACAGCGCACAGGCTAGCGATCCGATCCACAGATAATCAGCCTTGGATTTCATGCACACAAATGAACTATAGAACAGATCGACATTGACCCTTTCATCTACGGCGTCACCACCGTAACCCCTACCACTTCACTTTTGTGCAAGAGAACTCGTCGCGCTGACTATCAGGATTAGGCTGAAATCCGTTTACTTGCGGCAAACGCGTAATCGTGGATTTCATTCCACAATTCCTCGTTAGCGATAAAACGCCTTGTGTCCTTGTTCATCGGCTTACCCTGCTATTCGGGGATCGAGTCTTCCTCACTTTGAGCGGCGCGAAAGGAGCGGCCTGAACAACCCAGCTACTCTGCTTGGCAACTAAGGAGTCGGAGTCATGAGGTGTTTCTTGCGTTTGTGGATGCGGCTTGTTTTATGCTTGCCACTTGCGCTAATGGCTTGCGGTGGGGGCACGAACAACAGCACTCCCCCGCCTCCTCCACCCCCTCCGCCGCCTCCCCAGCAAGCCCAGTTGACCGTGACGGTAACGGGCAGCGGCACCGTGACGAGCAGCCCGGCAGGCATCAACTGCCCCGGCACCTGTACGGCAAAATTTAATTCCGGCGCCACCGTCACCCTCACGGCTACCGCCGCCTCGGGTTTTAATTTCGCGGGATTCGGAGGCGCATGCAGCGGCACTACCTGTACGCTCACGCTGTCGAGCAGTCAGTCGGTGACAGCAATTTTCAATCCTACTTCACCACCTCCGGGCGATATTACTTCGATCAACCACATCATCATCTTGCTGCAAGAAAACCGCTCGATGGATCATTATTTTGGGCATCTTCCCGATTACTGGAAGGCGCATGGCTTCCCGCAGGCAACCAACGGCACCACCTTTGAGGGCGAGCCCTCGGACGCATCCAACGTCGATCCCAACGGGGCGACTGTCACTGCCTACAATCTCCAGTCGGCGTGCACCGAGAACCCCAGCCCATCATGGAACGAAAGCCATGTTGATCGCAATCGTTATGATCCGACCAACTCGAATCTCGCTCCCATGGATGGGTTTGTCCACACAGCAGCAGGGGACGCGAGCGGCTTTGACCTCTACGATGTATTAGGTCACCGCGCCATCGGTTATTTCGTCGGCGACAATCAACTGAATTATTACTATTTCATGGCATCGAGCTTTGCGACCTCGGATCACTGGTTTTCCCCTGTGTTGAGCCGAACGCACCCCAACCGCATGTATCTGTATGCTGCAACCTCGGCAGGGCACGTTTATCCATTGAATGACAGCAACAGCCCGCAATTAACGAATGAAAGCATCGTCCAGCTTTTGCAGGACAACGGCATAAGCTGGAAAATCTATGTCCATCCGGACGCGAGTGGCTGTGCCACGCCATCCTGCCTTTACGGGGAGAGCTACCTGAACCAGTTCACCTATGGAAAGTATGTCCTCGATAACATGCCGAATCAGTTTGTCCCCACTACGCAACTGATGACCGATATCCAAAACGGAACCCTGCCACAGGTCTCCTTCATCGAGCCTGCGGGCTATGTGGGTCTGGACGAGCATCCCACCGATACCGATGTAACTAACGCGCCCAATGTGCAGGCGGGGGCCGCCTACGTCGAGAGCATCGTGGACGGACTGATGGGCAGTCCGTCATGGAAGGACTCGGTCTTTATCTTCACCTATGACGAGGGCGGCGGGTTCTATGACCACGTGCCGCCGCACCTCGCCACACCCCCAGACAGCATCGAGTATCCGACCGATCTGCCAAGCACGGACATTTGCGCAAATAATACGAGCCCGGTCTGCGGCTTCTTTGTCACCGGCTTCCGGGTGCCGCTGATTGTGATTTCGCCATTTACGAAAAAAAATTACGTCTCGCACACAGTAATGGATTACACGGCAATTTTGAAGCTGATAGAGACTCGCTTCAAGCTCCCGAATCTGACCGCCCGTGATGCCGCCCAACCCGACATGACGGAATTCTTCGATTTCGCCAACATGTCATGGGCTACGCCGCCAACTCCACCCAAGCAAGTCAAGAACATGGCCTGTGTGCTTGAAGCGGTCAACGCCGTCACCATCTCGCCCAACCCCGCCCCGGCTGGTGGGGAGGCGACGGTTACCTTGAGCCTTGCAAAAAGCGCAATTCAGGATACCAACGTCTCTCTGTCGAGCAATCCGAGCGGTGTGGTACCACCCAGCGTCGTGATCGCGAGCGGCACTTCCTCAACCACACTCACCATCACCGCCCCGACAGGAATCACGTCACTGACGATTACGGGGTCTATGCAGGCATTCCGGTGAGCGGAACTGTTCCTGTGCAGTAGCCGATAATCCTTTTCAGAACCTTGGGTCTCTTTCATCGGAGACCCATGCCTATTCGTCTTTCCATCCCTAAGCTGGCGGCTTCGGTTGTCACGCCCCCACCAATGCCATCCAAATGGACGAACGAATCGGACTCGTGGAAGGGCTGGCAGCAGATCAAACTTTTCTAGGGCAACCAATATGGGTCGCGCAGCGTTGGGCCGACTCAGGCATGCCAGTGACCCGCGAAGGGTCGCCACGCCTATCCCTCACCCGAAGAACTGAACCGCTGGCTGGGACGCGAATCTGCCGGGGGCCCGTGCAGATCGCGACTGAGGACATCGACCGCAGTTCGGAACTCAAACGGGGTCTCTCGTACGTCCGTAAACAGAGCCGACTCGGGCTGAGAAAAAGAAGGCGGCCTAAGCTCACAGGGCGGGCGTTAGTCTGGGTGCAAATGCGAGGAGCTGCGGGCGTTCAAGTCCTGATGATGAATTTTTTGATTAGAGTTCGAGTTGAGGAGCGGGTCTTGCAGACCTCCCCCGGACTACAGACACACGCCCCTCACTCGAACTGGAGCGAACGATACCGAGATAGTCTTTTCCAGTAAATGGCTCAACAGTCATGTCGTGGATTACCAGAGTTCTTCACAGTAACCATTGCCACTAGCGGTTGAAACCGACCTACACCATTTCCTTGTGCGGCACAGCCGTTTCTGAAGCCACGAGAATTGCCAAATTTTGTTACGCGAGATTGGCGGAGAACGCGGCCTGCGGCGTAGCGGACACGAGCAACTTACATCGTGCTTTTGTGTTAAATAAAACAAAGGGGGTACTGTATGAAACGCTCAATGATTGCGGTTTTGACACTTGTGATGGGAATGTCCAGCCTGAC
>WNGE01007685.1_pt1 | contig 15191 bp, 13 predicted proteins | sample 5400651 | NCBI WGS metagenome assembly WNGE01 (sample SAMN13153370, study PRJNA577476) | soil metagenome | isolation source: 60 cm soil or saprolite under grassland replicate 2 | place: USA:California | collected 2016-06-15 | reverse complement strand
CATGCGGCTGCTTTTCGAAATCTTCGCGCAGACGCTGCGCACGTTGTGGGCCCACAAGCTGCGGTCTTTTCTGACCATGTTCGGGATCGCATGGGGTGTGGGGTCGCTACTGCTGCTGGTGGGATTAGGTGAGGGCTTCCGCTCCGGCAACCGCAAACAGTTTGATGATCTCGGCGAGAACGTTATGTTCATCTGGGGCGGCCGCGCGCCTGCGATGAATGGCAGCTTCACCGGACTTCGGCAATATTACCTTACTTATAAGGACTATTTAGACATTCTGCGCGATGCTACGGATGTAAACGCTGCCGCTCCGGTAATCTCACGCGCCGATGTTCGCGCCGTCAGCGATTTTTACAATAGCAGCGGCCAGCTTATTGGGGTTCCCGCCAGCTTCAACGAAATTCGTTATTTACCGATTGAGGATGGCCGCTGGCTCAACGAACTCGACGACACGCAAAAGCGTGCGGTTGTCGTGCTCGGTGATGAAGCGCGCCGCGTGCTATTCCCCGGACGGCCTTCAGTCGGGAGCACGATCCTGCTGAACGGCGTGCGGTTCCAGGTTATCGGGACGCTGAAGCGAATCGGCCACGGGGATAACAACACCTTGAATCTGCGAATTTTCATCCCGTTCAACACCATGAAGATGAATTTCCGGCCCCTCAATGTAGGGGGAACGAACGAGGCGATTAGTTTCATCAATTATCAGCCGAGGAGCCGGGATCTTCACGACGCCGCCAAGCTCGAAGTTCACAAAATCGTCGCGCGCAATCATAACTTCGACTACGACGCTCCTGAAGCTTTCGATGAATGGGACACCATAAAAACCGTAGATCAGATCGGGAAGATTTTTGATGCGATGAATCTTTTCTTGGGCAGCGTTGGTTTAGTGACATTGGCTCTGGGCGCAATCGGGATTATTAACATTATGCTTGTCGCGGTGGCCGATCGTACCCATGAAATCGGATTGCGCAAGGCCCTTGGCGCCACTAAAGGCAGCATCATGTTCCAATTTTTTATCGAGGGCGCATTTCTGACACTGTTGAGTGGAGGAATCGGGATGGGCGGTGCGGCGGCTTTGATGGCGGCGCTCGGCACACTGCCGCAGCCTCCTGGATTCGACACCCCGAAGCTGGTGCCGATGACGGCGGCTTTGGCCATTACATCGCTCGCCTTTTCCGGAGTGGTGGCGGGTTTATATCCTGCGCGCAAAGCTGCGGACTTGCAACCCGTGGAAGCGCTACGCAGGGAGTAAGCATGAAACGCGATCTTCTGGAACAAGCTTACGGTGCGATGCGGCACGATCTGCGCAGGACCGTGCTCACCATGTTCGGCATGGCCTGGGGCATTGCCACGGTAGTTCTTCTGCTTGCTTATGGCGAAGGCTTTGCCCGCGCCATCCAAACCATTTTTGAAAGCTTCGGCGCCACTGCCGTCGGGGTTTTCCCGGGGCGCACTTCGCCCGTGTACGGCACGGATGCGACCATTCGAGACATTTGGAACCTGGATATGGAATCGGGCCGTTTCTTGAACGATCAGGACAATCTGAGCCACGGCCTTTACACCGTGATTGGCTCAGAGGCAAAAGATAAATTGTTCTCTGGGATTCCGCCAGTTGGTGAGACCATTCGCATAAACGGCGTGAGTTTTCAAGTTGTTGGCGTGATCAAGCCGCGTATGCAAGAGGGAGACAACGACGAGAATCGCAGCGTCTATGTACCTTTCAGCTCCTTTGACGTTCTCCACGACAATCATTACATCGACGGCATCTGGCTCGACTCACAGGGAATGGATCACCAGAAGCTGACCAAAACCATTCGTGATTCACTGGCCATGGCCCACAGCTTCAAACCAGACGACGAACGGGCGGTCTTTGTCTTCGACGCGCAGAAGCAGCTCTCACAATTTGGGATCATTTCGCTAGGTCTGAAGATTTTGCTGGCGTTTATTGGCACGATTACTCTTGGTATTGGCGGGATAGGACTAATGAACATTATGCTTGTCTCGGTCACTCAGCGCACCCGCGAGATAGGCGTCGAGAAGGCTCTGGGCGCGCGCAAGCGTGACATTCTTTTTCAATTCCTGGCGGAAGCTCTGGTGATCACTGCGGTGGGCGGAGTTTTTGGTATTTTGCTTTCCTATGCGGTTTCGCTTTCAGTCGGACGCTTGACCCTCTACAGCGCTCTCGCCAAACACGCCGAAGCCGCCGACATCACCTTGATTGTCGCGCCAAAGATTTTGCTGATCGCGACCACGATTCTTGCTCTGGTGGGTGTGGTAAGCGGGATGTTCCCAGCCGTGCGCGCGGCAAATCTCGATCCGATTGAGGCGCTGAGATACGAATAGCGGCGCGTGCACCGTTGCAGGATCGCTGCCTGGCCCAGCTAGCGACTGGTTCGCTGCGCTCAAGACAAGGCGGGGTCGGAAGCTTATGAGCCACATCTGCGTTACTTGCGGAACACAATATCCAAACCCAGATGAGCCTCCCCGGAACTGTCCCATTTGCCAAGATGAACGCCAATATGTGGGGCCACTGGGGCAGAAATGGATCGCGCTGCCCGAGTTGCAGAAAACGCATCGCAACGTGTTCTTTGAAGAGGCGAAAATCTCTGGGGAATTCACACCGAACCGAATTTTGCCATTGGGCAGCGGGCATTGCTGCTGCAAACGCAACAAGGCGGGATTCTCTGGGACTGCCTCAGCTTGATTGACGCCAGCACTGTTGAGCTTGTGAAGAGACTCGGCGGATTGTCAGCCATCGCGATTTCGCATCCTCAATAGTACACAAGCATGGTGGAGTGGAGCCGAGCATTCGGCGGCACCCCGATCTATCTCCATCAAGCCGATCGTGAATGGATGCAGCATCATGATTCCGCCATCGTGTTCTGGAGTGGCGAGAAGCATTCCCTGAATGACGATCTCACTCTCGTTCGTGTCGGTGGGCACTTCAGCGGATTTCAAGTACTGCATTGGGCTTCCGGCGAGCGTGGCGGGGGGTGCTGATGACGGGGGATATGCCGCAGGTCTGTCCGGATCGCAGATACGTCAGCGTCATGTACAGCTACCCGAATTTCATTCCCGTCAACGGTACGACTGTGCGCGAGATCGTTGGGAAACTTGAACCTTACAAGTTTGCGAGACTATATGGCGCATGGCCGAAGTTCGTTGTGGAGGGCGATCCAAAAGTAGCTCTGAGGCGTTCGGCTGAGCGTTATCTGCGTGCCATCGGCGATCTTAAGCCTTTAAGCGTCGAGCATTCTCCCGTCGCTTAAGTCACATACGCATTGGGCCACTTGCGGCTTTATGCCGCGTGTCTATGTTTGCTCCTGTTGGGACGCTCTTGCACATCCGAGAGCCCACGCTTCAGTCCGGAACTGAAATCGACAGATTCGGTCGCCTGGCCCGCCTACCGCACCTGGATCGAAAATGGCAATGATGGTATACCGTTCGCAACCACAAACAACTGGCTAGGCCCTGTTTCTGCATTTGCCGGCACATCAAAACTTGTTGAGACTTTCTTGCTTCCAGTCGCGATTGCCATAGTGCTGTGGTTGTGGGTCCGGCAATAAACGACGTGTCCTGTCGCCTGATTCACGATGCGTACAAGCGGATAGTTGGTCGCATCCTGGAAATCATCTCCATAGGCGGCTCCTTGTGAGAGGCCATTGAACTGCGTGCCGGAGACGGTGTACGTCTTTCTGCGGGTGACGCTGCTGGGCACGGAGCTGATGGCCGGCGCCCATGCGGGATTGTAACTGCCCGCCGGAGTGAAGACCTCGACATCAGTGGTGAAGTCGGTGAACATGATCTGTCCCGTCGGCAGCACCAGCAAGTGTCCGACATAGGACGCATCCTCAACTGCGCTTAGCGGCGAAGTAGTTAAACTGAGGCTGGTTCCATTCCATTCGAAGAACTGCCCTGCCGGAGGATAGAAGCGGCTCGGGCTGGAAAACACCAGCACATTGCCATTGGGTTCCAACGCTGCCGGTGCGTCGGCGACGCCGTATGCGCCCGGAAAATCTGGACCGGCTGTCCAGGTTCCGCTGTGCGAGTTGTAGATCGCGGTGTGGCCGGGTCCGCAAGTATTCGCGCCCGTAGCAAACACGGTGCCATCAGGCCGCAGCACGGCTGGTCCAACTTCATAGGAAGCCAGGTCCGCTCCGCCGCATGAATCCCACAATTGCATAATCGTACTTCCAGCACTCGTCCACGTTGCCGTGGAGGGGTTATAAATTTCGGAGTTTGTGCCGGTGGCGTCGTACTGGAACACGTAAGCATCCACTGTCAACACCTTGCCATTGGGCAGCAGAGTCCATCCTTCTTCGTCATTGATGTCGAACTTGCCCTTACCCGCCGCGGTCCAAGTTAAGTTTGCAGGATTAAAGAGTGCCTGTTGCTTTGTACAGCAGTTGGCCTGCATGTAGGTTCCATTGGGCAAAATCACAGATTGAGCATCGCCGATGGTAGTCCAACCTTTTGGGGGTTGGACAGGCGTCCACGTATTCTTCAGCGGATCGTAAATAGCGCCTTGGCTGGTCCAGACCGCATTGCAGCTTCCGCTGGCGCAGTTGTATTCTCCGCCTTCCACGACCACCCGGCCGTCGGGCAGCACGGCAGAACCAAAATAGAGGGGAGCGTAGCCACTGGGGAGCGAGGCGATCTGCGTCCAAGTGCCGTTGACATAGCTGCCGCTGCTGTCGGGCGTGAGCTTGTACCACGAACTGTAGTCGGTGGTTGTGCAGGTGAGACAGTTGGGCTCGGAGTGCATGATGACGGTCCCATCCGTCAGCAGCAGCATTGCGCCGGGGTTAAAAGTAGGCTGATTGGTCAGGGGCTGCCAGGTTTGACCGAAGGCAACTGTCGCCGAGATGGTGAGACACAACACGACGACTGCCAGAATTCTTAATAGTTTCATTGTTTCGCTCCTCTGGTGTGTGCGCGCAGCGTGTCGCCATGCCCCAAGACTCAGAAGATTTTTGCGGACGAAACAGATTTTTCTGGCGATCCGGCTACTTACGGCGATGGCAGTAGATTCAGGAACTACTCTGGAGGGTTGCTTCTACTCGGCTCTAAGTAGAAGCTTTTTGAGGGGCGGATCGGCATTGACTCGAAAGATCACACCTTCGCACTCGACAAAAATTGGGGCGGTTTTCTGGCTTTCGTGAGCTGCTCAAATCCGTAGGCGATCTTTAGTAGCACCGGCTCGCTCCAGGCGCGTCCAAAAAATGAGACTCCAACCGGCAAGCCAAAGATGAAACCTGCCGGGACGGTAATGTCGGGATATCCGGCCACCGCGGCGGCATTCGAACTGCCTCCGCCGGCATGGTCGCCGTCCACCCAGTCCGTGATCCAGGCAGGGCTGCCGGTGGGCGCCATGATTGCGTCAAGGTGGAACTTGTCCATGAGAGCATCAATGCCCTCTTTGCGTGAGAGGCGGCGATTCGCCTCCAGGGCGGTTACATATTCTTTCTCAGTAAGCGGGCCTTTTCCCTGCGCCTTAATGAAAAGGTCTTGGCCGAAGTAGGGCATCTCTTTATCTTTGTTGTGGTCGTTGAAGTCGATGAGATCTTTTAATGTTTTCGGCGCTCCGGGACGAGCGGCGAGGTAAGCGTTTAGATCAGTTTTCAACTCGTACAACAAGACCAGGAGTTCGGTGTCGTCGAATTTTCCGTGCGAATCAAGATCGGCGGGATCGACGATGATGGCGCCGGCCCTTTTCATCTCATCGGTCAGGTCATTCATTAGCGAGTCCACGGCGTCGCTGAAACCGAAATATTTGCGCGCCACGCCGATGCGTGCGCCCTTCAGGCCGTTGGGATCAAGGAAGCGCGTGTAATCGGTGGCAATTTTTCCGTTGGCGGCGGCGGTGACGCTGTCGCGCAGATCGACACCTGCTAAAGCGCCGAGAAGGATTGCAGCGTCACGCACAGTACGCGCCATCGGACCGGGCGTGTCCTGGCTATGGGCAATCGGAATAACGCCTGATCGGCTGATGAGACCGAGAGTGGGCTTGATGCCTACAAGTCCGTTCGCAGATGAAGGGCAAACCACAGAGCCATCTGTTTCCGTGCCCACCGCTGCAGCGCAAAGGTTCGCGCCTGCGGCTGCGCCCGAGCCTGAGCTAGAGCCACATGGATTGCGATCGAGGGCGTAAGGATTTTTTGTTTGGCCGCCACGTCCGCTCCATCCACTTGAGGAATGGCTGGAGCGAATGTTCGCCCACTCGCTGAGATTGGTCTTGCCGAGAATAACTGCTCCAGCCTCGCGCAACTTTTGAACAACGAAAGCATCTTTTGTACAGCGCGATCCAAGCATCGCCAACGATCCCGCCGTGGTTTCCATGCGATCGGCGGTATCGATGTTGTCTTTAATCAGGACTGGAATTCCGTGCAGCGGACCTCGCGCGCCTTTATCCCTACGTTCTTTGTCGGCTGCATCGGCCATGGCGAGCGCGTCTGAATTCAGTTCGAGCACGCTGTTGATCGCCGGACCCTGCTTGTCGATCGCGTCAATTCGCGTCAGATACTTCTCAGTGATCGAACGGGCAGTGAATTTTCCTGAGGACATTCCGGCCTGGAGATCGGCAATGGTCATTTCGTCCAGCTCGAAGGGCTTAACGTCGGGAGCTCGCGTCGAGGTAGCGAGCTCCCGCGCTCCTGCCAGGGCGGGCAGCAATGCTGCGGTCATCCCTCCTAAAACACTGGTCTGCAAAAACCTTCTGCGCTGCGGCGAACTCGGTAACAAGCTTTTTGGACTGTTCACCTATATTGTCTCCTTGTGAACTATTTCAGATGCTTGTCGAACCAACCGACAATGCGATTCAGACGATCTACCAGATGCTTCTCTTCTTTTAACCCGTGACCCTCGCGCGGGTAGACGACCAGCTCGGTTTCTACTCCGTAGCGTTTCAATGCGCGATAGAGAGCCTGGCTTTGGCCGAGCGGATCGATTACATCGGCATCGCCCTGCAAAATTAGCGTCGGTGTGTGCGCATTCTTAATGTATGTGAGCGGCGAACTGTGGCGAAATCCATCTGGTTTTTCGTATGGCAAACCGTAGAACCATTCATCGTAAGCCGGATGAACTTCGGTGCTGAACTCGGCGGCCAAATCTGACATTCCAGCGCCCGAAACCGCTGCCTTAAAGCGAGATGTCTGCGTGATCGCCCATTCGGCCATGTAGCCGCCGTAAGACCATCCAGCGACGCCCAAGCGCTGGGGATCGGCGATGCCCTGCGCAATCAGGTAATCGACTCCCGCCATCACGTCTTTGAAATCTGCTCCGCCCCAGTCGCCACGGTTGAGCACCATGAAGTCGTAGCCGTACCCGGTTGATCCGCGAATGTTGGGGCACAGCACGGCATAGCCCGCGTTAGCAAGAAGTTGGGCCCAAGGTTCGTATTCGTCAGACCAGTTCCCTGTTGGTCCGCCGTGGATGAGAAAAATTGTTGGGAGCTTTGTGCCAGCCTCTGCTCCTGGCGGGCGAAGCAATGCTGCCTCGATCTGGCGGCCATCGAAAGTGCGGTAGCGGAGAAACTCGGGTTGCGCGAGTGGGAGCTGTGCTAAGGCTTGATTGAAATGCGATACGCTGCGTGGCTGAGATGATTTTAAGTCCCATATAAATAACTCTGGGGGGCGATGCATGTTTTCGCCTACGAATGCTAAAAGCCCGGAGCTTGATAGCGCGAAGCTGGAAATGTAGACCGGCGGGGCGTGCAGAGGTTCAGCGTGAGCAGTGCCATCAATTACATAAAATTTGCTCCGGAAACCATCACCGGTCAGGGCCAACAGCTTGCCATCAGTTTGCCATTCGTACGCCTCAACTGGCCGGTCAAGGGGCGCGGAGCTCAGGTTGCGTGGCGCTCCACCAGAGAGAGACTGCGCAAACAGATCGTGCGGAGCGGGTCCGTCTACGCGCGCCCCGACGTAAGAAATCTGCGTTTTATCGGATGAAACTCGCAAGCCCTCGAACGGACCGCGCGGTGCGGCAAGCGACTGCATTTTTCCATCGGCTGTGTCGACCAGAAAAATGCGGTTCGTTTCCTGGTCGGATTCCGGATGATCTGTGGCAGTGACGGCCAACTGCTCTTTGTCGGGCAGCCATTGAAGTTCGCTGAAATTCCAAGGCGAGCCCAGGAGCTGCTTTGTCTTTCGTGATTCGACGTCGATCATCCAAAGGTGATCACGTTTGTCGTCACGATCGACTGACTTGGCGTCGTCCTTATCTTTTTCCTTCTTCTCTTCCGCGTCGGTTTTCGCTTCTGGAGCAAGAAACGCAATCTGCTTACCGTCGGGCGACCATTCGAAGTCTTTTATGGAACGTTTGCCTTCGGTCAGCGGCAGCGCCTCGCCGCCATTGGCGGGCATCACATAGATTTGCTGAAATTCTTCACGGTCCGATAGAAAAGCCAGCCGCTTGCTATCGGGAGACCAGCGTGGATGGCTCTCCGATTTCGCGGAGGTCGTGAACTGCACAGGCTCGACGTCCGAGTTCCCAAATATCCAGATATGACTACGCGTGTCGGTTCCCTTTGGGGGTTCAGTCACGGTAAATGCCAGGCGGGTACCGTCCGGAGACCAGCGCAGCTCTTTTAACTTGCGAACCGTGATCGCTTGCTCGGTCGTGAGGCGAGCTTTTTCCGGCTCGGTGGCACGCGCCGTGAGACTGAGTATGCTTATGGTCGCAAGAAATGCAGCGAGAAACTCACGGGGTCCTTTGACATGTCTGGTGGACATTTTCGTAAAGAAAGGAAACGGCATTATAGGCGATGGGTCAAGCGGAACGCCTGCAAAACAGCTTTCCTTCTTTCGTAAGCGGCGTCCAATACAAAGTCGAAGTGTCTTTGTTGCAACTTGCTCGCAAGGATCTTTACGAGCGCGGCAAGCTGATACAATCGCACGTTTGCCTGAGATGAAAGTTCACCGACTTTTCCCAACAAATTTGACTCCCGCACGGAGGAAGCCTGGAATGTCTACTCTGAATAACTGGGTTGCGCTATGGCTGGTGGCGCTTGCCTGTCTCGCGCTCGGACAAGAGGCGCAGGAAGCCCGACTGATGCGTTTTCCCGACATTTACAAGGATAAAGTCGTCTTTATGTATGGAGGCGATTTGTGGCTGGCGTCAACTTCAGGCGGCGTGGCGCGGCGCATCACGACCAATCCGGGGCGCGAACTCTTCCCCAAGTTTTCTCCAGATGGCAAATGGATCGCGTTCACAGGTCAGTACGACGGCAATTTCAACGTATATGTCATGCCCGCGGAGGGCGGTCAGCCGAAGCAGTTGACGTTTTTTCAGGGCAGCGCGCATCCGCTGAACGACCGCATGGGGATTCACGACGAAGTCGTGACCTGGACGCCCGACAGCAAGCGAATTGTATTTCTCTCGCGGCGCGATGCGACCAACGGGTGGATCAAGCGCCCGTTCAGCGTGAGTGTTGACGGCGGACTTCCCGAACCGCTTCCCGTCCGCGAAGGCGGCTTGACTTCGTTTTCACCCGACGGGACGAAAATTGCCTATAACCAAATCTTTCGCAATTTCCGCACCTGGAAGCGCTACACCGGAGGCTTGGCGCAATCGATCACGATCTACGATCTGAAGAACAATACCAGCGAGGACGTGCCCCACACCGAGTGGACCGACACGTTTCCGATGTGGCATGGGAATGCGATTTACTTCAGTTCTGACCGCGGACCCGAGCATCACTTCAACCTGTATAGCTACGACCTGGGCAGACGGATTTCGATATCTCACCAGATGGCAAGCGCGCCGTTTTTTCCGCGCGCGGCGACGTGTTCACGGTTCCGGCGAAGGAAGGCAGCATTCGCAATCTCACCCGAACGCCTGGGATTCGTGAGAAGTTGGTCACGTGGTCTCCGGATAGCAAATGGATCTCCTATATTTCTGATCGCTCTGGCAAGGACGAACTCTACATCGCTCCCCAGGATGGCCTCGGGAAAGAGCAGCAGATCACCAGCGGCCACAAGGGATTTATGTTCCAGCCGGTGTGGTCTTATGACAGCAAGAAGGTCGCCTGGGCTGACCAAACACTTCATCTCTGGTACGTGGACATAAACGACAGGAAACCGATGGAAGTGGATCGCGCTAAATACGGCGAGATTACGAATTATTCGTGGTCTCCCGATAGCAAATGGCTGGCCTACGACAAACCTGCTGAGAGTCTCTATTCATTTGTAAATCTCTATTCGCTGGCGGATCGCAAAATCACTCCGGTCACGACGACGATGTACAACAGTTTCGCGCCGACATTTGATCCAGACGGAAAGTATCTCTATTTTCTCTCCGATCGGGACTTCAACGAGGTTCTGGGAAATGTGGACTTCGAGTTCGCGAATCCGAAGACTACGCGCGTGTACATTGTCACGCTCAAGAGAGACGAACCCTCTCCTTTCAAGCCACAGAGCGATGAGGCCGGGAAAAAGGAAGAGAAGAAAGACGAGGCTTCCACCTCAACCGAGGAGAGTAAGAGTAAGGAGGAAGGTAAGGAATCCAAGGAGAAGAGCAAGCAAGCCGGTAAGGACTCAAAAGAAAAGGAAAAACCTCCGGAGTTTCGCATTGATCTCGACGGCATTCAGGATCGAATCGTCGCGTTGCCCGGTGAACCTGCCGTGATCCGTTCTTTCTCTGCCGCGAAGGGATTTATTTACTTCGCAACTGCGCCGGCGTAGGGTCTGTCCGGACCCATTCCGGGCGAGCCATCTGCCGTGCACGCGTACGATCTCAAAGAGCGTAAGAATAAGGTACTGATTGAAGAAGTAGAGCGCTTCGCACTCTCGTTCGACGGCACCAAGCTGCTGTACGAATCAGGTCCTCCTGGCGGCGCCGCCGGTGCCGAGGGCGTTGCAGCACACAGTTACGGGATCATCGATGCCAAGCCTGACGAAAAGCCAAAGAAAGTGGGAGACGGCGCGCTCGCGCTGACCGGAATGCGTGCAGAGGTTGACCCGCCGCAGGAATGGAAGCAGATGTTTAACGAAGTCTGGCGGCAGGAGCGCGACTACTTCTTTGAGCCATCCATGAATGGAGTGGATTGGCAGAAATTAGGAGAGAAGTATTCGCAACTGCTCCCCTACGTTTCCGATCGCTATTCGCTTACCTACATTCTCGGCGAGATGATAGGCGAACTTTCCAATTCACATACCTATGTTGGGGGCGGAGATTATCCCGATCTGCATCCTGTGAATGTGGGTCTGCTGGCAGCAGATTTCGAGCCGGACCAGGCCAGCGGCATGTATCGTTTCAAGAAGATTTATTCGGGGGAGAACTGGCATCCGAATCTGCGCTCACCTCTTACTGAGCCAGGTGTGAACGTGAAAGGAGGTGACTACCTAATTGCAGTGAACGGTCGGGCATTGCGAGTCCCGGAGGATCCGTACGAATTGTTTGTGAACACAGCAAACGAGACGGTCACGTTGACGGTAAATTCCAAAGCTTCCGAAGACGGCTCGCATACAGTGCAAGTGAAGCCGATCGCGGACGAAGCCGATATCCGCGAACTGAACTGGGTGGAAAGCAATCGCAAGAAGGTTGATGTCGCGACGAACGGGCGAGTGGGTTACATCTACTTGCCCGATATGGGCGACAGCGGCCTGAATGCTTTTGTTAAGCAATTCTTTCCGCAAATCCGCAAAGAAGGCCTGATTATCGATGTACGCTACAACGGCGGCGGCTTCGTGGATCAGCTCATTTTCGAACGCCTGAGGCGGATTCTCGCTGGCATGGATAGAGCGCGCAATTGGGAGCCGGGCACTGTTCCTCCCACTGTGTTCAACGGTTCGATGGTGTGCATCACCAATCATTACGCCGCTTCCGACGGCGATCTGTTCAGCTACTTCTTCAAGTATTACAAACTCGGGCCGCTCATTGGAGAGCGCACCTGGGGTGGCGTTCGCGGAATTCGCGGCAACATCCCACTAATCGATGGAGGTTACATCACCCGCCCAGAATTTGCGCGCTATGGCCTGGACAGTAAGTGGGTAGTGGAAAACCGCGGCGTGCAGCCCGACATTGTCGTCGAGAACCGTCCTGAACAAGTGGTGAGCGGCAAAGATCCGCAGCTAGACAAGGCACTCGAGCTGGTAATGAAGGAAATTCAGGAGCACCCAAAGAAGCTGCCACCGCCTCCGCCGGATTTGCCGGCTTATCCTGAGGGACCGGGGCTGTAGATGGCGTCAGGAGCGCGAGTCTGTTAGGAAGCTACGATATGCGAATAGCACTGCAAGCAGCGGCGGCGCCAGCAGCACGCCCCAGAATGGGATGACAAACCCGAGCACAATCGGAGTAAGAATTGAAGCCCAGATCGGCACTTTCGCGGTTCTTCGCATGATGTAGGGCTGGAGCAGCAACCCATCCAACACGGCAACAGCAGCATAGAGAATTAGGACGTATATCGGATGCAGCCAGTCTTTCCAGTGAAGCGCGGCGGAAAGAACTGGACCGATCAGACCAAGCGGCGGCCCGAGGTGGGGGACGAATTGCAAAAGCGCCGCAAGCACAGCCCACAATGGAGCCCACGGCACTTTCAAGAGATAGAGACCGAGCAGCCACAGAAGACCAACTGCAGCCGAGTCCTGGAGCTGCGCGACAAGCCAGTGTCTAAGCGCACCGCCAGTAATGCGAAGGTGTTGTCCGATTTCCACTTCTTCTTGGGGACAAGAAAGCAATAGCTGTGAACACAAAGCCCACAACAAGGGCCTTAAGCATTTTGATGCCGGTTGTAAACCCGGCGCTCGTAAACTCGTCCATATTGACAGCACAAGAGGAGCAAAGTGGAGACGGCGCTGACCGCAACTTTGAATCCGGCTGTTCCGCGTGAACGAGAGGAGATCTCGGCCAGCAGCTTCGACCAACTGATGCGGCAGCATCAGCGCCGCGTGCATCGCGTCATCTTTCTGTTGGTACGAGATGATGATATCGCTGACACGCTAACCCAAGAATGCTTTTTGCGCGCTTACAAAAAGCGGGCCAGCTTTCGCGGGGAGTGCAGGATCGAGACCTGGCTGCTGCGAATTGCCGTCAACTTGGTGCGAGATCACGGCAAGAGCCGGCGTACGTCATTCTGGAAGAGGTTGGTGGGGCTAGAAGATCGATCAACGAACGACGAGCCTCGCGAATTTGCAACCCCGCAGCCCTCGCCGGAACGGGTATTGCTCGCGCGTGAACAGCTGCAATCCATTTTGAATGCGGTGTCATCGCTGCCCACCCAGCAGCGTTCGGTATTCTTGCTGCGATTCGCTGAAGAGATGTCGCTGGCCCAAATTGCAGATGTCCTCGACGTCAAAGTGGGTACGGTAAAAGCGCAACTCGCACGCGCGACAGGAAAGTTGCGCGAGACGAAGGAGAGGCAATGGAGATAATGCGCCATTTGACGAATGAAGAGCTAACGGACCTGGCGCTCGCCAGTGACCAACAATCGCTGCGGCTGGAGATCGAAGCTTTGTCTGAATGGTCGCGCACAGCTTCCCAGCAGGCAGACGAATTTTGGGAGAAACAGCGAGCCGAAGTTTGGTCTCGCATTAACGCCGGGGAAGAGCGTAAATCGCGGCACGCGCTCGTATTTGCCTGGTCTGCCGCAGCAGCCATAATCGCTATTGCCGGTGCGATGCTTAGTTTCAGCAGTCGAGAACCCATGATCCCCCAGGCACGAGTCGATTCCGATCAGGAGCTCTTGATGGCCGTGGAACGTGTGGTTCAGAGCGAGGCATTGCCGTCATTGCAACCGGCTGCGCTGCTAACACGCGAAATGGTCCAGGCAAGTTCCGCTTCCACGATTCGCAAAAAGGGGTTGAGTCATGAAGATTAGCCATATGGTTGGATTAGTACTTACCGTCATTTCGGCGAACGTGCACGCCCAAGTCACAAAGGCGACGAAGCCTGCGCCGCCGGGCGCAAAGATGACCGTCGTTTTCCGGGGTGAGTTGGGGAAATGGTGGCAGAACTCGGAGATTGCGAAGAAGCTCCAGCTCAATGATGGTCAGATAAGCCAGCTTGACCAGATTTTCTACGAACATAAACTCAAGTTGATTGACTACGGCGCGGAGATGGAAAAGCAGGACCTGAAGTTACAAACCCTGCTCGATGCTGATGTACCCAACGATGGCCAAGTTGAAGCGCAGGTGGATCAGGTGCTTGCGGCGCGCGGGAAGCTGGAACGCGAATTTACTTTGATGAACCTGGATTTGCGTAAGGTCCTCTCGCTCGATCAATGGAGGCAGTTAAAGTCTGTTCGCGGTGAAGGCGGTGCTTTTGGTGACAGGATTTTTTATCGCAAGGCACTACCACCGGGCGCGGGTCCTGACGTGGGGCCGCTGCCTCCAGGGGCGCCTCCCATACCGCCCCCTGCGCCCGGAGGGCCGAACGAGATGTTTTAATGCGGAGCTGACGTTGGGTGTTCCTCAGAGCCAAGCAGAAGTTTTACCCATGCTAAACTTGCATGTAAGCGTGTCTCCGAGGAATGCATGAAATTCGGCGTCGTCATTTTTCCTGGATCAAACTGCGATCACGACGCGTACTGGACCATCCAGCACGTAGCCAAGCAGCCGGTTACGTTTCTCTGGCACGAATCGCACGATCTTGAAAACTGTGATGCCATCATCGTTCCCGGTGGCTTTGCCTATGGGGACTATTTGCGTACCGGAGCGATTGCCAAGTTTTCTCCGGTGATGGAGTCGGTTCATAAGTTTGCGGCTAATGGAGGGGTGGTACTGGGCATCTGCAATGGCTTCCAAATTCTTTGCGAATCGGGGCTGCTGCCCGGAGCGCTCATTCGCAACGTGGGACTTAAATATGTCTGTAAGGCGGTTCATGTTCGCGTGGAGAGCGCCGATACTGCATTCACTCAAAGTTGCCATGAAGGAGAGGTCCTCACGATTCCCATCGGGCACATGGCCGGCAACTATTTTTGCGATGACCAGACCTTAGCCGAATTGCGCCAGAACAAGCGCGTTGTCTTTCGCTATTGCAATCCCGAAGGGGAGATCACTGCTGAAGCCAATCCGAATGGTTCGCTGGACAATATTGCTGGGATTTGTAGTCCAGGGCGCAATGTATTGGGCATGATGCCGCATCCCGAGCGCTCCAGCGAACCGGAACTGGGCTGCACGGAAGGCTTCAAAGTTTTCGAATCTCTGGTTGGGGCGATGGCAGAACAGCCGTAACTCCTAGAATTCCCTATCGTT
>WNGE01013330.1_pt1 | contig 15193 bp, 9 predicted proteins | sample 5400651 | NCBI WGS metagenome assembly WNGE01 (sample SAMN13153370, study PRJNA577476) | soil metagenome | isolation source: 60 cm soil or saprolite under grassland replicate 2 | place: USA:California | collected 2016-06-15 | reverse complement strand
AGCGCCACCTGTAGCATTAGCGAGAGCTTGGAAACCGACAGCCGTACACAGACCGAGTTGCTCTAAGCCGACGGGCCCGGTAGTAAAACTGTTAAGCGCCTGATAACCGACAGCCGTGTTGGCGCTGGCCACGGTGTTGCTCTCGAGAGCTTGCCAGCCAACAGCCACGTTGGGGCCCACATCGACCCCCTGGATGTTTCCCAGAGCACCGCCCGTGGTGTTGCTAAAGAGTGCGCTATCGCCAATTGCCGTGTTGCCATCAACCGTGTTGTTAGCGAGCGCGAAAAAACCGTTGGCTGTGTTATTGCTGCCGGTAATGTTGCTCTGGAGCGCAGCGCCGCCACTAGCCGTGTTGCCGAAGCCTGCGGTGTTGTTAAGGAGCGCGTCCGCGCCAGTAGCCGTGTTGCTGTTGCCAATGGTGTTAGAAAACAGCGCAAATGCTCCACTTGCAGTGTTGAAGCTGCCGGTGGTGTTGCTTAGAAGCGCGCCAGCGCCAGTGGCCGTATTTTGGTCTGCGGTGTTGAGGAGGAGCGTTCCGGCGCCGACACCCGTGCAGAAGTTGCCGTTCGTGAGGCTTAGGAGCGAATATATACCAAACGCCGAATTGTATAAACCGGTGGTGCGGCTCAGAAGTGCGCTGCTTCCCTCTGCCGTGTTGCCTCCGGGATAGCCGCCATCGGGCGCTGGGACGACCGCTTGCGCGATCGGGGAAAGCGCAAGCGCGATGAGGATGAAAGCCAGCCGCAAAAACGGCCGCTCAACTGAGTTTTTCATTAGTATGTTCATAGGTATCATTTCCTTCCTTTTAGTTTGTAGTTCTGCTAGTTACTTATTGCCCACTAAACACACCAAAAGACGCGAAAATCGCTAAGATAGGAATCTTTTACGTTCGTGTCGTTCGCGTGCTTCGTGGGCATCGTCTCTTTATCCGTGCTATCCGCGTTATCCGTGGTCAGTCGCTATCCGAGGCCACTCGCAGCTCGTGCCTATTCATCTCAACCTGGGCGCTGACTTTCTGGATTTGCGCTGCCTGCTCCTTCACAGTCGCAGCGAGTGTCATCATTCCAGATTTCAGCTCTGCGATGGTCGCTTCCTGTTCCTGCGTTTTGTGGTCCTGTTCCTGTATCTTGCGCTCTTGCTGCTCAACTTTGCGATGCTCTTTTAGAAACTCATTGAGCAGCATCGCGTTCACCTGGTCGTAGCGCACGGTGTAGATCTCGCCGCTCTCGTCGCGCACGACCAGATCCGGATTTATCTCGGCTACTTCTTCGGCGATTAAGCCATATTGCGGCGTGTTTGTCGTATCGACCTTGTAGTGAAATGTCACCGGTTTGACCGCCAGGATCGATTCGCTAGCGGTATCCATCGGTTTAATATCGTGCTTAAACCGGCGCGAGGAACTGAGCGTACCGAGCTGACCGGCTGAGTCGATCAACACTGGTATGGCGTTGTTGTTTCCCGTTGTTACCCCACGAATGCCTGCGATAAAGGTCGTGAATATGCTCTGACCGATGCGCAGCGTATTGGCCTCACCAGCAACCCCAACGACATTACTCCCGATATCGATATTGCTATTACCTGTGGTGAGGGCAGCACCGGCATTTTCGCCCAATGCGATGTTGCCGCTGCCGGTATTGCTGAAAAGGGCGCTAAAACCAATGGCGCTGTTGTTGTTGCCGGCTGTATTGTTAAAAAGTGCACTAGCGCCCACTGCGACGTTGCTGTCGCCTGCGATATTTTGATTGAGCGCCTGCTGACCGTTCGCCGTGTTAAGGTCTCCGGTCGTGTTGCTAGCAAGCGCAAGAGTACCGTTGGCCGTGTTGTTGTTGCCGATGTCGTTGCTCAAGAGCGCCTGAAAACCATTGGCCGTATTGCCGAAGCCGGCGGTATTAGTCAAGAGCGCAAACGCGCCATTGGCCGTGTTTTCGCTGGCGATATTGTTAAGGAGCGCCTGAAAACCAACGGCCGTGTTGTTCGTGCCGACGTCGTTGTCTTGCAGCGCACCGGCACCGTTGGCCGTGTTGGAGGAGCCGGTGCTGTTGGTAACGAGCGCACCAAAACCGGTGGCCGTGTTGTCGTGGCCGGCGCTGTTGGTAGCGAGCGCGCCAGTGCCGGTGGCCGTGTTTTGGAGGCCATCAGTGTTGCTGAAGAGCGCATCAAAACCGATGGCCGTGTTGCTCTGGCCGGCGGTGTTGCTCATGAGCGCTTGATAACCGCTGGCAGTGTTAAAGCTGGCGGTATTGCTCTCGAGCGCGCGAACACCAGTGGCCGTGTTGAAGTTGCCCGCGATGTTGCTAAAGAGCGCTCTATCACCGGTGGCCGTATTATTGCTGCCTTCGGTGTTGGAAAAAAGAGCGAACGTTCCATTAGCCGTGTTGCTTTCGCCGGTGGTGTTGCTTAAGAGCGCCCCGGCGCCAGTGGCCGTATTTTCGTCTGCGGTGTTGCTCAAGAGCGTTCCCGCGCCGACACCCGTGCAGAAGTTCCCGTCGGTGACGCTTAGGAGCGAATAGATACCGACTGCCGTATTGTAAAACCCAGTTGTACGGCTCAAAAGGGCGTTTTGCCCCTCTGCCGTGTTGCCGCCGGGATAGGCCCCGTCCGGCGCCGGACTCACTGCATGCGTCCTCTGTGGGAATGCCAGGCAGCCAAGCGCTAAGAAGCAAAGGGCTAAGCGCGTGGTTGTGAATAGTGTGTTTCGATTTTCGATTTTTCATAATCTTAATTTCCTTTCATTATTTGGTCTTCTCTGGCCGTTTACTCAATTCCCTCGCGGAAAAATTTGCCCGCCGTTGCAAAGACGCTTGCATGGGCCGGGATTTTCTTCTTTGCCCAGTTCCGCCCGGCAGTACTGAAAATCCGAGCGCTTTCACGAAGCGAGACTAAGAAATTCGAGCGTGCATTGTCAATCCTTTGGTTGCTAGGATCGCTTTATGAACGGGCTCTGCATGACAGCCATAGCGATGTCGTTCGTTGCACCGATTTGCGCGGATGCGGCCAATCCATTTCTCGGTGCGCCCGACGACAAACCGATGTCCGCCAAATTTTGCGGGACGTCGATTCATAAGAGGCTGCGCCGTGGCGCCAAAAACGATTAAGTGCGCCACCACGCGATCCCGACTGGGATGCTAGTAAATATGTGCCGTGGATTTCTCACAAACTAAATACGGACCGAGACGGTCCGTTGTTTCAAAAATTTAGAGATGACCTGCGTCGAGATCAGCCGTTAGGCGACCATTGAAGCAACGAGCGAATCAGCTTCGGGATTCATGGGTTGGACTGAACTGTGACGCGCGAACCATTCTTACAGAAGGCAGCGAAGAAAACGAAGACCGTAATTTGTATTGGAATACGGGCTCCCTTTATCTCGTTCGTTTACTGCGAACTCGTATTCGATTCTACGCTTCGCGAATCGTTCTTAACTACTCCCGGCCTAGCTTTGTTTATTTCGATCTGATCACTCACCTTTTGGATTTTTGAATCCTGCTCTTTTAGGCGGGCCGCAAGCTGCGCGATTGTCGCTTCGAAGGCTTTGTCCTGCTTTGCCACCGTGGATTTCAATTCGGCGATTGTTGCCTGTTGTTCCTCTACTTTGCGGTGTTCTTTGAGGAATTCGTTGAGCAACATCGCGTTGATCTGGTCGTAGCGCACGCTGTAAGCTTTGCCTTCTTTGTCGCGCACAACTAAGTCAGGATTCACTTTCTCTACGTCCTCGGCTACCAGTCCGAACTGACGCTTTGCTTCAAGATCAATTTCCTTCTTGTAACGGAACGTAACCGGTTGCAGCGCTAGGAGCGCTTCACTGGATTGATCCATCGGTTTGATGTCTTCCTTGAAGCGCTTTGAGGAAGTATCCGTCCCGAGCTTATTACCCGAAGTAATGAACACCGCAGATCCATTGGCAGCGGTCTGCCCGAAAATGCTCTTGATGCGGCAGGTGTCGCTCTCACCAGCAACGCCTTGTATGTCTGCGCCAATATAGACATTGTTACTGCCGTCGGTTTGATTGAAACCGGCTTTATAACCAATGGCCGTGTTGGCTATAGCAGTGTTGTTTCCGGAAAGGTCATTATTATGGAGCGCTAAGGAACCCACGGCGGTGTTTTCAGCGGCATTAATGTTATTGATGAGCGCCGCAGAGCCAAGTGCCGTGTTGTCGTCGGCGGTGCCGGTCCCGTTGAAGTCATTAAACTCGAGCGCGAAGGCACCCACGGCCGTATTTCCACCGCCATCGACATTGGAGTTGAGCGCATTAGAGCCAACGGCGGTATTGTCGATGGCAAGGACGTTTCCGCTTGAGTCATTAAACTCGAGCGCAATAGCACCAACGGCGGTGTTGTCGAAGGCATTAATGTTAGAGTTGAGCGCCCCAGAGCCAACTGCCGTGTTGTTGTTGGCAACGCCGTTTCCGGTCGTGTCATTATTCTGGAGCGCCCTGGCCCCCACTGCGGTGTTAGCAACGGCGATCGTATTGCGGAAAAGCGCGAACACTCCATTGGCAGTATTGTCTACACCGGTGGTGTTGCTTAAAAGCGCTCCGGCACCAGTGGCCGTATTGTTAAATCCCGTACTCTGGTTCCCGACGTTGGAAAAGAGCGCCCCCGCCCCGACACCGGTGTTGAACCTGCCGACTGTGTTGCTCCTGAGCGAAAGGAAACCAACCGCTGTATTGTAAGTTCCGGTGCTGAGGCTAAGAAGCGCATTCTGCCCCTCTGCCGTGTTGCCGCCTGCGTAGCCGCCGTCAGGTGCCGGACTTACCGCTTGCGCCATCTGGGAAAGCGCAAGCAAGCCAAGCGCCAAGAGTATGAGTGTGATTATGGTATTTCGATTTTGCATAGTTTATTTCCTTTCATTGCCTTTCGTTCTTTTGGCGTTCTCTGATTTCTCGTTACTGCGAACTCGTGTTCGATTCTAACGTTCGCGGACCGTTCTTGACCACTCCCAGCCCGGCTTTGTCTATTTCGATCTGATCACTCACCTTTTGGATTCTTGAATCCTGCTCTTTAAGGTGCCCAATGACGGTTTCCATCGATTTCTTGAGTTCGCTGATCGTCGCTCTCTGTTCCTGTATTTCCCGAACCTGTTGCCCGACTTTCTTGTGTTCCTTTAGAAACTCATTGAGCAACATCGCGTTCACCTGGTCGTAGCGCACGCTGTAAGGTTTTCCTTCTTTGTCCGTCAGTATCAAGGCAGGATTGACCTTTGCGACTTCTTCAGCAATCAAGCCACATTGGGGCGTGTTGGTCGTGTCCCCCTTGTAGTGGAAGGTGACTGGTTTAAGCGAAAAGATCGCTTCACTGGTCGTGCCCATGGGGTCAATATCCTTCTTGAACCGCGCCGAGGAGGCCCCGGTACCAAGCTGGCCGTTTGGGTTAACCAGTACCGGTGCATTGACCGCGCCAACGGTCGAACCGTCGATGCCCGCGAAAAAGACCTGAGAGGTAGCACCACCTGCGGCCGGCGCGCTGTCGTTGATGCGGATGGTGTCGCTTTCATCAAAGGGACCGTTCGCGCTCACGCCTGGGCCGATATAGATGTTATTGCTACCTGCTACTATGTTAAAACCGGCCGCGAAACCACCCACGATTATGTTATGAGAGCCGCTTACGTTGTTACTCAGTGTATCGTCACCGATCGCTATGTTGTCAAAGCCGGAATCGTTACTAGCCAGCGCATTAACGCCCATGGCCTCGTTCAAATTACCAGTGGTGTTACTACTAAGCGCGGAATCGCCGACGGCGGTGTTTGAATTGCCATCGGTGTTACTCCGGAGCGCGCCAATGCCAACTGCCGTGTTCTGGCTTCCGTTGGGCGGAGCACCGTTATTATGCTGGAGCGCGGAATCACCGACGGCGGTGTTTCCGGAGCCGGTAAGGTTGCTGGCCAGCGCCAACGCACCAACCGCCGTGTTCCCGGTGCCGGTGGAGTTGGCAAATAGCGCATTAACACCAACAGCGGTGAGGAGGCTCGCCTGGTTGTTCCCGAGCGTGCCGACACCCACGGCGGTGTTTCCGCCGCCATCAACGTTAACGCCGAGCGCCCCATCGCCAACCGCCGTGTTGAAGCTGGCAAAGCCGTTTGCGCTCGAGTCATTATTCTCGAGCGCGGAAGCACCAATGGCAGTGTTTCCGAAGGCGTCAATGTTAGCGAAGAGCGCCAAAGCGCCAACGGCCGTGTTGCTGGAGCCTGCATTGCCGCTCCCGCCAGTATTGCTAAAGAGCGCGAATGCTCCATTGGCCGTATTGCCGGTGCCGGTGGAATTGCTTAAGAGCGCCCCGGCGCCAGTGGCCGTATTTTGGTCCGCCGTGTTGGCAAGGAGCGCCCCAGCACCAACACCCGTGCAGAAGCTGCCGTCGGTGAGGCTTAGAAGCGAATATATCCCGATTCCCGTGTTGTAGAAGCCGGTGGTAAGGCTAAGAAGCGCGTTCTGTCCTTCTGCCGTGTTGCCTCCGGAGTAGCCTCCATCCGGCGCCGGGCTGACAGCTTGCGCCACGGGGCAAAGCGCAAAGCAGCCAAGCGCAAGGAGGATGAGAAGTCGGCCAGTCGCCGTGTTGATTTTCGCTAGTGTTTTCATATGAATTTTACCTTTCTTAAGCAGAGGATGGTTTGGATCGGTTAAAACTTAAGGCAGCGAAGGCAAAGGAAGCTTGTAATTTCGCCGGAATACCGCCCGCCTTCTTTCCTTCGTTTGCTTCTGTTAACTTTCTTGGCATCGTCATCGTTGGACCGCGCGGCGTAGGTCACGTACCGAGCTGACCAATTTGCAGCCACATTTCGAGCCTTCAAGGCCTCGGCGGAGTTGGACGAGGCGGTGGGGTCGGATGCCGCCTTGCAGGGGGAGGCGCTGCATTGTGCGTGAATGTCAGGAATTCCGCTCCTCCGTTGCCCTCGGTCCTGCCCAGCCCGGAGGCGAAAACAGTCCCCGTTCCGTCAGGTGCAAATTTCAGAATCGGTGGTTGTAGCAGGGACCTCCGCTACAAAGAGTTGGCCCGCTCTGTCAAAAGCCAGGCCTCGAGGTTCGTCCAGTCCGGACGCGAATGTGCTTTCAGTGCCATCGGGGGCAAACATAAGAATTGTGTCGCCGCCGCCGGGGCTTCCAGCGATCTCGGTTGAGACGAACAGATTGCCAAACCTGTCGAAGGCCAGGCCGGCGGGGCCTTGGTCAGGATCGAACGCGGATGGCCCAATGAAAACAGTGCGCGTCCCTCCAGGTGTGAACAAATAGACAGTTTGATCGCCGAAGTCCGCGGCGTAGAGATTTCCTTCGCTGTCAAAGGCCAGGCCAAAGCCTTGTCCGGGCACGTTGCCAACCGTGCTCTGGGTCCCATCAGGCGCGAACCTGTAAATTACACTGGCTTCATTAGGATCCATCTCGTCATTAACCATCAAGAAGACATTGTCTGAGTCGTCGATCTTCAGGTCCTCCAGAAAGAAGCTTTCACTGGGGCCGCTGACATTAGCGAAAGTTGTTTGCGTGCCATCGGGAGCGATTTTCAATATTGCTCCTGAATAGTTACCGGAATTGAGGTCCAAGGTGGTAGTGGCTACAAAGAGATTGCCCGCGCCGTCAAAGGCCATCCCGCGCGGCCGGCTAAGCACGGAGGCGAAAGTGCTCTGCACTCCAGGCGGTGTAAATTCCTGGATTGAGCCGCCGCCATTCTGAGTCGTTCCGTTGATCGAAGCGAATAAGTCCACCGTGCTAGGTGAAGTGATGATCGCTTGCGCCTTCAGACAAAGCGTGGCGCAGGCAAGCGCGAAGATAATGAAAAGCGAGGAAGTAATCGGGGTACTTTTGATTGATGTTTTCATATGATTTCTATCTTGTTAAGCAGACGTTCTGGTTGTTGACTGGCGAAAGGCTGTGACAGGAGGCACCAAGGCTGTAGTTGATCTGGCCCGGGAACCGTCTAGTCGCTCTGCGGCGGTTTCGAAACCGCCGCTCCTTGGTTTAGCTTTGGACAGGTTCACGGGTTACTGGTGACTATTTTGGTCGCAGAGTTGCCGACCTCAATTTTTGCGTTCACTTTCTGAATTTCCGCTGCCTGCTCTTGAAGCTGCGCGCCCAGGAGTTGAATCTCCTTTCGCTGTTGTGCGCTAACCGTTTGGAAATCGCTCCTCAACTGTGAAATCGTCGCCTGTTGTTCCTGCACCTTGCGATGCTCTTTCAGGAATTCATTGAGCAACATCGCGTTCACCTGGTCGTAGCGCACGCTGTAGGGTTTTCCATCCTGGTCGCGCACCACCAGGTCGGGACTCACCTTTTCCACGTCCTCAGCCACAAGCCCAAACTGCGACTTTGCTTCAGGATCAATTGCCTTCTTGTAACGAAAGGTAACGGGTCTAAGCGCAAGCAGTGCTTCACTGGCCTCGTCCATCGGTTTGATGTCTTCCTTAAAGCGTTTTGACGAGGTATCCGTGCCCAGCTTATTACCCGCGGTAATGAATACTGCCGAACCGTTGGCAGCAGTCTGTCCAAAGATACTTTTGATACGGCAAGCGTCGCTCTCACCCGCAACGCCATGTATCCCTGCGCCAATATAGACGTTATTGCTGCCGGTGGTCTGATTGAGACCAGCTTCCACGCCGATGGCCGTGTTGTTTCCCCCAGTGGTGTTGGCCGCAAGCGCGCTGGTGCCGACTGCCGTATTCAAGCTGCCGTTATTGCCAATGAGCGCCCCGTCGCCGACGGCCGTGTTAGCGCTACCGTCAATATTGCTCTCGAGCGCCTCTGCGCCAATCGCCGTGTCAGATATTGATTGAAAGTTATTCCGTAGCGCATAGGCCCCGACCGCCGTGTTGCCGACCCCGTCTTGTACGCCTATGTCGTGTTGAAGGGCGTAAGCGCCCACAGCTGTGGCGAGGTCCCCAATGCGCTCGCCGCTACCCAGCGCGTAAGCGCCCAGCGCAGTGTTGGAGCTAGCAGCGCCGCCAGCGAGCGCGTGAGTACCAACTGCGGTGTTGTAACCGCCCGAGTAGTTAGAGAGCGCGTAAGCCCCAACCGCGGTATCCTCCGACCCGCTGCCGGCATACAGTGCCCCGTATCCAACGGCTGTAACATCAATGGTATCGACGTTTGAATACAACGCAAGATCGCCAATAGCCGTGTTGAAGCTGCCTGTTGTGTTGCTAAACAGCGCCCGAAATCCGTTGGCCGTATTGCCACCGCCCGTGGTATTGCTGATGAGCGCACTTGCACCGACAGCCGTATTGAATGCGCCCTCGGTGTTTCGAAGAAGCGCCGACGCACCAAACCCCGCGTTAAGGCTGCCAGTCGTGTTGGTGAAGAGAGCGAACGCTCCATTGGCCGTGTTGAAATTGCCGTCGATGTTGCTTAAAAGAGCTCCAGTGCCTGTGGCGGTATTTTGATCCCCGGTATTGGCGAGAAGCGTTGCAGCGCCGACTGCCGTGTTGAAGCTCCCGTTCGTATCGCTCCTGAGCGAGAACAAGCCAATGGCTGTGTTGTAAGTCCCCGTGGTAAGGCTAAGAAGGGCCGCATGTCCTTCTGCCGTGTTGCCTCCGGGATAGCCTCCATCCGGCGCCGGATTCACCGCTGACGCCGGTGGGCAAGGCGCAAAGTAGCCAAGTGCCAAGAATAGCGTTGTGAGCATGATGTCTCGGTTGTTCATAAGTTTATGTGGCTTCACTAATAGTTCCTTTGATATTCGTCATTCGCGCTTCGTTATCGCCGTGTGCCTTCATCGTGTTATTCGTGGTCTTCCCTATTAAATGCCACTCGCGGCGCGGACCTATTCGTCTGGATCTGGGCACTCACCTTTTGGAGTCCGGAGGCAAGGGCTTTGATTTGCCCTTGCTGTTCCGCCAGCTTGGATTGAAAGCTGTTTTGCTGGCGGGTGACCGTCGATTTCAATTCGGCAATGGTCGCCTGCTGTGCCTCGACTTTCTTGTGTTCTTTGAGGAACTCGTTGAGCAACATCGCGTTGATCTGATCGTAGCGCACGCTCCAGATTTCACCGTTTTTGTTGCGCACGACGAGGTCGGGATTCACCCCGGCCACTTCTTCGGCGATCAAACCAAAGCAGGGCGTGTTCTTAGCGTCGCTCTTGTAATGGAAGGTCACCGGTTTGAGCGCCAGAATGGCTTCACTGGCCTTGTTTATTGGTTTAATGTCGCGCTTGAAGCGCCGCGAGGAGAGAACCGTGGCCAACTTTCCCGTGACATCGATTCCTACTGCAGTCATCGTGGCGGGGTCACCCAACTGGTTATAGATCCCGCCGATATGGCAGGCTGAGGCTCCTGGCGTCTCGGGTAAGTTGGCGCCGATGCGGATCGTATTGCTCTCGCCCGCAGCACCGATGACATCGACGCCGATATCGATGTTGTTAGCGCCCGTCGTGAGAGCGCTGCCGGCGTTAGTGCCTAACGCCGTGTTGCCGCTGCCAGTGGTGATAGTTAGCGCATAACGACCGATCGCCGTGTTGCCGTCACCCGTCATATTGGCGGAGAGGGCGCTAAACCCCGTGGCCGTGTTGAAGTTGCCGATGGTGTTGCTAACGAGCGCAGCAGCACCGTTCGCCGTGTTACCACTGCCGGTGTTGAACAAGAGCGCATCAGCACCAGTGGCGGTGTTGAGGATGCCGATGGTGTTGCTAAAGAGCGCTTTATCACCATTGGCCGTGTTGCCGGCGCCTTCGGTGTTGCTAAAGAGCGCGAACGCTCCAGTGGCCGTGTTCTCGGTGCCGATGGAATTGCTTAAGAGCGCGCCCGCGCCAGTAGCGGTATTTTCGTCCGCCGTGTTGGCAAGGAGCGCTCCAGCGCCAACGCCCGTGCAGAAGCTGCCGTCGGTGAGGCTTAGGAGCGAATATATCCCGATTGCCGTATTGTATAGGCCTGTGGTACGGCTCAAAAGGGCGCTGGTCCCTTCTGCCGTGTTGCCTCCGGAATAGCCGCCATCTGGCGCCGGGCTGACCGCTTGCGTCCCCTGTGGGAATACAAGCCAGCCAAACGCTAAGAAGCAAAGGGCTAAGAGTGTGGTTGTGAATAGTGTGTTCCGATGTGTCATAATTTAATTTCGTTGGATTGTTTTGTTTTCTACTGACTGTTGAGAGCCATGTGTGTCGCCGCTTTGCTCACCTCAAGTTCCGCACTCACTTTCTGAATTCTTGCCTCCTGCTCGTTTAGACGTTTGGTGACCGCGCCGAGCGCACCTTCAAGCTTCTCAACTTTCCCGTGCTCTTTGAGGAATTCGTTGAGCAGCATGGCGTTGACCTGCTCGTAGCGCACAGTGTACGGCCTGCCCTTCGCATCGCGAATGACCAGGTCGGAATTCACTTTTTCTACTTCCTCAGCCACCAGCCCAAACTGTGGGATGCCCTGTGGATCGATCTCTTTCTTGTAGCGAAAACCCACCGGCCTGAGCGCCAGAATGGCTTCACTCGCTTTGTCCATCGGCTTGATTTCATCCTTAAACCGCGCCGAGGAGGTCATCGTTCCCAGTTTACCGTTGGAATTCACAAAGACCGCCGCGCCGCCAGAAGCCGTTGCTCCGCTGATTCCCTGGATAAAAGTGTCGGTGATGGCGATGTCCTGGCCGCCGATCCGGATGGTGTTGCTCTCAGCCGCCGCGCCGTGAACGTTGTAGCCGATATCGATATTGTTATCGCCCGTGGTGAGCGCGTCGCCCGCTCCAAAGCCCAACGCCGTGTTGCCGTTGCCGGTGCTGATGAAGAGTGCATGATAACCGTTGGCCGTGTTGCCGCTGCCGATGATGTTGGTAAGGAGCGCTGCAAGGCCGGTGGCCGTGTTGTCGTTGCCGGTGGTGTTCCCCGAGAGCGCGTCAGGACCGATGGCCGTGTTGCCGAAACCGCTGGTGTTGCTATAGAGCGCAGATTCGCCGTTGGCCGTGTTGGCGTCGCCGGTGGTGTTGAAAAAGAGCGCAAACTGACCGGTGGCCGTGTTGACGCCGCCAGTGGTGTTGCTAAAGAGCGCTGACAAACCGTCGGCCGTGTTGAAGCTGCCGGTGGTGTTGCTAAAGAGCGCACCATCACCGCTGGCCGTGTTGTCGGCGCCCGTGGTGTTGCTAAAAAGAGCAAACGCTCCATTGGCCGTGTTACCATTGCCGTCAGTGTTGTTATAGAGCGCTTGATAGCCAAATCCGCTGTTGTCAAAGCCGTTGCCAGTGGCATTGGCAAGAGCTTGAAAACCGACAGCCGTACAAAAACCGAGCTGTTCCAATCCTACGGGCCCGGTTGTAAAACTGTGAAGCGCCTGATAACCCACAGCAGTGTTGGCACTAGCAACGGTGTTGCTTTCAAGAGCCTGCCACCCGACGGCGACATTTGGGCCAACATCGAACCCCTGGATGTTTGCCAGGGTGCCGCCAGTGGTGTTGTTCAAGAGCGCGTTGGACCCAATAGCCGTATTTCCTGTCGCAGTATTGAAAAAAAGAGCAAACGCTCCATTGGCAGTGTTATTCGCGCCGGTGGTGTTGCTCAAAAGCACGCCCGCTCCGGTGGCGGTATTCGAGTCTGCGGTGTTGGCGAGGAGCGTCCCGGCGCCGACAGCGGTGCAGAACTTGCCGTCGGTGAGGCTTAGGAGCGAATATATCCCGATTGCCGTGTTGTATGTGCCCGTGCTACGGCTCAAAAGGGCGTTGGTTCCCTCTGCGGTGTTGCCACCAGGATAGCCTCCGTCCGGCGCCGGACTGACCGCTTGTGCTTTTGACAAAAGGCCAAGGCAGGCAAGCCCGAGCGTGATGAGAACGAAAGCGGACGGCAAAAACGGCGGCCCAATTGAAGTTTTGATTGCTGCATTCATGGCTGTCATTTTCTTCTTTCTAGTTTGGGTTTTTAGTTTGTAGTTTGCTTCCAATATTATTGCCCACTAAACACACGAAAAGACGCGAAAATCTCAGAGAAAGGAATCTTTTCAGTTCGTGTCGTTCGCGTGTTTAGTGGGCATCATCTTTTCTATCCGTGTCATCCGCGTTATCCGTGGTCGTCTCTCTGGCCGTTACGGATTTGTGGATGCCATTTGCAGCGCCGGTTTACGTGAAAACTCATTTGTGCTCGTTTACTCTTTTACAGAAGGCCACTAAGTCTCCTCCGCGCCAGAGCCGCTACGGCGGCGGAGCGAAAACGAAGATTGTAATTTGGATTGAATACAGACTCCCTTTGTTTCCTTCGTTTACTTCTGTGAATAATCTGTGTTGGTTCGAGTCCCTATCATCTAAACACGCACTGACCCTGCGCAACGATTGTTCGAAAATCCTTCTTTAATTGTGTGCCGCCGAAGGTTTGGAGCGCAGGAGCCTGGCTTGCGAAGCAATCACAAACATTAGTCCACCAAACCGCGAATGACACGGAAGGAAGAACGGAACCCCCGGCGGTTGCGTCTTCAAGGTTTTCCGCGTCGTTTCGCGTGTTTAGTGGGCAATAGATAAGTTCTTATTGATTATTGAGGACTACTTGCGGCACGGACTTGCTCGCCTCAACCTGGGCACTCACTTTTTGGATTTGCGCGGCCTGCTCTTTCACGGTGGAAGTCAGGGCTGCGATTTCATTCCTTAGTTCTTGCACCGTCCTATGCTCTTTGAGAAATTCGTTGAGAAGCATGGCGTTGACCTGTTCATAGCGCACGCTGTACGCTTTTCCTTCCTTGTCGCGCACGACCAGGTCAGGATTCACCTTTTCCACCTCCTCGGCCACAAGCCCGAACTGCGCTCTACCGTCCGGATCAATCTCCTTCTTGTAGCGGAAGGTAACCGGTTTGAACGCCAGAAGCGCTTCGCTGGCTTTGTCCATTGGCTTAATTTCTTCTTTAAACCGCCGGGAGGAGGTGGTTATGCCAAGTCTGCCGTTTGAATTAACGAAAACCGCAGAATCGTTCACGGTTGAAGTGAAAATGTTGCCAATATAGCAACTGTCGCTCACGTTGTTACCATCGGTCCCGATGCAGATAGCGTTACTGGCCGTAGTGACGTTGCCGCCGGCGTCAAGGCCCAAGCCGATATTGTGGTCGCCGGACGTATTGTTACCGAGCGCTCCCCTACCGATGCCCGTATTGCTGGAGGCGGTGTTCATAAGGAGCGCATTAACGCCGTCGGCCGTGTTGGAGCTGCCGCTGATGTTAGTAGAGAGTGCGGCACCACCGGTGGCCGTGTTATCGTTTCCGTCACTGTTGTTACGGAGCGCATTATTACCGTCGGCCGTGTTGTCCCCTCCGGCCGCGTTGAAAAGGAGCGCATCAGCACCATTGGCCGTGTTTCTGTCGCCGGTGTTCGTCTTGAGAGCCTGAAAACCGGTGGCCGTGTTGAAAGTGCCGGCAATATTCGTGAACAGGGCGAACGCTCCGTTGGCCGTGTTGTCCGCGCCGGTGGTGTTGCTTAAGAGCGCCCCGGCGCCGGTGGCCGTATTTGAGTCTGCGGTATTAACAAGGAGTGCCCCGGCGCCAACGCCCGTGTTGAAGTTGGCGTCGCTGTTGCTCAGTAGTGAATCGAAGCCAATTGCCGTATTGTAAAGGCCGCTGGTAAGGCTCAAAAGGGCATTTTGCCCTTCCGCGGTGTTGCCTCCCGCGTAGCCTCCGTCCGGCGCCGGACTCACCGCTTGCGCTCCGGGCGTAAGCGCAAAGGTGCCAAGCGCAAAGAGTATCGTTGTGAGTATAATGTTTCGATTTTTCATAATTTAATTTTTCCCTTCATCAAGGTTCTAACGAACTGGGGGACGTAAGTTCCGGAATAATTTTCGGAAAGTTGTATCCGGGACCGTTCATCCGATCTGTAGGGCGTTTGACTCGTTCGCTCCCGCTCTCTCGCCCAGATGGGCTGCTCGTCTATGTCGCTCGCGTCCCCGCGGCTCCATTCTGTGAACTCCGAAAGCTTTCGCGAGCTGACACAGACGCCCTACAACTCGCGCTCCGGCGGATGGTATTTACGCTTGTAAAAGAATCCGACAATAGGCAGCCTGCGCTTTGATGAGATCAGAGGCCGCCCCTAGGGGGTTAGCCGAACCGCGCGGGTTCGGCACGACGCGTTGGAGCCTGATTCTTTCCGCCGCAGGCTCAAACGCTGACGAACAAAAGGCGCGCGAAGCGCTCGCTGAGCTTTGCCGGACGTACTGGCGGCCTGTCTTCGTCTTCGTAAGTCGCCAGGGTTACCCCTTGGAGGAAGCGCAGGATCTGACCCAGGATTTTTTTGCCATGATCCTGGGAAGCAACTGGCTCCGGCGCGCCGATGAACATC
>WNGE01004972.1_pt1 | contig 15194 bp, 11 predicted proteins | sample 5400651 | NCBI WGS metagenome assembly WNGE01 (sample SAMN13153370, study PRJNA577476) | soil metagenome | isolation source: 60 cm soil or saprolite under grassland replicate 2 | place: USA:California | collected 2016-06-15 | reverse complement strand
TGCTGGGCTTCGTTCTCGGCCCGATGATGGAGGAGAACCTGCGGCGCGCGATGCTCCTTTCCCGCGGAGACCCGACCGTCTTTTTCACCCGCCCGCTGTCCGCCGCGATGCTGACGATGGCCGCGCTGCTGCTGCTGCTGATCATCGCGCCGGCGTTCCGCAAGACGCGCGCCGAAGCGTTCCAGGAAGAAGAATGAACCCAGGGTCTCGACGATGATTCGCCTCGATTGGCACCTTCCCTATCCGTCGCGCCGTCAGCCGGTCTTCGCTCGCAATGTCGTCGCGACGTCGCAGCCGCTCGCCGTGCAGGCGGGCATCGCGATGCTTCAGCGCGGCGGCAACGCCGTCGATGCGGCCCTCGCGACGGCCATTGCGCTTACGATCGTCGAGCCGTGCAGCAACGGTCTCGGCAGCGACCTGTTCGCGATCGTCTGGGACGGGCGCGAGCTTGTCGGACTCAATGCGTCGGGCCGCGCTCCCGCAGCGGCGAATACCGCACGTTATGCCGGGATGCCGGGGATACCGGAGCGGAGCTGGGAAGCCGTCACGATTCCCGGCGCGGTTTCGGGCTGGGCGGCGCTGTCGCAGCGCTATGGCGCCCTGCCCTTCGGCGACCTGTTCGTGCCGGCGATCCGCTATGCGCGCGACGGCTTCGCGGTGTCCCCCGTCGTCGCCGAAAAATGGTCGCTCGCCGCGAACGTTCTGCCGCACGACCTCGGATTCGCCGAACATTTTCTGCCCGGTGGTCGTGCCCCGCAGATCGGCGAGCGGTTTGCGTGTCCCGCCATCGCGACGTCGCTGGAAAAGATCGCCGCGACGCACGGCAACGCTTTCTATCGCGGAGACCTCGCCGAAGCAATGGTCGCGGACGCCCGCGCGCACGGCGCTCTCCATACGCTTGCGGATTTCTCTGCGCACACGCTCGACTGGGTCACGCCGCTCGCAGTGGATTATGGCGGCGCGACCGTGCACGAGATCCCGCCCAACGGTCAGGGGATCGCGGCGCAGATGGCGCTGGGCATCCTGCGCTCGTTCGACCTTGGCGCGCTGCTGCCCGATTCGGTTGCCTGCCAGCATCTCGAGATCGAGGCGATGAAGCTGGCCTTCGCCGACGCGCATCGGTACGTCAGCGATCCGCGTACGATGCAGGTGAGCGCCTCCGCGCTGCTGGATGCCGATTATCTCGCGTCGCGCGCGCGGCTGATCGACCCCAAGCGAGCCCAGGACTTCGGTCCCGGCGAGCCCCCGAAGGGCGGCACCGTCTACATCTGTGCCGGCGACGAGCAGGGGACGATCGTCTCGCTGATCCAGTCCAATTACATGGGCTTCGGATCCGGCGTCGTCGTTCCGGGGACGGGCATCAGCCTGCAGAACCGGGGCGCGGGGTTTTCGCTCACGCGCGGCCATCCGAACGAAATCGGCGGCGGCAAGCGGCCGTTCCACACGATCATTCCAGGATTCCTCACGCGGGAAGGCGCGCCGCTCGCTGCGTTCGGCGTCATGGGCGGACCGATCCAGCCGCCGGGCCACGTGCAGACGCTCGTGCGCTTGCTGACGTTCGGAATGAATCCGCAGGCCGCGCTCGATGCGCCGCGCTGGAAATGCAACGGCGGCTTGTCGATCGATCTCGAAGGCTCAGCCGCTCCGGCGTTGCGCGCCGGGCTCGCTGCGCTCGGGCACGATCTGAAATCGGTCGCCGATTCGTACATGGATTTCGGCGCCGGCCAGTTCATCGTCCGCACCGGGAACGGCTACATCGGCGCGTCGGACCCGCGGCGCGACGGGCAAGCTGCAGGGTTCTAGTCGCGATCGCGTCGACGATCGCTTGCGGCGCAGCCGCTCAGCGCCGCTTGGCCTTGACGCTCGCGAGCGGCAGCATCTCCGGAAGGTCGAGCGGCTTGCGGCCGGCTTCCGGCGCGGCGAGGGGCGTCGTGGCACGCATCGTCGCGAGTGAGCGGCGCGTCAATTCGTGATAGCTCTGCGTCCCCTCGGCCTTCCAGGCGAGCTCGACGTCGGTCAGCGCGCGCAACACTTTCGCCGGCACGCCGGACACCAGCATCCGCGGCGGAACGATCATTCCGGCCTTGACGAACGCCATAGCGGCCACGATCGCCGACTCGCCGATCACTGCGTTGTCGTTGACGACGGCATTCATCCCGACGAGCGCATTGCGCTGAACGACGCAGCTGTGCAACACGACGCCGTGGCCGATGTGGCCGTCCTCTTCTACCACCGTCGGATGGCCGGGAAATGCGTGCAACACGCACGTGTCCTGGATGTTGGCACCGGCGCGAATCTCCAGACGGCCGAAATCGCCGCGCAGCGAGGCGAGTGGTCCGATGTAGCAGCCGGGACCGACGATGACATCGCCGATCAGCACGGCGGACGGATGCACGTAAGCCGTTGGATCGACCACCGGCGTCACGCCGTCGATTGCATAAACGGTCAGCGTCATTGCGTCTCTCCGCTTTCGATCCTGAGCGAACTTTTCACTCATCGGAGCCACACCCGCGCGTTGCGGAACATCCGCATCCACGGCGAATCCTCGCCCCAACCCTCGGGGTGCCACGACATCTGCACAGTGCGAAACGCGCGCTCCGGATGCGGCATCAGGATCGTGAAGCGTCCATCCCCCGTCGTGAGGCCGGTGATTCCCTGCGGCGAGCCGTTGGCGTTGTGCGGATAGCGCTCGGTCGATCGGCCGCGATTGTCGACGAAGCGCAACGCCACGTGGGGTTGCGCCGCGGCAAGCTGTGCACCGTCGCGAAATTCGGCGTAGCCCTCGCCGTGCGCCGTCGCTACCGGAATGCGGCTCCCTTCCATGCCGTGGAAGAACAGCGATACCGACCGCTCGACCTCGAGCAAGACGAAGCGACCTTCGAACTGCTCGGAGCGGTTGCGCACGAAATGCGGCCAGTGCGCGGTGCCCGGAATCAGCTCCTGGAGGTTGCTCATCATCTGGCAGCCGTTGCACACCCCGAGCGCGAACACGTCATCACGCGCGAAGAACGCCGCGAAGTCGTCGTGCGCGCGGGCGTTGAACAGGATCGATTTCGCCCAGCCCTCGCCTGCGCCCAGGACGTCGCCGTAAGAAAAACCGCCGCAGGCGACGAATCCCTTGAACCGGGCGAGCGTGTGTCTTCCAGCAAGAATGTCGCTCATGTGCACGTCGTGGACAACGAAGCCGGCACGGTCGAACGCCGCGGCCATCTCGACCTGACCGTTGACGCCCTGTTCGCGCAGGATCGCCAGCGCCGGCCGCGCGCCTTTCGCAATGTAAGGCGCAGCAATATCATCGGCAGGATCGAAGGTCAGCGACGGTTGCAGCCCGGGGTCGGCAACGTCGAGAATGCGCTCGAATTCTTCGTCGGCCGCTTCCGGGTTGTCGCGCAGCCGCTGCAGCGCGTGCGTCGTCGCCGACCACGCGCGGTGGAGATCGACGCGGGACTCGTCGAATAAGACGACACCGGCACGGGCGATGCGGATGCGCTCGCCTGCCGACGATCGGCCGATCGCGTTGAATGCAAGCCCTGCCGCTCGAACTCGCTTCTCCACCGACTGAAGATTCGCGGTACGCACCTGCACCACCGCACCCAGCTCTTCGGCGAACAGCATGGCAAGCGCGTCGTCCCCGTCGGGAAGTGCGACATCGAGCCCGCACCGGGACGCGAACGCCATCTCCGCGAGGGTCGCGAAGAGTCCGCCATCGGAAATGTCGTGATAGGCGAGCAGCAGGTTGTCGCAGTGCAGGGCCTGAATCGTCGCGAAGAACGCGGCGAGCCGCGCCGGATCGTCGACATCGGGACAGGTGTCGCCCAACTGGCCATACACCTGTGCCAGGGCCGATCCGCCGAGGCGCCTCGCTCCTGCCGCAAGATCGATCCAGGCGAGCACGTTGTCGTCGTCTCCGCATTCGAGCAGCGGCGTCAGCGCCCGGCGCGCGTCGGCAACCTTCGCGAACGCCGACACGATCAGCGACAGCGGCGCCGTCACCGCCTTGGCCGTGTCGCCCTCGTTCCACGTCGTGCGCATCGACATCGAATCCTTGCCGACCGGAATGCTGATGCCAAGTGCCGGGCATAGCTCCATCGCGACGGCGTGCACCGTGTCGTAGAGCGCGGCGTCCTCGCCCGGATGCCCGGCCGGCGCCATCCAGTTGGCCGAGAGCTTGACGTCTCCGAGGCGCGCGATCCCCGCGGCGGCGATGTTGGTGAGCGCCTCGCCGATCGCCATGCGCCCCGAAGCCGGCGCGTCGATCAGCGCCAGCGGCGTGCGCTCGCCTATTGCCATCGCTTCGCCGGCATAGCCGTCGAAATCCATCAGCGTCACGGCAACATCGGCGGCCGGCACTTGCCAAGGACCGACCATCGGATCGCGCGCACATAGGCCGCCGACCGTGCGATCGCCGATCGTGACGAGAAACGTCTTGTCGGCGACGGCGGGGAACTGCAGCACGCGATACGCGGCGTCTTTCACCGTGACCCTGGAAAGATCGAGCGGGCGCAGCACACGCTGCCGATGGGCAACGTCGCGCGTCATTCGCGGTGGCTTGCCGAGCAGCACGTCGAGGCTCATGTCGACCGGCGTGTTGCCGAAATGCGGATCCGCCACGACGAGCTGCGTCGCTTTTGTGGCCGCGCCCACGACGGCGAACGGGCAGCGCTCGCGCTCGCAGATCGCTCGAAACTTCGGCAGGTCTTCGGCCTGAATGGCGAGCACGTAGCGCTCCTGCGCTTCGTTGCACCAGATCTCGCGCGGCGCCATCCCGGGCTCTTCGGACGGCACCGCGCGCAGATCGAGCCGCGCCCCCGCACCTCCGCCATGAACGAGCTCGGGAAGCGCGTTCGACAATCCGCCGGCGCCGACGTCGTGGATCGACAGGATCGGATTCGCACCGCGAAGCTGCCAGCAGCGATCGATGACCTCCTGCGCGCGGCGCTGGATTTCGGCGTTGCCCCGCTGGACCGAATCGAAATCGAGATCGGCCGTATTCGCACCCGTCGCCATCGAAGACGCGGCGCCGCCGCCCATTCCGATCAGCATCCCGGGACCGCCCAACTGGATCAACAATGCGCCGGCCGGAATCGGCACCTTGTGCACGTGGGGGGCCGCGATATTGCCCACGCCGCCCGCGATCATGATCGGCTTGTGATAGCCGCGCACTTCACCGTCGACCGCCTGCTCGAACGTGCGGAAGTAGCCCAGGATGTTCGGGCGCCCGAATTCGTTGTTGAACGACGCACCGCCGATCGGCCCTTCGAGCATGATGTCGAGCGCAGACGCGATGCGATCGGGCTTGCCAATCCAATACTTTGACGCGCCAGCGGCGAATTCCATTTCCCCTCTCCCGCGGGGAGAGGCGGAAGGGGTGAAGGGCTCGTGTGCCGCATTCGCTGGCGCAGCGGGCAGCTCCCAAGGCTGCGGCAGCGACGGCAGCCGCAGATGCGAGACGGTGAAGCCGGTGAGACCGGCCTTCGGTTTTGCCCCGATCCCTGTCGCGCCCTCGTCGCGGATCTCCCCGCCCGACCCCGTCGCCGCACCCGGAAACGGCGCGATCGCCGTCGGGTGATTGTGCGTCTCGACTTTCATCAGGATATGGGTGGGCTCGACGTGCGCGCCGTAACGGCCGTCGGCGTCCGGATAGAAGCGCCGCACCGTCGCGCCCTCGATGACTGCGGCGTTGTCGGAGTAGGCGACGATCGTTCCCTGCGGGCTCGTCGCATGCGTGTGGCGAATCATTGCGAAGAGACTCATTTCCTGCGCGACGCCGTCGACGATCCAGCTCGCGTTGAAGATCTTGTGCCGGCAGTGCTCGGAATTCGCCTGCGCGAACATCATCAGCTCGACGTCGGTCGGGTCGCGGCCGACGCGGCGGAAATTTGCGTCGAGATAGTCGATCTCATCCGGCGCGAGGGCAAGGCCCAACTCGGCGTTGGCGCGTTCGATCGCCGCGCGTCCCTGTGCGAGCAACGGAATCGTCGTGAGCGGCTTCGGCGCGAAGTGCGAAAACAATGCACGTGCATCGTCGAGTGCCCCGAACACCGATTCGGTCATTCGGTCATGCAGCAGCGGCAGCAGCGCCTTGCGCTCACCGTCCGGCAGCGGCAATGCGCCGCGAGTCGCAATTTGGTAGCCGACGCCCCGCTCGATGCGCTTGACGGGCGCGAGGCCGCAGTTGCGCGCGATGTCGGTCGCCTTCGACGACCACGGAGAAATCGTGCCGGGACGCGGGACGACGAGGAGAAACGCTCCGTCGTCCGGCGCCGCTTCGTCGTGCGGCCCGTAGGTCAGGAGTCGCGCGAGCGTCACCCGCTCCGCCGACGTCAATTGGCGCTCCGCCTCGACAAAGTGCCAGTAGGTCGCGCTGATGCGTTCGATCGGGTGGTCGGGACGAGCCGCGGCGAGGGCGGCTTTGAGCTTGATGACACGAAACGGCGAGAGCGCATTGCGCCCACGCAGCGTGAGGAGGTGCGGCATGGCCGGCACGGTGACGTAAAGCGCGATTATACGCGGTCCGACGCCGTTCTCGGCCCGATCGCGGCATCAGCTCTTGCCGAAAGCCTCGTTCGCTGGTTGCGCGACGCGCACGAACGTCGTGCGCTTGGAGAATTCGCGCAGCCGCCGCGCGCCGACATACGTGCACGCGGAACGCACGCCGCCCAGGATTTCCTGGACCGTGTCGGCCACCGCGCCACGCCAGGGGACCAGGACTTCGGTGCCTTCGGCCGCGCGGTATTTGGCGACGCCGCCCGCGTAGCGCTCCATTGCCGCCTTGCTGCTCATTCCGTAGAAGCGCCGAAACTTCTGTCCGTCTCGCTCGACGCCCTCGCCGCCCGACTCCTCGTGCCCGGCGAACATCCCACCCAGCATCACGAAATCGGCGCCGCCGCCGAAGGCCTTCGCGATGTCACCGACGGTCGCACAGCCTCCGTCGGCGCAGATATGTCCCTCGAGGCCATGCGCGGCATCCGCGCACTCGATGATCGCCGAGAGCTGCGGATAGCCGACGCCGGTCATCTTGCGCGTCGTGCACACCGAACCCGGACCGATGCCGACCTTGACGATGTCCGCACCCGACAGGATCAGCTCTTCGGTCATCTCGCCGGTGACGACGTTGCCCGCCATGATCACGAGCTCCGGATGATGCTCGCGAAATTTCTTGACGAAGCGGACGAAGCTTTCGGTATAGCCGTTGGCGATATCGATGCAGACGTAGCGGATCGCCGGTTCAGTCGTCTTCGCGGCTCCTTGCACTACCTTGTCGAACTTTTCCTCGTCGGCCTTGGTGATTCCCAGCGAATAAAAAGCGCCACTCTTGCGCTCCAGCGCGGCGAAGAAAGCGACGTATTCGTCGACGGCGTAATACTTGTGCAACGCGGTCGTAAGCTTGAACGGTTCGAGCGCGCGGGCGATCTCGAAGGTTCCCGTCGTGTCCATGTTCGACGCGACGATCGGGATGCCGGCGTATTTCGTGCCGGTATGGCGGAACGTGAACTCGCGCGAAATGTCGACGTCGGAACGCGTGGTGAGCGTCGAGCGCTTCGGACGGATCAGCACGTCCTTGAAGTCGAGCTTGAGATCCGCCTCGATCCGCATAAGGGCTCAAAGTCGGGGTGCACGGCGTCGCATAGCGGCGACGAACTGCACCCCGTTATCCATCCTAATGGTGGAGGATCTTCGCCAGAAATTGCTGCGCGCGCTCCGAGCGCGGCTGGCCGAAGAAGTCGTCCTTGGTGGCGTCCTCGACGATGCGCCCCTGGTCCATGAAGATCACGCGGTTCGCGACCTTGCGCGCGAATCCCATCTCGTGCGTGACGACCATCATCGTCATCCCCTCCTTCGCGAGCAGGACCATCACGTCGAGCACTTCGTTGATCATCTCGGGATCGAGGGCGGACGTGGGCTCGTCGAATAGCATGCAGATCGGATCCATCGACAGCGCCCGTGCGATCGCGACGCGCTGCTGCTGACCGCCCGAAAGCTGGCCGGGGAACTTGTCCTTCTGCGCATTGAGTCCCACGCGGTCGAGGAGCTTCAGACCGCGCTGCCGGGCCTCGTTCGGGCTGCGGTTCAGCACCTTGATCTGGGCGAGCGTGAGATTCTCGGTGATCGACAGGTGCGGGAAGAGCTCGAAGTGCTGGAACACCATGCCAACGCGCGCGCGGAGCTTCGGCAAGTTCGTCTTCGGATCGTGCACCGGAATCCCGTCGACCGCAATCTGCCCCTTCTGAAACGGCTCCAGCGCGTTGACGCACTTGATCAGCGTCGACTTGCCCGACCCCGACGGACCACAGACGACAATGACCTCGCCCTTCTCGACCTTGGTCGTGCAGTCGGTCAGCACCTGGAACTGCCCGTACCATTTGGAGATGTTGTCGATGGCGATCATGGGCATGGCGGGATCCTCAGCGGATGACGGCAATCTTTTGCTGGAGCAGCTTCACCGCGTACGACAGCGTATAGCACAGCACGAAATACACGAGCGCGACGAACAGGTACATCTCCACCAGACGGCCGTCGCGCTGGGCGATTTTCGACGCTGCGCCGGTGAAGTCGGTGCCCGAGATTACGTAGACGAGCGAAGTGTCCTGGAAGAGGATGATCGTCTGCGTGAGCAGCACCGGGATCATGTTGCGGAACGCCTGCGGCAGGACGACAAGTCGCATTGACTGCCCGTACGTCAGACCGAGCGCGTAGGCGGAATAGACCTGGCCTTTCGGGATCGACTGGATGCCCGCGCGCATGATCTCGCAGAAGTAGGCCGCCTCGAACAATATGAACGTGATGATCGCCGTGCGCTCGGCGCCGATCTGCGGCGGGCGCTCGCCGCCGGTGACGAGCTGGAGCACGTTCGGCATCAGGAAGAAGAACCAGAACAGCACCAGCACCAGCGGGATCGAGCGCATCAGGTTCACGTAGCCGGCCGCGGTATACGCGAGCGGCTTGATCGGCGACAGCCGCGCGAGCGCCAGCAGCGTGCCGAAGAACAGGCCCCCCAGCGACGCTATCGCGGTCAGTTGCACCGTGTACAGGAAGCCCTTCCACAGGTAGGGGAGCGAGCGCGCGATGACGTCGAAGTCGAGGTTCATCGCGTTGTCTACTTGCCACCGGCAATGTAGCCCGGCACGGCGACCTTGCGCTCGATGAAGGCCATCACGCGATTCGCGGTCATCGCGATCGCGATGTAGATGAGGGTCGCAGCGGAAAATGCCTCGAAGAAGCGGAACGTGTATTCGCCCATCTCGCGCGAGCGGAACGTCAATTCCGCGAGTCCGATCGTCAGGGCAATCGACGAATTCTTGATCAGGTTCATCGTTTCGCTGGTAAGCGGCGGGATAACGATGCGGAACGCCATCGGCAACAGGACGAAGCGATAAACCTGCGTTTGGCTGAGCCCGAGCGCCATGCCGGCGTAGCGCTGCCCGCGGGCCAGCGACTGGATTCCAGCGCGCACCTGCTCGGCGACCCGCGCCGAGGTGTAGAGCCCGAGGCACAGGACCGCGGACACGAATTGCGCGTTCGCAGGGTCGGTCCTGATGATCCAGGCCTTGAGCGGCGGGATGAACTCCGGGATCACGAAATACCAGAGGAACATCTGCACCAGCAGCGGGATGTTGCGGAACAGCTCGACCCACGCGTTGCCGAAGCGGACGAGCCACGGCTGCTGCGTCGTGCGGATCGTGCCTACGACCGAGCCGACCGCAAGCGCGATCACCCATGCGCATGCGGACACGCCGAGCGTCCAGGCAATTCCGGAGAGCAGCAGGTCGAAGTAGGTCTCGCCGCCGCCGGGAATCTCCTCGAAGAAGACGCCCCAGTCCAGATCGAATTTCACGGTCACCCTCTTCCCATGCGCGCGCCCGTCGCCGCGGCACGCCCCGAAAAATCAAAGGGCCGGATGCGCTGTTCCGCTCTCCGGCCCGGCTCCCTCATCGATCGATAACGCTCACCGCGTTCAGGACACGCCCTTGTCGTTCGGGTTCTTGAACGCGTCCTTGATCGCCGGCGTTTCCGGGAAATTCATGTTGATTCCCTTGGGCGGGACGGGACTCGTGAACCACTTGGCGTAGATCTTGTCGATCTCGCCCGACTTCATAACGTTGCCGATCGCCTTGTCGACGAGCGCCTTGAACTGCGGATCGTCCTTGCGCAGCATCATGCTGTACGGCTCCGTGCGCAGCGATTCGCCGGTGAGGATCGTGAAATCGCCAGGCTTGTCGGAACTGGCGATCTGGCCGGCGAGCAGGATGTCGTCCATCACGAAGGCGGACACGCGGTCCTGCGCGAGCAGCAGGAACGACTCGGCGTGATCCTTGCCGTAGATTTCCTTGATCTCGATGTTCGCCGTCTTGTCGTATTTCTTGAGCAGCGGCACCGACGTCGTCCCCGACGTCGTCGAAACCGTCTTGCCGTTCAGGTCAGCCAGCGCCTTGATCCCCGAGCTCTTCTTGACGGCTGCGGTGACGTTGATCACGAAATACGTGGGGCCGAACGCCACCTGCTTCTGGCGGTCGACGCTGTTGGTCGTCGAGCCGCATTCCATGTCGATGTTGCCGGCCTGCAGCTGCGGAATCCGGTTGCCGGAAGTGACCGGCTGCAGGTTGACCTTGAGATTCGGCATCTTGAGCTCGGCCTTCACCGCCTCGACGACCTTCATGCACAGGTCCATCGCGTAGCCAATCGGTTGTTGCTTGTCGTCGAGATAGGAAAACGGGATCGACGATTCGCGATGGCCGATCGTGATGGCGCCGGTGTCCTTGATCTTCTTCAGGGTGCCGGTGAGCTCCTGCGCGTGCGCGGTCAGCGCGAAAGTGGCAGCGAGGAACGCGAAGCCGGCTTTGGACAGCAGTTTCATGGACTTCCTCCTTGGATCAGCCCGTCCGGGGGCTCTTTGCGGATGGTAGGGGCGGAAAGGCGAATGCGGCTGCCGGCGGTTCGACCTTTACGGGGTTTCGACCGACAGCACTCGGCGGGCTAGTGTAGCGGCGCTCCCACGGGTTTGTCCATTTACCGTTGGCGCGCTCAGGGCGCAACTCGCCCACCGCCTATAATTCGCCGATGGCTCTCCCGCCCGTGCTCGCGCCCGTCTATCGCAGCGTCGACTTGCGCGCCATCGAGGAAAGCGCACGCGCGCTGCCGTTGATGGAACGTGCCGGGCTCGCGGCTGCCGAAGTCGCCCGAGCGATGGCGGGTGATCGTGGCGGCAAGGTTCTGCTTCTGGCGGGGCCCGGCAACAACGGCGGCGACGCGCTGGTCGTCGCACGCTGGCTGCGCCAGTGGTACTTCGACACGACGGTTGTTTTCCGCGCCGACCCGGCGAAGCTGCCGCGCGACGCTGCGGCCGCGCATCGCGCCTTCGTCGCGGCGGGTGGCACGACGCTCGCCGATATTCCTCCCGGCTGGCAAGGCACGCTCGTCGTCGATGGGCTGTTCGGCATCGGCCTCAAGCGCGCGTTGACGGCCGATTACGCGGCGCTGGTCGATCAGGTCAACGCTTCCGCAGTCCCGATCCTCGCGCTCGATGTGCCGAGCGGGCTCGATGCCGAAACCGGCGTCGCCTTTCGGCCGACGATCCGCGCAACGGCCACCGCGACGTTCATCGCGCTGAAGCCGGGACTGCTGACCGGCGCCGGCGTCGACTGCTGCGGCACGCTATCGGTGCACGCGCTCGAACTCGATCCCGAAACGATCGTGCCGGCGCAGGGGCGCCGGCTCGACTGGAGCGCGCTGGCCGCGGCGCGGCCCGACGTGCTGCGACGCCGATTGCGCAACGTGCACAAGGGCACCTTCGGCACGCTCGCCATCATCGGCGGTGCGGGAGGCATGACCGGCGCACCCTTGCTCGCTGGACGCGCTGCGCTTCACGCCGGTGCGGGCAAGGTCTGGGTAGGATTCGCCGCGACCGACTTTCCGGCCGTCGACTGGGGACAGCCCGAGTTGATGCTCCGCGCTGCCGAGCGCGTTCTTGGTGCAGGCGCCGATGCGATCGTCTGTGGGCCCGGGCTCGGTACCGATGACCGCGCGAGATCACTCGTCGCGCGCGCGCTCGCCGAGTCTGCGCCACTCGTGCTCGACGCCGACGCGCTCAATCTCGTCGCCGGGGATCCGACGCTCGCCGCTGCGGTCGCGATGCGTGCGGCCCCGACACTGGCAACTCCTCATCCAGCCGAAGCAGCACGCTTGCTCGCAACTTCAACTGCCGACGTCGAGGCAGATCGCCTGGCTGCCGCGCAGACGCTGGCAGCGAAGCTCAATGCGTCGGTCGTCGTCTAAGCCGCCGGCAGCGTCCTCGCACATTCCGACGGCAGCTGGGACATCAATGCAAGCGGAAATCCCGGCTTGTCGACTGCGGGGACCGGCGATGTCTTGAGCGGATTCGCAGGCGCTTTGCTGGCGCAAGGCATTGAAGCGAAGACCGCGTTGCGGCTCGCCGTCTGTTTGCACGGCGCTGCCGCGGATGCGTGCGTTGCCGCCGGCCACGGGCCATTGGGCCTCACCGCTGCGGAGCTCCTGCCGGCGGCGCGTGTCCTGCTGAATTCGGCGCGCTAGGGCAGCAGGACACTCGCCCCCGTCGTCGACCGCGATTCCAGCGCGCGGTGTGCGGCTGCAGCATCCTTGAGCGCGAACGTCTGCCGCGGCTCGTTGACGATCTTTCCGGCGCGCACGAGATCGAAGAGCTCGCCCGCCATCGCCGTCAGGTCTTCACGTTTCGCAGCGTAAGTGAACAACGTCGGGCGGGTGGCATAGAGCGAGCCCTTTTGCGACAGCAGCAGGATGTCGAACCCCGGAATCGCGCCTGACGAATTGCCAAAGCTCACCCAGAGTCCGCGCGGCGACAGGCAATCCAGAGATGCCGGAAACGTGTCCTTGCCGATGGCGTCGTAGACGACCGGAACGCCCTTGCCGCCGGTCAGCGCCTTGACGCGCTCGACGAAATTCTCGCGCGTGTAGACGATTGTGTGCGTGCAGCCGTTCGCGATCGCGAGCGCCGCCTTTTCGTCCGAGCCGACGGTGCCGATCATCGTGACGCCGAGCGCGCGCGCCCACTGGCAGGCGATGAGCCCGACGCCGCCCGCCGCCGCATGGAACAGGATCGTATCGCCCGCCTTGAGCTTGTAGGTCTGACGGAACAAGTACTGTACCGTCAGCCCTTTCAGCATCAGCGTGGCTGCCGAACGATCGGAGATACCATCCGGGAGCCGCACCAGGCGCACTGCGGGCATCACTCGCGACTCGCTGTACGCTCCGAGCGGGCCGCCGCTGTACGCCACGCGATCGCCGGGCTTGACCCAGTCGACGCCCGGGCCGACCGCTTCGACGACGCCCGCACCTTCGCTCCCGAGTCCTGTCGGCAACTGGAGCTTGTAGAGGCCGCTGCGATGGTAGGTGTCGATGAAGTTCACGCCGATCGCGGTGTGACGGATGCGGGCCTCGCCAGGACCGGGATCGCCGACCGTGACGTCTTCCCACTGCAGCACTTCGGGACCACCGTTGGCGTGAATGCGAATGGCGCGGGGCATGAGAGCTCTCCGGAAACTGTTGAACGTCGATCAGTCTAGCGCACGATCGTCGCCGTGCAGTGCGCGTAATGGATCACCTGCTTCGACACCGAGCCCAGCCGCCAGCGCTCGAAGAACGATTTGCCGCGGTGGCCGAGCACGATGTGGTCGATCCCGTGCGTCTCCGCATAGTGGACGATCTGCTCGGCGGGATGGCCGACCGCCACCTCGAACTCCGGCGCGAGGCCCAGCGCTTGCGCGCGTCCGCGGAGCTTGGCGAAATCCTGCTCGAAGTGCTCCTGCGCCCGCTCGATTTCCGCTTCGGTCTCGACATCTTCAGGCGGCTCGGGTGGCCGTGCAACCGCAAGCACCTGCAGTGCCGCGCCAAATTTCACTGCCAGCATCAGCGCGAACTCGTAGGCACGCGTCGCTGACTCCGAGCCGTCGTAGCCAACCAGGATGCGCTTCATGGCTTGACCTCCGTCACCGCCGGCGGCACGAGTTCGGGCGAATGCCGCCCGGGCCGCCCCATCAGGTGGCGCGGCAGATAGAACGCATTCGCGATCAGCGTCGGCACCACGGCGCTGCCGATCACCGCGGCGATCAGATACGAGTATTGTGCCTCGCTGACGATGCCGTGGGAAAGCCCGAACAGCGCCGAGATGCTGCCGAAGGTGAGGCCGGTCGACATCAGCAGCGTCGTGTACATCGACTCCTGCTTCGGCGAGGCGAAGTACCGCGTCACGGGATAGACGCCGACGAACTTGGCGACCATCTTCGCCGCGAGCAGCAGCAGGATCGCCACGGGGGCCGCGACCAGCGCGGGGACCGAGACGAACGCCCCGGCCCGGATGAAATAGAACGGCGTCAGCAAGCCGAAGGTGAGCGTGCGTAGCCGCCGGATCAGCGCGTGATCCTTGCCGACGGTTCCCGCGAGGACCATACCCAGCATGTAGGCGGGGAGCACCGCTTCACTATCGGCCCATTGCGCGAGCGCGCCGAGGCCAAACAGGCAGAGCAGCAGGAATTTGGCCTCCAGTTCCGAGGGACGATCGCCGAAGCGGCGGAAAAAGCGCGGCGTGATCCACGGCAGCACCAGGAATGCCGCGAAGCTCGTGCCGACGAAGATCAGCGTCCGGATAGTGAACGGCGAGAACATCAGGCCCAGTGCCAGCACGGTGGCGAGGTCGTTGATGAAGCAAGCAGCCAGCACCATCTTGCCGTAGTCGGTCTTGTTCAAGCCGAATTCGAGCATCACCGCATAGACGACGGCAACCGACGTCGTCGACAGCGCGATTCCGGCGAGCCAGCTCGCGTCGACCGACCAGTGCAGCAGCCAGTACGCCGCGGCGGCACAGCCGAGGAACGGCGCGAAGAACGCGATCAGCCCGATCGCCGTCGTCTCCTTCCAACGCGATTTCAGCACGACGGGATCGAGCTCGGCGCCGGCGAGGAACGTGAGCAGCACGGCACCCGTGCTCGCGAGGAAGCGGATCCACGACTGATCGGTGCCGAGCACCGCCGCGCCGAGGAGCGCGCCGATCGCGAGCTGCGCCACCGTCCCGACGACGATCTCGGACATCGCGGTCGCGATCCGCAGCCAGATCGACAGCAGCGTGGCCGCGAGCGCCAAGCCCAGCCACAGCGCCGCCAGCGAAAAGATGTCGGTCATCGCAATCGTTCCCGGCGGTTCAG
>WNGE01007165.1_pt1 | contig 15200 bp, 18 predicted proteins | sample 5400651 | NCBI WGS metagenome assembly WNGE01 (sample SAMN13153370, study PRJNA577476) | soil metagenome | isolation source: 60 cm soil or saprolite under grassland replicate 2 | place: USA:California | collected 2016-06-15 | reverse complement strand
AGCGGCCGTAAACAGCTCGCGCTCGAGACGGAGAATTGGGAGCGGATCGCCGGCGTGATTGGGCGCCTGTTGAGGCTGGAAGGCTAGGAGTAGAGATGATGATCCATTTTTTGTGCGCCCTGGCGGCAAGACTTCGAGGATTGTTCGGGGATCGAAGAGCGGAGCTAGAGCTCGACGACGAGATCGAGACGCACCTGCGCCTGCTCGCCGAGCGGTATGTGCGCCAGGGGATGACCGAGGCCGAGGCCGCCTGGGCCGCGCGCCGCCAGTTCGGAAACGTCACATTACTAAAGGAGGCGAATCGCGAGATGCGAGGAATCAGATTCATCGATACGTTCTTTCAAGATGTTCGGTATGGCCTGTTAATGCTGAGGCGAAATCCCGGCTTTACATTTGTCGCCGTGCTGACATTGGCGTATTGACGCTCACTCTCTCGCCCAGCCACACTAATTACCCGCCGGAATCGCCAAAACGCAGTTTTTATTTCCAGGAAGCGCTCGAGCGCATCCAGGCTTTGCCCGGCGTCCAGTCTGCCGGCCTGACCGGTTTCCTTCCGCTCACCAGACCGGCCGTCAGCCTGAAGCAAGACAAGTTCATCAACATCCTCGGCTGACTCGAATCACCTCTTCAGTCCTCGGTTACATCATCACATCACACCTCCGAATCAAAAAGATGAGCGGATGGCGGCGCGAGCGGTCATATCATTTTTCGCCTAAACCGATCTGCGAAACGAAAGGAAGTGAGCTTATGAACGCCAACGGAAATCAGCGCGCTCCGGTCAAATTGGCCGCATTGCCACAGACCTCGATTACGCCAGTCCATCAAGAACCTGCCGCGGAGAACAGTTTCTCATCGCTTCTCAAACGACTGAGTGAAGGCATAAGGAAGGAAGACGTCAAACAGCGCGAGGGCTGGCGCGACCGCACCGGCAAGACCCACTATGTTGATTATGTCGAGTGGCACACTGTGGCCGACATCCTCGACAGAATCGTTCCCGATTGGTCGCACGCCGTCCGCGGCATAGTTCAGATCGGTGACTTCGTCGCTGCGACAGCCGCGATCACGATCAACGGCGTGACTCGCGAAGGCGTAGGCACAGGCCCTGCCGACAGCGAGACCGGCATCAAGAAAGCCGAGCACGACGCGCTCAAACGCGCGGCGGTCAAATTCGGCGTCGCGCGCGACCTCTACCGCGACGAGGACGGATCGAATGATTCGTCGAGGCGAATGGGAAACAACGCCCCTGCCACACCACCGCGAGACCCGATAGCCAAAACCTTGGCCGACCTAATCTCACCCAAGCAACTCGCACTGATCAACAGGCTGGCGAAGACTCTGAAGCTCGACCCCGAAGCCACCTGCCAAGAGATGTACAAGGCCAATCTGAGCGAGATTTCGCGAAGAGCCGCGTCAGCGTTGATCGAGCGTCTGAACGCGACGTTGGGGGAACAGTGATCTCTCGTCGCGTCGAGACAGGAATCGGAGCTGACCGCAATTGAGAAGGAGGTCGATATGTTTGACAGCGCAAACACCGAGACGACCGGCGCATCTTCAAATCTATTCGGGGAAGTTGTCGGCGCAATCGGGAAGACCATCAAGATTCAGATCGCCCGCAACGCCTTGCTGGCCGAACTCGCTTTGCTGGCAGAGGTCGTCGAGCCGCAGAGCTTGCTGCCGTCGTTCAATTACCTTTTGATCGAGGCCGCTCGCAACCGGGTAATTCTCAGAGTCGCCAGCTTGAACAACACTTTACAATGCGAGATTGGCGCGGACGTGATTGAAGCGGGCAGCGTGTGTCTGCCGGCGCGGAAGTTCTGCGAGATCGTCAGGCAATTGCCGGCTGAAACAATCACCATCAACGGCGATGAACACTCCGCCACGCTGAAATGCAGCGCCAGCCGGTTCAAACTCAACGCGATTTCACCGGATGACTTTCCCGAGGCTCCCGCCGCCGCCGAATCGTTCACGCCGATCCCGCGCGACGTTTTGCTGAGGTTGATCCAGTCATCTCTCTTCGCCGCGCAAAGGACCGGCGATTCAGGCCGCTACGCGCTCGACTCCGCGCAATTGACCGTCGGCCCCAAAGGCGCGCGGATGATCGCCACGGACGGTCATCGTCTGATCTGTGTCGAGAGGGCGGATGTCACTCAAGAGAAACCGATCACGCTGCTCGTCCCTCGAACCAGTCTGAGCGCAATCGCCAAAGTTCTCGGCTCGTCCGAAGGCGAAGCGATGATCGGACTCAACTCCAACCGATTGCTCGTCAACGCCGGTGAGCGACGGTTTTCCAGCATGCTGATCGACAGGGCGTATCCCGATTGCGAGCCTTTGCTGTCAAAAAGCTTCGAGCGCCAACTGACGCTCGACTGCCAGGCGTTCAAAGCGGCGATCAACCGGATGGCGGTATTCGGCGCCGACGGCGGCGATCGCGATTTCGGAATGATCAAGTTTCATTTCGCGCCTGACAGTCACGAACTCCTCAGCGTTGATCACAACGGCGGCGAGGGCAAAGAAGAGATCATCCCGATTTCTTCCGCCGTCGACGTGGAAACCACGATCAGCTTCAACGGTCGCTACCTGCAGGATTTCGCCCGCGCGCTGACAGGTTCGGCGCTGACAATCAAGTACAACAACGAAAACTCTTTGGTGGAGATGCGCCCAAACGCGGACGACGGCTATGTCACACGCTACATCCTCATGCCTTGTCTAGCTTGAGGAGGGCAAAAGGTATGAAAAGCAATGAGGGAGACAACAACGTCAATACGCCAGAGAGCGTAGCCGACAACAACGCGGTTCCGTCCAGCGGCGACTCTTTCTCTGTCGAGGAAACAGAGACTGATGGGCAGGAGGAATTGATGCGACAGGCCGAAGTGGAAACTGGCGCGCCGCCTGTGATCCGCAATCCTGCCCACCTCACTTTAGTAGGAGGCAGTGATGATGATCCGCCTGATTGGCCTGATTTTTGAGAAAGAGAGGTATGAACAATGACATTGCCAAGAGACGAATTCGGTTTCGCTCGCACGGAATGCGCATGCGAACAATGCGTAGCCTGTTGTGAAATTTTACCGGCATATCTGGTCCCATCCGATATTGAAGTGATCGCCGCCCATCTAGGCTATGACGATCTGATTCAATTCGCGATGGAAAACCTACTGGCAAGTCCTGGCGCGATTGTGAGTATGGGGGAAAAACTGGGGCGCATACCGACTCTTGTCCCCCAAAGGAAGCCCGATCAAACGTGCAAGTTTCTGGATGCGAACAAGCGATGCGCCATACATGCTTTCAGCCCGTTCGGATGCCGGGCCTTTGATTGCCGCATGAACCAACACGAGGCCGACACCAGAAGCAGTCGGGGCCTTCAGGCGATTGCGCGTGAATGGATGACCGGTGGGTTGTATGCGCGAATCTGGTCGCTCTTGCATACAGTGGGTCTGGTCGCGCCATGTCCAATTGAAGCCAGATCGCGACTGAGAAAAGCCATTGCCTCTCGCCAGTCTCGTTAATTTGAAGGTTCGTCTCACCCTGCCGTTCAACAAGAAATGTGATCAGCCGCGCCCAACACACGTGCGATCAAGCCGCCGCCGCAACTCAGCCGTAATTGCCTGCCGGTTTACGATCCCCACACCTTTATAACAAACAACACCGACGCCGAAAGCGAGCGATTGGAAAAAGAAGGCTGCTAGCAGGTCAGTGCAGATCTCGGACACGCAACCATCCGATCTGCTTAATCCCATCGCGAATGAACATAGGAAGGGAGTGATTCCATGTCGAAGCGCAAATCGTCTTCGGATAATCAGAAGAAGACCTGCGGCCTCTGTCAGCGCCCGATTCGCAAAGGCGCAAAGGTCCATCAACACCATCCTGTGCCCAGGTCTGAAGGTGGAGTTGAAACCGTCGAGGTTCACGAGCCGTGTCACAGAAAGCATCACTCAGGAATGAACCACTATAGCGAATGGGGGCGCAAAGGGGGGCTTGTCACGGCCGCGCGAGGCTGGTGGATATTCAATCTCAAACGAGGAGCGCTCCCGCCCGATCCGCTCCGTTGGATTCCATTCGGCTACGGCCAGTAGATAGGCCGGCGAACTCTCATTCTTTATATCAATCGTCATCGCAACATGAGGTCTCCAGTATGTCATCTTCTCGAATCACTGAGATCATCAATCCGTCGCGCCTGCGACTCGGCATCAAGCGGGCTTTCACAGGCACAGTCAACGAGGTTATCGGAGAATTAATCCAAAATAGCGCAAGGGCAGGCGCGCGAACCATTCGGATCACCACTGACGAACGCGGATTCATCTACCAGGATGACGGGCGAGGACTGCTAAACGAAGACGATTTCGAGGCGCTGATCAAGCTTGGCGAATCAGGATGGGATCACCGCGTCGAGACGGAGCAGAACCCGATGGGACTTGGATTCACAGCCCTGCTCGCTCAAGAAGAGGTTGAGTCAGTGACTTTTTCTTCAAACCTTCTCGCCTTGACGCTAGACGCCAAGCGATGGTGGGAAGATGACTACGCCATCAACTGGCGAGATAATTTGAAGGAGATCGGTTTTCCGGTTCCCGGCGTCAGCATCAAAGGCGCCTGTTCGAAGGAACTGACCGATAGACTCATCAAGACGCTGACCGGCGAATGGAATATTACCCGCTCTCCGGCGCGCGGGTATTATGATCTTCTTCAGATCACATTGAATGATGTCGCCGTTAAGACGAGCGTCCCTACTGAGGCGCTGCCCAAGGTTTCGTTGATCGTGACTGAATATCAGAACAACAGGCTCGTCATCGGCCTTCACGACAAGAGTGGCTATTCCACGACGACCGGGCTCTGGATCAACTGGTATGGACAGATGATTGCAGTGGCCCACTCCGGCTATTTCAAAGCCTATCTCGAAGTCCGGCGCGGCAGACCGGTCAATCCGATGGCTCCTTCACGACGCGGCATAATAAACGACCAGGAACTGCAAAACCTGCTCGATTCCATCCGCGACTCACTGACGGAATACTTTACGCAGAAACCGGCAAGCGAACTCAATCCGGAGGCGCTGCAATGTTTCTACCGGGTTTATCCGGATCAGGCGCGAAACCTTCCAGTCTTTGTAGCCGCTCGACTCAGGCCGTTCGAATCGGGCGATGATTCCAGCAACATTGGGCAGTTGGCCGCCCCAGAAGTTTTCACCTACAACCAGGCGCCATTGCTGCTCGCAGAATGCGTGAAAGTCGTTCAGGAGGATGGAGCGGTACTTTCCGACGAGTACGGCTTGCACACTTTCCTCGAACTGACCGGGACGGCGTACCGGCTTCGGTCGGCCGATGAATCACGCCTTCGCGTTCGACATCTCTGGTGGAAACCGGGAGCGCAAGTCTCACTTCCCGAAGGCTGCCCCTTGATCTTTTGTGAAGCCGGACAGTGGGGATTCGGAACCGAAAAGGAACTGCCTGCGGAATGGCGTGATGTCGGCGAGCACACCGTCTTCACCTTTAACGACGCCAGCAATTGGGACGTTGATGACGTTGACTTCACAGTCGGTGGCGCTGATCCGCAGGAATTCTATCGATCGGAGGCTTGGGCCGGATTTGATCCGTTCAATGACACCGGGCGAAGCTACGAGGAAATGTCTGAAAGCTATGGCGAATCCTGCGAGCGGGAAATCAGGAAGATCATCGGGAACGCCGTCCCAAAGAATTTCTCCTGGGAAGATTTGTTGAGATTCATTCCCGAAGGCCAACAGATCGTGAGCATTTCGCCGAAGTATAGAAGCCGCTGTAGTCGCAGCCCTGAGACGATAACGCTCATTCTGAGCAGTGGCGAAAAAGTCACGCTCAAGCTCTGTTGAATGAGCGTGACATTTACGTCCGGGGATAAACTTTTGATCGCGGTTTGTTAAGCAACCAGGTTCAGGACAGAGTCTGTAAGTGAGCCTAAGCCGTGTTTCCCTTGCCGCTCATCGAGAGCATCGCTCAAATTTCGGGTTTTGACTCTCGGAATTACCATGACAGTTTTGATTCCGTCTTCCCTAATCAATCCAACCCCCAGATACGCGGGATTAATCGGATTGAGAATTGGATTTGCGCTGATGTATGCAAGTTTAATCGGGTGGCTATTGGTGTTAGGTTGGATTCTCGTAGTTCGCCGCCGAATTTTTTTAGAAGAGTCGCATCTGCAAAAATTGTACGGCGCAAAATATGCCGCTTACAGCCGGCGCGTAGGACGACTGGCGCCGCGTTTATACTGACGCCGAATCTGATGGCGCGACACCCACCCCTGCATACTCACATACTCCACGCCAACAGGATGTCTCGATGGAAACCTTTGGGAAGATTTTCGCGCGCGCAACCGACGGGAAGATTTTTCACACTCCTATTCCCTACCAGCGGCGTTGTTCCGATGGCAGATCATCGCGAATTGAAAGGATATCTCACAGTCATTACTTCGCCCGATTTTAATTGTATCCATTCTTCGCCCCTCACAGTCCTCGAATGAAATACAGAGCGATCGCCGGCTTTCACCTCAAACCAAAACGGAGTATCAGGCGGGATGAAGTATCGTCTGAACCCAGAGGAATCAAGAGGTATTCCGAATTTTGCCGAATGCTCGTTTTCTTTGATCATCAGGATCAATGTGCCTGTTTCCGGCTGACCGTTCGCGTCAGTGACATAGATTTCGAGCGCGCCAAACTTCGAATCGCTCTGAACCATTATGACTTCCAGTTCGAGGGGCTTATCTGGCTTCAACTCAATATCGAACTTCTGCGCCTTGTGACCGGGCGCTTCGACCGTCAGCTCAAACGGTATATTCGGCGGCAACCATCTCTCACTCTTTCCGTCAACGCTGCCCCCGGTCCGAAAGGAATACTGTGAGCTCTTATTGGTGAAAGTGAATCCGGCGCCGAATCCGGCACCCTTTTCATCTTTCACGAATATTTTGAGCAGGCTGTGCTTCGGATCCAGTTTGAGAACCACGCCGTCGACTGTCTGACCTGCTTCGATGGTTATTATCCGCTGCGCTCCTTTTGCGTAAATCTCAGAGATGCCGAAGAAGGAACTGTCCGGATATTGAGGTTCTTTAAAAGCGACCACAGTGTAAGTTCCCGGCTCTACTCCGGAAAAAACAAAACGTCCTTCCTGATCCGCCATAATGCCGGCGCGGTCGTTTCGTGACGGAGGCTGGTTTGTATGACGATGAGCAGAGACAGACGCGTTGGCAATCGGCCTGTCTTGCGCGTCAATGACAATACCTTTGATGGTTCCTGCGGTCTCTGGGAAATGCGCAAGGTCGAGCGACTTGTAATCGTGGCCTTCGGAGATGTATCGAGGAATTAGAGATAGAAAGGTCAAAATCGCTGGAATCATAAAAGTTCTCCATGGCGCCAACACGTTAGTCCGATATCAGCGCGATTTAGTGGGGATTCGGAGCCGGTTCTCCGATGGGATCAGACGGTCCGCCGCTTTAGAAAAGCGAGAACCGCCGCGTCGCCCGCGCCGCGCAACTCCGGAAACCGTCCCAGGAGGAATTCGATCATCTCGCGTTTGTAGAACCGGTCCTGCTCGATGGCGTCGGCGACAAAGGCGAAACCGCTCGGACGGTTTTCGATAATGAGTTCGCGCGCGCAACTCGTTCGCACCCAAACGTAGCCGGATTTCTTCAACGCGTCTTCGAGAGCCGGCAACGCAGCCGCGCCGTAGGCGTTACGAAGCGCATAAGGCAATGACGATAATTCGCCGCTGAGCGGATCGCCAGTCGCGGGGGCGTCGAGGATCTCGACAAGGCCCGGCAAATCTTTCAGGTCTTTGCGCATTGTGATTGCGATGAGTGACTGCTGATAGGCCGCACGTCGCCGCACAAAATCCCACAGGATCTTGTTGCTCCGCTCGTCGCGCAGGGCGCCGAGGGTCACGGCGAAATTATTAATGGTCTGTCCGTCTCCCACACGGACAACGTGTTCGGCCGCCGCGATAAGCGCGTCTCCCGCCCTGGCCTGGGCGCCGCTGGTGAAAAGTCGCTGATGATTGGAGACCACACGCGAAGCGGCGGTCACCGCGCCGCGCACTATAACTGGGTTGTCCGAGTTGAGATGGCCAAGCATGGCTTCCGCCAGTTCAGGAGCCGTCGACAGAGTTCGATCTATGACGACATCGCTCGGCCCCTTGGCCCGGGCGAGCGATATGAGGCGGCTCTGTACTTCGTTGTCCGGCCAATAGCCGAGACTGTTCGCGGCGTATCGCCGCACGGTCTCCTCCGGATGATAGAGATAGTCGAGAACGACCGAGAGCCTTTCGCTGTCAGGAACCCCAAGGATGCTGGGGAGGAAATCGCTTAGGATCTCAACCGGGTCTTGCGGAGGAGAGCCTATCGGCGCCGGCGCCGCGGGTTGAACCTCCACGCGGGTCCAGGCGGAGCGGAATAGGATCTCGGCGCTGCGCGGCCCGAACTGATCCGCCTTACGAGCGTAGCAGACCTCGTACACGCCGGGCGTCTCAAACCTGTATTGCAAATGGAGCGGCAGCCGGCCGGGATGTTTCATCGGCCGTCCGGGTATGCCGATGACGCCGCAGCTAAGGCCTCCGGTCACTCTGATCGAGTAGCGCACAACAATGCGCGGCAAGAGAACGCCGTTCCGACGCACTTCGAATTCGTGACATCCCAGGTTATCGGGCTCGACGCCGATGGGATACTGAACCATGCCGTGAAAATTATTCGGCGGCTCGACGTGAGCCCATATAGGCCCACCGACGCGGACAGGCTCTCCGAAGGTAAGCCCGGCGGTTCCCTGGACTGGCGGCGATTTCAGGGGATAGCCGGAATGCCCCTCATATTCGGCTCGGAGTTTCGCCTCGACTTCGACTCGCGACTCACCGGGAACTTCGAAGTCGGTTCGGTCGCACAGGGTATAGCGCAAGTCCGCTGACGCATGCGCGGCCCACACTGCGACGATCAGACACGAGAGGAGGAAGGCCATCACTTTCCTTGGCGATATCGGAAGATCCTCCATCGGCGCCACCTTCAGTACATTCCGCGTTTGCATTTCTTTCACCTCCGGTTCGTATCGTACATAACCCTGCGCATTCCGGCCAATGATAATCAGCGCCCGGCAGGAGTATCACACGGGGATACAAGACGACTGACTAGCCACAAATTAAGCGGCCAACAAACAGCGTAACCGGGCTGTTCGCCTGAGGAGGGATGATGATCGAGCGGAAGAGGCGACTGTTGAGAGCGGTAATCTTGTGGCTTATCGAGACCGGCCTCAGTTTGCTGCGACACTCACCCTCTCGTAAGGCGCAGCAGCCGACGGAACAAAACGAAGCGTTGGCGAAACTGAAGACGCTCGCCGTCGCCATCCTTCAGCAAGCCCTCGCACAAGGTCATACCTGCATTCCTTTGAATGAACTCGTCCGGCTTCTGTGTTCGCGTCGTAAAGGCATTGAGGAAGGCGACGCAGTCTTCGCGCTCAGGCAATTGAGTCAGCAAGGCGACATTAGCGTCAGAGGCGACATAGTCGCTCTGCCTCATGTCGCTCGCGCCGAAGAGATCATCGCTCATCGCCTTCGCCATATCGGACGGCGTTCGCACAGAATCAATCCTCATCGCCTCGATAATTGGGCCAACGCCGAAGGCGATCCATTGAAGGATGAGCAGCGCGCGGCATTGCGGGTTCTGACAGCTTCGCCGATCGCAATCCTGACCGGCGCGCCGGGCACGGGAAAAACTGTGACGATCAAGGCGCTCTCGGCGATTTTAGAACGCGCCGGATACCAAGTTTATCTCACCGCTCCGACCGGTCGCGCCGCCGCTCGACTTTCGGAGGCGACTGGCAAGCCAGCGCAGACACTGCACCGCCTGCTTCACAACCATCGCCAACAGCAATCGATCAGGGACCTGATCATTCCTACGATCAAAGAAGCAGTCATTGTTGATGAGGCTTCAATGCTCGACCTGTTCCTGGCCGAACGACTCGTCGAGTTTTGCACGTCACGAACCAGGCTGATATTCGTTGGCGACGTATATCAACTGCCACCAGTCGGACCGGGGCAGGTGTTTCGCGACCTGATCGAGAGTGAACAGATTCCCGTCGTTAAACTGACTACCACTTTCCGGCAATCTGATCAGAGTTCGATCACTACGGCAGCAAGGCAAATCAAAGCCGGCGCCGCGCCGGAATTGCCATCGCCAGGAGCCGCTCAATCCGACTGTTATTTCATCGAAGCCAACTCCGCGTTCAAAATTCAACGATTGGTGGTGGCCGCCGCCACGAGCAGCCTTCCAAAACGATGCGGCGCCGATCCGCATCGGGACATCCAGATCCTGACGCCGATGCGCAAAGGGCCGCTTGGAACCTTCGCGCTCAACAATTTGATTCGTGACTCGCTCAAACAAACCGATGCGGAAGCGAATCCGTCAGCGCAGTCTTCACAGCCTGACTTTCAGCCGAACGACCGGGTACTGCAAACCAGGAACAACTATGACCTCGGCGTTTTCAACGGCGAATGCGGAATTGTGGAAGATGTAACGAGCGAAACCGTCACGGTCAGATATGGAGAACGATGCGTTGAATATCCTCAAACTTCTTTTTCGGAACTGGCCCATGGTTTCGCCATCACCATTCATCGCTCGCAAGGATCGGAATATCCCTTTGTAATCATTCCTGTTCACGAAAGCCAGAGCGTGATGCTGGCGCGCGAACTGCTCTATACAGCGCTGACTCGCGGCAGAAAGATGGTCGTCCTCATCGGCTCCCGGCGCGCGTTTATGCAGGCGATCAACACCACTCGAAGCAATCGCCATACCGGATTGAGAAAATTGCTCTCACCATCAACCACTCTCTCAACAAGGAATGCGGCGTAAGCCGCCAATGCCATTCAACCACCGCTTTCCCGGTATGCAAATCGCCATCCTGCCGGCCGGCTGAGATTCGAGCTGTCCATAAGGAATCGACATGCGCTAGCGGATTTTGTCCGCTCGCAAAATTCCACAATGAGAAAGGAGATGGTGTGATGAGTCGCCACTGCATCGTATCTGACCCTGTTGAAATCATCGTCGGCTGGGATCCTCCCCTCCGAACGTACTTCCTGCAGGTCATCGATTCCACCAAGAGTTTGGAACTGCAAGTAGTAAGGTAATAAGTAGCGCCGGTCGTGAAGGTCCCAGCCAATTTCTGTGATGCGCCCTTTCTAAATCAGAGAATGGCGGGCGCTGCATCTGTAAAAGGTATAGAGGAGTGTCTCATGATCAAAGTCTTTATAGGTGGGTCCAGAAAGATAACGAAACTGTCATCATCAATTGCAACAAGGATTGACAATATTATCGCGTGCAATTTTGCCATTCTTGTCGGTGACGCAAATGGAGTCGATCAATGCGTCCAAAAATATCTCGCTGAAAAACAATATGAAAATGTGTTGGTGTTTCATTCAGGCAATGCCTGTAGAAATAATATCGGCAAGTGGAAAACAAAAGCTGTCTCAGCAGGCGCCAATAAGAAAGGGTTTGAGTTTTATGCCGTTAAAGATTTGCAGATGGCCAGAGAAGCAGATTACGGGTTTATGGTGTGGGACGGTCGGAGCAGGGGAACGTTAAACAACATTCTTAACTTGCTGGGCAGGAGGAAGAATGTCTTGGTATTTTTCTCTCCTGATCAGTCATTTCACACAATACGTAACGTCGAAGATATCACTCTCTTTTCTCGACGGGCGGCGCAAACCGCCGCCTGAGGAGATGAAAACAACCAGCGACAAACTGAATCTCGGCCTGTCCTTCGTTTCCAATATTCACCGCTATCGCAACGTCGTGTGAGATCACACGGGAGATGTGGCGCGCTTCGCTCCCCCCATCCGCCTTCCTGCGAGAAAACAAAGATTCTAGCTGGAAATAGTTAGGTGATCCGCGCCAAACGGACGGATGGCGCTCTCTACATTTCAACCAACACTCAAAAGGAGAAGTTACACATGTTTTCCACGAATACGATGACACGATCGAACCACAACCTTTTCATCCCATACGACACTGGATCACCTCACGACAGCTTGATGACACACATCGCCGGACTCGGACGGATTGCTCGTCTCGACTTCGAACGTTGCGCTGTCGCAAGAGATGGGTCTGCTTGCGATGCAGCTCACCGGCCTCAATCCAGTTACCGAAATCGTTGAGACTGAGACGCCAGACCCGAATCTTGAATCTGAACAGGCGTCTGACTTTCCCTCCAAACCTGATCCCGAAAACATCCAGTTCTTCTTTGAACAGGAAGTGGAGATGATCAGGCGGATGATTGGCGCCCGTCGCAAGAGCGCTCGCTTCGTTCACGATGAATGCGCCGAATACCTCAACGATATGGAAGAAAGCGGCGCGAGCGTTGAGGAACTCGACGATGCCTTTGCTCACGCTGAGGCAATGGATCAGTACGACGAGGGCGGCGCAGTCATCACTATGTCGAGTCATGAACGCACGGTCGCCTGCGGTCGCGTTGATCCTGAGTTCACCGCCGAAGACCTGCCGGAAAGCGCCCAGCATCTCGCCTCTGAATTGCGCCGAGATTACGCGAACGGCGTCGGGAGTGAAGAGATCTGGGACGAGATTACCGCGGAGATCGAAATCATCTTTCCGGTGAGCGTCAAGATGGAGAACGGCGCAAGGTTCTACTCGCATGCAAACCGGGAACTGCAGCGCCTCACGCGTCAGATCCTCGAAGCGATCCTGGATGAATGCGAGCAGGATTTTCATCTCACCGCGCTGCGCAACAACCGCGCGTATCGCCAGTTTCACAAGGCCATTCGCGGCGCCAAGGACACGCGCGTGGTCAGCGAAATGATGAAACAGGCATACGAAGCGCGGCAATCTGGTTCGCTTCCACTCAAACATTTTGTCGCGCTCAAGGCGGCATCGACGCTTCAGCGCGGACGATTGGAATCTGCGCACTTGTCGAGTACTGCGTTCAAGCTAATCAAGGAAATCAACGCGGCGTCGCACGCGAGACTGCGTTACCTCTCATGGGCGTTTTACGGCGCCAACCAGCCCGACCATCCCATGCATAAGCTCACAGCCCAGGACGCCTCTCGAGTCTGGTCGGCGCTCAAGGCCCGCAAACAGCAGCCTGCCACCTTGAGAAGGGCCGCGTGACTCGCAACGTGTCCGCCGGCCGATCCGAAAAAAATCGCGGTCTGTAATTCTCGCTCACAAGGGCGGTCGTTTGTCTGCGAAGGCGGCGACCGCCAACTGTCAACTTCAACACATCAATCAAGGAGAAACACATATGTCAGCGTACGCTCAAATTACGGGGCGTCTTGGTCAAGACCCTCAACTCAATTACACCAACGGCGGAACCGCGGTCGTCAATCTTTCCGTCGCCAGCAACCGCCAGAAGAAGAACGGCGACGGAGAAAAGGTTAGCGTCGCCGATTGGTACCGGATCACGATCTTCGGGCGCGACGCGGAGATCATCTCGCATGCCGAAGCGCACGGATGAAGACGCGGAGGCAAGGGAAAACGCCGAGGCTGGCCCGGAGACTCTGGAAGAGAACAGGCCGACCAAGAAGACGCGCAAAGGAACAAAGCCAGAAATTAACCCGGACGATATCCCCTTCTAAAATGGCCTGCAATGATGAATGTGAGCGATGGCGAAAGACGATTGAAGAACCCGCCATCGCTCTTCCCGATCCGAATCGTCTGCCAAATGGTCTGCCAAAGGATCTGGAGGATGCAAACAGTTTCTGGCTGTCAGTAACGATTCGATCACTGACAGAAAGGAGACTTGCAGATGATTCGGATCGAGAACAAAAAGACATATCGCGGCGATGGCGTTTACATCGGCAGACCGTCATTGCTTGGAAATCCGTTTAAAATCGGCGAACACGGAACGCGCGCCGAAGTAATTTCGCTCTACCGTGCCTGGTTGTGGCGGCAGATCAAACTTCGCGGCGATGTTTATCGGGAATTGCAACGACTGGCGGCTATTGCCCGACGTGGCGACCTGGTTTTGATCTGCTGGTGTAAACAACCTGGGTGTCATGACGTCCCTTGTCACGGAGATATTTTGAAATCAGCCGTCATGTGGATGAACTCGGCGGACACCGATTCACCCACAGACGCTGAGAATCTTGATTCTAATCCGGAGTGATTGCCGCGCTCACTCGTTTGGCTGTGTCACCTACTTCCTCGGCCCTCGACACTTTCCCGTTCTGAGACGCCTTCTGTTGCAGCCATTGGCGGAATCCCCGATCCGAATCAAACAGGCGTTGCATTCCTCTGTCTACAAGTTCATCCGGCGTGGGTTCATCCCCGGTCATTTCTTTGATATAGAGAACGTACTGCTCGATGTTGGCGAGCACGTCCGTCCTCAGCTTGAAAGAAGCCTTCTCGTAAAAGACCCGCTCGATGCGAATGAGTGGCCTGCGAACCTTGTCCTCCACCTTTCTTTTTCCTTTCGGCATAACATCCCTCCACAATATTTCAAAACCAGTGATCAACGATTCAACGACGGCCTATTGACCGTCGCAGCTTGCGACGACTTCGCCTTTCGCAATAGCAATGCCAGAGGCGTATCACCGTTGAATTACGGTAAGGATTGCGGGGCTCATAGTTGAACAACTGTTTTTGCCCCGATCGAAGGAAAAAGCGCGAAGTCCGATTGGTTAACCTGAAGAAAAATCGCGTGGGACAGGATAAGGGCAATTCTTCAGGTTATCGCCATGCCGCAAATTCCATCGCCACAAGAGTCTACAAGGTTTTCAAGGTTAATAACGCCGATAACCTCATAAACCTCAGCCGCCAAACCGCTGCGTCTATTACTCCCAACCGATAACGCGGGCACATCGCTTGCGAAATCACCGATAAATTTTTTGCGAGCCGTTCGATGGCCCGCATTTTGAGATCGGAACAAGCGAGATCGAGGAGCAATCTATGCCGAGAAAAGGAAGACCCAGACTGGTTTCAAGCAAGGCGAGCGGGACAAAACTTTTCGTGGACGACCTGCGGGAAGTCATTAAGCTCGCGCAGGCCGAAGGACGCGGGACGATCAGCGACGTCATCCGCGATCTAGTCCACGAAGCCCTGGCCTACCGGCGCCTGCGGGCGATGGGGCGAGACGCCGCCGAAGAGCCTCTACGCCGCATTCACCAGGAATCTCTTTCCGCCGGGATCAGCCCTCTCGAAGGCGAACTCAAAGAGATCAAAGAAACGCTCAGAAAACTCGGCGCCGACGGTCGTCACAA
>WNGE01005421.1_pt1 | contig 15200 bp, 7 predicted proteins | sample 5400651 | NCBI WGS metagenome assembly WNGE01 (sample SAMN13153370, study PRJNA577476) | soil metagenome | isolation source: 60 cm soil or saprolite under grassland replicate 2 | place: USA:California | collected 2016-06-15 | reverse complement strand
CGGCGGCTACCGGACCGCAGTCTGCCCGACGGCCGACCCGGTAGGCCCCATTAGGTAGTCCGGGTGCAGTGGGTGGTCGTCCGGGGTGGTGAACAGGTAGCCGCAGTCCTGCCAGGCGTCGCCGGCGGCGGCCCGCTCGGCCAGCTGCCGGCGCTGATGGGAGCGCAGCAGCCGGACGGTGTGCCGGTCCAGGGCGATCGTGCGGCGGCTCGCCGCGGTCTTTGGCGGCCCCACCGTCACGGTGTGGCCGGAGGCGATCCGCTGCTGGGCGATGGTGATGCTGCGCTGGTCGAGGTCGACGTCAACCCACCGCAGCCCGGCGACCTCACCCCGGCGCAGGCCGCGCAGCGCGGTCAGCCACCACAGCGCATACAGCCGGTCGTCGGCGACCTGGTCGAGGAACGCGGCGAGCTGGCGGGCAGTCCAGACGCTTACCGAGGATCGTTCGCCGTGGTCTCGCCAGGCGCGGACCCGCTGGTCGGTCCAGACCTCGGCGTGCGGCCGGCGCGGCGCCGGCAGCTCGACCAGCCGCGCCGGATTCTCGGAGATCAGCCCGTCACGGATCGCCGCATTCAACGCAGCCCGCAGGGTCGCGCGGATGCGGTGCAGGGTGGCCGGGGTCGGCGGCCGGCCGTACCGGTTGCAGGTGGCCGACAGGACGCCGAACATCGCCGCCACCTCCCGACCGGTCAGGTCAGCCAGCCGGATCCGGCCCAGGTGCGGGATCAGATGCCGCTCCACATGCTCGGTGTACGACCGCAGCGTGGTCGGCCGGATCCGGGTGCGGGTGGACAGCCCAGTCCGTCGCGGGCTGCCTCCGCCGCTCGCCGTGTGGGGTAGCCGCCGCGCCGGACCCGCTCCCGCCGACCAGCCAACGTCGGCGCCGAGCAGTGGAAGTACCAGCTGCCATGCCCCCGCTTCGCCAGCCGGCGGCACCCCGACTCCAGCCGGCGGCCCGTCTGCCCGTCCCGGCAGCCACACCGCTTGAACGCCACACCCTGCATGACATCCCCCGTTTGGTGGTCGACAGCGCTGGTCAAGCTTCCCGTACCGGCCCCGCCGATCACCTCGGCGGGGGCATCGGCCCCGAGTAACTATGTGCCTGACGCCCGCTACGGTCAGTGACCCGCCGGGTAGGTCACCACCATCCCGGAGCGCGGGGCGAAGGCCTGCATCTGGCTGATGGCCGGTGGGGTAGCATCGGGCAACTCACCAGCGGGGAGGCGCAGGGGTTAGGCGCTCTCACGGGATCATTTGCCTGGGTTCGGCGCCGGACGGATCAATTGGTGATGGCCTCCTCCCGACGGCAGGACGGGCTCGTCGCCGTCCCATCGTTGGAACGGCTGACTGCAAACAGATCAAGCGTTCCAGTCACCGCCGTGTCCGGTCTGCCATCGATGTACGAGTGTCCGGTCGATGCCGAGGGCGAGAAGTTCGAGTCGGTGGTCGGCGTTCTGTACCGCCTGAGGGTTGGATGCGACTGGCCCGCCGCCGACGGTTGCCCATCCGGACCAGTATTGCGGCGGCGGTACCTGCCAGTTGTGCCAGATCTGGTTGTCGGTGCCGTGTACGAACACCTCCAACCCGCCCGCGCCGTTGAGGGTGACGAACGGGGTAGCGTCTGGTGGGAGTAGCCCGCCAAGCGATGCCCAGCCTGACCAGCCTACGCTCATGATCCATCGGTGCCAGAGGGCGCCGTCCGTTCCTCGGACAAAGACTTCAAGCCGGCCGTCGGCGTTGGTGCCGACCGCTATGTCGCTAGTGCCGATGCCACCGAATTCGGCTCGGTCCCAGCCACCGCCGGGGCTGCGTTGCCAGGTGTGGAAGATCGAGCCGTCTCGGTGCCGGACGAAGACCTCCAGTCGCCCGTCGCCATGCCGGCCTGCTCCTGGGGATCCGATGAGTTCCCAGCCGATGTCTTCCCAGCCGTTCCAGCCGAACGGGTACTGCCACTTGTGCCGCAGCCTTCCGTCCGGTGAGAGGGCGAATACCTCGATGCGGCCGTCGAGGTTGGTGATCGCGACGGGTTCGCTTGCGAACTGGTCACCAAGGCCGGTCCAGCCGGCCCATTCGCTGCTGTTGGAGGCTTGCTGCCAGGCGTGGTAGATCTGCCCGTCCTGGGCCCGCGCGAACACCTCTACGCCGCCGGCGCTGTAGTTGCTCACCGACGCGCGGCCAACGAGTTCCGGACATTGCGGGGCGCACATTTCCCAGTTTCGCCAACCATTGCTGGGCGCCGACTGTTCCATCCGCCACAGCCGGCCGTCCAACCCGATGCCGACGACGACGATCCGGCCGTCGGCGTTGCGTCCCACTGTCGGTGGAGCGACCAGCTGCCCACCGAGGGACGCCCACGGGCTGGGTGGGGCGCTGACCACGATGTCGTATGCCGGGGATGCCCCGGTGAGGGGCGCCAAGGTCCGCCAGGCCTGCGCTCCGTCCACTTCGACGGTCACACCGACCGAGTATCGGCGCAGGCCGAGGTCGCCGGCTAGCGTGACCGTCTTGTCATACGCACGTTGACCGCCTTCGGCCAGCGCTTCCGCGGTGGGCCGGTCGGTGCCAGCGTCGACGTTCCAGCCGTTGGCGAGGACGCGACCCACGCCATAGAGCCGCATCGTCGGACTCGGGCCGAAGCCAACGTTGGTGGCGGTGTAGCGGAGCCGCACCGGCTGTCCGATTGGTACTGTGCCGTTCGGCGCCACATCCAGGCTCGTCAGCAGCGCGCTCGCCGGTGGGGGGATCGCTTGCGCGTACTGCTCGCAGTACACGCCGCGGATCGGCCCCTGATTGGAGTTGAAGCCGTTCGGGGCGTAGCCGCTGTGGTAGACGTCCAGAGTCGGGCCGGTGAAGTTCATCCTGAGTTGCGATTCGGTGCCGGGACGGTTGCTGTCGTAGGCGAACAGGACCGGAAGCCCGTCGCCGCGGTCCTCGTATCCGGTTGCCAGGATCTGGTGGTTCTCGGTGGGGCTGGTCGTCTCGCCGATCAGGCCGACCGGCCATGGCTCGGCGCGGTCCAGGTGCGCCTTGATTTTCGACCATTCCTCGTCGCGGGTGCGGCGCAACAATTCCGGCCAGCCACCGGAGAAGGGGAACGTGTCGTGGCCGATCATCATCCAGGCGAGGCAGGTGATGCCGTCGCTGCGCAGGGTGTCCAGCAGTCGAGCCCAGATGTAGCGGCGCAGTGTGGCCCCGGACGGCGTCCCGAACGTGGGGTGCTGGGCGGTGGCGCGAGGGGGGACCCAGGAGAGCTTGTAGTAGTCGAGCGCGGCGCATGCCATCCCACCGCAGAGCCCGAACGTCGGGGACGGACGCTGCGCGGTCACCACGCCCTTGATGATTTCGGCGAAGGCGATGTTCCCGACAGGGGGACCGCCGAGGGTCAGGACGACAGGTATGAAGGGTGGGGTCCAGGAGGCGGCGAAGGCGATTCCGGCGATCTCGTTTGCCATTTGGTCGAGGTCGTCTGCGGACAGGTCGGTCCAGTTGTTGTCGAATGCGAACCCGTCGATCCGATGGTTGAAGTCGGTTCTCGGCATGCTTGCCTGACCTCCGGCGCTCGGTCGTGGCTGTCTTGAACGTGTCGGCGGCTTCGTCGTTCGAAGGATCGGCCTGCGATGCAACCACGCGCTTCCGGTGGACCCCTAGGTTGTCGTGCCGGGCCCGAGCGGTGCGGCTGACGTGGCGGTCTGGCGGTCAGCGTCCGGCTAGCTCGGGGAAGCCGTGCGCGAGCTCGGTGCGGCCGCGGACGCCCAGCTTGCGGTACACGTTGCCGAGGTGGAACTCGACGGTCTTGGCGCTGAGGAACAGGGCAGACGCGACTTCCTTGTTCGTCCGGCCCGCTGCGACCGCGCGGGCGACTTGGTATTCCTGGGGGGTGAGGTCGTCCAGCGCGGATGCGGTCGCGCGTTTGCGTATGGTTTCGCCGGTGGCGGTCAGCTCGTTGCGGGCTCGTTCGGCCCACGGGTGGGCGGCCAGCCGTTCGAACACCTCCAGCGCGGCCCGCAGTTGGGTGCGGGCATGGACCCGGTCACCCGCCCGGCGCAGGCGCTCGCCGAAGGCCAGTTGGGTGCGGCCGGTCTCGAACGGGCAGTCCACCTTCGCGTGCAGCTCCAGTGAAGTGTGGAAGCAGTCGCTGAAGTCGGCGTCGGCGGTGAGTCCACGCAGCCGCCAGGCCACCGCGCCTGAGATCGGAACCTGGCTGTCCGCGGCGAGTTGGTCGAGGATGGTGGCCATGTGCGGGGTGGGCTGGCGGCCGCTGCGTAGGTGGGCCTCCACCAGGTCGGTGTGGCTCTCCTCGGCTCCTTCCGTTCCCAGGGCGGTGATCTGGACACCGGCGCGGAATGCGGCGATTGCCTGCTCGTAGCGTCCGAGACCCAGTTCGAGCAGGCCCAGCGCTTCGCTGGCGTCGCGCGGGTAGTCGGTTCCCTCGCGCCGGAGGGCCAGGGCCGCCCCCGCGTTCGCCCGGCAGTCCCGCTCGTCCCCACGGATCGCTTGGACGTGTGCGAGCGCGCTGAGCGCGATGTACTGCCAGAACTCGTCGCCGGTGGTGCGGCTTAGCTCGACCGCCTCTGCTGCCGTCGACCGTGCGACGACCAGGTTGCCGGCAAGCATCTCGGCACGGCTGTCGACCCCCAGCGCGAACGGCAGCATTCCCAGCGCACCAGCCGTCCGCAGTTCCTGCACGATTGGAGCAAGCATGTGCCGAGCGGCGATATGTTCGCCGATCCAGGTCATGCCCAGCCCTGCCGCGATCACGTACTCGACCGCAGGTCGATCGGCGCCGGTGCGTCCAGCGATGACAAAGGACTCCGCCAGCAGTCTGGACGCCTCCGCTGCCTGGCCGACATGCAGCAGGATCAGCCCTTGAAAGACCTTGCTGACCAGCGCAACGTTGCCGGTCGGGTCGGCGGCCAGCTGCGTGGCCCGCGCGGCGTCCTCAACCCCAGCCATCGCCTCGCCGGCGAGCAGGGCAGCCATCGCCGCGTCGGTCAGGAGTTCTGCGCATCGGTGCGGGTCGATGTCCTCGATCGCCTTGGCTGCCTCTCGAAGTATCCGATGGGCCGGTGCCGGGTGCCCCGTGAACGCCTCCACCCGGCCGCGTACTGCCGCGACAGCCATTCGAAGCGGAGCGTCGTTGGCTAGTTTCTCGGCGGCCCGCAGCAGCTCGCGGGCCTGGCCGCTATGCCCAGCCAGGTGCGCATCCCCGGCCGCGGTGTACAGCCGGCGCGCCCGCGCTGGACGCTCCGCGCTCAACGCCGCGGCCCGTTCTAGGGCGGAGACCGCGGCCGCGTAGCCGCTGCGAGCACGGGCGGTTCCGGCCATGGCCTCCAGCGCGGCGGCGACGCGCTCATCCGGGCCGAGCGTTGCCTCGGCCAGGTGCCACGTTCGTTCCTCGACGTATCGATCGTCCGTTAGGACCGCAGCGAGCACTCGGTGAGCAGCACGTCGCTGCGCCGGCTGAGCCGAAGCCACGGCGGCAGCGCGGACCAGGGGATGGCTGAAGCTGAACGCGCCCGCCTCGACCGCGGCAAGTCCGGCGGTTTCGACCTCAGCGAAGGCGGTCTCCGGGATGGACAGAATCTCGGCCGCCTCGAGCACCGGCTGGATCCGGGTCGAGGCCGCGGTGGCCAGCAACAGCAGCGCCGTGCGCGCGGCATCCGACAGGGCGGCCACCCGGCGGGCGAACAGCGCGCCGGCCGCGACGACTGCCGGTACAAGATCAGGGAAGGACTGCCCTCCGGTCAGCTGGGCCGGGCTCAGCTTGTCCAGCGTCTCCAGCAGCGCCATCGGGTTGCCGCCCGTGCCCTCGGTCAGCCGGCTGACAACGGCCGGCTGCGCCGAGATCCCGGTCCGCAGCTGGATCAACTCGGTCACGCCCCCCGAGTCCAAGCCGCTGACCAGGCACGATGGCAACTGGCGGGCCGACGGCCAGACTGCGTCCAGATCGCGGGTCGCAACGAGCATCGCGATGCCCTCCGCAACCAGCCGGCGCGCGACGAATCCGAATGCCTCCGCGGACGGGATGTCCAGCCAATGCGCGTCATCGATGATGAGCAGCAGCGGGAGTTCCTCGGCCAACTGGGCCAGCAGGCCGAGGGTGGCCGCGTAGACCGCGAACCGGTCAGTGGCCTCGGCGGGGCCCAGGGCAACCGCGCCGGCCAGCGCCCGTGCCTGCGGCTCGGGCAACTGGCCGATCCAATCAGCAGCCGGATGCACGACCTGGGCAAGCCCAGCGAACGCGAGATTCTGCTCCGGCTCGGAGCCGCGGACGGTCAGTGCCCGCAGGTCGGCCGCAGACTCGCGGGCGTGATCGAGTAACGCGGTCTTTCCGATGCCGGCCTCCCCGTACAAGATCAACACACCGCTGCGCCCGTGCCGGGCCTCCTCCAGCAGTCGTGTGATTCGGCTGATCTCCGTGTCGCGCCCACACAGCACGTATCTAGGGTATCGACCCGAACCGCCCTCGTAGGGCTCGCGAGCACCAACTGTTCGCATTTAATGTAAAACGGGCAGAACAGATGTCTGGGGGCTAACGGGCGCCCGTTCCCGGGTCCAGGGGGATCCCCGAAGCGGCCCGGCCGGTCCCTAGCCGACGATCGGCCCCGGCCCGCCCACCGACCCGAGGAGACGTCGATGAGCGCGATCAGCGACAAGGCCACCGCGCTCGGTGGCGTCGACGTGCTCGGGTCACCGCAGGGTCCAGAGTCACGCGCGCCGGACGGCCACGGTCTGTTCCAGCACTTCGGCAACGGATGGTCGATCTACTGGACGCCGGAGACCGGGGCGCACGAGGTGCACGGCGCCATCCGGGGGAAGTGGTCGGGGCTCGGCTGGGAGCGGTCGTTTCTGGGCTATCCGGTGACCGACGAGACAGCGACTCCGGACGGCGTCGGGCGCTTCAACCACTTCCAGGCCGGCTCCATCTACTGGACCGGCCAGTCCGGCGCGCACGAGGTGCACGGCGCCATCCGCGGATGGTGGGCGGCCCGAGGCTGGGAGCGCGGGACCCTGGGTTACCCGTTAACCGACGAGCTGCGCGCACCGGACGACAGCATTCGGTTCCAGCATTTCCAATGGGGATCCCTGCGCTGGACGCCGACCGAGGGACCCTCCGAGGGCTGCTACGACCGCGAGCTGCGAGGCATCGCGGACATGCACAGTCACCCTGCGGCTCACCTCGCCTTCGGCGGCCAACTGCTGTGGGGACAGCCCGAGGGGCCAGCTGATTCGGCGCTGGCCTGGTGCACTCCGGCGCACGGGCTTGGCGGTACCGGGCTGGGCGGCGCCGTTGGGAACCTGTTCATGGCGGGCTTCGAGGGTGGACCAGGTCACCTCGTCGGCGGCTACCCCCAGTTCGACGGGTGGCCGCGATTCACCACCAGGGTGCATCAGCAGATGTACGTTGACTGGCTACGCCGGGCACACGGGCATGGCCTGCGGCTCATGGTCGCGCTGGCCGTCAACAACCAGTTGCTGGCTAAGGAGTTCGGTGGCCGGGACTACGACGACCGCACCGCCGTGGAAACGCAGTTGAGATGGCTGCGTGAATTCGTTGCTCGGCACTCCGACTTTATGGAGGTGGCCCTGGGTCCAGCCGACGCGAGGCGGATCATCAGCCGCGGCCGGCTCGCCGTCGTCCTCGGGATCGAGGTCGACACGCTCGGCGGATGGAACCATCCGGACCAGGCCACCGACGACGAGATCCGAAGCTACCTGGAGCACCTACACAATGATCTTGGGGTTCGCTACCTCTTTCCAATCCACCTGGCTGACAATGCACTCGGTGGCACGGCGATCTACAACGACACCTTCAACGTCCTCAACCGTTTCTTGAACAACGACTACGTCCAAGTCAGGGACGGCAGCGCCAGTGGAATCCAGTTCCGAATGATCGAGGCGGAGACCGCGATCGAGCAGTGGTACCGGCTCAGCGGCTGGTACTCCCCACCGGACTACGGCCAGGTCCCAGGCGGCCACGCCAACCAACGCGGACTGACCCGCCAGGGCCGGGCAGCGGTGCTGTGGATGATGCGGCTTGGCCTGCTCATCGACATCGACCACATGTCCGAACGGTCGGCCGACGCGACCCTGGGCATCGCTGAACAGACCCCCTACCCTGTCGTTGCTGGTCACGCCGCGTTCCGCGACCTCGCCTGGCGCCGCAGTGAGACCGAGGCAGCGCACAAGCTGCCCAGCGAGTACGCGCGCACAGGACCCGAACTGGCCCGGATTCGCCGGCTCGGTGGCATGGTCGGAGTTGGCCTCCGTCAAGGCGACCTCCGACCGCGCGGATCTCGGGTCAGCAACGACGCCGCCGGGTCGACGAAGAGCTGGGCGCAGGCCTACCAGTACGCGGTGGACATGCTCGGCGACTCGGTCGCGATCGGCACGGACATGAACGGGCTGCCCGGCAGCGCCGCCCCCCGCTTCGGTCTGAACGCCTGCTACGACCTGCACAACCACGACAGCGCCGACGAGCTCCGCAAGCCGCAGCGTGCCAGCCAGGTCGAGGCACAACGCGGCGGCGTCCGATACGCCACGCCGATCCTGGACTACCGGGCATACCGTTTCGAAGGCGTGCTCGAAGGCGAGGTCTACGACATGGAGGCCCGCGACATCTGGGAAGCGGTCGCCATCTACCAATCAGGTGTGGACCCCGACCTGGCCGAGATGCCCGGACTGCCGAAACGCACACCCTGGCAGCAGGGCAAGATCCGCAACCTGGCCAAGGGATTCCGGGCGCGCTCCCCCGACGACCTGGAGAACCCGCTGTTCGGTGGGCAGACCTACAACGAGGAGAAAGCCGCGTTCCTGGTCAAAGCCGGGATCGATCCGGATCCGGGCTCCGACCCCGAGCTGGTTCGGCTGTACCAGGCGGTTCTGCGTATCTGGCGCCGCTGGCAGGCCATGACCGGCCCGAACCCGCCGCTTTCCCGAAGCACCGCCGGGCAGCGGGACTTCGACCTCAATCTCGACGGGTTCGCCCACTACGGCATGCTGCCGGACTTCATCCAAGACCTGGTCAACGTCGGCCTCGGCTATGACGCACTTGACCCGCTTCTCTCCTCCGCGGAGCGGTTCGTCAGGGTCTGGGAAACCTGTGAGCGCTACGCGCGCCTCGCCGGAGGACAACCGGGCTGGCGCTGGTGTCGTAACTGCGAGGCGCTGCACCACAACGGCGACCAGCCCGCAGGACCATGCCCGGCCGGAGGTGCCCATGTCGTCGACGGGAGCTGGGTCTACGGCGTCCTTTTCGCCGGCGCTACCGAGGGACAGCCCGGCTGGCGCTGGTGTCAACGCTGCTACCAACTGCACTACCCGGCCGATGGCCCCGGCATCTGCCCGGCCGGGGGCGGGCACGACCCCACATCCAGCGGAAACTACCAACTGCTGGACGACTCCGGCGTCGGCCAGCCGGGATGGCGATGGTGCTACCGGTGCTACACCCTCTTCTTCGCAGGATTCGGCACCCAAGGCGCCTGCGCAGCCGGCGGCCCACACGACGCCACCCGTAGCCAGCCCTACCGGCTCGCTGTTGTCGGCTGACACATCACATCACCCTGAAAGGACGGATAATGGCAGCTGCCGACGACCTGGAAGCGGTCCTCGACCGTGTCGCCCGGGGCAGATACACCGACGCGGACTTTCACCGCCTGCGGAACGCCGTCTGGGTGCGCGGCGACAGCAATACACTGCAGGTCGGGCACAACAATGTGCGGATCGGCCGCGGCAGCGTGCAGGTCGGTGACCGACACTATCACGGGATTGAGGCCCGGAATCTCAGTGAGGTGCTCAAGAGCCTAGCATACACAGACCAGGTCCACCCAGGTAGGGGCGGCCCGAGTGTCGGCCGTGGAGCGCTGCGGAGCTTCGGCGGATTCGTCTTCACGATCGGCATGTTGGTGATCGCCGGCGGGGTCCTTGTGTTCCTGCTCAGCATGGTCCCATTGATGAAGGGCGCGGACTACACCCAGCCGACGGATCAGATGATCGGTGGCTTTGTCGTCGCCGCAGTGGGGATGGTCGTTACGTGGATTGGTCAGGTCATCCGCCGGCTGGGAACGCAAGCGATAGAGATCGGAGCCACCGTGGATCCAGCGACGCTCTCCGTGGGGCTTGCCGCCGTGGTCGCGCGTCTCGTCCCTGTTCTTACCGGCCTCGGGGAGTCAGCAGCACAGTCCGCCGCGGAGGAGGCGGCCCGGCGACTGGGGGAGGCTTCGGTCCAGCGGGTGGCGACGTTGTGGCAGCGGCTCTGGGCTGGCATGTCACGGCGGCCGACGGCCTGGCAGGCGGTCGCGCAAGCTGCAGCGGACGCGCAGGGCGCCGCCGGCGGTCAAGGGGCGCTGGCCCGCGAACTCGCCCCGTTGCTGCGAGCCCAACCGGGTCTTGCCCGGGAGGTGGCTGAGCTGCTGCAGCAGATCCCTGCGGAATGGCGGGCTCAGGCGGTCGCCGCCCGAGGGGTCGGGAGCGTGCACGTCACCGGCGACCGGAACGTGGTGCAGAGCGGTGGCATGTACAACATCAGCACCGGCGACGGGGGGAATGTACACGTCGGAGATCGCCACTACGGCCCGAACCACCCACGAGGCTAGCGCGAAGGCTAGGACCAGACGACTGAGAATGCGGTATCGGCCGCACCGGGCCTCGGGCAGGCCCCGGTCCGGCGGCTACGGTCACGCCCTACGGTGCGCTCGTCGTGCGGCGCGAAGAACGGGCAAGCTGTGCAGGTGTGCGACAGCGAAGCCCCCCGGGCCACCAGGCCAGCCGGGAGCAGCAGGTGACCACCGCTGCTCCCGACGAGTTCGGTGTCCCGGACTCGCCACTGGCTGCGCTTTCTGAACCGAACCAGCCGGTAGGCGGACGGTTCGTGGGAACGCTGTCGCTGGCTCTGCTCGGAGTGTGGTGCGCGTTTTTCACCCCGATTCAAGTCCTCCTCCCGCAACAACTGGAGGACATCGACCCCGCCGGAAAGGTGACCAACCTGGGATGGGTCACCGGGGCGGGCGCCGCGGTCGCCATCGTGGCGAACCCTGTCGCCGGCGCGCTGTCCGACCGCACGACCTGCCGGTTCGGCCGCCGCCACCCGTGGACGGTCGGCGGCGTGGTGCTCGGCGCGGCGGCACTGCTCATCCTGTCCACGCAGTCAACCGTGCTCGGCGTGCTGCTTGCGTGGTGTGCGGCCCAGGCCTGCCTGAACGCTGCATTCGCCGCGCTGACCGCCGCTGTACCGGACCACGTGCCGGTGCGCCAGCGTGGTGTCGTGTCCGGCTGGATCGGGCTTCCCTCGGTTCTCGGCGTTCTCGTCGGGGTCGCCATCGTCACCACGATCGCTGGCACCACCGTTATCGGCTATGCCCTGGTCTCAGTTGTGCTGGTGGCCGCGGCCGCGCCGTTCGTGCTCGCCACCGCCGACCTGAGGCTTCCGGGCAGTCACCGTCGACAGCGGTCGTGGCTCCCATTCCTGGGCGGGTTCTGGGTCAACCCCCGGCGCTATCCTGACTTCGGCTGGGCCTGGCTGACCAGGTTCCTGGTGTCGCTCGGCAACGCACTGGGCACCCTCTACCTGCTCTACTTCCTCCGCGACGCAGTCCACTACGAGCGACTGTTCCCGGGACAGCAAGCAGAGGACGGCGTGTTCCGGCTGGTGCTGGTGTACGCCGGCTCGATGCTGCTCACCGTCGTGGCAGGCGGCATGGCCTCGGACCGCGCCCGCCGACGCAAGCCGTACGTCATCGGATCCAGCCTGACGATGGCGGCCGGAGCGCTGATCATCGCAGTATCACCGACCTGGCCGGCCGCATTGGCCGCCGCGGCAGTGCTCGGCGCCGGCTACGGCGTCTACTTGGCCACAGACGCCGCGCTCATCACTCAGGTGCTGCCGGCCGCCAGGGACCGGGCCAAGGACCTAGGCGTGATCAACATCGCCAACTCCGCACCGCAGGTGCTCGCACCCGCGGTGGCCGCGCCGATCGTGGCGCACCTCGGTGGCTACCCAATCCTCTACACGACCACCGGCGTGGTTACCATCCTCGGCGCGCTGCTGATACTGCCCATCCGATCAGTCCGCTGACGTCTGCTGTCAGCCCGGCGGCTGACAGTTGAGGGTGAAGGTGGCGTGGTTGGACTGGGCGGTGCCTGGGCTGAGGATCTGGATGGCCTCCCAGTGGGTCCCGTTGGCGCTGAGGGTCCAGGTCTCGCCGCCGACGGTGGCCTGCTGCGAGCCGGTCCCGGAGAAGCTCACCGTCTGTTCCGGTGCGATCGCGCCGTCGCTGCGGATCCACTTGTACCGCACCGTCACCGGACCGGCCGCCACCCGGATGACCCCGGTGAAGCTGAACACGTGCGGGCAGCTGGAGCCGGTGTAGCTGGTCGGAGAAACCCACACACTCGGTGCGGCAGCCGACCCCTGGCCACCGCCGCCCCCGGGCCTGCCACCCTTGCCATTGCTAACCTCCGGGCTGCCAACACGGCCGGAGCTGCCACCGGCGTGGTTGCCTGGCGTGCTTTGATCGGTGGCAGTGATCGGGCTGGTAGTGACCTGCGGCTCCGTCCGCCCGACAGCCGCAGTCGCAGGAGAATGCTTGTTCGATGCGAGTCCATGCGCCACCGGGACGGCGACCGCAACCGCAACCGCGCTGGCAGCGGCCGTCCAGACGCGCGGTCCTCCAGGGAGGCGCCTGGGGGATAGCCGCCGCGGTGCTGGAGCGGCCACTGGCGGAGCCGGCGTGAGGAGCGCAAGGTTTGACCGCGTGACGGCGGCGCCAGCGGAGTTGTTGATCTGCTCGCGAATACGAGCTGCCTCCTGCCAGAATCCAGCAGACTGGTCGGGATGACCGGCGACGAAAGCGTGGACACCCAGTTGGTGATTCATTTGGCCCTGCGCGGCTAGGTTGCTGACCCGCCGGGCCGCTGCTAGGCCCTTCGTCAGAGCGTCGCCCCAGGCCGTCCACCTGCCGGCAAGGGCCAGCACTGGCTCAATCGCCTCGACCAGGTCGACCACCGCCGGCCACTCGGCGCGCTCAGCCGCATAGCCGATGATTGAGAGCGCAGCGCTGGCAACCGCCTGAACGTCAGGACCAGCCGGCCCTTGCCGGCGTATCCAATCGGCCAACACCCGGGCGGCCTCGCCCAACGCCAGGTGTCCCAGCAGCACCGCCCGGTAGTCCCCAGCGTGACAGACCGGCAGACCAAACCGGTCGTCATCCTGCTCGACCAGGCCACGCCTGCGCAGCGATGCCAGGATCGCTCCCGTTTCGGCGACGTCGGTGATCGCGCCGACCAGGTCAGTCGGTAGAAGCGCGCCCCCAGCGAACGCGAGCAGGGCCAGGACCCGCCGGTGCGGTTCGGCCAGCGCGTCGACGCTCAGCCGATCCAGGGCGAAGGCGTCGCGCTGCCCGATGCGCACGATGTCGGCCAGACTGTGCCGGCCCTCCCGAACCAGCGCCGCGGCCTGCCGCACGTGCAGTGGCTGACCGTCGACCACCTCGCACAGCCGCTGGGCATCGACATCCTCTGAAGCGGTCAGATCCCGGCCGAGATCGGCGCGCAGCAACTCGAGGGCGGCCGCGGTGGGCAAGCCAGCGAGCGTCACGGACCTGCCTCGTCGTCCCAGAAGCGGCCGGTCGCACCCGATGATGATCGCGCAGTGCGGCAGCTCATCCACGATTTCTCTGGTCTTGCTGGGTCCGACACTGACGTCATCGAGCAGGATCACGGCTCGTGCCTGGGCAAGCAGTTGCGCGCTCTGTTCCCGGGTAGGCTTGAACGGAATGTCGGCGGTGTATAGAGCAGCAACGATCCCCTGCCGGAGATCGTCAGCCGCCATGCCGCCGACACGCAGGTAGACGACTGGAACCGATGCGCGGGAAGCCAGCCGCCCGGCCAGGTGGCGAAGCAGCGTCGACTTCCCATAGCCGCACGGAGCATGGAACTCGATCGGATGGCCCGCTGCGACCGTTTCACCAATCGCCACCTCGGCGTCGCGGCCCACGATCTGGCCGGACGCGACCACCGTCGACAGGTGTGGGCCAGCACCGATCGCCGCCGTGCGTAGCCGCCCGTCGTGCTGGATCCTCCCGCCGTGCTCGCCCTGCAAGTCGACGCGCAGATCCCCGTACACGATGGCGTCCATGACTCCCCCGAAGAGGCCTTGATGCAAGTGGAAGACCCCTACGATCGCCCCTTCATCGCCTCCTCGCCTCAGGGAAAGCCCTAGCTCCCATGATCCCGCGCCTTGTCAGCAGCTGGAATGGCGCTGGAGCCCCCAGCGCTTGCGGTCATGTCATTGAAGACGGCAAGCAGACCAAGCTCGGCCGATTGACCGATCAGCGGAACGAGAATCCGCGGGTTCCACGACGGAAGCCAGCTCGGTCGGCACCACGAGGATGGAGCACATCGGCGCGCCGTCGTGCTCGGAATTTGCTCGGCGGTTGCCGGCCAGGGCGACACCGCCTGGCACGACCTGACACGACCTGACACGACGGCTCGTCGCTGACCAGCGGGAATGACACCTGCCGGCACCGGATGGCACGAGGTGATATAGACCAGTTTGGGCTTTTAATCCGCGGGTTCTGGGTTCGATCCCCAGGCGCCCCACCGCAAACTAGCCCTGCGACCTGCGGCTTTGCATGTATTCGCGATCTTGGCCAGCTCCTGTTGATCTTACTTGCTTCGGCCTGCGGCTCAAGAGGCTGGTTCGCCATGTTGGTGGTGTTCTTGGGGGGTCGTTGGGGTGTGTTCGAATTTCCTCCCTGCTTCCCGTAGCTGCCGGATCTTCGGACGGGTGGGCAGGTCAAGGGGCGCGCAGCGCTCGCGGAGCAATGCCGCGGAGTTAGTGGCCTGGTGGGGTTGTCCAGGATCTACGGCGGCGTGTTGTGATCAAGTCGAGTGGATCTTGCCCGGCGAGTCGGGGCGGTAGAGGACGGGACCTCTGGTAGGTGGGTGCGATCCGTGACGATCTTCCCCGACAGCCAGAGGTCCCCTTGCGTCCTGAGTCTGCCGCCACCACGGTCACGCATGCGGTCACGGTCGCCGCGGGCGTCTTCGCCCCCGGTCATCTCGGTGTTGGGCGCCAGCTTCGGTGAGGATGATGGCGTCACGTTGGTTGAGGATGGTGGGTAGTGGGAAGGCCCCGTCCCCTGTGTGGGGACGGGGCCTTGGTGGTCGGGGTGGCGGTGTGGTGGTTACGTTGTCGTGGT
>WNGE01008106.1_pt1 | contig 15204 bp, 14 predicted proteins | sample 5400651 | NCBI WGS metagenome assembly WNGE01 (sample SAMN13153370, study PRJNA577476) | soil metagenome | isolation source: 60 cm soil or saprolite under grassland replicate 2 | place: USA:California | collected 2016-06-15 | reverse complement strand
CGATCTGTGGGCTGGGACAGACCGCTTATAGCGCGATCCAGTCTGCCGTCACACGACTCCATCTCTTCGACGGCACGGCAACGGCATGACGGCGCTCGTCCAGCTCGAGCCGCGCAAGCGGACAGTGGAAATCCAGATCGATGGCCGGACGGTTCAGGCGGTCGAAGGCACGACCATCCTCGATGCCTGCACACAGCTCGATCAGAAAATCCCCACGCTCTGTTACGTCGACACGCTCCGCCCGGTGAATGCCTGTCGCGTCTGCGTCGTCGAGCTCGAGGGATCGCGCGTGCTGGTGCCGGCATGCTCGCGCCCCGTGGCGGCCGGGATGGTGATCAAGACAAACTCCGAGCGCGTCCGACTCAGCCGCAAGCTGGTGCTCGAGTTCCTCGCCTCGTCGGTGGACTTGTCCACGACGCCGGACGTTGCCGACTGGCTCGACGAGTACGGCGCCAAGCCCGAGCGCTTCGGGCCGCCTGCGCCGCCGTCGCGTGAGGGCGCGCGCGATGGCGCCGTGGCCGGTCATCATCACCCGCCCGATCCGCGGTACGCCGCGACCGTGGCGCAGCCGCCGAAGATCGACAACGACTTGTACCTGCGCGACTACGCCAAGTGCATCCTGTGCTACAAATGCGTGGAGGCGTGCGGGACCGAATATCAAAACACATTTGCGATCGCGGTGGCGGGACGGGGATTCGACGCGCGCATCGCGACGGAGTTCGCCACGCCGCTCCCCAACTCGGCGTGCGTCTACTGCGGCAACTGCATCGCCGTGTGCCCCACCGGGGCGCTGATGTTCAAGACAGAGTACGACCGCCGCCAAGCAGGCACATGGAATGAGGCGCAGCAAACCGTGACCAGGACCGTGTGTCCCTATTGTGGGGTGGGGTGCAACCTCGATCTGCACGTACAGGACAACGAGATCGTCAAAGTGACGTCACCGCTCGACCACGATGTGACGAGTGGGAATCTCTGCATCAAGGGCCGCTTTGGGTGGCGCTACGTGCAGAACCGGGCACCGCGGCCCGATTAGGCGGTGACGCGCTGCGGGTGCGTGTAGACCGTCATCCGCCCGCGCCGCGCAAAGCCGACCAACGTCAATCCCGCCTGCTCCGCCACGCGCACCGCGAGACCCGTCGGTCCGGAGATCGCGGCAAGTAGACCTGCCCCGAACACCGTCGCCTTCTGCGCCATCTCGAAGCTTGCTCTGCTCGTGACGACGATGAAGCCCGCGGCGGGTTTGACGCCGGCTCGCAGTAGCGCACCGATCAGTTTGTCGAGGGCGTTGTGCCGTCCCACGTCCTCGCGGGCATGAAGGATGGCGCCATCGAGCGAAGCCCATGCGGCCGCGTGCACCGCCCCCGAGGCCGCGTTGAGCTCCTGGTGCTCGGTCAGCAACTGCAGCGCGCGCTCGATCGCGCGAGCGGGGACTGCGGGCCCGGGCGGAACCTGATGCAAGGTCTTGAGCACCGCTTCGATGCTATCCGAGCCACAGATACCGCAGCCCGTCCGGCCCGCAAGGCGGCGGGTGCGTCCGGCGATGACCGCTTCGCACTCCTTGGCGACGGCGGTCTGGAGCTCGATGCCCTGGCTGTACTTCACGATCTCAATCGCTTCGAGATCGGCGGGAGAGCGAATCAGCTCCTCGGTCACGCTGAAGCCGACCGCGAAGTCCTCGAGGTCGCGCGGCGTCGCCATCATGACGACGTGCGGGATGTTGTTGTACACGATGACCACGGGCGTTTCTTCGACGACCTGCTCGGTCCGCGCTTCGAACGACCCGTCCTTCCATTGGCGCGCCGGGACCCGAAGCAGCGCATCGGCGTAGCCGAGGCGAAGGAGTCCCAGCGGATCCTGCATCTGCTTCAGGTCACCGGCCATGCAGAGAATATACGGTGCTTGACTTTTCCCAGTTCATGAACAGAAAGCCGCCAGGCGCGTCGAACTTCGGCTCGCCGGATCCGGGCAGGATTTGGAGCTGGAGCTCTTCGATCTTGTTCCTCGAGCAATCCCAGCACGCGAGCGCGTAGTCGCCGTCCCGCCGGGTACGCGACAGGAGCATCACATGCACCAACGCATTGTCGGTCACCAGGGCGCCGTTCTTGTAGAGATGCCCGAACGCCCAGAGCGCCACGGCGCTGTTGATCGTCGGCACGAGCGGCGTGTGTACGGCGGTATTCCCGTGATAGTACAAGCCCAGGATCACACCACCGAACCGCGGGTGATGCGGCACGTCTTTCGTCTGCACGCGATCGAGCACGAGCTTCCAACGCGCCCCGTCCTGCGTGGTGAATTCGGCGATGCCGTCCACCGAGTCGCGCACCGCGCCCTTATCCCAGGCCGTGAACGTGAAGGTGCCCGCGCCGCGGGTCACGTTGTCCGAGTAAGGGCCGTTTTTCACCTGGGACTCGAGCCCTTCGCGCTCGTCGCCGAACTGCTCGAGAATAGGCGCGGCGCTGTCCGGAAACGGAAATGGCCCGGGGAGGATCTGGATGACGGTCCCTCCGCCAATCACGCGGATCGCCTGGACCTTCGGCGCCGCCTCGCGCGTTGCCGCGGCGTCGTACGGCGGCGGGGCAGCGTCCGTAGCGCGCGCGACCTTGAGGTCAGCCTGCATGCCGAGTTTCCTGTGTGAGTCATTCCCCACGGGGCAGTACGCCTCGTATGTCCCGGGCTTGAGAGTGAGGGTCAGCGTGGCGCTCGAGCCCGGCTGGATCACGGTCGTCTCCTGCTCGATCCCCTGCCCCTCGACCTCGAAGGCGTGCGGAATGTTGCCCGTGTTGGTCACGGTGAATGTCACGGGCCCAGCCGTGATACTGGTTTGCGACAGCTCGACCTTCCACTCGGACAACTTGACGTTGACGGCTGCCCGGGCACCGGGGATGCGGTGGGCGGGCGTCCCGGCGAGCGCCAGCGCAGTGAACAGGAGCCCGGCGACGTTTCGGGGTGGCATAGCAGGCATGGAACTCATACGCGATCTTCCTCCAGAGAAAGTCCGACGGCAGTGTGGTCATTACCGGAGACTCCCCGCACGAGGCCGTTATTCCGCCGGGAATAAAGTCGTGGACGCTCGAGTCTTCTCCTGAAGGCTCCACGAGATCGTGAGGAGTGTTGGAGTCAAACGAGCTGGCGCGATTTGAAGCGGCCGTGCTGCCGCACCTGGACGCCGCGTACACGCTGGCGCGCTACCTGACGAGGAACGACCACGATGCCGAAGACGTGGTACAGGACGCCTGCGTACGGGCGCTCAAGTATTTCGACACCTTCCGCGGCGAGCAGGGCACCAGCGCGCGCGCCTGGCTGCTCACGATTGTGCGCAACACCGCCTACTCCTGGCACAAGGGCCACCGCAACGATGCGCTCACAACGGAGTTCGACGAGACCGAGCACAGCCACGTCGTGGCCGATGCGGACCCGGACGCCAAGGAGACACTCAGCCGGGCGCTCGAGCGTCTGGCGCCGGAATTCCGGGAGGTAATCGTCCTGCGCGAGCTCCAGGGGCTGTCGTACAAGGAGATCAGCGACGTCGCGGGCGTGCCGGTCGGCACGGTGATGTCACGGTTGTCGCGCGCCCGCACCCAGCTCCAGCGGGCGCTGCGGAAGGAAGACTGACGTGACCCCCACCCCCCCCCACCCGAGCTTCGAAGCCCAGCTGGACGCCTATCTCGATGGCGAGCTGGCAGCGACCGATGCGCGTGAGCTCGAAGCGCACGTTGCCCAATGTGCAGAGTGCGCGCGGTTTCGAGACGGGCGGCTCGCGCTGCGTGCGGCGATCGCGACTCGTGTCCCGGCGTTTCAGACATCGGACGTCCTGCGCCAGCGCGTACGGGCGGCGCTGAGGACCTCCGCACGCCGGTCTCGCTTCAATCTCCAGGCTTGGTGGCGGCCCCTCGCGCTCGCCGCGTCATTCGTGGTCGTCGCGTTCGGAAGCTGGAGTCTCGCATTGCAGCGTGCAGCCGGCGCGGCACTCGCCGACGACGTGCTGTCGAGCCACATCCGGTCTTTAATGCCCGGCCACCTCACCGATGTTGTCTCTTCGGATCAGCACACGGTGAAACCGTGGTTCAACGGCAAGCTCGACTACTCGCCCCCGGTGCATGACTTCGCCGCGCAGGGGTTTCCGCTCGTCGGTGGCCGGCTCGATTATCTCGATGGACGGACGGTCGCCGTGCTCACGTACGGCCGGCGCCAGCACTTCATCAACGTGTTCCTCTGGCCTCGCGTGCGCGGCCCGAGTGGCGCGCCCAACGCCCGCGACCGCCAGGGCTATCACCTGCGGCACTGGACCACGCCGGACTACGCCTATTGGGTCGTGTCGGACCTGGGGAGCGCGGAGCTAGGAGATTTCGTGCTTCTGGTGCAGCGAGCGGATTCTGTGGAGACTCGCGGCGGAATGTAGCGGCGTTTAGGGGCGCCGCGTGTTGTTCTTCGGGGATTCGGGGGGTACGATCGGCGCGCTCGCGCGCCAGCAATCGGTGTGCTGCCATTGCTTCGTAGCCGCGCTCATCATCGCGTTCGGCTTGGTAGTATCAACGGGCTGGTGGCAATTCGGACAGATCAACGTCACACCCTGCGGCGGCCTCGGCATGGGAACTCCCGGTCCCGACCATCTGAAGATGACGGACCGCCGCGTGGGGTAACGTGGGTCTTGCCCTACGTTGCTCGAGTCAACGCGCGAATCGTATCGCGATGACTGCACGACACAGTCACTTACGCGTATCTGCTGCTGTCCTCCCTACGGGACCGTGACGTTGAACGGACTGCTGGTCGCGGCTGTAAGACCACTCGCCGAGGCCTGCAGCGTGTAGCCCGTCCCCGGCTGGTCGATGCTCAGATTTGGGAACGTCGCAACGCCGTTGACCACGTTCACGACCAGCGTCCCGGACAGGCGGGCATTCTGGAGAAGGCTGCCGTCATGCCCGAGCGCGATCGTAACCGACCCAACGAAGCCGCTCACTGTATTCCCTTGATCGTCGAGCACGGCGACCTGCACCGCCGGCGTGATGGCCTGCCCCGGGAGCAGCGTGAAACTCGGCTGCACCCGGAAGGCGACGTGAGTCGCCGTCTGCGGGTTCAGCGCCATCACGCTGGCGAACCAGGTAGTGGGGTTCTGGAACGACCATGTCCATTGCGGATCCACCGTGCCCGCGGCGGACGCCACGGTGTACTGCCCTTCGATCTTGTCCGTCGAATTCCACACTGCGGTGATCGGCGCAAAGCCAGGAGCGTCCATCAGATCCGCCGGGGCGTTTGCCATGGTGAACCCATATGCGAGCGCGCCTGCGTCGAGGGAAATAGCGCCTGGATCGGCGATCGTCGATGTCGAACCGGTCCCGGTAGCAAAGCGATGCGCTCCCAACGCGGCCGAGAGAAGAGGGTTCACCCCACGGTAGGCGGTGATCATCTCTCCGGCGTCCGTAATGGCGGCGGAGAAGATCGCGTGAACGGCAAGCTGCTTGTCGGGAGTGGGAGCGGGATCCGAGAAGTTCCCGACGTTGGTCGCAACGTACGTCGCCATCGACCAGCCGCCCGATGTCACGTAGTCCACAAGCGTGTAGGTGTTGCCCACCGGCGTCTCATCCTCGAGGTGGTCGGTCACCTCGGTGATCGTGTTGGACGTGCCCCGCCACACGAAGGTGGCGACGATCGCATCGCCGAGGTGCGGGTTCGCATCAAACTCCTTGCCCACGTGCGTACCGCCCGCTGTCCAGGGCACGCCGATGTCGACCGCGGCCTCTGCCTGATCGAGCGTGATGCTGCTGGGAACGCCGACCGCTGCGAACGACGGAGCCATGTGGCTCGGGTCGAAGGAGTCGCTGCACCCCGCGGTCAGAACCGCGAAGGCGAGGAGTAAAGTCAGTCTGCTCATAAATGACCGCCTCGAAGAGTTTGCCATGCCTTCCGGGGCGAGCAAGCTTCGGGCCAGGTGCGGCGACGTCCCGCCATGGGGAGACGTACGCGGTGCGCGAACAAAGTGTGGTGCGCGCGCGGCGGTTACGGGTTAAACCGTGTTTTAGCGCTGCGGCGCCCCCTCGGTCCCCATGCGATCCCGGTCGGTCAACTCCGACGATGGGATGCGCCAACTGCGCACCAGGGCCAGCCAGGAGTCCGGCCGAATCGTCACGTCGCGGACGCGGCGCTGGACGGCGGCCACGTTGTCCGGGGCGTACAACACGGCGGCCGGCGCGTCTGCGTTCCAGCGGGCGATGGCGCTGTACATCAAGCGCGTCGCCTCCGCCCGATTCCGCGCCCCCGCCGCCTGCTCGAGCAACCGATCGACTTCCGGGTTGTCGTAGCGGCCTGGATTTCCTCCGCCGAAGCCGCGCCGCGTCCAGTTCTCGAGTGTCGCGTCGATGGGGGACGGGCCGGTGGCCCACGCCCCCAGGACGGCGTCGAAATGCCCCGTGTTGGTGCGCGCCTGCATGAGGCTGAGATCGACCTCGTCGATGCTGACGTCCAGTCCAGCCGCGCGGAGCTGCTCCTGGATCAACCGCGCGTATTGCCGGCGCAGCCCGCTCGTGGTGGGCACGAGAATATGGAAGGCGCGCCGGCGGTGCTGCGCCAGCAGCCGTGCCGCTTGCGCGGAGTCGTGTGCGACGTCGCCCGCCAACGACCGGTCCCAGATGGACCACAGGCGGGGCATCGGGCCGGGCGGCACTTCGGCGAGATCCCCCCACACGTTCTGCAACATGCGCTGGCGATCGAGCGCCATCACGACCGCCCGCCGCATGTCGCGATCGCCGAACACGGGGTGCGGGGCGCCCGTGTCGCCGTTGGCGCGTAAGTTGAACGCGAGAAAACCGTAGGCCGTGCCGTGGTACGGATATGTGACCACGGCCGCTGCGTCGTGAACCCGCTTCACATTGCTGGGCGGCCCCAGAACCTCGATCGCATCCGCCTCACCGGCGACGAGCTGCGTCACCGCCACGTCGAGGTTGGGGGTGAAGCGCCAGATCAGCCGCCGCACGTGGGGGCGCCCGAGGAAGAACGTGGAATCGGCGGCGAGCTCGACACTCTCCCCCGCCTTCCAGCGCACCAACCGGTACGGTCCGTCGCCGATCGGCTCGCGTCCGAACGGCGCCGTCCGCCACGCGGCGCGCGGGAGCGCGCGCAGCACGTGGGCGGGAAGCACGCGCATGTGGTACACGGCATCGAAGAACATTTCGGCGTAGCGGCGGCGAAAATGGAACACGGCGGTGAGCGTGTCGCGCGCGCTCACGGATGCGATATCCCGCAACGCGTACCGCGACGGTGCGTCGACGACCGAGTCCGTATACACATCGAACGTGAACGCCACATCGGCCGCGGACACGGGTACACCGTCCTGCCAGTGGGCCCGCGGATCGAGGTGGAAGGTCAACGTCACTGTATCGGTCCAGTCCCAGCGGGCCGCGAGTTGCGGCACGAAGTCGTCGTCCCCGACCGTATTCGACGACATCCCGACATCGGCGAGCTTGAGGAAGAGCTGGTCGGTCACGTCGCGTCCGATGGCCAGCAGAGTGATCGGGGGAAGCAGAATATCAGGCTCGCCCGGCGCGGCGATCACGAGCGCGCCACAGTAGTCACCGCGGCACCCGCCGCGCGGCTCACAGCCGGCGAGTGCGGCGAGGAGAACACTCGTGGCAATCGCCAGGACGCGGCGCACGCTAGTTCGCGATCTCGAAGAGATCCTCATCGATGTCGGCGGCGCCGCTGAGCAGCCGGCGCAGCCGTCGAGGCGAGATTTTCAAGCGCCGCGCTGATTCTCTCCGGTTGCCACCGCACAGTTTCACCGTCGCGTGGGCGGCCGCCGCCGTGATTTCCTGCAGGGGCGCGGGGAATGGGATGGGGCCCTCGGCGCGCGCGGGCGCCTCGTTCGCGAGCAGGAGCTCTTCAGCGCAGAGGTCGCCGCCGGGCGACAGCAACAACGCCCGTTCGAGCGCGTTCTTCAGCTCGCGGATGTTGCCGGGCCAGGGATGCGCGCGCAGCCGCTCGCTCACGCCCGGAGCCAGCGCTGGCTGGCGCACGCCGTGCTCCCGAGCCAGCTGCCCGAGCAGCGCCTCCGCGACGAGCAGGACATCGTCGCCGCGCTCACGCAGCGGCGGTAGCCTCAGGACGACGGCGCTGAGCCGGAAGTAGAGGTCTTCGCGGAAGCCGCCGCTGGCGACCAGCTCTGACAGGTGTTCGTTCGTGGCGGCCAGGATGCGCACGTCCACGGACCGCGGTTTCGTTCCGCCCACGCGCCGAATCTCCTTGTCCTCCAACAGGCGCAACAGCTTTGCCTGCAGGCTGAGCGGCAGATCCGCGATCTCATCCAGGAACAGGGTACCGGTGTCGGCGACTTCGAAGAGCCCGGGCTTGGCCGCGTACGCGCCCGTAAACGCACCCCGCTCATGGCCGAACAACTCCGATTCGATGAGATGCTCCGGGAAGGCCGAGCAGTTCACGGCGACGAACGGCGCATCGCGGCGTGGCCCGCCGCTATGGATCGCCCGCGCGAGCACTTCCTTTCCTGTTCCGGTCTCCCCGACGATGAGTGCACGCGCGTGCCGATGTTCCATCAGCCGGGCGGCGCGCGCCAGCTCCTTCTTCAGCGCCGGGCTTTCGCCCACCATGGCGGCAAACGGGTTGGGGGCATTGGCGGCGCTCGCCATACGGATGTGATGTGTTTTGACGGCGCCGGCGACCGCATTGCGGAGGATTTCGAGATCCTCCGGGAGGGCGAAATAGTCGCCGGCGCCCTGCGCGATCATCTGCATCGCCGTGCGGCGCGCCGGGTCGGTCCCGACCACGAAGAACGCGATGTGGCGAGGTACGGTATGGGTCGCCAGCCAGCGGATCGCTTCGTCCTCGGCACCACCCGCCGCCACAATCGCCGCGGCCGTGTCCGGCCCCAACGGGATCGTCTCGACATCGCGTGCGACCACATCGATGGAGACGGCCAGATCGACCGCCAGATCGTGCCAGAATTGGCCGAACGCGGTAGAAATCGCGACTACGCTAACGCGGGGGAGCGCCGGCAACGATGGGCGCCGCCGATCGAGACCGCTTCGGCGTTCGTCAGCCGGGTCCGACGCAGGCATGGACACTCCAGCCGCCGTATCTACAGGTCGCATCGTACGGCAGCCTGGCGATGTGCGCCTGCGGGACTCGTGGCGGTGTTGAGACCTGCTGGGCGCAAACCGGCACCAAGGTAAACCCCCAGACACCGTCTAGGAAGTGACCAGCGTCACTTTCGACTGTGCGGCGGCGGCACGGCACCGGACCAATGTGCGTTTAGACCAAATCGACCACCCGCTAGGACGAAACGTCCCTGTTTCGTCCCCCGAATTCTTCGCCGTTTTTCGCAGGCTCTGACAAATCAACAGAGTAGCCCAACGCCGTTCGCCGGAACACTTCCTGCTCTTTGCGCGCGTCAGAAGCGTCGGTCCACGCCTGCATTCGGAGAATCACATGGCCTTACGCCGTTTCGTCCTCCCCCTCGGTTTGTTGCTCGGCGCATCCGTGGCGGCCTCGAACTGTGGCACCCCGTCGCCGGTTGGCGTCGATGCGCGCGCGCCTGCTCTGGCGGCGTCGAGGGGGTCGCCGCACGGCGACGCCCCCGACGCCGACGACGGCGACGACGCCGACGAGGAAGGAGACTCGCTCGTTTCCTGCCGGCCCCTTCCTTATGAGTCGGTGACCCAGACGATCGGACCCGAGGGAGGAGTGCTCGAGGTACGGCGCAACTGGTTGGTGGTCCCGCGCGGGGCCCTCAAAGAGCCGGTGAGCATCACCGCGGTCGCGCCCTCAGACACGCTGGCGCTTGTTCGCTTCCAGCCTGAGGGCCTCCGCTTCGAGAAGACCGCGTTTCTCGTGGTGGCATACGACAACTGCCGCGTCAAAAAGAGTGTGACGCCCCGGATCGCTCACGTGACCGATGCGCTCGACGTCATCGAGTTCCTGCCAGCCGTCGCCATCTCGCACGACGACCCACGGTTCAAGAAGGTGCGCAACGGGCATCAACGAATCGTCGGGCAACTGGAGCATTTCTCGAACTACGCCGTGGCGTGGTAGGAGTGACCATGAACTCGGAGAATCGCATGTTCGTTCGCCGTTTCCTGTTCCCGTTCGCGCTGGCGGTCTGCGCCACCGCTGCAGCTCTGAGCTGCCGGGATGCTTCGCCGGTCGGCGTCGATCTCCGTGCGCCCGCCCTCCTGGCGAGCAAATGGGGGCCAACCATCACGAAGACGTCCGGTCTGGTCGCGTGTGCGCAGACCTACGATTCCGTGACCCAGGTGATCGGCCCCGCCGGGGGGCTCATCGCGGTCGGCCACCACTATTTCTGGGTCGATTCGATGGCGCTCAGCGACACGGTGAGCATCACGGCCGTCGCGCCGGCGGGCACCGTGCGCTGGGTCCGGTTTCAGCCCGACGGCCTCCAGTTCCGGACCAACGGCGCCGGCTGGTCGGCGCTGCTCTATACGAGCTTCTCGGACTGCGGCGTGCCGACGGGCGATACGGTCCGAATCGCGCAGGTCACGGACTCACTGAACATCATTCGCTACCTGGCCCCGCCCGACTCGACCTGGATCAAGGTTAGGAAAAGGGCCTGGAGTAAGGGGCAACAATACGTCGCCGGTGTGCTGCATCACTTCTCTCAATACGCCGTCTCGTGGTAGGAGCTGACATGACCTCGCATCGCATCTTTGTCCGGCCGTGGTTGATCGCGCTCGTCGTAGTGGCCTCGAGCTGCAGCGACCCATCTCCGGTCGGTGTTGGTCCGGGAATCCCCGGCCTGCTGGCAGGCAAAGTCAGGGCGACCGCTCTCAGCTTCGTCCAGTGCTCTCCGGTCCCGTACGACTCCGTCAGTCGGGTGATCGGACCAGCCGGTGGATGGTTCGTCGTCGGTGCCAACGTCCTCTGGGTCGATTCGCTGGCGCTCAGCGCCCCGGTAAACATCACGGCCGTGGCACCGTCGGACACCATCCGACGGGTCCGCCTCCATCCCGACGGCCTCCAATTCAAGACGGGGACCCACGGCCTGGGTGCGGTCGTAGCAACGAATCTCGATAACTGCAGACTCCGCAAGAACACAATTCCGCGGATCGCCAACGTCACCGATTCCTTGGCCCTCGTGGACCGGACCGACTCCGGGGGCTGGACGCCGTACTGGGCTTTCGGGGCGCTGCACCACTTCTCGAACTACGCCGTGGCGTGGTAGCACTCCCATGAGCTCGGAGAAACGTATGCGCGTCCGCCTGTTCCCACTTCGTCTCGCGCTCGTGATGGTGGCAGCGGGGTGCTCGGATTTCGCCGCGCCGTCCACTCCCGTAGTCCCGCCGCCGCTCGCCCAGACCGTCGCGACCACGACCACGGCGATCCCAATGCTCCGGCAGGCGCCGACCGCGCCGCGGCTCCAGACCTACCAGATGTCGTTCTGGGCCAGACGCGGAACGCAGACGACGGTCGGCGTCTATTACCGCCGCGGCCCCGGCCAGCCCACGAGCGACCCGTTCCTGCGGTTCAAGATTCCGATCAACGGTCTCGTGGCGGGGGCCAACGGCGTGCCGCTCGCGCGGGGCGACTCGGTCCTCATCACCCTGAAGATCGACAGCATCTACTTCAGGGTGGACTTCGAGCCGTCCGGCGTCCTCTTCTCCAGCTCCTCCCCGGCACTGTTGGCTTTCTGGTATCAAGACGCGAATCCGGATATGAACGGCGACGGCGTTGTAAACGGCGCCGATCAGCTGATCGAGCAGAACCTCGCCGTTTATTCGAAGAGCGGCGGGAGCTCCTGGGGAAAGCTGCTATCGAAGAACGACCCGACGCAGCAAGTGGTTGGTGCCGAGGTGCTCCACTTCTCCCAATACGCGGTGTCCTGGTAATCCCAGAGAGGGAGGGACCGATGCATACATCATCTATCGTGGTCGATAAAGCCCGGCAGCTCGCCGCAGCGGGCCAGCCCGCCGAGGTGGTAAAGTATCTCGCCGCCCGCCAACGCAGCGAGCTCGCGGAGTCGGCGAGCCTCGCGCTGTTGTACGGGACCGCACAGGCGCAGATCGGCAGCGCTGATGAAGGACTCCAGTGGCTCGACGCAGCGCTCGAGCAGGCTCGCAAAGGTGGCGAGCGCGGAGTCGAGGGTCGTGCGCTGAACGCGCGCGGTGCCATGTCCCTGGTGAGCGGGCGTCTCGACGAGGCCGCGGACTACTGCACGCGGGCCCTCATGCTCGCCAGCCTCGACGGCGATTTGGCGACGGTCGGCCGCTGCTCCAACAACCTCGGCGTCATCAGTCACCTGCGGGGGCGACTCGCAGAAGCGATCGGGTCCTGGGAAGTCGCCCGTGCGGCCTTCGATCGGGGCGCCTGGCGACAAGGTGTCGCCGAGTGCGGTCACAACCTGGGGATCGCGCACCGAGAGCAGGGAGCGCTCGATCGCGCCCTCGCCGAGGCCGATCGCGCCGTCTCGGAGGCTGAAGCCACCGGGGATCGCGCGTTGTGGGCACTGGTGCTGCGAGGCCGGGCGGAGATTCACATCGTCCGCGGCGAGCTGGAGCTGGCGCGCGGCGAGCTGGAGCGGATCCGGGAGAGCCGGACTCAGCTGCCGCATCCGACCGACGAGGCCGAGGATGCGCGCGTCGTCGCGTCGCTGCTGACGGCCGAAGGCCGGTGGGCGGCGGCCGAGGGGACGCTGCGCGAGGTGATCGAGCGGGCGGAGGCGCACCAGCGACCGCTGCTGCAGGCCGAGGCGTCGCGCGACTTGAGCATCGTGCTCCGCGCGATGGGCCGGCAGGCCGCGGCACACACAGCGGCGCGGGCGGCAAAGGCCATCTTCACGCGACTCGGCGCGGAAGGCGAGCTCCGCAATCTGGCACGGCAAGGGTGGGATGACGACTTCACGGCGGAGCTGCAGGGGTCGCTGGCACCGCTGCATGCGGCGCAGGAGCTGGCCGACGCCGGCCACTACGCCACGTTGGTCACCTACCTGAGCGAGCGCTCGCAGGACGAGGTCGAGCAGTCTCCCATGCTGGCCCTGCTCTGCGGCATCGGCCACGGCCGGCTCGGCCGCCTGGATGTGGGTCGCCAGTGGGCCCAGATCGCGTTGTCGCGAGCACGCGTGGTGGGCGATCGGACGTTGGAACTCCGGGCGCTCAACGTCTGCGGCGCGCTCGCGCTCGAGGGGGGCGGCATCAGCGAGGCCACGGACTTCTTCACGCGCGCGCAAGACGAGGCGATGCAGGAAGACGACATGGCCACCTTGGGTCGGTGCGCCAACAACCTCGGCATCATCGCGAACATGGAGGGCGACTACGGCCAGGCGATCGGCGCATTCATCCGGGCGATCGCGGCGTACGAGAAGGTCCGCTATGACCGCGGCGTCGCCGAGTCGCAGCACAATCTCGCGATCGCGTATCGCGAGCAGGGACGTCTGGACGACGCGATGCAGGCCGCCGACGCGGCGGTGCGCGAGTCCGAACGGATGCGCGACCTCCAGCTCAAGGCGCAGGCCCTTGCGGGACGGGCGGAGATTCAGATCGCCCGCGGGGAGCCCGGGCTCGCCATCCGGGAAGCGCAGCGGGCCGTCGTCATGCACCGGGATCTCAAGGACGCCGTCCGCGAGACCGAGGACCTGCGGATCCTCGCCGTCGCGTTGTGCATGACGGGGAGTACGCGAGAGGGAGAGGGGATGCTCCGGGAAGTCATCGCGCGCGCAGCGAAGCACGAGCGGCCGTTGCTCGTCGCCATTGCCCAGCGCGATCTCGCGCAGCTGCTGAGCCGCGGGGGCGACGTCACAGCGGCGAAGGAGTTGGCACAGACGGCCCGCGCGGCGCTCGAGCAGCTGGGGGCGAAGGTCGAGATCGCGAAGCTGGATGCGTCGTTGCAGGAACGCACCATCCAGAGGATGAACGACTTGGCGGACAGTTTTCTCCCGCCCCCCGCCATGATCCAGACGACGCCGCTGCGCCCGCCATCGCCGGGCCCATGACGGTCACGTTGCGCGCGCCGGTGCCGTCCGCGGCCGAGGTATTGCACCAGCCGGCTACGAATCAGCGATCAGTACCGCCGAGCGCACGGGCGAGCAGGCGATACTGGCGGAAGCGCTCCGGCGGCTCGCGGTGATCCAGCATCGCCGCAACCAGTCGGCGCAAGCGCGTCAGCTGTGCACGCGGAGCGCCACCGAAGCTCGCGCCGCGGGCAACGATGTCCTCGCGGCCGAGGCGCTCAATGCCCTCGGCGTCATCAACCTCGAGTTGGGCGCCCTGGCCGAAGCGCGGAGCCACTTCCTGCGCGCGGTGCAACTCGGTGGCGCGAGCCGCGAGTTGCGGGCCCGCGTCGAGCAGAATCTCGGCATCCTCGCGAACATTCAGGGCGACTTCGAGAGCGCGCTGGCGTGCTACGCGCGCTCCCTCGAGGCCTATAGGAGCTGCGACGACGAGCACGGGTGCGCCATCGCGTACCACAACCTCGGCATGGTGAGCGCGCAGCGGCGGCTGCTGGACGAAGCCGAGCGCTACTTCACGCAGAGCTACAACGTCGCGGCACGACTGGACGACGCGTACCTCCAGGGGCTCTGCCTCCTGAACCACGCCGAGGTTCACTTCGCGCGCGACCGGTACGATGAAGCGAAGTGGAACGCGGAGGCCGCGCTGGGGCGGTTCGACCGGATCGACGGCGGCGTGCTGCGCGCCCAGGCGTATCGCATCATCGGCATGGTGTATCGGGAGACGGGCCGGCCGGCTCTGGCCGAGGCCCGGTTGCGCGCCGCGATCGAGCTCGCCGTCAGCGCCGGCTCGGTCCTGAACGAGGCTATCGCGCGCCGCGAGCTGGCGATCCTGTACCAGGCGATGGGCCGTAACCAGGACGCGCTGGCGCTCCTCAACGACGCCCACGCGCTGTTCAAACGGCTCGACGCACGCTCCGAGCTGGTCTACGTCGACGGCCAGATGGCCGAGCTCGAGGCCACGTACCTGACGGTGGTCAGCGAGTGGGGTCACTCGATCGAGTCGAACGACACTTACACCTTCGGTCACTGTGAGCGTGTGGCGCAGCGCGCGGTCGCCGTGGCGCAGCTCCTCGGCTTCGACGAGCACGCCCAGACGACGGTACGGATCGGCGCCTACCTCCACGACGTCGGCAAGGTGCGCGTCCCGCCCGAAATCTTGAGCAAGCCCGGCAAGTTGACGCCGGACGAGTTCGCGGTCCTGCAGATGCACCCGGTCTGGGGGATCGAGCTACTCGCGGCCA
>WNGE01004967.1_pt1 | contig 15204 bp, 16 predicted proteins | sample 5400651 | NCBI WGS metagenome assembly WNGE01 (sample SAMN13153370, study PRJNA577476) | soil metagenome | isolation source: 60 cm soil or saprolite under grassland replicate 2 | place: USA:California | collected 2016-06-15 | reverse complement strand
GTTCGCCGGGCGCTCCGCCAGGCGGCGCATCAGGTAGGGATACCACTCCGTGCCGAACGGGATGTAGCAGCGAATGCCCCAGCCCTCGCGGGCCAGGCCCAACTGACGGCCGCGCCGCACTCCATGCAGCATCTGAAATTCGAATGCGATCTTGGGAATGCCCTCGCGCGCGGTCCAGGACTGGATCTCCGCAATGATCGCTTCGTCGTGCGTGGCCAGCGCGTGGAAGATTCCGCTACGCAGGATCTGCCGCGCCACCTTGATGTAGTTGGCGTCGACCTCCTCCCTGCGCTGGTAGGCGATTGCGGGCGGCTCCCGGTAGGCCCCCTTGCAGAGCCGAATGCGAATGCCCTCCGAGCAGAGCAGCCGCGCGTCGTCAGCCGTGCGATATAAGTACGCCTGCAGCACGGTGCCGATGTGGCCCGCAGCGCCGGGGCGGCGATGCAGATCGCGCACGAGATCGATCGTGCGCTGCGTGTAGGCCGAACTCTCCATGTCCACGCGGATAAAGTTGCCGATGGCGATGGCATGCTGCAGCAGTTCTTCCACGGTCCCGTGGGCGAGGGACTCGTTGACGTCAAGGCCGAGGTGAGTGAGCTTGAGGCTGATGTTGGCGTCCAGCCCGCGCCGCGCGATCTCATCCAGAAGCTGGTGATAGCGGGCTTCGCTGCGCAACGCCTCGTCGCGATTGGTTACGTTTTCGCCGAGGTAGTCGACTGTGACACGCACACCCGCGCGGTTCATCTCCGTCGCTGCAGAGATCAGCTCCGGCAATGTGCGGCCGGCGACGTAGCGGCGGGAAATCTTCTGCCCGATTGCAGAGCTCTCGGCGATCGTCCGAAGAACTCTGCTGCCGGAGAGGCCAATCAGTAAGGAGCGCAGCATCCATCACTCCCCAGTGTTCGATGCTGCATTTGCGAAAAAAGAACGCGGCGCGGAGCCTGGGGCGCCATGCACCCCACATTTGCGTTGAAAAACGCAACGCAGATGTGGGCCACCTCGGCCTGTACCCGCCTCAGCGCCCTTCCTCCTCCAGATGCTTCTCCACCTCCATCGCCGCCATGCAGCCTGTGCCCGATGCGGTGATCGCCTGGCGGTAGCGCCGGTCTGCCACGTCGCCGCAGGCATAGACGCCGGGCACGCCCGTGTGCACGTAGTCGCGCACCTGCAGGTAGCCGTCGTCGTCGCTCTCCAGTACGCCATGGAACATCGTCGCGTTCGGCGTGTGTCCGATACCCAGGAACATCGCGCTGGTGGGGAGCTCCCAGATTTTCCCGGTGAGCAGGTGGCGAAGCTTCAGCGCGGTCACCTCTTTGGCGGAAACGTCCATGACCTCCTCCACCACGGTGTCGGTGAGGAAGCGGATCTTCTCGTGGGCGCGCGCCCGGTCCAGCATGATCTTGCTGGCCCGGAAGGCGTCCCTGCGATGGATGAGCGTGACCTTGCTGGCGAAGCGGGTAAGGAAGAGCGCCTCCTCCATGGCGGAATCGCCTCCGCCGATGACCGCGACCTCCTTGCCACTGAAGAAGAAGCCGTCGCAGGTGGCGCAGGAGGAGACCCCGTGGCCGATCAACGCCTTTTCGCTGGGCAGTCCGAGCCAGCGCGCGCTGGCCCCGCTGGCGATGATGAGCGTGCGCGTGCGGAGCTGCTCCCTGCCGACGGTCAACAAGAAGGGCCGCTGATTGAGGTCGGCGGCGACGACGTGCCCACTGCGGACCTCGGCCCCGAAGCGCTGCGCCTGCCGGCGCATGTTGTCGATCAACTCCGGCCCCTGGATGCCCTCCGGAAAGCCCGGAAAGTTTTCCACCAACGTCGTCATGGAGAGCTGGCCGCCGGGCTCGTGTCCCTCCAGCACCAGCGGCGCCAGGTTTGCGCGCGCGGTATAAATGGCCGCCGTAAGGCCGCTGCAACCGGAGCCCATGATTACTACATTGCGAATGTCCTCTGCCATCGTTCTGCCGTTCCTCTTGCCCTCTCGTAGACCCACGTCTGCTGACTGCGGCAGATCTGGTTCTACCAGCGCCGGTGAGATCTGCCGAAAATCCTGTGATCGAAATTACCGGCTAATGACTGGCGCCCACGGCTTTCGACTCTTTGACTCCTGATTCTTTCGCGCCGGATTCTTTCACGCCTGGCAGCCTTGCCAACTCGGCGGGCACCACGGTCTTGACCGACATCGCCGCGCGGTACTTCTCCAGAATGTCGCCTGCCGCCTGAAAGATCGGCTCGTAGGCGGCCTGGTCCATTCCCGGGCAGCGGGCCAGCACAATCGAAGCCTTGCCAAAGCGCTCCACCCGGATGCGCTCCGGCGGCGTGTTCACCTGCACGGCCTGCGCGGCGCTTCCGGCGACCGAGTCGGAGATGAGCACCTGCAGCACCTCCTTGCTGTCTCGCGGATGCAGGACCAGCGACTCAGCGGCCGCGCCGCCCTCGATGCTCAGCGAATATTGCGCGTAGCTGAGGGGCGCCTTCTCGGGAAACTCGTGGCGGATTCGCACCCAGGATGAGGGGCCGCCGCCGGTGCTCACTCCCGCGGCGCGGGCTTCGCTCTCGGAAAGGGTTGTGACCCCGCGGGAGACTTCAAAGTCCGGTGCGAACCTGGGCCGCTCCTTGAAGCGCGCCAGCGCGCGCCCCATCTCCTCCGCATCGGCTTGGGCCGGATGGCAGGGGTTGAGAAAGTTCACCTGGAACTTGGTTTTGGGCGCTCCCGGTTTAGGTGACGCCGATGACGCTTCCTGCGCGCACATGGCCGCCGGCAACGACAAGATCAGCGCAAGCGCCAGGACGCATGCCCGCGGCGTCCTCCACAAGCTCGATATCGGCGGGTGCAGGTGCATCGCAGGATTGTAAATGATCAGCCCAGGGCCGGTGTCCCCAGGTCGGCGCCACCGACAACGCGGCGCGGGACGTGGGGCACCAAATCTGGGGCACCAAATCGAAAAGAAGATCCAGTCCCGGCGGCGCTTGCGCTCCCCCGGGACTGGATGTGGTTAGAGTTGGATTGTAGTAGGCCGCTAAAACTTCACTAGCAGCTTGCGGGAGGACGCCCAGCGGCTGAACGGGCGGAGGCGGCCGACCTCTTCGTCAACCCGCTGCCGATGTCCATCGCCAGCTCCTGCAGCGCCTGTTCGGCGCGGCTGGTGCTGCTTGCACCCCTGGTCGCGGGCACAGGCGCCGGCGCCGCGGCCGGCTTGGCCGGCAGCAGCATCTCCATGCACTTCATCTGAAGCTCCAGGCAGAAGACGATGAATCGGGTCCCCGCCTCGAAGAACTCGCCGACCACAGGCGTGTACCAGGGCGCGGTCTTGTACAGGTCAATCGCCGTAGACTGCAGCTCGACCGCGCAGTCGAGCGTTGTCTCCTGGATCCCCAGAGCGCGGTCCATTCCGCGGCTGCAGAGGTCCTGGAAGTCAGCGACAAAGTTGGCTTGCGTAGCTTGGTCCTGCTCTGAAAGCCGGGGAAACAGCGAGTAATAACCGGGGGGAACATTTTTGGGGCTCATGTCTGCTCCTTGACGTGAGGCCTATTGCCATCCACTTAGGCCGAGACTAGCACCAAGAATAACTTTGTTCCGTGACGGGCTGGCAGCGCGGAAGTGATGGCAGTCACTATTTGAGGATTACGAAAGGACACCCGGGGAAAACAGGCAGACATGGCTTTCCAAAATATGCACCGCAGAAAAGCAGAAGCCCCCAGGCGAGCGCCGCAAGACGCGCGGCGCGGAACCTGGGAAACCTAACAAAAACCGTACCCGAGCGGGCAGTAAGCTTTGAGCGGCCCACCGTTCACTGGAAGACTCTCGCGCTAATCCGGTGATCGCGTGCTATTTGGCGATGACGCCGCAGGCAATCCGGTCGCCTGCGTTGCCGGCCGGATCGCTCACCATGTCATCGGCCTTGGCATGGATGATCAGCGCGGTGCCAAACAGTGAGTTCGGCTTGTCGGGCTCGAGCGTGACACGCGGGTTGTCCACCACCTGGCGGGAGGTGCCGCTGGGCCCGATGGTGATGTTCTCCATATCTCCCGCGTGCGGCCCCTGGGGATTCATGAGCCCGTGGTGAGCGTCGGTGGGATTGAAGTGTGAGCCGGCGGACTTGAAATCCGGCCCCTCGCAGCTCGCACTCTGATGGAAGTGGATGGCATGCACTCCCGGGGGGAGGTCTTTGAGAGAAAGATGGAGTTGGACCCCTTCCTTGTGCTGGTTGATGGTGACATGTCCGACGCTTTTTCCTCCGGTGTCCTTGAGCTCCACAACCACCTCGGCCTTTTTGGCCCAGGCCTGCGCAGTGATCATGGCAACCGCAAGAGAGACAGACAGGCAAATCTTTCGATTCATGAACGTTCCTTTCGAGAAAAGACTTTCAAAGACTTTCAAAGTTCGCCGGAGACGAGCGCCTTGTACTGCTCCTCGGTGAGCGGGACGACCGAGAGCCTTCCCTGCCGGACCAGCGGCGATCCAGTGAACAATGCACTTTGTTTGATGTCGGCCAGCGCGGCGGGTTTACCGATGGGCTTGCCGGCGGAGATGGTGATTGGAGGCATCGACCGAGACGACCTGGGCGGTGCCGGCGACCCGGCGCTCGCCGCCGGTGTGATAGATGACGAGCTTGTCTCCTTTGCGCATCTCGCGCAGATGTTTGACCGCCACGGGATTGGTGACCCCGTCCCACACCGTCTGCTTTTCCTTCTGAAGCTGCTGGAAGGAGTAGACCTCAGGCTCGGTCTTGAGCAGGTAATCCATGGGAAGTGATCATAGGCCCGAAGGAGCCAACAAGCCAACTGCGGCGGGGCCTATTGGTGGCCCACTCAACGCTCTTTTCGTCGAGTGGGGTCCCTCACTGCCCCACTCAAGCAAAGGAGGCTTGAGTGGGCCACCTTCGTTGAGTGGGGCACCCGAACTTACTGCACAGGAGTCCGGGGAATGACCATCTCGAGGATTAGGCGCTGGACCTGAGGCACCAGGTGCCGGAGCTGAAGCTGCAGGCGCTCCCAGTCGCCCTTTGCCAGGCGGTAGCGCCGCTCGCGAAGCGCGAGCTCCAGCTTTTCCGCCGTGCAGGAAGCGTGGCCAACCCCGAAGACCATGATGCAGCCCCGCAACTGCAGCAGGGCGCGCCCGGCGCGGTGGTAGTCGCGCTGGATGATGGCGTGCTGAAGCTGCTCAATGCGCAGCGGAAGTTCGTTCAGGAATGTGTAGCAGAGCAGAATCAACAGCTCCGGATCTCCGCCGGCATGGTTCAGGGCATGGTCGCAGTCGAGGATTACAGGTGTGGACGCTTCGATTTCGGTATGAATGGACATAGATTTCCACTGCCCTTTGGGGATCGATTTCAAGGAACTTATCGGCAGAATTCCGGAAAATCTGAAGCAGCTGGAAACGGAGCAAAACAAGAGCCCACCCTAACCAGAAGAGCACATGTGGGCTGCCAAAAAAATGGCCGGCATTGCTGCCGGCCACGATCATGAGTCTGCTGCTCTGCTACTGCATGCGGACGCGCCGGCTTCGCTGCTGCAGCAGTGAAGGCGGCAGTCCGAACTTGGCCCGGAACAGGTTGGAGAATGTCGGCGCGCTATGGTATCCCACAGCGCGGCAGATCGCCGAGACCGGCGTGTCGGTGGTCTCCAGCAGCTTATGGGCCATCTGCATTCGGCGGTCGGCCAAGGCCCGCAGCGGCGTGATTCCGTAGACCTGGCTGAAGACGCGATGGAAGTGGTGCGGCGACATGCAGGCCACGCGCGCAATCTTCTCCAGGCAGAGCTCCTCGTTGTATGTGTCCTGAATGCAGACGAAGGCGCGCTGGATACGGCGATAGAGCTCGGCGCGGGTCCCCGGACGCACGCTGTCGATGCTCTCGATCTGGCGGCTGGCCGCGCTGTAGACCAGCACCACGCACTCGGCTACGGCGCGGAATTTTTCGGCGATGCTCTCCGGCGAGTCGCCGCGCTGGCAGGCAGCCGCGAGCGCGCGCAGCTTGGGGCCGATCTCAAAGGCCGTGTCGTGCTGGATGCACTCAGGGAAGCGGACGACGATGCCGTCGCTGTCCACATCCAGAGAAGAAGTCAACGGCGCGCCGAAGTGGCGGACCAGATCGGAGATGTACTTCTGGTCGAAGACCAGGGTTACGGCGCGCGGCGAGCTCTGCGGCTCGACGATGATCTCGGCCTGCTCGCCTTGATTGAGGACAACGAAGGTCGAGGGCGTGATCGTATAGTGCCCACGGTCGGTGCGGACCTTGTACTGGTCCTGCAGTGAACAGTAGAGCGCCAGCGGACTGGTAAAGGACTGTGAGCCGGGACGAAGCACACTGACCGAGAAGGTGTTCTTGCCGACAACTGTCGTCTGTCCGGCCGCCTTGCCGTGCACGCCCTCAAAGACTGTGCCGTGGCTGTTCATGTGCGTGCCTTCCATGCCGATACCGTTCAACATTGCGCTACTCCCAAGGGTCGAAGACATTTCCTTATTCATATCTTGGATTGCCATCAGGCCTTCCCAAAGTTCCACAAAAACGCATTGGTGACGTTCCTGTTTACAAAAGCTTTACAAAAGGCCCTGCTTTCCTCCCTTCCTATGAGACGCAAAGGACTAAGCAGGTGTTAGCAGGGAGCTCAGAAATATTTGAGCTCTCCGGGGTCAGCTCGGGAATTGCATCCAGAGACTCTGCCTGCACCCCGGGACAGAGACTCTCGTCCTAGTGGCCGGCGTGCACCTCTCCCGGCGTGGGCTTGCGTGCCAGCAGCACAAGCGGCATCACGATCACGGTAAGCGCCGCCATCGCCAGGACCGTGTCTTTGTAGCCCAGCACCAATGCCTGTTGCTGCAGCAGAGAGTAGAGACTCGCCTGCGCCTTGTGCATGGCTTCCGGACCGGAGCCGTAGCGCGCGGCAAATTGAGAGCTGAGCCCGTGCAGCCACGTGTTCACCGTGTCCGAGTTGGCCAGGTGAGCAGAAAGATAGGTCTGATGCACCTGGGCGCGGCGCGCGATCATGGTGGTCACAAACGAGATTCCAAAGCTGCCGCCCAGATTGCGCATCAGGTTCACCATGGCCGAGATCTGATTGTTTTGCTCCTGCGGCACCCCGATGTAGCAGATGGTATTGATGGGGATGAACAGAAACGCCAGGCCCAGCGACTGGTAGATGCGGTACATCATCGCCGTCTTGAAATCAATGCCGAGATAGAGCGAGCTCATGTGGTAGGTGGAGACGGCCAGCGCGATAAAACCGAAGCCGATGAGCTTGCGCGCATCGACGCGCGAGACCAGGTACCCCACGACCGGCATCATCGCCATGATGACCAGACCTCCGGGAGAGAGTACTTCGCCGGAGAGCTGCGCGGTGTAGCCCATGACCGTCTGCAGGAACTGAGGGATCAGCACCGTAGAGCCGTAGAGCACCGCTCCAAGGGTGAACATCAGCGTGTTGCTGACGGCGAAGTTGCGGTTCTTGAAGAGGCGCAGGTTGAGCACTGGATTTCGCTCGCGCAGCTCCCAGAAGACGAACCACACCAGCGCAACCACGGTTAGAACAGTGAAAATCTGGATGAAGTGCGAGGAGAGCCAGTCCTCGCGCTCGCCTTTGTCGAGCACCACCTGCAGTGAGCCGAGGCCGACGGCGATGAGACTCAGGCCAAGGTAATCGACGGGCGTGTGCTTGGCGCGCTCGATCGAGTCCTTGATCCAAGGCGGGTCCTCCACCATGCGCGAGCTTAGAAACAGGGAGAGAAGCCCGACCGGAACGTTGATGAAGAAGATCCAATGCCAGGAGTAGTTGTCGGTGATGTAGCCGCCCAGCGTAGGTCCTACGGCGGGCGCCAGTACCACGGCCATGCCATACATGGCGAAGCCCATTCCGCGCTGGCTTGGCTCGAACGTGTCCGCCAGGATCGCCTGCTCGCTGGGGCCCAGTCCGCCGCCGCCTGCTCCCTGCAGAATACGGAAGAAGATCAGCATGGGCAGCGAGGTCGAGAGTCCGCAGAGCAGCGAGCTGATGGTGAACAGCAGCACGCAGGTCATGTAAAAGCGCTTGCGTCCGAAGCGGTCGCTCATCCATGCGGAGATGGGCAGCACGATGGCGTTCGAGACCAGGTAGCTGGTGAGCACCCAGGTCGACTCATCCTGCCCGGCAGAGAGTGAGCCCGCAATGTGCGGCAGCGCGACGTTGGCAATGGAGGTGTCCAGCACCTCCATGAAGGTGGCCAGCGTCACCGTCATGGCCACCGCCCATGGATTGTGGCTGGGCCTCCAGCGCTGGATGGCGCCGGCCGGTGCTGTGCTCATCGTACCCTCACCGAAGGCACCACGGACAGGCCCGGACGGAGCAGGCCGTCCTGGTTGAAGTCGCTCTTGTTGCGGTCGTTGAAGTCGATGCGCACTGGCACGCGCTGCACCACCTTGACGAAGTTGCCGGTGGCGTTCTCCGGCGGCATCAGACTAAAGCGCGAGCCGGTGGCGCCTCCTATGCTGGTGACCGTGCCGTCGTTCTTCTGCCCGCCGAGCGCGTCCACCTCGATCTCGACCTTCTGGCCGGGACGCATGCGCTCCAGTTGGGTCTCCTTGAAGTTGGCCGTGACCCACACGTCCTTGATCGGCACAATGGACAGCATTTCCTGCCCCGCCTGCACGTTCTCGCCCACCTGCACGCCGCGGTTGCCGACCACGCCATCGATGGGGGCGACAACGCGGGTGTAGCTGAGGTTCAGCTCAGCCTGATCGAGCGAGGCCTTCAGTTTGGCTGCCTTGGCTTCATCGGCCTTGGCGCGCGCCTGGGTCGCCGCGATCTGCTTCGGGCTGATCTGCGCGTTGGCCAGTGAAGCCTCCGCCTGCCCGCGCCGAGCTTTGGCCTGCTTCACGCCTTCCTGTGCCGAGTGCAGCGCCGCGGTTGCGGCCGCGACGGTGGCATTGGCGGAGGTGGCGGCGGCGACCACCTGGTCATATTGCTGCTGTGAGATCTCTTTCTTGCTGATCAGGGCCTGATAGCGCTGCTGGTCGAGATTGGCGGTGCGGGCGTTGGCCTCGGCCTGCACCAGGCGCGCCTGGGCCTCCTCGACCTGCTTGGCTGCCGCAGAAATGCCTGAGTCGGCGGTGACGACATCGTTCCGCGCGGACTGGATTTGGCTGCTGGAGCCGACCCGCATGATGGGGACGTTGAATTGCGTCGCCTGAGCCGAGGCCACCGCATCCAGGTAGTCGGCGCGCGCGTGCTCAACCGCAACCTGGTAGTCGCGAGGATCGATTTCCACCAGCAGCGTGCCGGCCTTCACGAACTGGCCGTTCTCCACGTTCACCTTGACTACTTGCCCGGAGATGCGCGCGCTTACCGAATCGATGTGGCCATCCACCTGCGCGTCGTCAGTCTCCTCGAATTTGCGGCCATGCCACCAGTAGAGCGCCGCGCCGATGAGGCCGACGACCAGCAAGATGCGCAGCGCCATCCGCAGCCACGGCTTGCGCTGAAAAAGTCCGGCCTTGGGCACGGGCTCTGGCGTGATCTCCGGCGCGGGCGGCGCAGCGTAGGGCGCCGATGGCGCTATAGGCGGAGCGGCTGACTCTTCCGATTGGTTGACTGCGCCTGGATTGCCGTGTACTTCGGTTGCCATTTCCTTCTCCCGATGATTGCGTTGGGCCTGCGGTTTCGCTGCTCGCTGTATTTATTTCTTTGTTCCTATTTCGTTGAACCTATTTCGTTGGTCCTATTTCGTTGAACCTATTTCGTTGAACCAGGACTCACTGGAGCCTGCGGCGCGGGAACATTGCCTGGAGTGTGAGGTGCAGGAGTACTCCCCGGCAGCTCGGTCCCGCTTGGAGCCGCGCCCTCCTCGGCCAGCGCCTCACGCACTAATTGCTCGGCCTGGCCCAGCGCTCGCGCCAGCAGCACCTTGGCGATATTGTGCGAGTAGAGGCTCGAGATGTACTGCTGGTCGGCCGTGGAGAATGCCTCCTGTGCTTGGATGACCTCAATGTTGTTGGTGACTCCGGCCGCGAAGCGGTCCTGCGACTGCGTCAATACCAGGCGCGCATAATCGAGAGTCGTGCGCGCGACTTCGAGCTGTTCGGAGGCGGCAGCAACGTCGAGCAGCGCGTCGGCGATGTCCTGCTCGATGCGGCCCCTGAGGTTGTCGCGCTCGGCCTTGCGCCGCCGCAGGTCCGCCTCTGCCTGGCGAATGTCCGCCTCGATCTTGCCCCCGTGGAAGATGGGCACGGTGAGTTCTGCATTCACGTTCCAGGTGGAGATGGCGTTGCCGGGACGAGTGCCGAGTGCGCCGTAGTCGCCATTGAGTCCGAGCGACGGGATGCGCTGGGCCTGCGCAGCCTTGAGCCGCAGTTCGGCGGCCTTGACCTGCTGCTCTGCGGCGAGATAGTCAGGCCGCGCGGCCAGCGCGCGCGTCAGTAGTCCGGCTTCGTCAATTGGCGGCAGCGGTTTATACGAAATGCGCGTGGCCAGCCGCACCTGCTGTTGAACCGGCAGCCCAGTGACGCGCAGCAGCGTAATGCGCTGCTTGGCCAGATTATTGTTGGCCTCGATGAGCTGCTGGCGGCGCACCTGCAATTCGACGCGGGCGCGCAGGGTGTCGATATTCGGACTGAGGCCTGCGTTCTCGCGGTCGATGGCGAGCTGTTGCAGGGCCGCGGCCGTGCGCAGTTCGGCCGTGATTGCCTCGACCTGGCTTTCGGCCGAGAGCACCAGCAGATAGCTTGCCGCCACCGCCAGGGTCACGGTCTCACGCGCGTAGTTGTAGTCGAAGCCCGCGGCGCGCACGCCGGCAGTCGCGGCGCGAGTGTTCTGCAGCGCGTGCAGATCGATGAGCTTCTGCGAGGCGGTGACGCGCGCATCGGAGTTGGCGACCTGCACCGCCTTGGGAAGCGGAGGAGCGCCGGGGACATTAAAGCTGATCCCCAATGCCTGCAGGTTGGTCTTGATATAGCTCTCGCGCAGGGTGCCATCGAGGTGCGGCAGCAGTTCACTCAATTCCTTGAGGCGCGTTGCCCTGGCGGAGGCGGTGTTCTGATTGCTTACGATGATGCCAAGGTTGTACTTGAGACCGCGGTCGATCGCATCCTGCACCGTAAGGTCGATGACTCCCGGCTGCGGCGGCGCCGAGACGACGCTCCCGGAGTACGGGCTTTGCGTGGGAGGCGGAAGCAGTTGATCGAGCGACTGCGAGGTTCCCGGCCCGGAAAGGCTGAGCGGCACGGGGCCGCCGCCCAACTGTTGCGCCCAGGCAGTCAACGCCGAAAGAGAGAGAAACAATACGCCCGCACCCCGGCATGCCAACCGCGCCGGGGACCCCACGGAAATTTTTCTGACTTGCATGATTGAATCTCCCTGCGGTTTCGAGTACCATATTAAGAAATCATACGCATGATTTATTTGTCAACCTTTTCAGGATGAAAAAAACGCCACGAGATGCAAAACTAAAGCAATGGCGAAACCAGCAGCAACCAAGACCAAAGGCCCCGCAGGCCGCTCCGCCTGCCAGGACCGCAGCGAGCGCACCCGCCAGCGGCTGATTGAAGTTGCGGTGGAGGTGTTTTCCGAGCTGGGCTATGAAGCCGCGAGCACCCGCGCCATCGTGGAGCAGGCGCAGGCCAACCTGGTCTCGATTCCCTACTACTTCGGCAGCAAACTGGGACTCTATCACGCCGCGGCCGAGTACATCGGCTCCAATATTCAGGACCGCTTCCGCCCCACTGTCGAGCGCGCCCGCCACATGCTTGAGATCGAGGGGCTCACGCATCGGCAGACGCTGGACCACTTCACCGACTTCATCGTCGAGTTCGCCGAGATCATGCTGGGCGGTGACACCCCCCGCTCGTGGGGCCAGTTCATCTACCGCGAACAGTTCGACCCGTCGGGCGCCTTTGAGATTCTTCATCAGAAATTCCTGCCGCTGTTGGAGACCGGCTTCGAATATGTCGCGCGGCTGACCGGTCGTCCGGCCGATGCGCCGGAGACCCGCATCCAGTTCATGGCCATCCTTGCGATGGTGAAGTTCACCCGCGTCGACCGCGCCTCGGTGCTGCGCAATATGGGCTGGAAGTCCTTCGGCAAGGACGAAATACGGATCGTGACCGAGATGCTGCGGCGCGACATGCAGGCGATCTTCGCGGGGCGTCCGTCCCATGCTTAGGATGAATTTGCCCATTCAGTCCGAAAATTTGTGCATTCAATCCCGGATTCGCCATCCTAAGGCGCCACAGGGGCCTTCGCCGCGCAAATCGGGTACCATAGAGTAAAGTCAGTCACCTCAGCAAGCCAAGATCGGGCTTGCCGGGGACCCCGAGGGGGGAGGGTGTCTCTAGATGGCAGTTCCGGTTTCGCAGATGTGGGCGGTGAGCAGCTATGTGCTCAAGAACCGGCTCCGGGGACGCGAGCGTTACCCACTGGTGGTGATGCTCGAGGTGCTCTTCCGCTGCAACCTGGCCTGCGCCGGCTGCGGAAAGGTGCAGTACCCGGCCCATGTGCTGAAGCGCCAGCTCACGCCGGAGGAATGCTTCCGCGCGGTTGAGGAGGCAGGCGCTCCCATCGTGAACATCCCGGGCGGCGAGCCGCTGCTGCATCCCCAGATCGGCGAGATCGTCGACGGGCTGATCGCGCGCGGCAAGTATGTTTACCTGTGCACCAACGCGCTGCTGCTCAAAGAGAAGATGCATCTTTTCAAGCCGAGCAAGCAGTTCACCTTCACGGTGCATCTGGATGGCGAACGCGAGCACCACGATTTTGCCGTCTGCCGCGAAGGCACCTACGACATCGCCGTGGACGCGATGCGCGAGGCGATTGCGCGAGGCTTCCGCGTCACCACCAACTCCACGCTCTTCGATGGCGCCGATCCGGCCGGCGTTCGCCGCTTCTTTGACGACATGATGGAGATGGGCGTGGAGAGCATGATGCTCTCGCCCGGCTACAGCTATGACAAGGCGCCGGACCAGGAACACTTCCTCGGCAAGCAGCGCACGCGCGAGCTCTTCCGCCAGATCCTCAGCAATCGCGATCCGGGCTGGCGCTTCAACGCGACGCCGCTGTTCTTTGAGTTCCTCATGGGATTGCGCGACTACGAATGCACCCCGTGGGGCATCCCCACCTACACCATCTTCGGCTGGCAGAAGCCCTGCTACCTGCTGCAGGACGGCTACACGGACACGTTCCAGGAGCTGATCGAGCAGACCGAGTGGCACAACTACGGGGGCAAGAGCGGCAATCCGCGCTGCGCCAATTGCATGGTCCACAGCGGCTTTGAGCCCTCGGCGGTCAACCACACCTTCGGCTCACTGGGCGGAATCCTGGCCACGGTGAAAGGCATGCTCTCCAGCTATAAGGATCCCGAGGCGCTGGCGATGCTCGAGCACCCGCGCCCGTCCAGGCAAGAGCTGGTGCAGATCGACCGCGAGATCGGCGATGAATCGCTCGTCGAAGCCGACGCCGCGACACAGTCGTAATCGATGAAGCCGCGGCCGAATCCACAGCCGATCGTTCCAAGGAGTTCCAGAGTTTGAGCCGCGAGATATTGCAGGGATCGGTCCCGGCGCTGGCCAATGAGCAGGAGCTGCGCCAGGCGCTCGAAAACGCCTTTGACTATCGCGGCGACGTTACCCTCACGCTCAAGAGCGGCGAAACCGTGGTCGGCTACATCTTCGACCGCCGCCGCGGAAGCTCACTCGCCGATTCCTACGTGCGCGTGCTGCCGCAGGACTCACATGAGAAGCGCGAGATCGCCTACTCGGAGATCGCGGCGCTGGCCTTCACCGGGCGCGACACCGCCGCCGGCAAGAGCTGGGAGGCCTGGGTGAAGAAGTTCAACGAAAAGAAAGCCGCCGGCGAAACCAACATCGGCCTTCACCCCGACGAGCACGAATAGCGCAGACGAGGGCATCTGGTCTGGTCGACGTGCGGCGCTGACTCGCACCACCCCTTCCCTTTCAACGATTTTGTTACTCGCTGCGCCGCGCGCGCCTGATCAGCGAGAGCCTCGCCTCGCCTCAGCACGCCAATGACGGGCGCGCTGGGGACCCCCACCGTCTCACGCTGCGCTTTCCAACACCTCTACTCTTTCCAACAGCTGTTCCTCGCCCTCGCTTCTGTACACCTGATCCAACTGCTCGCAGAGCACTCTGATTTGTTCAGAGCGGCCCTGAAATTCGAGGAGTTGTTCGGGCGTCAAGGGCTCCGGGTTTTCCAACACGTCGATTTGGGCCGACATCAGTTCACATGCTTCGTAGAAGATGGTGGTGGCTGGGCTGTTCGTCATTTGAGGTCTCCTGCAAATTGTTTTTCGCGAACGGGGAAAATAGAACCAGTATTGCCTGGCGGGCATTCCTGGGAATTTGCGGGATAAGGTAGTTCAATTCGGGGATTAGATTCTGTAATCGTTAACCACTTCAGGAGTGTGCTTGGTCACACCTGAGTTCCCGGCCGGTTTCTCCTGGGCGTCAGCTGCGGCTCCCGAAAGCTGGGGATTTGGTAACAATGAGGCAACGAACCTCGCTCGGGGTCTCAGGTCCAATACGAAAGCCGCTCATTGCGAGCGGCTGAATCGTGCAGTGACTGGCCGGGAATCGAACCCGGGTTCTTACGATTGAGAATCTCGCGTCTTAAGAGCCAACTCCCAAAGATCACTTCGCAGAGCTTCGAAAGCTTTGCACTGGCACCGGCCGAAGTAACATTCCGGCCGGCGCAAGCGAGTGATTTCTGTCGCGTGGCAGCCTGCGGTTCACCCCAGCACGCCAACAACAGGCGCGCTGGGGCTCCCTTTGACTTACTTTGCCGAAGGTGGCGTGGCCGCGCCCCAGCGATAGACCAATTCGGCATAGCCGTAATTCGCATCGCTGTCCGTCGGATAGATGGATGCCACTACGCTCTTGCCGAAGGCATGGGCGTAGTAGAGGTTGACACCAACCGTCTTGGTGGTCTGCCAATTGGCAGCGATGTCGGCAACCATGGCGAATGAGGACTGCCCGCTTGCAGTGCGTCCGACGTAACCGAAGACCTTGTTGTCGAAGGCGCCGCCGCCCTGATACCAGAACTCCTGGTTGGAGGTGAGCTGCAGCCAGTGCAGGTCGCTGCGCAGCGTCAAGTTTTTGCACGGGGTATCGATGATCTGCACAAACTCGTCGGAATCGCGTCTTTCGATCCATCGAGCTTTCTCGGCCGGGTTGGCCAGACTTAACCAGACTAACCGGATTATTGCAGCTCAGGCAGTGGCTCTTGTCGCTG
>WNGE01008949.1_pt1 | contig 15206 bp, 15 predicted proteins | sample 5400651 | NCBI WGS metagenome assembly WNGE01 (sample SAMN13153370, study PRJNA577476) | soil metagenome | isolation source: 60 cm soil or saprolite under grassland replicate 2 | place: USA:California | collected 2016-06-15 | reverse complement strand
TCCGCCCCCACGTCCTGCGGCTCGTGGAAACCCCGACGACCCCCGAGAGGAGCCAGCGGGGGACGCCCGGGAAAAGGAGGGGCACCGCTGATCAACCGGGTGTCGATCTCCAGGCGTGCCGGGGAACTTCTCGGCGCGCTTCCTGGGGAGGCGGTGGACGCGTGAACATCTGGGCCAGCATCCGCATCGCGATCAGAGCGCTTCACGTGAACAAGCTCCGGAGCATCCTGACGATGCTCGGGATCATCATCGGCGTCGGCGCCGTCATCATCATGGTCGCGGTGGGCGCCGGCGCCCAGGCCAGGGTCGCCGAGCAGATCAAGAGTCTCGGTTCGAATCTGATCATCGTGCTGTCGGGGACAATCACCTCCGGCGGGGTCCGCCTCGGCACCGGGACCCAGTTTCGAATCACCGAAGAAGACGCCTGGGCGATCCAGCGCGAGATCCCGACCGTCCAGGTCGCGGCACCCTCGAGCCGAGGAGGCCGCCAGGTGGTCTACGGAAACCTCAACTGGGCGACCACGATCCAGGGCATCACACCGGAGTACTTCGAAGCCCGCGAGTGGGACGTGGTAGCGGGCCGGTCCCTCATCCAGGAGGACGTGACCGGCGCCACCAAGGTGGCTCTTCTCGGCCAGACCGTGGTGGAAAACCTCTTCGACGACTCCGATCCGCTCGACCAGATGATCCGAATCCAGCACGTTCCGTTCACCGTCGTCGGCGTGTTGGGCCGCAAGGGACAGAACACTCAAGGGCAGGACCAGGATGACATCATCATGATCCCCCTCCCCACGGCCAAACGAAAGGTGCTGGGAGTAAGCCGCGCCAACGCCCGGTCGGTGGGAGCGATATCGATCAAGATCCAGGAAGGGGCCGACATGAAGGAGGCCGAGCAGCAGATCCGGGACCTCTTGCGCCAGCGCCACCGCCTTCAACCCGCCCAGGACGACGACTTCTGGCTCAGGAATCTGGCCGAAGTGCTCGAGACCCAGGAAGAGTCCTCTAGGGTCCTGACGCTCCTCCTGGCTGCCATCGCGTCGGTCTCCCTCCTGGTGGGTGGCATCGGCATCATGAACATCATGCTGGTGTCCGTCACGGAGCGGACGCGAGAGATCGGCCTCAGGATGGCGGTGGGCGCCCGCGGACGGGACATCCTGGCGCAGTTCCTGGTGGAGGCCGTCACCCTGTCGCTGATCGGCGGCGTCATCGGCATTGCGTTAGGCCTCGGGGGCTCCTACGGCATCGCGTACTTCGCCGAGTGGCGCACCTTGATCCGCCCGGACGCGGTTCTTGTCGCCTTCGGCTTCGCAGGGGCCGTGGGAATCTTCTTCGGCTTCTATCCCGCCCGAAAAGCCTCGCGTCTCGATCCGATCGAAGCCCTGCGGTATGAGTGACGAGCGCGCCCGCCGCCGCCATCCCGGCGTCCGTCCGCACGGACTCTCGCCGGCCGGTTCATGAGCGAGCGTGGTCCGCGCACGAGGGGCGTCGAGTGAGACTCCTGCTCATGTGGCGTGGCGCGGGGAACCCGGCAGAAGATCTGAGCCCGGAGCGTGTCGCCGCTCGCGTGCAGCAGTTGTTCTCCCCGCTGTTCGCCGTGCCCCCCTGCGTGAGAACCAGGCAGGGTCGCGCGATGTCCATGGTCTTCCTCGAGGCCCCGGTGCCGCGGTGGACCGCCCCGTTTTTCCAGGAAGACCCACACACATGGGCGCTGGCGGTTGACTACCCCCTCAACGCGCAAGCCGCGCTGGCGGACCAGGGCACGCCGGTCGGCACCGACGCCGTCCTTCCGGCCCTCTGTCGGCAACTCGAGGCCGGGCCGCGGAGCCTTCTGCGCACCATCGCTCCCCCCTTCTGCCTGGTCTGGTCTTCACAGCACACCGGCGAGACCTTCGTGCAGAACGACGGGCTCGGGCAAACCCAGTTGGTCGAGTTTCAGAACGACCGGCTCTGGGCCCTGACCAATAAGATCGTCGCCCTCAAGGCCCTGGGAATATCGCTCGAATTGGAGCGCGACCACTGGGCCGTTCGCTCGACGCTCGGCTGGTTCCCGTTGGACATGACCGGCTACAAGCGACTCAGATTCTTGGCTCCCGCCACTCAACTGCGCTTGGACTCCCATGGGCTCACCAGGACGACGCACGAGGTCTTGTCGGAGTGGGTGCGCCCGGCCGGGCTATCACAAGACGATTGCCTCGAACTGGCACGCTGCTCGCTGATCAACCAGATCAAGGCGGTGATGCCGCTCTCCGAGCGCCCCTCCGTTGGACTCTCGGGCGGCTGGGACACCCGGGCCGTGGTCTCGACGCTCCGCGCCCTGGGGTTCGCCTTCTCCCCTCGCGTGCGAGGGCTTCCAGGCCGTCCCGACGTGCTCGTCGCCTCCGAACTGGCGAGGATCGCTGGCCTCGACTTGAGCGTTCATAGCTCTTCGGGGTTGCCCCCACCCGATGCCGGCGCGTGCGCGCGCTGCATCTCCCTCGCCTTGCTCTGGCAGGCGGGGTACATGCCTTCGCACAAGCACAAGACGTTTCTCTCCAACAAGCCCTACCTCGAACCCGGGACCGTGAACATCATGGGGCAACATGGGGAAATCGGTCGCGGCTACTATGCGAAACGAATCCGCGCCGCCGAGTCGAGCGAGCCGCACTACGAGAGCCGCCTCATCAGCCACCTGATGGGAGGAATGCCGCCCTTCACGCGGCAGGATCTCCAGGATCTGATTCGGGAGACCATCCGAACAGCGTATCGGCAGGCGGATCGATATGATCTGGTCGGTTTGGCGCGCTTGGATTTCTTCTATCTGTACGAGCGGACGAGACGGTGGGCGTCGGGCTCACTCAGTGCGCAACCGGGCGTGGTGGTCGCCCCCTTCCTCAATCCTGACTACATCCGCGCCACATTCGCGTATTCAGGCGGCGGCGAGGAGGCCAACCCGTTTCACCGGCATATCATCGCCGTTCACTCACCGGACTGGCTCCACGTGCCCTTTGCTGAGGACCTCAAGAGGAAGGAGTGTCCCGGCCAGGGGGCCGATCCGAGGAGGGCCGTGGAGCCAGTGGCACCTTGCCCTGTTACGTGGAGACAGCCCGAGGGGAACCGGAACTACAACTCCTCTCTGTACTGGGCAACGGTGGGGCGGCCACTGATCGACGACGCTCTCGCTCGAGGTGGGTTCTGGACGGATGTCTTTGATCCCGATCTCGTCGAGAAACAGTGGCCGGCCGCACCCGATGACTTGGTGCTCCTCGATCTCCTTCCTCGGGTCATTGAGAGCTGACGTCGTGGCCCACCCGACGCCTGTCGCCGTCCGCGCGCGCTCGTCGCGGCCAACAAGAGCCTGCGGTCGAGGTGAGGCGGCTTGACGGTGAGCGATGGAGCTGGCTCCCCGGGCGATCCCCGTCGCGAAGCGGTCGCTCCGATCGGGCATGTTGAAAAGGTCCTGCGAGTCCTTGGGCGCACCGACTACGTGACGGATGGATGGACGCGTCTCGACAGCCACGGCGACAGGGTGACCTTGTCGCTGGCGACGCGGACCGGCGTGCCTGTCGTGGCGAAGCTCTACCCCTCGGGCGAGGGCGAGGCCGCCTACGTCAATATGCAAGAGTTGTGGCGTTCCTCATTCGGAGAGCGGTGCCGGCCACCCGGGCTGCTTCGGCCGATAGACTATCTGCCCGACATCGGCGTGCTGGTCATGGAGCGCGTGGAAGGTCGTCCGCTTGCCGGACTCGACCTTTCGAACAGGGCTCTCGTCGAGGGCGCCACTCGACTCGTGGCTTCTCTCCACCGATGCGACGCGCGGCCGAGCACGCGGCGCGACTGGACACGCGTCGTTCGATCCGTCGCCCGGAAGGCTGACCGTGTCGCGGGCATCATGCCTCAGTTCGCGGACGTGTTCCGGGAAGTGGCGGAGGCCTTGGGCTCGACCCGGCCCGAGGATCAGGAACTCGCTCCCTGCCACGGAGACTTCTCGCCCCAGAACGTTCTGGTCGCCGCCGATCGAGTGACCCTCATTGATTGGGACCGCTTCCAACTGGCCGATCCCGCCCGAGACATCGCGTACATGGGCGCGTGGGGGTGGGTTTGGCGGCTACGCCAAGGCAGGCCCGCGGATTGGTCCATGCTGGAGCTGGTAGTCGGAGCCTATGACTCCTTGCGTGCCCGGGCATCGGTCAGAGCCCGGGTGGGCGTCCACGTGGCCGCCGGCCTCATGCGCATCGCTCATGATCTCGTCATGCTGCGGCCCGAGGATCGGCATCTGGTCCCTGAGCTGGCCGCCGAAGCCCTGCGCCACCTGCGGAGACATCTTCGATGAGAGTCACTGTTCTCAGCCACGATCTGTCCTCAAATGCCGTCATGCGGGCCCACCGGCTTGCGAAGGCGGCGATGACGTTCTCCGACGTGGAACTGATCGGTCCCGCCGGACGGAAGGGGGCCTGGGCGGCCCTGCCCCAGGAGACATGGATCCGGGCAGTCAGGAAGAGGCGTTTCCCCGAGTTCTTCGCATCCTTCATGGAGCTCGTGGACGTCGCGCATGGAGACGTGCTGATCGCGGTCAAGCCTCACTTAGCGTCGTTTGGAACGGCCCTGCTCGTGGCGGAGCGCCGGCTGGGCCGCCAACCCGTCGATGAGCGACCTCTCGCGAGCCGGATCGGCGGTGTATGTCTCGCTGCTCACGAAGGCGGTGGGGGCGGCCGCAGCGATCACCGTGGCCTCCACCGCGCTCCAGCGGCGGGTTGGCGGCACGTTGATCCCGCATGGCTCTGATCCGAACGTGTTCGATCCCGCCCGGGTAGACCGAGAGAGCGCTCGTCGCGCGTTCGGATTCGGAGGCCCTACCGTGTTGTTCCCGGGGCTGCCTCGGTCTCACAAGGGCGTAGAACCCCTGGGGCGAGCCATGAGAAAGGTGCCGGGAGCGCGTCTCGCCGTCCTGTGCCGGCCGAAGGACCTTGCCGGGCGAGAGTGGGAGCCCTTCCCACTGGACAGAATTCCCCTGGTGCCGTATCCCTCTCTCCCGAGACTGCTCGCGGCGGCCGATGTCGTTGCCGTCCCGCAGTCGGATAGCGAGGCCGGCCGCTATCAGATGCCGATGAAGGTCTTCGACGCCATGGCGATGGGGAAACCGATAGTCGCCAGCGCCGTTTCTGACCTCCCGTTGGTCCTGGAAGGATGTGGACGGGTCACGCCGCCCGGCGACGTGGACACGCTGGCCGCGGGCATCGCCGAGCTTCTCGGCAACCCCGAGGCAGCCCGTGCCCTCGGAGAACGGGCGCGCGCCCGGTGCCTGGAACAGTATTCGATCGAACGGATCGGAGAGAGACTGGCCGAGGTCGTCAGTCGAGTGGCCGGGTGACGTCGCGCTTCCAGAGACCCAGGTGCGAGGCGGCGCCCGACAGCCGCACGCGAGGCGTACTCTCCGTGCGTCGAGCGTGCGGTCGAGGGCGCCGTACCGCCGCCGATGGGCCCTGCTCAGCGGCCTCCTACAGCTTCTTGACCTCGGCGAGGATCTTGTCCGGGTCCGGCAACTCGCCCTTGCCGTAGCGCTCGAGGAAGCGCACCTTGCCTTGCTTGTCGATGAGGAAGGTGGCGCGCACGTTGGCGTTCCAATCGGGCCAGTAGACGCCGTAATCCTTGGCCACGGCCCGCTGGACATCCGAGAGGAGCGGGTAGTGCGAGATGCCCACCGACTTGGCCCAGTTCTCGTGGCTGAAAGGGCTATCCGTGCTGATACCCAGCACCTGGGTATTGACCGCCTCGAAGTCCCTCACGCGCTTATCGAAGGCGGGCATGCAGGTGGATCAGCCGGGGGTCCAGTCGAGCGGGTAGAACAGCAGCACGACGTTCTTGCCCCGGTAGTCCTTCAGGCTGATTTCCTTGAGACCGATGGTCTTCAGCGTGAAGTCCGGGGCGGGCTCGCCGACGTTCAACGTCTTGGCATCGCTCATTCCGTTGTCCCTTCCTTCGCGTGATTGGGTGCACTGCGCGCGTTCATCATAGCCGACGGGCGCTTCGCGTTCAATCGGCGCCCCCGCATCGGCATTGGCGCCGGGGCCTTGCGTCGCGCGGTCCACAAGTCGCGCCGGTGGGCCTCGAGCGAGGCGTCGGCCAGTCCCAGGAATCCCGCCGCCGTCTGCACTCGCCCCGTCTCCCACACGCGGCGGAGGCGGTCCCGGTAGTCCGCGGCGCGCAGCGCGTGGTGATCCAGGATTGCGCGGCAGCCCGTCGCCTCCATGATGCGCAGCAGGCTCGCGATACCCCGCTCGATCAGCGCCGAGCCGATCTGCGATTCCAGGTATGCCGGCGGCCCGGAGAGGTAGAGGAGGTTGGGTCGCTCCCGGATGAGGTACGCCGCGGCCACCGGTGACAGCGGTCCCTCCACATCCGACGCGTGGACGAAGCGGGTGCCCTCCCGCCGGTCGGTGACGGTCAGCGCGACCACATGGCCCAGCTCCGTGCCATCCACCCCGTGGCTCAGGGGGGGCGATGCGGTGAGGACGGCGTCGGGCGTCTCCAGCCGCCGTCCCTCGGCCGCGTCGAGCCGGCAGCGCCCCTGGATGGCCTTCCACAGCAGAGCCGCGCGGCCGGCCTGCCGCGGGACGACCATACGCTTGGGATCCTTGGCCCAGACGTTCTTGTCCTGGTAGATCGCCGGGTCGTAGCGGAAGTGATCCTCGTGGTAATGGCTGACGAAGACCACGGTGGCCCGTGTCGCGTAGGCGCTGATCCGATCATTGGCGCGCTTGAGGGCGTCCCACTCCTCGTCCGACGGAGGCAGGTTGAAGCGGCTCGCCCCGAGCGAGGCGCCGGGATCGATGAGGATCCGCGTCTCGCCGCACTCGACGTAGGTCGCCATGGAGCGCACGCCGAGCGAGTCGGCCGCGAGCGGGATGACCTTCATACCCCCTCTAGATGCACCGGCCGCCGTCCACCTCGACCGTGCTCCCGGTGATCATGGCCGCGTCGTCGGACGCGAGGAAGAGCGCCGCCCGGGCGAGGTCCTCCGGCCGGTTGAGCCGCCCGAGGGGGACGGTGGAGCGATAGCGCGTCATGCCCTCCTCGTCCACCTCCTGCTTGCCCATGAAGGTCGCGAGCATGGGCGTCTCGGTGGCCACGGGCGCGATCGCCACCACGCGCGCGCCGAAGGGCGCCAGCTCCAGCGCCAGGCTCTTGGCGAGCGTGTGTACGGCCCCCTTGGATGCCGAGTAGCACTGCACGCCTGGGCGCGGTCTGATCGCCGACGTCGACCCCGTGATGAGGAACACGCCGCTCCGCTGCCGCTTGAACACCGGCGCCGCGTACTTGGCGCCGAGGAAGACGCCCTTCACGTTCACCGCCATGATCTGGTCGAAGGTGGCCTCGTCGACCTCCTCCACGCTGGTGGGCCGCTGCGGGACGCCCGCGTTCGCGTAGAAGACGTCGAGCCGCCCCCAGCGCGCCAGCGTCTGGTTCACCGCCGCCTGGATGTCGGCGGCCTTCGCGACGTCCGCCCGGATGGCGAGGGCGTCGCCACCCGCTCGCTCGATCTGCTCGGCCGTGCTCTTCGCCGCGTCTTCCCGGACATCCACCACCGCCACCTTCGCGCCTTCCCGAGCGAACAGCACGGCGGTGGCCTGCCCGATGCCCGATCCTGCCCCCGTTACCAGCGCGACCTTGTCCTTGAGTTTCATGTCAATCTCCTTTCAGAGGACCAGCTCCGCCATGGTCCGCAGCGCCTCCGGCTGGCCCACGCCGCAGATCATGGTTGTCACGCCCGACGCCGTCCACCGCGACAGCCGCTCCTGGATGCGCTCCCGCGGTCCGCACAAGGCCACCTCGTCGACCAGCGCGTCGGGAACCGCCGCCGCGGCCTCCTCCTTCTTCCCGGAGAGGTAGAGGTTCTGGATGCGCTCGGCGGCGTCCTCGTAGCCGTAGCGGCGCACCAGCTCGTTGTAGAAGTTCTTGCCCCGCGCCCCCATGCCGCCCACGTAGAGCGCCAGCCGCGGCTTCACCGCGGCGCGGCAGCGGTCGGTATCGGGACCCAGCACCACGGGCACGGTGGGGGCGATGTCGAAGCGGGCGTGCGACTTCCCGCCTCCCGCGGCGCGGAAGCCCGCGTCCAGCGACGCCGCGAAGAGGGACATCCGGTCGGGCGAGAAGAAGATGGGGAGCCAGCCGTCGGCGATCTCCGCGGCGAGCGTCACGTTCCGGGGGCCGATGGCGGCCAGGTAGATCGGGATCTCGCGGGCCGCGTGGAGAATCGACTTGAGCGGCTTGCCCAGCCCGGTGGCGTCGGGCCCGACGTACGGGATCTGATAATAGGCCCCCGTGAACTCCAGCGGCTTCTCCCGCCGCCACACCGCGCGCACGATCTCCACGTATTCCCGCGTCCTGATCAGCGGTTTCCCGAAGGCCACACCATGCCATCCCTCGACCACCTGCGGTCCCGAGACGCCCAGCCCGAGGAGGAAGCGGCCGCCCGAGAGCTGATCGAGCGTGAGGGCCGTGGTCGCCGCCAGCGTGGGCGTACGGGCCGGAATCTGCATGATGGCGGTCCCGACCCCGATGCGCGTGGTCCGAGCCGCCACCCAGGCGATGGTCGACACCGCATCCGATCCGTACGCCTCGGCGGACCAGACCGAGTGAAAGCCGAGGCGGTCCGCCTCCTGGATGAGCGCGAGGTCGATGCCGAGGGCCGAACCCGAGTAACCGATGTTCACGCCGAGCCGCATGGGTACCCCCATCTCTCTCTCAGAGTCGAGCCAAGGCCGCCAGATCGAGCCGGCGGACGCGCCGCGGGCCCCGCCACCGGTACCGGTCCAGGCGGATCCGCCCTCTCCGGACCGGCACCCCCTCCTGCTCCAGGAGGAGTCGCTGGGTCAGCATGTTCCCCACGTTGGCGCGGAGGCTGATCCCGCCGCTCGCATTCACCACCCGATGCCACGGCACTCCCGGTGGGCAGTGTCGCATCGCGTAGCCCACCGCGCGCGCCGCTCTCGGCCAGCCGAGCATCGCCGCGATCTGGCCGTACGTCGCCACCCGGCCTCGTGGAATCCGCCTCACGACCCGGTAGACGGCGTGGTGGAACCGGCTCACGACCGGACGAGACCGAACTGGAGCTCGTACAGCCGGGAGTAGAGCCCGCCCTGGGCCAGCAGCTCGGCGTGTCGTCCCGCCTCGCGCACCTGACCCTTGTGCAACACCAGGATCCGGTCCGCCCGCTGGATGGTCGACAGCCGGTGGGCGATGATGACACTCGTCCTCCCCTCGAGGAGCCGCGCCAGCCCCTCGCGGATCAATGCCTCGGACTCCGGGTCGACGCTCGAGGTCGCCTCGTCGAGCGCGAGGACGCGAGGATTATAGATGAGCGCGCGGGCGATAGCCAGGAGCTGCCGCTGGCCCTGCGAGAGGTTCGCGCCGCGCTCGCGGATCTCCTCGGCGAGGCCGCCCGGTAGCGCCTCGATGAACCGTCCGGCGTCGGCGGCGGCCACCGCGCTCTGCACCTGCGCCGCCGTGACCGCGCCATCGTTGCCCAGCCTCAGGTTCGCCTCCACGGTTCCACTGAACAGGAACACCTCCTGCGGGATGAGCCCCACGTGACGACGAAGCTCCCGCAAGTCCCAGTCCCTCACGTCGCGGCCGTCGACGAGCACCTGCCCGCGCCCGACTTCATAGGCGCGGATCATCAAGCGGGCGATGGTGGTCTTGCCCTCTCCGGTCGGGCCGACGAGCGCGACGTGCTCGCCGCGCCCCACGTTGAAGGAGCAGTCGCGGAGGACCCAGTCCTCGCCCTCGTACGCGAACCACACATGCCGGAACTCCACCGCCCCGCCCGGCGTATCCGCGGCCGGCGCCGCCGCCGAGCGAGGGCGCGCGGCCGCGCCGGCGGTGCGGATGACGGGCTCGGTGTCGAGCAGGCCGAAGATGCGCTCGGCGGACACCATGGCCGCCTGCATCACCGCGTACTTGGCGCCGAGATCGCGGACGGGGAGGAAGAATCGATTCGTGTACTCGAGGAAGGCGACGAGGCCACCGAAGGTGAGCGCGCCCCGCGCCACCTCACCGCCCCCGTACCAGAGCAGGAGCGCGACCGCCGCCGAGCCGATCGCCTCCACCGTCGCGTAGAGCGAGGCGTCGTAGAAGGTCGAGCGGAACTGACCACGGCGGAGGTCGGCGTTGAGCCCCGCGAAGAGCGCCCGCTCCCTGGCCTCGCGAGCGAAGAGCTGGATGACGCTCATGCCCTGGAAGGACTCCTGCAGGAATGCGTTCAGCCGCGCCAGCCGCGTCCGGACCGTCCGGTAGCTGTCGCGGGCGCGGAGCCGGAAGTAGCCGGCCGCCAGCGCCAGGAGCGGCACCAGGGCGAAGGTCACGAGGGCGAGCTTCCAGTTCATCCCGAGCATGATGACGACCACCCCCGTGAGCGTCAGCACGTCGCCGAGGATCGACACCACGCCGCTCGTGAACAGCTCGTTGATGGCCTCCACGTCGTTGAGGACGCGCGTCATGAGTCGACCGACCGGGTTCCGGTCGAAGAAGGACGCGTCCAGCCGCTGCAGATGCGCGAAGAGCGCGTGGCGCAGATCGTACATGACGCGCTGGCCGGTGAGCTGCGTCAGGTACGCCTGGGCCACGCGGAGCGCGTAGAGGGCCACCAGCACGACCAGGAAGATCGCGGCGATCCGGCCGAGCCCGGCCCAGTCGCGGCGGAGGATGTGGTCATCGATGGCCATCTTGACCAGGTACGGCTGCAGCAGCTCCAGGAGCGCCACCGGCGGGAAGACGACCAGCGACAGGAGGACGAGCCGGCCATGCGGTCGCGTGAAGCGCCACACCCGCGCCATCAGCCGGGCGTCGTACGCCTTGCCCAGGATCTCGTCGTCGTGCTCGTGCGCCCTCATGCCTGCGCCAGCTCTTCTTCCAGCTGCTGCACCCGCCAGAGTCGGGCGTACAGCCCTCCCGACGCCAGCAGCTCGGGATGTCGTCCCGCCTCCACCACCCGTCCCTCGTCCAGCACCACCACCCAGTCCGCCTCCTGGGCCGCCCGCAGCCGGTGGGTCATCATGAGCGTCGTGCGGCCGTTCACCGCGCCCCGCAATGCGCGCAGGATCTCCCACTCCTTCCCGGCGTCGACGGAGGCCAGCACATCGTCGAGCACGAGATACGGGGGATTCCCCACCAGGGCCCGGGCGAGCGCCGCCCGCTGGCGCTGCCCTCCCGAGAGCGTCAGTCCCCGCTCTCCCACCACCGTGTCCCAGCCCCGCGGGAAGCCCCCGACGTCCTCGGCGAGCCCGGCGGTCTCGGCGGCGGAGCGGAGCCGCTCGTCATCGGCCCCGTCGTCGGCCAGCCGCAGGTTGTCGCGCAGCGACCGGGAGAAGAGGAACGCTTCCTGGGGCACATACCCCACCGAGCGCCGCAGCACCGCGAGGGGCAGGTCGCGGACGTCGGCCCCGCCGAGGAACACGGCGCCGCGCGGCGGCTCGAAGAGGCGGCACAGGAGGACGCCCAGCGTCGATTTCCCGCTCCCCGTCGGCCCGACCACGGCGACCATGCCGCCCTCCGGCACCAGGAAGCTCACGCCGGAGAGCGCCGCGCTCCGTCCCTCGTAGGAGAACGTCAGCCCCCTGAACTCCATGCCGCCGGTGGGGAGCACGCGCGGCTCCGGACGGGAGGACGCGGCCTCCATCCGGTCGGACACCGAGATCGCGCCGCGGCTCTCGGCGGTGGGTCGCGTGTCGAGGATCTCGACGACCCGCTGCATCGAGGCGAGGCCGCGCCGGACATTGGCCAGGGTCCAGCCCAGGGCGATCGTCGGCCACGCGAGCTGGGCGAGATAGCCGTTGAAGGCCACGAAGGCGCCGAGGCTGATGCGCCCGTCGACGACGCCCTTGCCGCCAAGCCAGAGGATGATCAGCACGCCGAGCCCCGAGATGAGCCCCATGAGCGGCCACGCGACGGCCTGGGTCCGCGCCAGCCCGACGCTGCGCGAAAGGTATTCGCGGTTCAGCCGCTCGAACTCGCCGGTCTCCCGCTCCTCCATGGTATAGGCGCGCACCACGGGCATGCCCGTCAGGTTCTCCTGCACCTTGGCGGAGAGGACGCCCAGCTGCTCCTGCACCGCCGTCGAGCGCGCGTCGACGTCCTGGTTGAAGCGCTTGGCGATGATGATCAGGATCGGGAACGGCGCCATCGCGTAGAGCGTGAGCCAGGGATCGATGAGCAGCATGGCGCCGATCGTACCGAGGAAGGTGAGCGACGTCCCCACCAGCATCACGCTCCCGAAGCCCGCGAGGGCCCGGAGCGCGCCGATGTCGTTGGAGGCGCGGGACATCAGATCGCCGGTGCGATGGCGGTGGTAGAAGGCCGGCGGGAGCGTCTGCAGGTGCGCGTAGAGATCGGCCCGGATGTCGTGCTCCACCCACTGCCCGGCGCCGAGCACGGTGAAGCGCGAGCCCAGCCGGGCGACCCCGTGGCCCGCCGCCAGCAGCAGGATGATGACGACGTAAGGCCCGAGCGCGGCGTCGCGGCCGTGACGCTCGAGGGCGTCCACCGCGCTCTTGACCGTCCACGGGATGCTCAGGGAGAAGGCGGCCGCGAGCACGAGGCAGACGATCCCCGCCGCGTAGCGGAGCCGGTAGCGGTGCAGATAGCCCAGGAGCCGGCGAGACGGTGACACCAGCTCAGTATAGATCAGGACGACCCACGACTCAGCGGGCGGGGGACGGCGCCCCGTCGAGGTGCGGCCGCAGGGCCGCGTAGACCGCGAACAGCATGGGAGTCGGGATGGCGTATCGCTCGCCAAGCGCGACCGCGTGGCCGTGGATCGCGTCCAGCTCGAGTCGCTTGCCCTGCGCGAGGTCGTGATACAGCGACGTGTACGCATTGGGCCCCAGCGCGTCCAGCGTCTGCATGCAGGCGTCCACGATGCCCTCCTCGAGCCCCGCCCCCGCCGCGCGGCCGAGCGCGGCCATCTCCTCGAGCAGGAGCCGGTACATCCGTCGCGTTGTCGGGAACTGCCGGATGACGCCGGCGGGAGAGCGTGTGAGCGCGGTCATGCCGGCATGGGCCGCCAGGAAGACGTACTTCTCCCAGAGCGCGCGCAGCATGCGGGGCGAGATCTCGGCCGGGATCGCGGCGCGGGCGCAGGCGGCGAGAAAGGTCCGCGCGCGACCGGTCTCCTCCCCGTCCATCTCGCCGAAGATGACCCGGCCGAGCAGCGCGTGGCGGATCACGCCCGGCGCCTCGATGGTCGCGAAGACCTGGGCGACCCCGCCCATGACATGGCCCGGTCCCAGGATCCGCGCCAGCTTGTCCTCGTTGTCCACGCCGTTCTGGATGGAGAGCACGCCGGTGTGGGGCCCGACCACGGACCGGATGGCCTCGGCGGCGCTCTCGGTATCGAAGGACTTGACGCAGAAGAGGACCAGATCGGCGGCCGGCAGGCCGTCCACTCGCTCGACCGCGGCCGAGCGCACCACCCATTCACCCTCGACCGTGGACCGGACGCGGAGCCCGTGCTCGCGGATGGCGGCCAGATGAGCCCCGCGCGCCACGAAGGTGACGTCCTCCCCGGCGCGGGCGAGCTTCGCGCCGAAGTACCCGCCGGTCCCTCCCGCCCCCATCACGACGATGCGCATCCGAGCCCGCTCTACTCACGAACAGCGTGTTCCGCGTCCTGCGCTCCCCGCACCCTGCCCCGCTCTTTCTCCGGTGGCGAGGGTATCGACACGGCTCCCGCTCTCACAGACTCCTGGCCCGGCCTCGTCGGCTCGCTTACCACCAGCCGCGGCGCTTGAAGTAATAGATGAGGCCGGCGGCGACGGCGCCCATGAGCCCGAGTGTAGCCGCGTAGCCGTGCCTCCACCTGAGCTCCGGCATGTGCTCGAAGTTCATGCCGTAGATGCTGGCGATGAAGGTCAACGGGATGAAGATGGTGGCGATCACAGTGAGCACCTTCATCACCTCGTTGAGCCGCTGGTTCTGCGTCGCGAGGTGGATCTCCATCACCGACGACGCCGTCTCCCGATCCGTCTCGACGATCTCGAGCGCCTCGAGGGCATGGTCGTAGCAGTCCCGGAGGAAGAGCCGCGTCTCGGGCGTGATCAGCGCGGACTCCTCGCGCCCGAGCGCGACCACCGCCTCGCGCGTGGGCCAGATGGCCCGCCGGACCGTGAGGAGGTCTCGGCGCAGCACCTGGATCTTGGGCAGGACCAGAGCGCCTCGCTCGAGGACGCACTCGTCCTCCAGCTGTTCCAGGCGCTCGCCCAGACTCTCCAGCACGGGGAAGTACCCATCCACCACGGCGTCGAGGAGCGCGTAGGTCAGATGGTCGGCGCCGGCCACGCGAAGCCGGCCGCGGGACTTGCGGATGCGCTCGCGAACCCCCTCGAAGACGTCCCCGTCCGCCCGCTCCTGCACGGTGATCACGTACGAGGCGCCGAAGAAGAGGCTCACCTGCTCCTCCTCGATCTCCGGCGCCAGCCGGAGCATGCGGAGGATGAGCAGGTAGTGCTCCCCGTACGCCTCGACCTTCGGGCGCTGCGGCACGTTGAACACGTCCTCCAGGGCCAGCGGATGGAAATGAAGCTGCTCGCCGAGCCGCGCCAGCACCTCCGGCTGCCCGAGGCCGTCCACGTTGATCCACGTCACGCCCGGCCGCCCGAGCCACTCCAGGCACTCCTCCGCCGTCTTCGCCTCGTTCTCGGACAAGCCCTCCGGGGTGTAGTGCATGACCGTGATCCGCACGGGAGCGCGCGGCGCGGAATCGGGAGGCAGGAGCGTGCCGGGCGTCGTGCCCGGTCGCACGCGGGCCATGCGCCGGGGCCGGCGCCGGCCGAGCAAGCGCCTGATCACCACTTGCTGTCGCTTCCACTGACTCGGCATACCGATAACCCGATGGCCACTGTGCGAGACCTCCGGAGGGTTGTCAAGAAATCCCAGACCGACGAGAATGGGTTCACTCATGCCGAGATTGTGCGGGTCCTAGCGTGAGTTATGTTTTCGATCTGTTCCGCGCTCTACGGTGCCTCCGTGCCGCTCCCTCGGTCCCGGCCTTCGCCCGGCAGCGGGTAGCATCGGTCGCCGAGCCGGAGGCGCGCCGCCCGGCCCGCCTCGTCCGACTCCACGTGCTGGAGCAGCTGGTAGGCCGCGGCGCGGCTCAGCCGCGCCTCGAAGCGCGCGCCCTTGACCCGGCAGTAGGGCGCGCCGTCCGCCCCGAACCGGAGCGTCTCAGGCGCGAG
>WNGE01006531.1_pt1 | contig 15206 bp, 15 predicted proteins | sample 5400651 | NCBI WGS metagenome assembly WNGE01 (sample SAMN13153370, study PRJNA577476) | soil metagenome | isolation source: 60 cm soil or saprolite under grassland replicate 2 | place: USA:California | collected 2016-06-15 | reverse complement strand
CAGTACTACGGGATTAGCGGCAATACACGAAGCCTGCGCAAGTATTACTACTTCGCCTTAAAGCTTCTGTTCAAGTGGCTCAACCGGCGCAGTCAAAAGCGCTCGATTACTTGGGCGCGCTACTGGTCGGTGATGCCGCTACGGATGCCGCGAGCACGCATAGTTCACCGCCTTTACCCTACAACAGTGTGAAGGACTCCACTGGGAGCCGGATGGAGTAACGCTCCAAGTCCGGTTCTGCGAGGGGCCGGAAATGAAGGGCGAATGGTTGAGATATTGTGGCACCGTCGGGAAACCAGACGGCAACAGAGAAGACAAATATCAACCTGAAGCGCTCAGAAAATCCGGTCTACTCACCGAAGGCAGGTTGCAAGAGGCAAAGACTTTCCTGTGAAATAAATTTCTTTATTCCTTTCTCGTTCAACTCGCTTGGTCCGTGATCTTTTAGTTACGCGCCCCTGTTTTCAATCATTCGGTGTCAGACTAGGTCCGCACCAGTCACCCATCAGGTTCAAGGCGATGGAGTTGTTGCATTTAAGCAAACGATCTCCTGCCCCTGGCAATAGTTCTGCCCCAGAAAACTGTCGGTACCACCCCAGAAAACTGTCGGTACCACGCCGCGTCCAAGGTTTTAGGACTTTCACAAATCCACTGGCTCTCCCTTTCGGGGGCCAACCCCATGTGGCTCACGGCGTGGGCGTACCATCTGATCAAATCACCACCGAGTTGTCTATGTCTTTAAGGGATGAGACAGCGGCCAATCAAATCTTGTGGTTTTGAGCCAACCCCTTTTCTAGCTCACTGCCCCATCCCAACCGAAAAACTTCTCCTAGGCGAAGGCTCTACCGACATCGAACGGCACTTCGTCGCGCATGACGTAGTAACAAGCCCGTGAGAGCTTGTGGGCCACCGCTTTGATCGCTACCACTCCGTGAGTCTTGGCTTTCTTTCTCTGATAGAACCGAGCAATGAGCGGTTCATAGCGAATGGCAAAATTGGCCGCTTCCACAAACGCCCAACTCAGATACTTATTGCCGTTCTTGGTGTTCCCCTTGCCTTTGCGTTTGCCATTGCTGATCTTCTCACTGCCCACACACCGACAGTACGAAGCGAAGTTGCCGACACGGGGAAATCTTCGGATATCTCCGGTCTCCAACATGATCGTGAGCGCCAGAGTTGGCCCGATCCCGCTCACCGTCAGAAGATAGCGAAACGCCGGTTTAAGCTTTACCCGCTCTTTAACGACCTCTTCTAGGCTCTTAATCTCGGCTTCAAGACATCGCATCACCGAGAGATTGGCCTTGACCGCCAGCCCCACATCGCCGAGCGTGAATAGACCATCGACTTCTTGGGATGGGAGTTTCTTAATTCGGTTGGCACTTATCGATGAGCCGGTGTTGCGGGTGTAAAGATTCTGGACGCTCAACAAATTGGCGGTCTTCTGGTGCACCAACTGGCTGCGCTTGCGTAGTAGATCCCTGACCGCTCGCTCTTCTTTCGGATAGATATAGCCCTGGGGCAACACCTTCAGCCTAAGCAGGTGCGCGAGCCACCGCGCGTCAGAGTCGTCATCGGTGTACTTCAATCCCTCGTACTGTTGGATCGCTGCGGTGTTGGCCCGATGGACTCGATGACCTTTCTCCATCAATCCATCCACCAGCCAGTACCAGTTGTAGGTCGACTCCACCACGATCCCTTCGAGTGTAGATTGATGGGGAGAGAGCTGCTCGGTGATCAACCTCAGATCGTTGGGCAAGCGCTTGCGGTAAACGACTTCATCTCTCTCATCAATCAGCACCGTGACGTTGTTGTTGGAGTGCAAGTCAATGGCACCAAAAAGTTTCATCTTCGTCTCCTCCTTTGAGTTGTGGGGTTGGCTTGCCGCCAACCTTAGTGCCTCTCGGAGAAGCCTTCTAGATGATTATCAAGTCTTTTGTTGACAGTTAATGATTGAAATCAACGTTCTCGCGTTTGTTTCATCCCATCGTGAATGTCTGATTTCCTCATGAAAGTCCGAAACAATTTACATCACGAGCCTTTGTCCGGGCGGAAGGAGCGGTGTCAGACTTTCCCAACTTTACTAAAAGGAGGACAAACCGAGGTTCGGTTCGTTTTCGCTCTGTGGCTACGGCTACTCTTGAGGTTTGAAGCGCTCCGTGGGAATGACCGCCATCACTTCGAGCTCCACCATCAAGTCAGGATGCGCAAGGGGGACGACTCCGATCAGTGCGCTCGTCGGCAGATCCGATTTGAAATATTTGGCGCGCTCGTCCTGAGAGCAGAGTGAGTTGCTACTTGTCCAGCCAAGTGTAATTGAGCCCGCCTCCATAGACGCGCAACTCTCCGTCATGGCCCGTACTGAAGTTTTTGACGTAGTCGCGCAGGGCGAAGAAACGCGACACAAAAGTAATCGGGACTACGGCCACCTCTTCGCCCGCTCTAGTCAAAATCTGCTTAAACAGCTCCCTTCGCTTCTGCACATCCAACTCGATCTCGGCGCTTTTCAAGAGCGCGTCTACTTCTTTGTCGCACCAGCCGGAATAATTGCTGGATCTCTTCTTGAGGTCGGGTATACAGCCCATTTCCATACCGTAAGTTGAGGACGGGTCGGGATGCACGCCGCTCCCCATGAAATCGAACGTGAATGTGCCGTTTTGGATGAGCGTTCGCTGAGCCGAATACTCGAAGACCCTGACGTTGATGTTCAACCCGATCCTTTTGAGCTGCGCCTGGATGGTGCTGGCCGCGGTCTCGCTATCGCTTCCCTGTCTGATCATGATATCGACCGCCTTCCCATCATAGCCGGACTCGGCTAAAAGCGCCCGTGCCTTATTCAGGTCGTTGGATGGCGCCGGCACTCCTTTAATGTGCCAGGCATGCCCCGGCGGATATTTTTGATCTGCAACTGTGCCGAACCCGAAGAAGGTCGCCTGCAGGATCTCTTTTTTGTCCAGCGCATAGGCGATCGCCTGACGAAATTTTTTATTGTTGAAGGGCGGAATGGCAACGTTGAAAACGAGCTGATGATAACTGGCGTAAGGCGCTTCCACCGTGGTCAGCCCTCTCAATTTTCCCGACTTGATCTGCTCCACCCATTCATAAGGCGCCCGCTCGATCATGTCGACGTCTCCGGCGCGCAGGGCGTTCAATCGCGTTGTGGTATTGGCAATGGGTTTGAGGATGACTCTATCGAGAAAAGCCTTGTGCCCCCAGTAATCATTGAACCGTTCGACGACGATCCTCTGCTCCGGTTGCCATTCGACGAATTTGAATGGCCCGGTTCCCGGAGGAAACTGAGCGGGCTTGTCGATTCCCTCCTGGAGCGACCCCTTCGGAATCACGGAGAAGGCTTGAATCTCACTCAGGTCGTAAAGGAACGCGGCGCTGATCTTTTTCAACGTGACTTTCAACGTGTTCTTATCCGGGGTTTCCACCCGCTCGACTACGTCGAGTCTCTCGTAGCCACGCGCGCCGTTTTTAGGGTTCATGGTGTAATCCATCGCGAACTTCGCGTCTTCAGCGGTCATCTCCTGGCCGTTGTGGAACTTAACCCCTTTGCGCAACTTGAAGACATAGGTCTTCCCGTCGCCTGAAACCTCCCACGACTGCGCCAGGTTGGGCTGGATGTTTCCCCGGTTGTCGACCGCCAGCAGCGGCTCGAACATCAGATCGCGCACCGATTCGTCTATCGAGAACGTCCGTATCAGGGGATTCGTCGCGGTGATATCCTTGCCTATCGCCAGGGTCAGAACGCCGCCCCGTTTGGGCTTTTCGGCGCCTGCAACCAGAGCCGGCATCGCAGCGCACATCAACACCACAGCCAACGACTTCGGTAAGAATCCGAATCTCATCTTAGCCTCCTCGGCGCAGTTCCGGTTATAGAAGGCGCTGGTAAAAACCCGTAATAAAATTTTTTTTCTCTCGTGGACGAGAACCAAAATTTCACAGCCAGGCTATCAAGAAAGCGTCGACTCGCAATTATGAGGGCGGCTCAACGTAGACTGATTCGGGCATCTGGAATTCTGCCCCCTCTTTTCGCAGGGCCTCCATGTAGTCCTTACGGATTTGGGGATCTTCGTCTCGATATTCGATGGAGTTACCGCCTTGAGCTTGGTCTAGATTAAATGAGACCTCGTCGCCCGGGGCTCCGTATAGTGCCCGAGGATAGCCTCCGAGAAAGGCGAGCACCCGGAATCGCTCCTTAGAGACACCGAAATGGGCGTGATACCAGTCATCGCCGCCTGGCACTGCGCTGACAACCCCGTTCTCACCGTAATCCAGCCGCTGCACCAAGTGGCCTTTGCCGCTTTCCCAAGGGCGGACACCTATCTGTCTGGGCCAGGTGATCAAGTATCCTTTTCCGCGCACGCAGACCAAGGCGGGACCCGATGGGTGGTAGTGGGCCTTGGAATACCGTCCCGGAGGGTACTCCGCGACAAAACCGATGAAAGTATTTCCAGCGAGCTTCCAGCTAAAGTTGCGATGACCCGCTCCGCGATGGTTCTCCAGGGGCAAATCACAGTTCCTAGTGTCAGGGAGCAAATTGCCGGGATTGATGTGTCGCCCCGATTCCGGTCGTATCGCGAGTTTGTCAGCGGGCTTGAAGTAATCGGCGTCTCCCTGATAGCGGTCGTCGAACTGATATGGGTTGTCGAAGATGAATTGGCGGCTTCGGAAGAGCGTCATAATCGGCGGAGCATTAGTAGCGGCTAATAAAAGTGCCGGACTGGAGGTCGCATTCACTAGGCGGTGCCAGGTATTTAGTGGTGGCGAGAAAAGGCTACTCTTCTGCCATTCGAAGATTTGTTTTTTTTCGTCATTGTCCGTCCAAATTTCAGTGGTCCCTCGTCCTTCGACGACATAGAACATTTCTTCGTACATGTGCTTCTCGGGATTGAGGGCACTGCGAGGAGGTATCTCCACAACGTAAAGCCCAGACTTGTTCCCCAAACCGCTGAGCTCGAGATAAGCGCCCTGGCCACCTGTGCGTTTCCAGGGACCCAAGGTAACATCTCTCACATCGTAGACACCCAAACCACGGACGATCGGGATGTTCTCTTCTTCGATAAATGACTCGTATACTGAAGGAGGTCGCTTCCAGCGGAAACGTCCTATGGCCTGCAGATTTTCTTCCGTCATTATTTCACCTCCAGTTTCAGTGTTGCGCGTTTCGTAAGATATATTTCGTTACCGAGAGAGGAGTCAACGGGTTAGGTTTGCTTGACACAACTTCTGGCTCCCGTCTATATCTGCAGGGAGAAAACCCATCTAAGCTTGAAGGAGATGGAGTTATGGTTTCAGCGAGCGATCTTCACGGGCTGATCGGCATGATGCCCGCTTTCACCACCGAGGACGGATGGGATCCGCGGGCCAAAAACACGATCAACGTGAGCGAGGTGGAGCGCAGCGTGGACCGGGCCATCCGGGACGGCATGAATAGCGTTGCACCAATGGCGAGTTCTGGAGAGTGTTATACGTTGCTCTGGGAGGAGTTCATCACTCTCACGGACGCCACCATCGCGGCTGTGCGCAAACGCGTGCCGGTAATGATCGGGTGCACCAGTACGCACACGCGCGAAGTGCTGCGGAAGATGGAATACGCGGGCAAGGCGGGAGCGGACGGTGTCTTGGTCGGAGTCCCCTATTATTTCCCCAGCAGCGTGGAAAATGCGATTCAATTCTACCATGACTTGGCCGATGCCTTCCCGCAACTCGGCATCATGATCTACCACAATCCCTATAATCACCGGATAACCATCCCGGTAGAGGCGTTCAAAAAACTGGTGGAAAAGCCTAACATCGTAGCCATGAAAGACAGCCACCGAACACCGATGCAGTTCATGCATCTCCAGGAGATCGTTCGGGGAAAAATCAGCGTCTTCACCAACCAGATACAGCTCTATCCATACATGCTGTTGGGCGCTGCGGGGTGCTGGTCCATCAACGCCTGGTTGGGCCCGTCGCCGGTAGTGCGGGCCCTCCAAGCGGCCCGCGCGGGAAACTGGGATGAAGTGAAAGAGATCTGCATGGCCCTTGCGCAGGTGAGTTCACGCGACGATCGTGGTGAAGCCTACATTAATAAGCTTGCAATGAATGAAGCTGGATACTGTCATCCGGGTCCGCCGCGGCCACCTTACCGGGTAATTCCGGAGGAAGCGAAACGGAAAGCTGAGGAGGTGGCGCAGCGGTGGCGGGGCTTGTGTGAGCGCTACCCAATCAAGATTGCAGCCGTAGCCTGACCGGCCGTTGCGGATACGCCGCAGTTTTTGAATCAGGAAGAGCACGGAGGAGTTTTTATGGCAAGTTCGTACAATATCGTATCTGGTGATTGCCATTTAGATCTTTCCTCGGAAAGGTGGGTTCCATATTTGCCGCAGAAGTGGCGCGCAAGAGCGCCCCGTCGGGTGACACTTGGCGATGGCAACGAAGCCCTCGTGATTGAGAATCGTCCTCCCATGTCACCTACCGGACTCGTCGGCACAGTTCAGGAAGACCTCCCTGTCAGCTTTGACTCTGTAGGTATGGGTCCACCCGAGCAACGGCTGCGTGAGCAGGACATGGATGGCGTAGAAGCCGAGGTTCTGTTTACCCATCCGATGTACATGAGATTCTGGCGCGGCATCAGGGAAGATGAAGGCTACAAGGCGATGATCCATGCATACAACAGATGGCTGACCGAGGAGTACTGCCCGTATGCGCCGGACCGGCTGCTCGCCATGGCGGTCATCCCGGATACGGGCATCGAAGACGCCCTGGAGGAACTGAAATTTGCCAAGGAAGCCGGGTTTAAGGGTATATGCCTCCACCGCTTCCCCAGCGGTAAGGGTTACCCGATGCCGGCGGACGACCAGTTCTGGGCAGCGGCCATCGAGATGGAGATGCCCTTAACATCGCACACGGCCTCGGGGTCGACCCGATTCACCACCGAAGGCCCAGTCTTTCAATACGCTAACCCCCCGGCCAAGGGCTCGGGAGAGGGTCGCGACCCGATCAGCATTATCGCGCGCTTCGCCAGCGAAAACGCCATCGCACCCCTGCAGTTGATGTTTGCTGGGATATTTGACCGGTTCCCGACGCTGCGTTACTACTTTGCCGAAACTCAGATAGGGTGGCTGCCGTATTGCCTGTCTCAGCTCGACGAGACCTATGAGCGGCATCGTGATTACGCCTATAACAAATGGGGCTTAGAACCCTTGGCCAGGCTTCCTAGCGAATACCTGCGCGAGCGGTGCCTTTGGGGATTCATCAAAGACCCCTTGGGCGTCCAGCTGCGGCACACCATCGGCGTCGAAAACATTATATGGGGTAGTGATTTCGCTCATGGACAGGGTTACTGGCCGCACTCGAGGAAGGCGATCGATGAATCGATGGTCGGCGTCCCTGAAGACGAGCGGCACAGCATGCTAGTGGGAAATGTCATGAAGTACTTTCGACTGGGTGCTGCCTAGGAAGCATGACGAAGCGCAGTGGCCCGGAACAATGACGCTTCACTCCACGAAACGAAAGATGCGAGGTAAGATTTTATGAGCACGACTGGTCAATCACATCAAGAAGAGATGCAAGCCCTTAGAGAACTGTACGACAAGGTCGGCTTGAGAGGGTACTGGGACATGGACAGAAGAACCGGCGGTCCTGCGCCGATCCAACCGAAGATCTGGCGCTGGCGCGACATCTACCCTGCGTTACAGCGCGCGGCGGCCATCGTGCGACTGGGTGAAGATACGTTTCGTCGAGCCAACGGCATGAATACAGGCAGTAGAACCATTACTGCGGGATTTCAGTATGTGGCGCCGGGCGAAACGGCCGCCGCACATCGTCACACAGCTTCGGCGCTACGTTTTGTGGTGCAGGGTCATGGAGGCTACACCACCTCAGATGGTGAGCAGATGATTATGGAGCCCGGCGATCTGCTGACCCAGCCGAACTGGACCTGGCACGATCACAGCAACTTTAGCAACGAGCCGATGATCTGGCTCGACGGTCTCGACGCCGGGCTAGTTCGATACCTGGAAGCCAACTTCCACGAGAACTGGACAGAAGGTGAGATGCAGCCCGTGATCAAACCTCTCGGGGACTCACAGCAGCGGCTGACTCCGGTTCGCTCGCCCTCATTCGGAAAGGTAACCCGGCGCGCGCCTTACCACTACCGATGGTCAGATACGCTTCGCGCGTTGAACGCCGCTGCGGGCTCGGAGGCCGCTGCGAGGGACGCCAGTCCGTACGACGGGTATATCCTGGAGTACACTGACCCTATCAGCGGCGGACACACGTTCGTGACCATCAGTTGCCGAATACAGATGCTGCTCCCGGGACAGACAACCCGGTTCCACCGTCACACCAGCACCACCATTTACCACGGCGTGGCGGGAGCAGGCATGATACGGATCGACAAGGAAAACCCAGTGGAGTTGTCGTGGGGCGAGAAAGACACTTTCATTCTCCCGCCGTGGCGCTGGCACCAGCACTGCAACACCTCGGCTACACAACCGGCAATACTGTTCTCCGAATCGGACCTGCCGGTGTTGGAAGCGCTCGATCTGTACCGGGAGGACGGCGACTAACCTCGTTGGCCGGGAGCCGATCGTAGTAGAGCAGCGGCGGTCGTAGTCTGCGTGCGAGAGGTCAACGCAATTGGTTAACCCCAACCTGAAGCTCTGGTCAGAGTTACTTGTGACTTGAGAAAAGGACGGTTTTAGGACCAATGAAAAGGTTCGTGACGCGTCTGCCGTATGGCGTATTTGCTGCCGCCCTCCTAGCGATCATTGCGGCTCCTAGTATTTTGCCAATCCATGCAGCCACCCAATCACCGAGCTGGGAAGAGACCTGGGCGGCTATCAAGTCAGCGGGGAAAGCGGAAGGTCGTGTGGTTTTCCGTACAGGCGCGAGCGAGACCAAAGACTACCGTCAAGTACTGCCCGAGTTTGAGAAAGCGGTCGGCCTGAAAATCCAGTTGCTCTCAGGCTCCCCGACCCAACTGTCAACTAAGATTGTCGCCGAGCTGCGGGCGGGAAAGCCCAGCGCCGACCTATGGTTCAGTGGTCCGTCGTCGATCGTCAATGTTTTTGCTCCCGCGGGCGCGGTGCAAAACCTCAAGCCATTGCTGGTCCATCCAGAGGTGATTAACCCCGCCGCGTGGTTCGGTGGCGTGTTGCCCTGGGCCTCGGAGTGGACCCTGGCGTTTGGCGCCAGCGCGGATCGTGGCCTGATTGTCTACAACCCTAAGCTGTTGGACCCCAACGATTTCGAGTCCCACTGGGACATTCTTAATCCCAAGTGGAAGGGCAAGATCGTTATGCGCGACCCGCGCCTGGACGCTGTGGAAAGCAACCGAAATTTTTTCTACTCGAAGTTAGGGGAAAAGTTTTTTATCCGGCTCTTTGACGAAATGAATCCAGTGATCGCCCCAGACGCGCGCACTGCGGTCGAGTGGGTGGCCCTGGGCCGGTACGCTTTCTGTATCATCGGCTGCAATAATGCTGGCGAGGAGGCGGAAGCACAGGGACTTTCCGTGAAGGGAGTTTTTCCCAAGATCTTGAAGGAAGGTTTCCCTGTGAACATGGGTGGGAATGGTCTGACAGCTTTGAGCAGTCCGCCGCACCCCGCTGCAGCCAAGTACTTTATCAACTGGTTTCTGTCACGAGAGGGCCAGATTTTTTATCAGAAAGCCACCGGGAATTACTCCTTGCGCATAGACATTCCCAAGGACACGGTGAAACCTTCGGAGTCCATTTACCCTGACCTGGCGCGATATCATTGGTATGGATGGAGATACCCAGAGTCGCGCGCAAAGTCCCAGGCTTGGATACGCGACATGATGAGGGCGCGTGGCTTCTAAGCCAGGGATCCTTCCGTGAAGCGATTGGCATCCTCAAACCTCGAACGCTGTGAGCAGAGTTGGATCGTCGCAACTGGCAGGCAGACAATCTGAGTAGTTGAACGCGCGATCCCAAACAATTATCGCGCGTTATGTTCGCACGTTCTTGTTTGAGGTTCAGGATCGCTCGCGCGGAATCACGCCTCGATCCATGGAACTCATTGGCGTCTCCTGCAAGAAAACCCTGACTAACTAATGAACAGGTAGCAAGTCTAGCGTGGCGACATCTACGATTCAGCCAGAAGTGGCTTTACCCAGCCCAATGGTGCGGAGCGTCCCTGGCGCCGGCCTGTTTATCATGGCGACGCTTCTGATCGGCTTTGGTTTTTGGGTCATCTATCCAATCATCTTGATCTTCGTGAACAGTTTTAACACCGCGGGCTTGGGGCAGACGCCCGTGTGGTCTCTGGAGAACTGGCGCACGGCTTGGTCCGATCCAGGGGCATTCCCCTCGATATGGAATACACTGCTGGTATACGCGATGTATACCAGCATCGGATTTCCTACTGCCGTAGCGGTGGCTTGGGCACTGGCACGGACCAAGATGCCCTTCGGCAGAGCGCTGGAATTGATGTTCTGGGTTTCATTCATGTTGCCTAACATCTCCACGACAGTAGGCTGGGCTTTCCTACTGGATCCTGACCGCGGAATGTTGAACCGCGCTCTGGTTGACGTCTTTTCGTTCATCAATGTCAGCCCCTTTAACATCTACAGCGTCCCTGGAATTGTCTTCGCCCATCTCATGTCCAACGAGATTTCCCAAGGCGTGATGTTGTTGACCCCGGCATTCCGAAACATGGACATGGCACTCGAAGAGGCTGCCCGGGTGTCGGGAGCATCTAATCTGCGGACCATGCTGCGGGTGACCTTGCCTTTGATGACTCCGCCCATCGTAGTGGTATTCATGTTAAAGATGGCCCGGATGCTGCAGTCCTTCGAGATCGAACAGATTCTGGGCACGCCCATTAACTTCTACATCTACTCGACCAGGATCTACCAGTTTATTCAATTCGAACCACCGCAGTACGGACCGGCGGCGGCTCTCGCGAGCGTGACTTTGCTGCTCGTCGGAATCATTATCCCGCTGCAGCGATGGCTGTTGGGGCGACGACAATTCACAACGGTGAGCGGACAATTCAAGCCGGGCGTCATTGACCTTCGCTGGATGCAGCCCATTGCGTTCATTTTGATCGTCATCCTGGTGGCGCTGCTCACCGTCGTCCCTATCGCGACACTGATCGGTGGCAGCTTTATGACCAGGGTCGGTTTTTTTCAGATCACACCGCTGTTTACCACGCAGCATTGGGAGCTAGTGCTGGGCGATCGGGGCTTCATACAGGCGCTGCTCACGACTCTGACCCTAGCTTCGGCAACGGCCATTGTATCACCGCTGCTGTTCTCCATTGTGGCCTACGTGATGGTCCGCACCCATTGGCCCGGGAGAGGCTGGCTGGACAGCATTTTCTGGCTGTCTGCGGCGATTCCCGGAATATTGGCTAGCTTTGGCTTGCTGAGTATGTTCCTGCAGACGCCTTTCCTGCGGGCTATCTATGGTACCGTATACGCGCTCGCGCTTGTGGCGATCTTGCAAGGCAAATTGACCAGCACGCAGTTGGTCAAGGGCGTGTTCATGCAATTAGGATCGGATTTAGAGGAAGCAGCGCGGGTATCTGGTGCCGGGTGGATCTATACCTATGTCAGGATCTGGCTGCCGTTGATCCTGCCTACTCTGGTCACGATTGGCACTTTCAATTTTGTAATAGCAGCCAACACCACCTCAAGCATCATCTTATTGGCTACTCGCGACACTCTGACCCTGTCCCTATTGGCTCTTGAGATGATGACCAACGAGCAGGGTCGCCAACTGGAACAGGCCGGTATCATCAGCCTGATTCTCATTTTGATGACCGTGGGCCTAGCGCTGGTAGCGCGTGGGTTTGGGTTCCGGATGGGAATCCGACAGCACTTGTAAGGAACAACCAGGATCTACAAATTGATCGCATTTAGATTTGATCAAAATACAAAGTTAAAAGGAGCACCATGCTATGACGGTAACAGTTGGGAGTGGCTCGTACCGCTATGATGTAGCCGAAGGCTGGGGCAAGCTTCCGGAGGGTTACGAATGGGGCCAGATCGGCGCGGTCGCGGTGGACAATCAGGATAGGGTGCATGTTTGCACGCGAACCGAACATCCTGTGCTTATTTTCGATCGCAACGGAAACTTTCTCCAATCCTGGGGAGAAGGGATTCTCGTCGACCCGCATGGAATTTATTTCGACAGAGAGGATAACGTATTTTACGTGGACCGGAAACCGGGCGTTGTAATCAAATTCAATGCCGGTCGCCAGAAGGTGTGGGAGACAGGCGATCGGGATCATCCATCGGACACCGGCTTCACCAGGGAGAATCGCACAGTGCTCCGGGGAGCGGGACCCTTCAACCACCCCACAGATATTGCTCTTTCCGCTTCGGGGGACTTCTATGTCTCCGACGGTGACCGAAATGCTCGCGTCCACAAGTTCAGCGCCGATGGCACGCTGCTATTCTCTTGGGGTGAGCCAGGAGATGGCCCGGGCCAGTTTAACCGTCCGCACAGCGTATGGGAGTCGGACGGAAGGGTTTTTGTCGCTGACCGAGATAACCATCGAATCCAGATCTTTGACGCGGACGGGAAATATCTCGATTCATGGACTGGCTTCGTTCAACCTGCGAAAATTTTTGTCGATGGCAGGGGAATCATGTATGTCGCCGAACTTAAAGGACGCGTGAGCCTTTTGGGCTTGGACGGAAAACTTCTAGCACGCTGGGGAGATCCAGAAAAACGAACACTGGAAACTGGCATGTTTGCAGCGGCCCATAGCATTTGGGCGGATCGGCATGGAGATTTTTACGTTGGTGAGGTATTCAAGGCTAAACGAATCCAGAAATTCGTCCGTAGAGGCTAGAGTAACAAGAACGACTGCAAGGTTTTAACTCTGGAGGCCCGCTGGCAAAATTCATCGAGTTGTCGCCGGCATTTCTGTGACGATTGCGGATTTGCGCAATTGAGCAAACCTGCGAGTTTAGTATGCGAATCTTTCGACCGTTTCGAATTACTATGAACTCCGATATTTTCTATCGGCCCAGTTAGCACGGTGATCTCTGGGGTCAAGCGTTTGGCGGAGAGGATTCATGAGAGATGCCGGTTTGCCAATTACTCTGATTGTCGTTGGCAGCGCGTGGTTGCTCTGGTACTTCAGGTTGTTTCCCGACATTGACTGGATCATCGCGGTGGGGCTTGTCCTGGGCGGCATCGCGGTTTTGTACCTCGATTGAATGACCAAGAACTCGATCGTCGCTGGGCCGATTCTCATCGCCACTGGTATTGCCTGGGCGCTCCATGACCGGTGGCATGTGACCTGGTTCGTGTTATTGCCAACGCTGCTTGTTTTGCTCGTCGTGCTCATGCTTATCGCCCGTCGAGCGAACATCCCGGAGCGGCGAGTGCGCCAAACATGATAACGAAATAACGATCTTGTCGATCACGAAATCTTAGATTCTAAATTGGGATACTAGCGGCGTTTCAGTGATGGTTGCGGATTTGCGCAATTGAGATCTTCATGCAACTTGATCTTCGGCAGCCTTGGAAAATCGTGCGCAGGTTCGAGTGGCGATCGCGCCTAGTAGTATCAGGCAAAAGGGTCAAGTCGTTTGTGTCAGGCCAAAGGGGTCAAGTCGTTTGTTGACAGTTCTTGACGAGTCTCCTCGCAGAAGATTGTCAAACGCGCGAATCAAGTTGCATCGGGAACAATGGGTCTTGGAGATGAGTCTTTGTGTCAGGCTTAGGATCGTTCAAATCGTTTCAGCCGTTTGCCGGCAAGCGGCAGTTCAAAGTTCAATGTTCAAAGTTCAAGGTAAGAGATCGCCATTTCAGTGGTTCCAGTCGTTCAAATCGTTCAAACCGTCTGGCGGTTAGTTCTCGGCGTTTTCCGAATTTGCCCTTGAACATTGAACTTGGAACCTTGAACAACGGCGCGGCCTACGGCCCTGCTAGCGTCGCTTCGACGCGAGCACGTGTAGAAAAAAACCGACGTAAACAGGCACGGAAGATCCTCGGGTAAGCTTTTTCACTTCCTCCGATGATCCGTTGAGTTTCGTTTTTCAGAGTGAAATCGCGCCTCTGGACTAGCGATCGAAATCTTCAAAGCTGGCATATCGCTTGCGGTTTATCACTATCAGGACTGTTTGTTTCTTTAACCGATAGGAGGAAAGAGATGAAAAAAAGAAACGAAATTCTCACAGCGGTGTTTTTATCTGCAAGCGTAGGGTTGGCAGTGCAATCGCTATTCGCTCAGAGTAGTCCCGGCAGCGGATCTTCGATGCCCGGCAGTCAAGAGCGAAGCGGGCCAACCGTCCCTCCCGGACCCGACATTGCGCCGACGATACCCCCCCAGCCTGCGCCCGGTTTGCCGCCAACTGGTCCAATTCCGGGTCAGCGTGGAACGATTCCTGAAAAAATGGGTCCGGATGCTAGCGACAAAGGCATGGTTGTGACATCGGAACATATTAAAAAAGCCCAGGATGCATTGAAGGCAAAGGGCCTGAATCCTGGCACCGGCGGCAAATTGGATCCTCAGACGCAGCAAGCACTGCGTGAGTTTCAGAAAGCGAATAACCTCCCCGCAACCGGAGTTTTAGACGAAAAAACCGCGGCGAAACTCGGTGTGACTATGGGCACACAAGGAAGATCGATGCCCGGGGAGAGCACTTCTCCGAAACCGAGTGATCCCCTGCGCTAAAGGACGCAGATCGTGGAGACCATCATCAAATTGATTAACAGCAACCAGCCTCTGCTCGCTTGTTAGCCGAATTATACAGAGATGGGAGGTAGACACTCGCGTCTACCTCCCTGTGATGAGCCCTCCGCGTCGAAGGCGCTGGGCCTGTGTCTGCCAAAAAGGTGATTGGTTCCGGTTGCCTGCCGCCAGCCTGTCCCGAGCACGGTCGAAGGGCCTCATGCCTATTTGATCGTCACGCGGCACCGACCTGACGATTTCTTCTTGCTGCTGCGGCGTTATCCTTGACACGAGCGGCCAATCTAAAGCCTAAGATCCGAAATCGTCGCGAGGTTCTGCTACTAAGCGTGTCATCAGACAGTCGACGACCTTGGCGCGTTTGCCGTTTTCGAAAACCATCAAAGGATTGATGTCAGTCTCGGCGATGTCGTCCTTGAGATCGAGACTAAGCTGGGAGAAGCGTAGCGCAATATCAATTACAGCGGCGATGTCCGCCGGTGGCTGTCCTCTGAATCCCTGGAGTATTTTTGCGCCCTTGAGCTCTTTCATCATCTCTT
>WNGE01011173.1_pt1 | contig 15208 bp, 9 predicted proteins | sample 5400651 | NCBI WGS metagenome assembly WNGE01 (sample SAMN13153370, study PRJNA577476) | soil metagenome | isolation source: 60 cm soil or saprolite under grassland replicate 2 | place: USA:California | collected 2016-06-15 | reverse complement strand
GTATCGCAGGGGACTTTGCTTCCATCAAGTGTGACGTGTTTGCCATTGCTCTCCATTGTCAGCTGTTGGAGATAAGCCGGGAATCGCTTCAGGTATTGCTCGTATGGAAGGACCGCTACGGTCGCTGCGCCGAAGAAGTCGTTGTACCAAACAGCTAGTAGCCCCATGAGAACCGGCAGGTTGCGCTCAAAGGGGGTTGTGCGGAAGTGCTCGTCCATCTGGTGGAAGCCGTCCAACATGGCCCGAAAGTTATCCGGCCCGATCGCAATCATCGTTGAAAGCCCGATCGCCGAATCCATGGAATAGCGTCCGCCCACCCAATCCCAGAACCCGAACATGTTGGCAGTATCAATGCCGAACTTCGCCACTTCCGAAGCATTCGTCGACACCGCAACAAAATGTTTGGCGATCGCCTTTTCATCGGCTCCGAGACCTGCAAGTAACCAATCGCGCGCGGTGCGCGCATTCGTCATTGTTTCCAGGGTTGTGAAAGTTTTTGAAGAAATGATGAAAAGCGTTTCTGCAGGGTCCAGGCCGTGAACCGCCTCAGCGAAATCGTTACCGTCTACGTTGGAAACGAACCGAAACGTCATGCTTCGGTCGCTGTAATGCTTCAATGCCTCATAGGCCATGACTGGTCCTAGATCAGAGCCGCCGATACCGACGTTAATGACGTTGCGAATGCGCTTGCCAGTGTAACCTTTCCAAGCCCCACTCCGCACGCGGTTGGAAAAGTCTGCCATCTTGTCGAGCACGGCATAAACTTCCGGCACAACGTTCTGACCATCGACGACGATCGATGGCGCGGTTTTCCGTGATGTTGATCTTCTCGCCCCGGAACATGGCGTCAATCCGCTCACGCAGTCTCGACTCATCAGCGAGCTGCACGAGTAGCTTCAAGGTTTCGTCGGTGACGCGATTCTTGGAGTAATCCAGATATAAACCTACCGCCTCAACGGTCATGCGCTTGCCGCGCGTGGGATCATCCGCGAAAAGTCTCCGCAGATGCAGCTCTCGAGCATTCTGATAATGAGCGACCAAAGCATTCCATGCGCCACGCTCCGTAGATGATTTTGTTTTTTTATTCATTTTAAACTGCTTTCCGTTCTAGTCGTGCATTGCTAGGCTTCCATTCTTTTCAGAGAATCCAAAGCGCGATTCAAGTTCGTCGTATCCTTCATTTGTTCCAGCGTCTTGCCTTTTGTCTCACGCACAGCAGCCCACACGAATGGAAGTGAGATCGCCGCGGCCACGGCGCTCCCCGCAGTTGATTGGGAAACATCTCGCCTAGCAGCACCCACATCACCGGACCCCACGACATAGCGAAGGCAACGATGTACAGGTTCGCCGCTGTTAATCCCGCCACCGCCGCCATATGACTGAGCAACGGTTTCCCGTCAGGACCTACGCTGGCTGTGCCAAATACAACTGCCACGGCGCCGAGCGTCAAAGCCATGCCAACCGATCCGACCAACAGCAGCGGTTTGCGGCCGATGCGATCAACGAGCATTATCGCCGGGATCGTGGCGAGGATGTTGACCAAGCCAGTGAGCAGGGTAATGCGCAGGGCCCATTGTTCCGTTGCCCCTGCTGCTTTCCACAGGATCTCGCCGTAATAAAAAATGATGTTAATACCGACAAATTGCTGGAAAGCTGCCAAACCCATCCCGACCCAAAGCACTGGAGCGATACGTCTCGTGCCTGGAATAATGAGATCCGACAAACGCGGGCGATGTTCCCCTTTCAGGCTTTGCTCAACCTCCCGCACCAGTTTCTCGGCATCGGCGCCAATGCGAGCGAAGATTTCACGTGCTCGCTCGTGCTTGCCACGGAAAATGAGAAAGCGCGGCGATTCAGGGATTAGCATGGTACCCAACAGAAACGCGGCGGCCGGCACGGCCTCCATCCAGAACATCCAGCGCCAAGTCGGCGCCCCATCCCAAAAGATCGCGCTAGCTCCGCCAGCAAGGCTGGCCAGGATGTCATTGCTCAAAAAGGCGCAGAACAGTCCAGTCACAATCGCCATCTGCTGCAGTGATGCCAGGCGGCCGCGTATGTGCGGGGGAGCTACTTCGGCGATGTACATCGGGGCCAATACGCTGGCGGCGCCAATCGCTATGCCGCCGGCAATCCTTGCCGCGATGAAAACCCCAGCCGAGTTAGCAGCCCCTGTTGCCACAGCGCTTGCCAGAAAGAGGATTGCGTTCAAGAGCATGGTCGGCCGCCGGCCGAGAGAGTCGGCGAGCGTGCCTGCGCCGAAGGCACCTACGGCACAGCCAAGCAAGACCGAAGCCACGGCAAAGCCGGTGCCTGCCGCCTGGGTACCGAACGCCTTCGCCAGGGCGTCGACGGCCCCGTTAATGACGCCGCTGTCGAAACCAAAAAGAAAGCCACCGAGCGCCGCCACGCTGGAAAGCGCGATTACATAGGCGGAACTACGTCGTTTGGCGTGGAGCATCGCGGGAGAAACGGCATTCGCTGACACGCCGCCCGTTAAACCAACTCTGGTTCCGCGTGCTGGTTTATCCATTCCGAATTCTTTTCCTTTCCATTGTTCTCAAGCTTTTCACCGTCTAAATTTTAGAGAATCTTGGTAGATCGGAAAAGACTGAATGATGGCGGCCATTAATAGTTCAGAAATTGACGCCAACTTGAGCACCAAGGACGAGCGCGTCTGGAATCCGGCCGGTGCCGCCCGGCCGGAAGACATACTGCAGGTCCGGCTGGAAGTAGAGCGCGCTCTTGAGCAAAGCCAAGCGGTAAGTCAACTCCACTACCGTCTCCTGCGACTGCACTCCAACACTTGGATCCAGCTGTTGCGCCCGCTGCTGAAAATCTTGCAGGTCGTTGCTAAAATGGCCGTAGACAACGCCCAAGCCGATCACGTCTACCGGACGCGAGGGAAATATGCCGCGCGTAACAAGAGCGGCCGTAAAGAAATAGGGCATCTGGCTGACAGACTGGTCGGGCGAAACTAAGAAAGAACCGGCAATGCCGAAACCGCGGTGGCTGCCTTGCTCCCCGAACCTAACAAGGACTTGATCGAATAGAGTGTAGAAGCCCCAGTTTCCCCGTTCAGCCTCGCCGGTATTAAAGTTGGTGAAGCGACTGTCGTCGTACCAAAAACCGGCTTTGTAATTACCGATCAAGCCGCGGTCGCCGGGCAAACTGTTGGGTTGATACGCAATCTCAACAATGGCGAAGGCCGGTCCATCTAACGAGAAATCGACACCGTTATTCTCATTAGCGCGGATGGACGTTGTAGACGCCACCCATGATGTAGGTCCTCGCGGTCGGTCTTACTTTGACAAGAGCTCCCCAGGTGTCATTGGGATAGGCGGTCATACCGGGGGAGTTGAAGAAAATGCCTACCGGATTGCCATCGAAGCCGTTTTGTACGAAGACGTAGTTGTAGGGCGAAACGAGAAAATCGTCGCCAGCGCCAATGCGGCCAATCCGGAGTTCGACGCGATCATCAAATAGTTTCTGAAGGTAGGCCAGGTTGATCAGATGAAACGTTTCGCCGCCAAAGACCTGCTGAACCGTAAAAACATTGTGAATGTAGTTCGCTGACAAGCTGCCGCCGAAACGGTACGACATTGAGAGCAAAAACGAGCCGCCCTCGAAGCCACACAGTTTTTCCAAATCGAAATTCAGATCGAGTCCCACATTGTTGGTCGTCGTGAAGCCCTGTTCCTTTCCGCCGCTCGGGTTGCCTAAAGAGTCGGTAACGAACGTCAACGTTGGAACGATGCCCCGGTCCTCGAGCCATGTGCGCGTGCCGTACCAGTCTCCCAGCAGATGCTCGCGCGGCAGGATCAGCTGAAACGGCAGCGGTCCCAGGGATCGCGTGCCGGCGGACGCTTCATTGATATCTTGAGAACGCGCCACAGCCGCTGAGCAGCGAAGAATGACGATCACAATCGAAACATGGACTCGGAACTCTTTGTGCACGACGGTTTATCTCCCAGGTTTCCTCGTGGCTCTCGAAACTGTTCGTTTGGATTTAGAGCGATTCCCTCGATCGGTTTTCTCCCAAACGCGAAATCCTCCTAGAAATGCGTTGTCATTGTCACCGGCACGACTACCAGAAGGTAGCCCTTTCAGTTTCTTTACGTTACCTCCTCCGAGGACTACATCGTCAGGTTCAAGGGCGCCAACCAGACGCTTCACGACGTCGGTGACAAAGCTCCGCCATTTTTTCCTGCCATACTTCTTTACTCCTCGGATCCCGACGTAGTCTTCAAAGGTCGCCTTCTTATAAGGCAGGTGGCCTAACTCCATCGGCTCGACGATGCCATCCACAACCATGGCGGATCCAAGGCCGGTTCCGAGACCGAGAAACAGCATCTTGCCACCCTTATAACTCCCGAGCGCCTGCATCGCTGCATCGTTCACGACCTTGACCGGACATTTGAAAGCCGCTTCGAAATCGAAGCCGGCCCACCCTTTGCCAAGGTTCCATGGCTCCGAAACCGGCCTGTTCCGAAGAACTGGACCGGGGTAACCGATGGAAATAGCTTCATACTTCCAATCCGCGACGACCTTCTTCACACCAGCAACCATTTGCTTTGGCGTCAACGTTGGACCGGAATCAAACTCGCGATGAACCTTGTGGCCGGTGGCAAGGACCTTTACGTGAGTTCCGCCTATATCAACAACCAGCACACTCATCGAGTGCTCCATGTGTTCAACTCGCCTTCGCAAGCGTTGCGCTTTTGGAAGCGATAACCTCCATAAGATCGCTCCAGGAACTGACGAACGATTTGGCCCCGTCATCCTGAAGCTTTGCGGCCAACTTATCGATGTCGATGCCCGCCGCGGCGAACTGGTCCAGCGCCGCTTCACAATCGCCGTCGTCGGCCGACATGATCTCGCTGAGATCTCCGTGATCGGCGAGGGCTTTCAAAGTTTCCTCGGGCATGGTGTTTACTGTGAAAGGCGCAGCAAGCGCTTTGATGTACATTATATCAGGTGCCCTGGGGTCCTTGGTTCCTGTGCTTGCCCATAACAAGCGTTGCGGACGGGCTCCGGCGTTGTAGATCCGCTCCCAACGAGGTGAGCCGAGCAACTGGCGGTATGCCTTGTAGGTGCGCTTTGCCACTGCGATACCGAGTCTGTTGTTCAGCGCGGCTGGTACCTTGCCTGCGACTGCGGCGTCCCAACGGCTGACGAAAACCGAGGCTACCGAGGCGATGTCGGATTTAAGTCCGGCATCGATGCGTCGCTCGATTCCGCGCAAAAAAGCCTCCGCTGCTGCGAGGTAATGCTTCCGTGAAAATAGCAACGTGACGTTGATAGGCACGCCTGCGAAAATCGACTCTTCGATTGCGGGCAGGCCTTCTTTAGTGCCAGGAATCTTGATTAACAGGTTTGGGTGCCTCGCCCGAGCATGCAAACTCTTAGCCGCGGCGAGGGTGCTGGCTGTGTCGTGAGCAAGCAGAGGCGATACCTCCAATGACACCCATCCGTCGACGCCGTTAGTCCGGTCAAAGATGGGTCGAAACAGATCGGCCGCCCGCGTGAGATCCTCAAGTGCCAGCTCGAAGAACAACCTCTCTCCGGACTTACCCTCATCAAGTTTCTCGCGGATCGCAGCATCGTACGAGCTGCTGTTTTTAATCGTGTGGTCGAAGATCGTGGGATTCGAAGTGAGCCCCGTCACAGAAAGCTCGTCGATATAGCGCTTGAGTGTACCGCTGTTAATCAGGTCGCGCGTAATGTTGTCGAGCCACAGACTCTGACCCAGGTTGTGAAGGAGCTGAGTTGCTTTCATTTGGTTACCTCGTAACGAATTGAGTCCATTGTTGACTAGCCAGGCCGAGTGATGTGTTGTTAGCATCGACTAGAAAAACAATTGGGCTCGGTGTCATAACACAGCCTCTGCCATTTCGATTGCTGGATTTGGAAGCATGTGCAAGCGCTTTGAGCTTCTTGTCAGGTCCCGCAACCAGTGAAAATCAGTCGCCGATAACAACTCTTCGGTACAACGCCAGAGCTCCAGTTGCCTTCGGCACGACCGGGGACGTTCATTCGAGCCTCTGCCCGGAGATTGAGAAGATCTTGCAGAGGAGCGATGGCAAGCGCAGCCGGAGACGACCACGCCAGACGCATCAAATGCCAGGCGACCTCGCGACTATCACTCTGCGGTGAGTTGAGATAACGCAATAAGTTCTGCCGCTGATACGGTGGCAACTCGTCGTACCATCCACGGCTTGTGGGATTGTCATGCGTCCCGGTATATACGATCGCGTTCGAGACGTAGTTGTGCGGGAGGTAGGGGTTATCCGAATTGCCATCGAAGGCAAATTGCAGGACACGGGTACCAGGCACCTGAAACTGATCGCGGAGCGCACAAACGTCCGCTGTGATCAAGCCCAAATCCTCAGCAATAAACGGTAGTCGGCCTAACTCTTTCTTCACGGCGTTGAAGAAATCGCCGCCCGGACCCGGTACCCACTGGCCGGACTGGGCTGTAGGTGCTCCTGCCGGAACATGCCATGCCGCTGCAAACGCGCGGAAGTGATCCAGACGAATCACATCTACGTGTGCGAGCAGAGCGCGCAAACGATCGATGCACCAACGATAGCCAGTTTGCCGCAGTGCGTCCCAGTTGTAGACAGGGTTGCCCCAGAGCTGACCCTGCGAGCTGAAATAATCCGGAGGGACGCCGGCCACAAAGCGCGGGCGCCGTTGGTTGTCCAACAAGAATAGCTCCGGATTAGCCCACACGTCACTCGAGTCTGGAGACACGAAAAAGGGCAGATCGCCAATCAGGCGCACGCCTTTAGCTCTGGCATGTTTCTCAAGCCGTTCCCCTTGCCGAAACAATAAGAATTGAGCAAAACAAACTTGATCGACTAGACTCGCGAGATCACGCCGCGCCTGGGCCAGAGCTTTCGGCACACGTTGGACCAACTCCGTTGGCCATTGGAGATAGTAAGCGCCGTTGTACCGGATTTTGAGTGCTCGAAAGAGCGCGTAATCTTCCAACCAGTGCGCCTGCTTCTGGCGGAATTGTTCAAAGGCGACTTGTAACTCCGCGGATCCCGCTCTAACAAAATTGGTCCAGGCTTTCTCGAGTAACCGGTGTTTGAATGGAATAACCGTGTTGTAATCGACACCAGATGGAAGGGATGAGGGTGGGGCACACTCACTTTGGCGTAGCAAGCCATCCTCAATGAGCCAGTCAGGGCTGATCAAAAGCCCGTTGCCGGCAAAGGATGAGAGTGATTGATAAGGAGAGTTGCCGTAACCCGTCGGGCCCAAAGGCAGCGCCTGCCACCAGCTTTGTCCTGCGCCGCAAAGTTGATCGATCCACGCGATTGCAGCTGGTCCCACGTCGCCAATGCCGTAGGGCGAGGGCAACGATGTAACATGCAAAAGCAAGCCCGAGGCACGGTAGGACGATGGAAATGGAGGAAGTTTCGAACCGCTGCCGTCGCTCATCAGCGCGCCTCCTGTTCCTGAAGAGCTGAAGCAGGCGATCCTAGCGCATCGGTCACAATTTCTTGCGCTTCCTGGACGATCGCGGCCAAATGACTTGGATCCTTGAAGCTCTCTGCATAGATCTTGTAGATGTTCTCGGTGCCCGAAGGCCGCGCCGCGAACCAACCGTTATCGGTCACGACCTTTAGCCCGCCGATCGGCGCGCCGTTACCTGAGGCAGTGGTCAGTTTGGCTGTAATTCGCTCGCCGGCGACGGTATCCGTGGTAACTGCGGCTGGAGACAACTTCTGCAGCCGCGCCTTCTGATCCGGGGTCGCTGGCGCATCGATCCGCGTGTAGTATGGCGTGCCGAACTCGGTTGTTAGTTCTTGATATAACTTGCCCGGGTCCTTGCCCGTGCGCGCGGTGATCTCAGCGGCCAATAGGTCCATGATTGGACCGTCTTTGTCGGTTGTCCAAACCGTGCCGTCCTTCCTGAGGAAGCTTGCTCCCGCGCTTTCCTCGCCACCAAAACAGAGCGAGCCATCGAACAACCCTGGCACGAACCACTTGAAACCCACCGGTACTTCACAAAGCGAGCGCCCGAGTTTGTGCACCACACGATCAATCATGCTGCTACTGACCAAGGTCTTTCCGACGGCGACGTGAGCTGGCCAGTTAGGCCGATGGGTGACCAGATAGCGTATGGTCACCGCCAGGTAGTGATTTGGATTCATCAACCCCGATGAAGGCGTAACAATGCCGTGCCGGTCGGAGTCTGGATCGTTGGCGAAGGCAACGTCATACTGGTTTTTGAGATCCACGAGACGCGCCATCGCATACGGACTCGACGGGTCCATGCGTATTTGGCCATCGTGGTCGACAGTCATGAACGAGAAAGTAGGGTCGATTGTTGGGTTCGCGACGGCGATGTCTAAGTGATAGATAGAGTTGATTGGCTCCCAGTACGGCTCGGCAGCGCCGCCGAGGGGATCCACACCTAACTTCAGGGCAGCGCTGCGGAGCACGTCCATATCGATGACGTTTTTCAGATCCTCCACGTAAGGCAGCACAAAATCCTCCTGGTGTGTTGTGTCAGCCTTTATCGCCGCCGCAAATGGCACGCGTTTTATACTAGCCCCATCGCGTAACAGCTCATTGGCGCGGCGCTCAACCCTTCGTGTTACGTCGGTGTCAGCTGGGCCGCCATTGGGCGGGTTGTACTTGAAGCCCCCATCTGCTGGCGGGTTGTGCGAAGGCGTGATGACAATGCCGTCGGCGAAGTGCTCTTTACGATTCCTGTTGTAAACGAGAATAGCTCGTGAGATGACTGGCGTCGGCGTGAAGCCGTCGTCTTTCTGGATGATTGTCTCCACTCTATTGGCTGCCAACACCTCTAGTGCGGTACGCTGAGCCGGTCCGGACACGGCATGCGTGTCCTTACCCATATAGAGTGGGCCATCGTAGCCCCTACTACGCCGGTAATCACAAATGGCTTGAGTAATCGCCAGAATATGCGCTTCGGTGAATGATCCGTTTACCGGCGAGCCTCGATGGCCGCTGGTGCCGAAACTTACCATCTGGTTCGGGTTTCCTAAGTCAGGGCGCCGCTCATAATATTCGTATTCAAGCTGGGCGGGATCCACCAGTAGCTCTTTTGGAGCCGGTTTGCCCGCAAGTGGGGAGATTGGCATGAGTCTAATGCTCCTTAGCCGTAGCCACTAGGAGACGGGGCATGCTTTCGCATTCCAGATGTCGGCTGCATATTCGGCAATCGTTCGGTCGCTGGAGAATTTTCCTGAGCCTGCCACATTTAAAATCGCCTTGCTAGACCACGACGCTGGATCGGCATAGAGGTCACACAATTTGTGGTCTGCCTCCAAGTAGGATTTGAGATCCGCCAGATGCATGTAATAATCGCCGTGGGTTAGAAGCGCGTCCCGCAGTGGAGCAAAGATGCCCGGTTCACTACGGCTGAAATGGTCGGAGAAGATGAAGTCCAAAGCGGCACGGGTCTCCGGATCGTTATCATAGTGCCACTGGGGCTTGTACCAGCTACGGCTCTCTGCTACCTGTTTAGCTGTCAGGCCGAATAGAAAGAAATTTTCTTCACCTGCTTCTTCTGCCATCTCAATGGTCGCCCCATCGCGGGTGCCGATGGTCAACGCCCCGTTCATCATGAACTTCATGTTACTGGTGCCACTGGCTTCGTAACCGGCTGTCGAAATCTGATTAGAGACATCAGCCGCAGGAATCAGCCGCTCTGCCATCGAGACACAGTAGTCAGGCAGGAATAGAACCTTCAGCCGTCCCCGGACGATCGGATCCTCGTCGATAATACTGGCGAGATTGTTGATGAACTTGATGATTACCTTGGCCAGCTGATAAGCGGGTGCCGCCTTGCCGGCGAAGAAGAAAGTTCGCGGCGTTACCTCAGAATTCGGGTTCTTACGCAGCCGATCATAAAGCACTACGATCCGAAGCGCGTTCAGCAGTTGTCGCTTGTATTCATGTATGCGTTTGATCTGACAATCGAAGATACTGTCGGGATCTACCTTTTCCCCCGTAGTCTGCTTGAGCCAATCAACAAAAGACAGTTTGGCTTCGCGTTTAGCCTTTAGAAAAGTCTGACGGAACGCCTGGTCGCCGGCGAGTGGTTTGAGCCTTCTCAACTGGCTGAGATCGGTCACCCACTCGTCGCCGATGGCGTCCGTAATCGTTTGCGAAAGCGCAGGATTTGACATCAGCAGCCAGCGGCGTGGCGTAACCCCATTAGTTTTGTTGCTGAAACGCTGAGGAAACAATTCGGCCAGGTCCTTGACCGTGATGGTGCGAAGCAACTGGGAATGGATAGCCGCGACACCATTCGTGCTATGTGAGCCGACGATGGCAAGGTTGGCCATTCGAATCTTGCGCTCGGCACCCTCTTCTACAAGGCTTACCCGCTCAACACGTCCCTCATCTTTGGGAAAGCGTCTTCGGACGTCGTCAATCAGGCGGCGATTGATTTCATAGATGATCTCCAGGTGACGTGGCAGCATGCGCTCAAACCAGACGAGCGGCCATTTCTCAAGAGCTTCTGGCAGTAGCGTGTGATTAGTGTAGGCCAAAGTCCTTTGAGTAAGGTCCCAAGCCTCGTCCCAGCCGAGATGTGCTTCATCGAGCAGAATCCGCATCAACTCCGGCACCGCCATCGTCGGGTGCGTATCGTTTAGCTGAATAGCAACTTTGTCGGGTAGTGTGTCCCAGTCTGAGTTGGTCTTGCGGAAACGACGAACAAGGTCCGCCAGTGAACTGGAGACGAGAAAATACTCCTGCACAAAGCGCAGTCCCTGTCCCTTGGCCGTGTGGTCGTCGGGGTATAGCACCCGAGTCAGCGATTCGGCCTGGAGTGTTTCCGCTAGTGCGCCGACGAAATCACCGCTGCTGAATTCTTGAAAATCAAAATAATCGGATGCCGCTGCTTCCCAGAGACGAAGGGTATTGACAGTCTTGCCGCCATAACCAACTACGGGCCGATCGAACGGGACACCGATCAGACTGGATGGCTGGCCGAGGACAGCGCGTAAACTTCCGCCACTTAGCTTGAACGAGCAGTTGAGTGGCACCTCTACCGTCTCGTTTTGACGACAGACTTCCCAAGGATCAGGACGACGCAGCCAATTGTCTGGAACCTCGTGTTGCCAGCCGTCCTGGATGGTTTGCTTGAACATACCGTATTGATAGCGGAGCCCATAACCCATTGCCGGAATTTCCACCGTAGCCATCGAATCGAGAAAACATGCCGCCAGGCGCCCAAGCCCTCCATTGCCCAATCCAGCGTCGGGCTCCTGCTCCAGTAACTCGTACCAATCGACCTTCTTCTCTTGGAGGTCCTTTTTGATAACGTTATCAAGAAGAAGGTTCGTAACGTTGTTAGCTAGCGAACGGCCGATGAGGAATTCCATCGAAAGGTAGTACACACGCTTGGGGTCCTTGCGATCATAGGTTTCCTCTGTTCGAATCCATTGTTGCGACAGGACATCACGCACGGAGTGGGCGAGGGCTTCAAAACGTTCCCGGGCGCCGATCGCCGCAGCATCCATAACGTTGTCGAAGACGAGGTGGCGGTCATAAAGCGCGTCGTTGGTTCCCGTGAACTGCACCGGGCCGCAACCGTACTGCTCAATGAGTTTCGATAGCTCGTTGGACCCTGTTGGTTTTGCGGAAATGACCCTGCTCTCTGTTTGTGTTTCCACCAAAGTCATTCCTTTCTTAGTGTCAGTTTGCATAGCAGATTCCTATTGTCTCCAGTTTACCGATTTCCGAGTTCGGCATCGCTTGATTTTTTGGTGTCTTCATACAAGACCAGATTTTAATAGGGCCACTTCCAATCCGTGATTTCGCTTCGATCGATGCCGAACCGATAGGCGTGTTCTTGACACGCTATGCGTTGGTTAACCAGCTCCTCGCGCGCGCCGGCGCCGGTCACATGGAATCGCGGTATTCGATCGATGGCGTCGATGGCGAGGCTGAAGCGATCGGTGTGATTCTGGATGGCAAGCTCCAACGGCGTGTTGATGTTGCCCTGTTCCTTATAGCCGCGGACATGGATGTTGTGCTGGCCGGGTCTGCGATAGGTGAGCCGATGAATAAGCCACGGGTAAGCGTGGAAGTTGAAGATCACGGGCTTGTCCGGTGTAAAAATGGCCTCGAACTCACGGTCCGTCATACCGTGCGGGTGCTCGGTATGCGGCACCAGCCTGAATAGGTCGACCACGTTCACGAACCTGACCTTTGCGTCTGGCAAGTACTGGCGAAGTAAAGCGGTGGCAGCGAGGGATTCCGTCGTCGGCACGTCGCCGCAGCTGGCCATCACCACATCGGGCTCGACTCCTTGATCGTTGCTCGCCCGGCTCCAGATCCCGATGCCTTTTGTGCAGTGCGCGATCGCCAAGTCCATGTCCAGAAATTGAATGTGCTCCTTCTTGTCCGCGACGATGACGTTAACGTAATTGACGCTGCGCAAACAGTGGTCGGCGACTGACAGAAGTGAATTAGCGTCGGGTGGGAGATAAATCCTCACTACCTCCGGGCTCTTGTTCGCCACCACATCCAGAAACCCGGGATCCTGGTGAGTGAAACCATTGTGGTCCTGTCGCCATACCAAGCCCGTGATCAAGAGGTTGAGCGACGATATTGGGGCACGCCAAGCCAGCTCCTTACACTTTTCCAACCACTTTGCGTGTTGATTGAACATTGAGTCGATGACGTGAATGAACGGCTCATAGCTGTTGATCAGTCCATGCCGCCCGGTCAAAATGTAGCCTTCGAGCCATCCTTCGACGGTGTGCTCGCTCAGCATCTCCATGACGCGACCGTTCGTCGCGAGCTCCCCGCCATCGGCATCTTCGGGGAAGTATTCGCCGAGCCATACCTTCTTACCAACTTCATAGATGGCCTGGAGCTGGTTGGACTCTGTTTCATCCGGCCCAACGACGCGGAAGTTCTCCATGTTTCGCCGCATCACTTCTCGGAGAAACTTGCCGAGGATAGAGACACTGCTCGCCAGGGTCGCGCCGGGTTTCTTGACTTCAACGCCAGCGCTGCGGAAGTCTGGCATCTCCAGTGGCCTGCGTAACAAACCCCCGTTGGCGACTGGGTTGGCGCTCATTCGCCGACGACCTTTCGGGGCTAGTGCTTTTAACTCGGGAATGAGTCGCCCATTGTTGTCGAACAACTCCTCCGGCTTATAGCTTCGCATCCACTTTTCCAGCGCCTTCAAGTCTGCGGGATTCGTCGCAATATCTGCGATCGGGACCTGGTGCGCGCGCCAGTAGCCCTCGAGGTAGTGCTTGCCCACCTTCCGTGGGGCCGTCCAACCTTTCGGGCTACGCAGCACGATCATTGGCCATCGCGGCCGGACAGCTTTCCCGGTATCTCGCGCTTGCTTCTGGATCTTGCGGATCTCCAGAACGCATTGTTCCAACGTGGCAGCCATCGCCTGGTGCATACTGGCTGAGTCACTACCTTCCACAAAATAAGGTGTGTAGCCGTAACCGAAGAACAGCGCTTCCAATTCCTCGTGACTTATACGAGCCAGAAGAGTTGGGTTATTGATCTTGTAGCCGTTCAGATGCAAGACCGGCAGCACCGCTCCGTCCGTGATCGGATTGAGGAATTTGTTAGAGTGCCAACTCGTAGCGAGAGGGCCGGTCTCAGCCTCGCCATCACCCACCATTACCAGAGTGATAAGGTCTGGGTTGTCGTAAACAGTTCCGTAAGCGTGCGAGACGCTGTAGCCTAGCTCACCGCCCTCGTGAATGCTGCCCGGCGTTTCGGGGGTGGCATGACTCCCGATTCCTCCCGGAGAAGAAAACTGCTTAAAGAAGCGCTGCATCCCGCCCAAGTCCTCGCTCTTATCGGGGTAAACCTCGGAATAGGTTCCTTCCAGGTAAGCATTGGAAAGGACGGCCGGGGCACCGTGGCCTGGTCCAGAGATAAAGATCGCATTCAGGTCGTATTTGTTGATCAACCGGTTGAAGTGGATATAGGTGAAAGCTTGGCCCGCGTCCGAGCCCCAATGGCCCAATAGTCTGGCCTTGGTCTGCTCTACCTTCAATGGTTCTCGTAACAACGGGTTATCTTTGAGGTAGAGCATTCCCACACATAGGTAGAGGCTGGCCCTCCAGTAGGCATCGATCTTGTCTAACTCGGAGCGACTCAGAGGGGTGCCTTTGATTGTCGAGCGAGCAGGACCATAGGCGGAGATTGCTCCGTTTTCTCCGTTTTTACTGACCCTTGCGGGATTGCGCGCGCGATCTTTGACAGTGGACTTAGCAGCGCCGCGATCAAAGCGTGCTGCTTTACGAACTTGCTTTTCAATCTTAACCGTAGGTGTTCTCATTTTGTTCTTTCTTTCACGGGCGATGCCCGCTTTTGCTCCAACAGGGCTGACGTTTGTCTATTGTTTTCATCTATTGTTAAAGAGGATCGGGTCTGTTCTTTTCCATGGCGCCTGTTGATCGACGAATCAACCAAGCGCCGCGTCTCGCGCATGATGGTCAAATTCTCACGTGTGGCGATAACCAGAATACGTGCCTTTGAGGCCGGCATGCTGATGTCAGCGTCTGGCTTGCAAGTTTCGTTAGCGGCTGGATCGAGCTCCAGATCTAAATACTTAAGCTTTTCGCAAACCCGTTTGCGGATTTCCGGCGAACCTTCGCCTACTCCCGCAGTAAAGACTAAAGCATCGATCCCGCCCAAGGTAGCCGTCATGGCTCCGATTGTTTGCACAATGCGATGGACATAAACGTCAACGGCGAGTCGAGCGTCCGGATTGTGCGGAAGTTCCGAAAGAACCTGCCGCATGTCGGAAGAGACGCCCGAGATGCCGAGCAAACCGGATTCGTAGTTCAGAGCGTTGTCGAGCTCTTCTGCGGCCAAGCCCTTGTGCCGTAAAAGGTAGATTAATATACCCGGGTCGATAGTGCCGCTGCGCGTCGCCATCATCAGGCCCTCCAATGGCGTAAAGCCCATCGAAGTATCAACACACACGCCGTCATGGACCGCGGAGACCGAGGCACCGTTGCCCAGGTGTGCAATAACAAGCCGCAAGCCTTGCCGCCCGATTCTCTTCGCGACCTCTGTACTGCAGTAAGAGTGGCTCAGTCCGTGGAAACCGTAACGGCGGATGCCCCACTCGCGTGTCCACTTTTGCGGCAGCGGATAGGTTCGGGCTGCCTCAGACAACGTTGCATGAAAGGCAGTGTCGAATGCTGCTATCTGCGGAACCTTTGGC
>WNGE01004964.1_pt1 | contig 15210 bp, 12 predicted proteins | sample 5400651 | NCBI WGS metagenome assembly WNGE01 (sample SAMN13153370, study PRJNA577476) | soil metagenome | isolation source: 60 cm soil or saprolite under grassland replicate 2 | place: USA:California | collected 2016-06-15 | reverse complement strand
CTTCCGTGATCGATTTGTACTCGCTGGCCATCGCGTTCTGCGCCGCATCGGCAATGAGCACGACCACAAGCAAATCCGCAATGCTGACAGCGCCAGCCTCCCGCCGAAGAACGCGGAGAATGATGAAAAGAAATAGATAAACAATGGTGCCTCGCAAGACCACTTCCGCGAGATGCAGTGACGGAACAAAAATAGACCTGAAATCAATTTGTAAAAGCCCTTCCATTGGAATGGTCCCTCAATAAGAATTGATTTCCATAAAGACCCTCATGATGCTTCGTAGTTCCACGCTAGAAGAAAGGTTCGAGAGGTTGCGGTTAATCAGCAAACTCTGTTCCTTTTTCACAATGGTTGCTCTAGGGATTAGTCTAACTCATTCTCACTGTCGAGCAATTGTTCCAGTAAAATTACGAATGAGATCCGTCGGAAATCCGACACAATTCGCGCTTGTCTTCTCCAGTCAGGTTTTGCAACGTCGAATTAGTTCGATTATTATGTCTGGCGACCATGTGGCGCCGAGACCATCCACTGATGTCCTATCACGGCCTTCGAACTGGCCTCCTGTTTGGAACTGGATACGCGATAGGAAAACGGACGCCCGATAGGCGAAATCGGCATCGTCAGGCTTCGTCACGTTCAAACCGAACATCAGATGCTTCCTGCATATTGAACATGAACTTCCTAATTTTTTTTATCTTGTGTTTGCCTTCGTTGTTGATACGATGCCTACAAGCCCTCGGCACCAGCGTAACAACCCTCGCACTCCCTAAGCGCTCGAGCAAAAGTAAGGGTCAGGGCGTTATGACAGGCTTGCTTTGCCGACTCGCAGTTTAGGAGAAGCCAGTTGAAGAATTCGTGGCGAGAACTGGGCGGTATTTTTGATCGCCCATTGAAGCTCCGCTCCCATCTAATGGTGCTGGTCCTCGCCGCTTTGCTGCCGGTATTGATCTTTACATTCGCAATGTTCCGCCAGAAAACTCGACTTCAACATGAGGCTGTCGAGCGGGGCATGCGGGATACGGCTCGCGCGTTGTCACTAGCGGTGGACCGGGAGATCGGCGCTGTTCGGGCGATCTTGGAGACGCTTGCAGAATCACCCCATCTCGATACCGGTAATTTAAGGAGCTTCCACGAGATCTGTAGACGCGCTCTGGCGAACCGAAAAGAGTCGCGGCTCATTTTGTTTGACCGATCAGGCCAGCAGCTGATGAACACGGCTCGTCCGTTCGGAACTCCGCTGCCGAATCCGTTCCGGGATGCTGCACCGGCTCAAACGGTTGACACTTATCCGCACCTGCCGTTCGGCGGCCCGGAACCCGTCAAGAAGACAATGGAGACCGGCGAGCCAGCTGTGTCGGACTTGTTTGTCGCTCTCGATTCGAGGCGGCCGACGATCGGGATTAACGTTCCCGTCGTTCGAAACGGCAAAGTCCTGTATGCGCTCGAGATGGCCTTTCATCCCCGACTCTTAACCGAGCTGCTGCTTGAGGAGCGCTTACCCGTCGACTGGATCGCAGCACTTGTAGACAAAAAGGGCGTCTTCATCGCTCGAACAAAGGCGCCGGAGAGATTTGTCGGCCGGGCTGGCACCGCAGAGCTGCTGAGCCAGATCGCAAAATCACAGGAGGGCTGGGGCACCGAGCGGACCTTCGAGGACATTCCAGTCTACCACGCCTTTGTAAGATCGGATCTCACGGGATGGGTTACGGGGGTGGCGGTGTCGCAAGCTGCAATCAATGCCCCGATTAATCGCTCCATCGCCGGGTGGGGAATCGGCGCGGTGCTACTATTTCTTCTCGGTCTCACCGCTGCATGGGTCCTCGGCAAGCGTATTTCGACTCCCATCGCAACGCTTGCGGGAGCCGCCCCAGCCATACAGCGCGGTGAAAAGCCGGATCTGAACCGATCGAGAGTGCGGGAGGTAAGGGAGCTCCATGATGCTTTCTTAGTTGCTGGACAGGCGGCGCGCGAGGCGGCGGCGGAGCGCGAACACTTCCTGCTTCAGCAACGAACTCAACGGCTGGCCGAAGTGGGTGTCGCTCTCGCTGAATCCATCGACTATGAAAGGACGCTCAACCGGCTGGCGGAATTGATGGTGCCGGATTATGCAGACTGGTGCGTTATCGATCTGCTGCAAGAGGGGTCAAACGTCTGCCGCCGTGTGGCCGTGCGCACCAGCACAAAAGAAAAGGAATCATTTGCTGAAGAATTTTTGCGCGACTACGCGCCCGACCTTACTCGCTCTCATTCTGTCCTCAAGGCAATCGAAACGGGCGCTACCGACTATCTGTTGGAGATCAATGAAACGTGGGCGGCCTCGCACGCTCGCGACGAACGTCACCGATTTCTACTTGAGCAGGTGGAAGCGGCTAGCGTCATCATCGTGCCACTACGCGTGCGAGGCCGAGTAGCCGGGACGTTTTCACTCGTCGCCTCACGCTATTCCGGACGCAAATACACACTAGCGGACGTGCAGTTCGCCGAGGAAGTCAGCCGCCGCGCATCAGTCGTTCTAGACAACGCCTGGCTCTTTCGTGAACTTTCGAAAGAATTGAGTGAGCGCAAGCAAGTCGAAGCAACCTTGCGTCAGGTGAGCGAACGTCTCGAGTTGGCCCAGGAGGCCGGAAACATCGGCGCTTTCGAGCGGGACCTTGTCACCGACGTGATCACGTGGTCCGCTTCGCAGGAGAAACTTTACGGCCTGCCGCCGGGGAGCTTCGGCGGCAAACCCAAAGATTGGGCGCAACGCGTGCATCATGACGACATCGTTGCCGTGGAAGCCGCGCTGCGCCGTGCCATAGAAACCAAAAGTTCGGTCAACCTGGAATTCCGTATCATCAGACCCGATGGCACTATGCGGTGGGTCGCGAGTCAAGCCCAAGTCTTTGCCGGTGAAGAAGGCAGGCCGAGGCGGATTCTCGGCGTCAATATCGACATTACCCAGAGCAAGCGGGCAGAAGAGGCGTTGGCGCGCAGCCGCGACGAGTTTGAGCGGATGGCCGCCACCAGTCCGGATTTTTTATTTATCTACGACTTGATCGACGGCCGAAATGTTTATGAAAACAAGCGGCTGGAGGAGCAGCTCGGGTATACGGTAGGGCAGCTCGAAGGCGACTCGACGGATGCGCTCGTGCACCCGGACGATCTTGCGCAAGTGCGCGATCAGTATCGGCGCTTCGACAGGGCCACCGACGGCGAAGTGCTGGAGTGGGAGTTTCGGTCGCGCCATGCCGACGGAACGTATCGTTGGTTTCATGTCCGCGCGACGATCTTCGACCGGACGGATGACGGTCGCGCCCGCCGCATCATAGGCCACTCGCGGGATATCACGGCGCAGAAACAGGCAGAGGTTGCACTCAAGCGCTTTAATGAAGAGCTGGAAAAAATCGTGGGAGACCGGACGGCCGATCTCATTCGGGCTCATGCCGAGCTTCTCCGGAGCATGGAGCAGCGCGAGAAACTCGAAGAGCAGCTTCGCCAGTCGCAAAAAATGGAAGCCATCGGCACCCTCGCGGGTGGCATCGCCCATGACTTCAATAATATTTTGGGAATTATCCTTGGCTATGCGCAAGAGCTGCTTAACGCAGCCGGAGATGATTCCAAGGACCGTTCCCACAATTTGCAGGTGATCGTGAGCGCTGCGGAACGCGGGGCCAAGATTGTGAGGCAACTCCTAACTTTTGCCCGTAAAACCGGTACGGAGCACAAGCCTCTCGATGTCAATGCCCTTGTGCGGGACACCTTGGACATTCTCCGGGAAGTATTTCCCAAGACCATAATCTTTAACTTTGATCTTGATCCAGCCCTTCCTATCATTCAGGGAGATCACAACCAGTTACAACAAGCCCTCATCAATATTTGCCTTAATGCTAGGGACGCAATGTTGGAAAGCGGAAGGCTTTCGATCTCTACATCCCGGAGGCAGGCCACTGCAATTCGGGAACGCTTTTCGGAAGCCGATGGAAACTACATTTGCATCGAAGTGTCCGACACAGGCGTCGGCATGGACGATGAGACGCGTGAGCGGGTTTTCGAGCCCTTCTTCACCACAAAAAAAGCCACAGGCGGCACCGGCTTGGGCCTCTCGGTCGTGTATGGCATTGTTCAGGCCCACGGCGGTCTTATCGGTGTCGAGAGCGAAACGCAGCGGGGAACCATCTTCGCACTTTTCCTGCCGATTCCTTCTCAAACCCCGCTGCGGTTAGACCCTATGAGGGACGGCATAGAAGAACGCTTCTCGACTGGACAAACCCTTCTGATTGTAGAAGACGAGACGCACCTGCTGGAGTTAGTCCGATTGACGGCTGAAAAGCGTGGTTTTCGGGTGTTTGCCGCAAAAGATGGCGAAGAGGCGATCGAGGTCTATCAAAAACATTGGAATGAAATTGACACGGTGCTGCTGGATTGGGGACTGCCACGGCTCGGGGGCACCTCGGTCTTTCGCAAGTTGAAGGAACTGAATCCGCGAGTGAAGGTGATCGGCGTCAGCGGGTATCTCGATTTCGACCTCAGAGACAGCATGTTGAGGGAAGGCGTGCAGGATTTTCTTCAGAAACCCTGTACAGCGAATGAGATCCTGGCTAAGGTTTTATCCTCCTCCCAAACAGCGCAAACCGCGCTGGACTCCTGACGCTCTAATCCGCGGAGCGGTCAGGGTCCAATTTTAGAAGAAGCGCAGTTCAAAATTAATTTTCGCTTTGAGTTTGGCCGAACCAAGGGTACTGTGCCGCAAATTCTTCGCAGAGGAAGCCGCGCGGCCCAAGACCTTTCCTCAGTAGGATTTTTAATCGCACATAGTAAGATAAATTCTTACAGGCACGCCCAACCCATAGCCTACCTAAGTTTATCACCTTAGGAAACCTCGATAACAAAGCTGGTACAAGGATTGCGTGAAACACGAACGCAGAGCACTACCGGGGGTGACGTGCGCGCTCGATCAAGACCGGCGACAACCGATTATCATCCGGCACGGTATCGGAAGGGAAATCGGATTGCGCGAAAGCTTAATCCCGTTTCGGTGCGCATCCCCCAGGACCGCGACGCTGTGGAAGTTCGTCTCGGACGCCAAAGTGTTCACTTAACCAATCTTCGCAAAGTTTTTTGGCCGGACGCGGGTTTTACCAAAGGCGACCTCATCCAATTCTATTTGGATATCGCTCACGTGCTCCTCCCCCATCTCGCTCACCGCGCTACGGTGATGAAACGCTACCCCAACGGAATCTCAGGCGACTTTTTCTTCATGAAACGCGCTCCTTCGCCCCGACCCGATTGGATCGAGACTTGTAGTATTGAACACGCCTCCGGCAACGTCATCGACTTTCCCGTTATCCAGGACGTTTGTTCTTTGCTGTGGGTGATCAATCTAGGTTGTATAGATTTAAATCCGTGGTATGCGCGCTGTGACGATGTCGACCGTCCCGATTACCTCCACTTCGATCTCGATCCGGTCAAAGGAGCGACCTGGGACCAGATGTTGGAGACCGCTACCATAGTCCATCACGCCCTGGACGAGCTAAAGCTGCCATCGTTTATTAAGACCACCGGCTCGAGGGGTTTTCATGTTTACGTTCCCATCATCCGCGGGCCGACCCAAAAAGAGGTATGGACCGTTGCCCAACGCTTTGCCACCACTTTGGCTTCCTTGTATCCGGACCTCATTACAGCGGAATATCGCATCGCCAAAAGACCGAGCAAGCGTGTGCTGGTGGACTATAATCAAAACGCCTGGGGCCGGACGCTTGCCTCGATCTATTCCGTAAGACCCCAGCCTAAAGCGACGGTATCCACGCCAATTACCTGGAAAGAGCTGCAACAGGGTGTTCGCATCGAAGATTTTCGCATCGATAACGTGCGCGAGAGAATCAAGAAAGTAGGCGATCTTTGGGCGCCGCTGCTGGCGGATAAAGGGCGAGCCAAATTGGAATCACTTTATGGCGCTGCCCATTAATCCGCCCTATCCTCCGATGGAAGCCCTGCTCGTCGAAACCATTCCTACCGGGAAAGAGTGGCAGTACGAGCCCAAATGGGACGGCTTTCGTTGTCTGGCATTCAAAGACGGGAAGAACGTCGAGCTGCAGTCGAAGAGCGGACAGTCTCTAGGACGCTATTTCCCCGAACTGATTTCCGCACTGCAGCAGATTAAGGCTAAGAAGTTCGTCCTGGACGGCGAGATTGTTATTCCAGTGCAGGGAAGCTTTTCATTCGACGATCTGCTGCAAAGAATTCACCCCGCTGAAAGCCGCATCCGAAAACTGTCTCAAGAGTATCCCGCGAATATCCTCGCCTTTGACTTGCTGGTTTCTGCCGATGGAAAATTGCTGACCGCCCAGCCGCTTAAAGAACGCCGCCGGCTCTTAGAAATCTTTTTCGCTCGGTACCTGGCGCACGTTCAACCGAACGAACCGGAATGCAAAAGGTTAAACGGCTGCGCACCGCCGACTGCGTCGTTGGCGGTTTTCGTTATGCCTCAGAGAGGCGAGCGGTGGGCTCTCTTCTACTAGGCCTTTACGACGATGGGTTGCTTCATTACGTCGGCTTTACGTCCAGCTTTTCGCAACAGGAAAAAAAAACGCTGTTGCAAAAACTCAAACCGCTGATCGAGCCTCCAGGCTTTACCGGCAACGCGCCCGGTGGGCCCAGTCGTTGGAGCACCAAGCGCTCCGCCGAGTGGCAGCCGCTGAAACCTAAACTAGTCGTTGAAGTGCAATATGATCACTTCACCGGCAATCGATTCAGGCACGGCACCAGATTTTTACGTCGGCGTCCCGACAAATCTCCAAAATCCTGTTTGATGAGCCAAGTTACAGGGAGTGTTCAGGCAGTCGAAGCGGAGACCCTAGAGATGGCGGTAAGGAGTACAGGCAAACGGTGAGCAATTGTAGTAGTGCAAGTCTCCAAAGACGCCTTCCCATCGGGGCGGAAGTTCTGGGCGACGGCGAGGTTCACTTTCGCGTTTGGGCATCTCACAGTCAAAGAGTGGAAGTCATTATTGGTGGCGGCTCCTGTGCGCAAGCCGTCATTGAGTTGACCGCCGAAACTAGCGGGTATTTTTCTGCAAGTAGTCCTCTGGCAAAACCCGGGGCCGGATCCTGCTTCTCGCTTCAGCCGGAAGGTCCGCTGGGCCCGTCCATGATCATCGATCCGGCGCGATTCCTATGGCATGACACCGACTGGGGGGGAGTTAAAATCGAGGGACAGGTCATTTACGAAATGCATATTGGCACGTTTACCGCCGAGGGCACGTGGAAAGCCGCGCGCCAACAACTTAAGGCTTTAAAGGATCTCGGTGTGACCGTCCTGGAAATCATGCCGGTTCACGATTTCTGTGGCCGCTTCGGATGGGGCTACGACGGCGTTGATTTTTTTGCTCCCACACGGCTCTACGGCAGCCCTGATGATTTTCGCGCTTTTATCGACGCTGCCCACGGGCTCGGCTTGGGCATCATCCTAGACGTGGTTTACAATCATGCTGGACCCGCGGGAAATTACGGCGCCGCGCCAACCGAAGATGAGAGCCGGTGGTTCATTCCCGGCAAAGCCGCATTCCTGCTCACAGCCCCGAAAATCATGAATCCAATCGTTCGGAAAGTAACCTTTTCGCCGGACACAGCCGACGAATCGGAATTCGATAGAGAACCCGAGTGGCTCGTGGCCAACGGTTTGGGCGGTTACGCCTCCGGAACGGTTTCCGGGGCGGCTACGCGACGCTACCACGGGTTGCTGATTGCGGCGCTGGCGGCTCCCTTTGGCAGAGTTCTCATGTTGAACGGGCTGGCGGAAGAATTTCACTTGCCGGATGGCCGGGTTGTTGAAATTAGTCCTGGCCAAAGCCAAGAGCGCAATGCGTCATATGCCGCCCCGCTCAGCGAATTCCGCCTCGATATGGGTTTGCCGATCTGGCGCTATCAGATCGATGATGTCGTATTGGAAAAACGTCTTTGCCTTCCCTACCGGCAAAATACAGTCCATATTACCTACCGCCTGCTTTCTCATGCCGGCAAGCTTGAAATCAGACTGCGTCCGCTGATTCAATTTCGCGAGCACGAAGGCCCCGTTGATTCCCAAGCCCAAGCGCCTTATGTGCTCACCGTTGTGGAAGACCAATATGAGATTTCCAGCGGCATCTTTCCCACCCTACGATTGCTGCTCTACGGCAAAGGCGAGTTCATCATCGAAAGAAAAAAAATCGAGCGGCTCCGCTATATCTTGGAAGAGACCAGAGGCTACACCGCCATAGGAGATCTCTGGACGCCGGGCTCTTTCGTTGTCGATTGCTCTCCAGGCCAGGAGATCACCTTGGCGGCATCCACCGAGTCTTGGGAGGTCATGCGGGCGTTGTCGCCCGCGGAGGCCTGGGAGGCGGAGCGCGAGCGGCGCGCGCGTTTGATCGCTTCTGCCGATCCCAAAGCGCAGACCGGAGTGGGCGCGGAGCTGGTACTTGCCGCAGATCAATTCGTCGTGACTCCCGCCGGAAGATTGCCCGACGCTACGCGGGCCTATGCAACAGGAGACGAGATGCGCACGGTCATCGCAGGCTATCATTGGTTTACCGATTGGGGTCGCGACACGATGATTAGCTTGGAGGGTTTGACACTCACCACCAACCGCTTCTTGGAAGCCGGCTGGATCTTACCCAATTTCGCCAATGCGATTCGACAAGGGCTAATTCCAAACCTTTTTCCCGAAGGCAGCCGCGAAGGGCTCTATCACACTGCGGATGCGACCTTGTGGTTTTTTCACGCCATCGACCGTTATCTGCACGCCACCCGTGATCGTTGGACCTTGAGATTGTTACTGCCGAAGCTGGTGGAAATCATCGATTGTCACATTAAAGGCACTTTGTTCGGCATCGGCATAGACTCGCAAGATGGACTTCTACATCAAGGACAGGAAGGTTACCAGTTAACCTGGATGGATGCCAAGGTGGACGACTGGGTGGTCACGCCACGGCGGGGAAAAGCGGTGGAAATAAATGCGCTTTGGTACAACGCGTTGAGACTTTTGCAGCAATGGCTGAGCGAAGAAGACCAGCCAGACAAAGCTCTCGAATTAAAAGTTCACGCAGATCGGGCGCGAGCGAGCTTCAACGAGCGCTTCTGGTACGGCGATGAAGGGTATCTCTTCGATGTCATTGACGGCGAGAACGGCAATGATGCGGCGTGCCGGCCCAATCAGCTGCTCGCCATCTCTCTGCGCCATCCCGTGCTCGACCCTGGCAAATGGCGTCCAGTGTTGGAAACCGTTCGCCAGCGGCTTTTGACTCCGGTGGGACTACGCTCTCTGTCTCCGGGCCATCCTAATTACAAAGCGAGATATTTTGGCGATTTGCGTTCTCGCGATGCGGCTTACCATCAAGGAACCGTTTGGAGTTGGTTGATCGGACCCTTCATCGACGCCTGGTTGAAGGTCCATCCCGATGACGTCGCCGGAGCGCGCGCCTTGCTGGAAGGATTCGTGCCCCATCTGGGGGAAGCTGGTGTGGGATCCATCAGTGAAATTTTCGATGCCGACGAGCCCTTCGTACCGCGTGGGTGTATATCGCAAGCGTGGAGCGTGGCTGAAGTGTTGCGCTGCTGGGTTAAGACAGCGCAGTAGTTTCCCGGAATCCATAGGCAAAGGCAGGAGGATAGTTGGAACGTCAAAATTCGTCCTCTTCCCAACGCATTTTATTGGCAAGGTTTTTAGCAGAATGGCTCGATCAGCGCTTCACAATCCCGGGAACATCGATCCGCATCGGTCTCGACCCAATTCTCGGTATGATTCCAGGCATCGGCGATATGATCGCAAACCTGGCCGGTTCGGCCATTATCCTGATTGCCGCACAGTATCGGTTGCCGAAAATCGTATTACTCCGAATGGGACTGAATGTCGCGCTGAATGCCATGATCGGCGCCATTCCGGTTTTTGGTGATATCTTTTCCATCTGGTTCCGCAGCAACGTTAAAAATGCCCGCTTGCTCGAACGCTATGCCGGGACCGAAGATCCAGTGTCAAACTTCGGCACCTGGATTTTTGTCATCGCAGTTATCGGCGGAATTATCTTGTTATTGGTAGCTATTTTGCTCGCGACAGCCTGGCTGATAAAACAACTATGGAACACGTTGTGAAAAACTCGGTGGGCTTCTACGTCGATCCCCATAACCCCCTGCGGCTTGCAACTCTCTTTTCTGCTCCGAAACATTTCTCACACTATCGTCCAATGAAACACCTGAGTTTCTGGCTTGCCGCGATTTTATTGTGGGGCTGCGCCAGAGTGCTGCCTGTCTATCGAGTTCCGCCGATCGTTGTCGGGGAGCCGGCCTTTTTTCCTACGATTGAGGCCTACACGGACGCGCCGATCGTGGGCGGCAATCTTATCCAGCTCTTGTTCAACGGCGACGAAACTTTCCCCGCCATGTTGCGCGACATTAAAACCGCTAAATCTACGATCACATTTGCTCAATATCTTTACGAGGACGGTTCTATAGCCTACGAGTTGGCCGAGGCTCTTTCCGACCGCTGCCGCGCAGGTGTTCAAGTACATATCCTCATCGACAGCCAGGGTTCCGGGAAAATCCCCGACAAGATACCGGCAACAATGCGCGACGCCGGATGTCAGGTAGAGTTTTTTCGCAGAATCGAAGCGCCTCAAGTTCTATTGCCCTGGAAACTCTTGAGGTACAATTACCGCAATCATCGCCGCGTCCTGGTGATCGATGGCCGAACCGGTTTTACCGGCGGCTACGGCATCAGCGATGCCTGGACGGGAGATGGACACACCGAGAACCACTGGCGCGAGACCAACGCGCGAGTGGAAGGGCCGATAGTTAAATACCTGCAGGCCGCCTTTACCGAGAGCTGGCTGGAAGCGACCGGGACTCTGCTTGGTGGCGATGGCTACTTTCCTCTTCTCGAGCCCCGGGGAAAAGTGTCAGCGCAAATGGTTAAAAGCTCGCCCATAGGGGGAAGCTTTCAGAATTATATGCTTTTCCTGCTTTCGATCACGTCGGCAAAAAAATCACGAACTCCTACTTTATCCCTGACGATACGATGATCCAAGCCCTGCTGAACGCTTCCGCCCGCGGCGTACGGGTGACCGTACTGGTGCCCGGCAAGATAGATCATCAGATCACCTACCGCGCCAGCCGCAGTAACTACGGTCGCATGCTACTCGGCGGCATTCAGATCTTCGAGTACATGGCGGCCCTGATGCATGCCAAAACCATGGTGATCGACGGCGTTTGGGCAACCGTCGGCAGCACCAACTTCGACAATCGATCTTTCGCTCTCAACGAGGAATTGAACCTTACTGTCTACGACGCCGGATTGGCGCGCCGGCTGGAAGCAGCGTTCGAGCAGGATCTCAGCTATTCGAGGAAAATAAGCTACGAGGAATGGAGCTCGCGCGGGATTGGCGAACGAATCTTCGAGTTTTTTTCTTTTCCCATTAGAGATTACTTATAATTTCGCCGGCGATTTAGCGGAATCCGGTTGGCGCCGATCGCCCGACAGCAAACGCTTGGATAACCGGCTCAGGGCAAGCGGCGCCAGGATCATTGTGAGCCCAAGCAAAACCCCACTGATCACGCCGGGCTGACGCACTTTTCTATTCAGCTTGATCGTGTAAACTGAAGGGATACCTATGCACTATTTTACTCGTATCCTGATACTTATCACGTATTGCGTGGCCACATCGGTTCTCGTCGGCGTCGCGTGGCCTCTCTCCGGGCCACGTGAAATTACCGTCAAAGAGCTTATCCCGCTGGTTAGCTGGCAGAAGCAATTCAAGATTACTGAAGGCACAGATCGCGGCAAAGTTGTTCCGCTCATCTCTCAACCCGATCTCGCAGACGAGAAGAGATGGCGGCTCGTATTCGGCGATTATGCGGGCATTCTCTTGGTGAAGAACCCAAGCGGTGCGCTGATGATGGAGCGACTCGACTTGTACAAAAGCCGCAGCTACATCGTCTACGAACCGGCACTGCCGGTTCTCCAGGGCGATGTCAGCTCATCTAGCTCCATTCAGCTTCAGACGAGATATAAAATGTACAGTCGAGAGACCGGCAAGCTTAAGCGAGCCGGCCGAGTAACCCACTTCGTGAAGCAAATTTCGCATTCGCAGTTTGACACCCCGGCCGGCCTCATCGACGGCTATTATATCGAGATTGATCACCGCATGGACATGGAGTATAACAGCCAGCTGCATCTGACCCTTGGCCTTGGCTGTCGGTTAGACGACGGGCCGGTCTACGGCTCAGGACGGTACACACTCAAGAAGTTGGGGCTGTTCACGGAGACCAAGACGGCGGCAGCCGGGCTTGCCAAGAGATAGTTGCAAATTTTTCCGACCTTTGCAGGTTGTGAATCCAGGCGTCTCGTTTCTGAGTTTCTGCACGTCCATGGGACAAACCACGTAACAGATGCCTACAAGAAAACGCTGATATTCTTTGCTCCCAAAACCGCCTGATCCAAAAGAATCGTTCGTCGGGCGATCTTTAGGGCGCCGTTGACGCGCCGCAGCACATCCTTTCTTGTGCCGACAAAAATATCCTCATCCTTCTCCATGCGAGTGCGATAAACAATGAAGTTTGAGTCGACTTCGAATTGGACACCGTCGTCCTTTCTTATCCGAATATTCGAAATGAGATGGCGGGTACGCGAGGGAGGCATTTCAGCCCAGGCGTTCTTTGAATAAAACCGCTCCACTCTTATCCGAAGGGTTTCCTTGTTATCGTTAAAATAGTAGCTCTCGCCCGGTCTGGATAACTCTTCGCTCAGCTCCTTGGGCCGGTCCAAGGGGTTGTAGCGGACGGGCATCCAGTAATGGATGTCGTCGGTGAAGAGCTCGAGCCATTCCCTCAGCCGGCGCTCGTCCAACAGCTCGGCTTCCAGGTACAAAAAATCTTCGACCTTATGGCGCAATTCGCTTTCCATGCTTTGCGCTCTTGATCTCGCCCCAGCTCTTCGCCTCGAGCAACTTGGCCCGATGCATGTAGAGGCTCAACTGGTTCGAATCGCTCCATCTGCTGGCTAACCGCCCCCGCAGATCGGTCTCCGTGATCTCCTCGCTCACGCCCATCTGGTAATTCGCGGGAAACCGCCTGCCGATCACGCTGCGCGCCGCGGCAGTCACCTGGATCCAATTATCCATATCGTCCTGTTCAAAGACTCCCGTGGGGCTGAAGCGGTACTGTGAGACGAAGCGCATCACGTCCTTGATTTTTGCCGGCGCCGCCTTATCGACAATGGCCCAGCTCCAAATCTCCATCTTATCCGGCCCCCGTGGATGCCATACACGAATGGTACGGGTAAGCCAGTGAACCGACAAATTGGGGAAAACCGTTCCCGCGGACGGCGACACCTTGCGCGCTCGAGTAGCACCCAAACGGCTTTCAATCTCCGGGGCATGTTCTTTCATATAATCCACCAACTCGACAACGGGCTGCGCGAACCATGGACCCGCATCATCCGGCGGACAGATCCATGCCACCAGAACGTGCCCGTCGCCGCAGGAAATCTGGCAGCCCTGGTTCCACTTTCTCGTCTCACTCGTCGTCGTATCGATGCCCAGCTCGCGCTCCGAGCCGTGGGTACTGGCGATGTGATAGCCATCGCCACCGAAGTTTTCCGCTGCCGTCTTCCAGTTGGCGTCCACTACCCAACGGTGCGGCCCGCTCACCTCTGTGCCCCCCTCCCTTCGGTCCAGCAGAATATCGAGGTACCAAGCCATATCGCCAAGATATTCCGGCAAGGTCGGCGCCTCGGGATCGAAGGTCGCGAAGATCAGTCCTTTGTAGCTCTCGAGTTGCGCCACTGGAATCAACCCCCACTGATCGCGATCAAGGTTGCGAAAAGCCTCGGCCATCGGCACGATGGCGAGCTTGCCGTCGGTGGAATAGGTCCAGCCGTGATAGGAACAGGTGAAAAGCTTCGCGTTACCGCGGTCGGCGCGGCACACCCGGTTGCCGCGGTGGCGGCAGAGGTTTAAAAATGCGCGCAGACGCCCGCTTAGATCGCGGCACAAGATAATCGGCTCTTCCCCCATATACGCGGTAACGAAATCGCCAGCATTGGGGACCTCGCTCTCGTGGCCAAGGTAGAGCCAACAACGGGCGAAGAGACGCTCGCGTTCCAGCGCGTAGATCTCCCGGTCAGCAAAAATGCGACGGTTTACGAGACCGCCTTCTGGATCGACAAGAGATTTGATCTCCATCCGAATACTCCTTCGGTTTTCACGTTTCGAGTAAAGAACATTGTAGTATTGCGTTTTGAATCCATTATTCCATTATTCCATTATTCCATCATTCCATTATTCCAGTCCTAATCCTCTACCACCGAGACCGTTGCTTTAACCCCCTTTCTCGCCAACTCCTGCAAATACTCGTGGTGAATCTCCGGCGGTTCTTCCTCCATGGGGATCATCGTCCACAGCGGATTGCGAAACCGGTCGTGGCTGTATTTCGGACTGTCACCCCGCATGGCAAAGTGGCGCATGGTTCCCCTCCCGGTATTGAAATGACCGTGCCACATAAGGTCTCCAGGCGAATAGACCGTGCCGACGTGGAACTCGTGGCGTACCCGCGGCTCGCCGTCTTTCCAGAGCATCACGTAGCCCTCACCCTGGGTGATGATGATCACGGCTCCGGGACCGTGGCGATGAAAAGTGCTTCGGGACCCCGGCGGAAATTCCGAAACGTGACAACCGTAGGTGGTGTCCGCCAGGGTGTAACGCATGTGCTTTACCCCTTTGCCCTTCATCGGAAAATCATCGAGGGCAAACTGATTGACGTCGGGAACGAGATTGGTTTCCCAATATCGATCCGCCATATGCTTATTAAACCGCAGAAACTCCTGGCCGTCATGAAAACGGTCGCAAAAATTAAACGGGTTACGGAAGATAAAGTCCTCATTATGAAAAATATTGATCATGCGCGGGCAAGTAGTTCCGGCAAACAAACGGACGGGTTCGTCCCTGGAACCGTTGAAATGCTGGTAGGAAGAGTTCAAGGGAATCGCGAAGACCGCACCTGGTCCCCATTCGAAAGTGACTTTGGAGGTTCCCTCTTGCCACACCGACGTGGCGCCGCGTCCTTTGACAATGTAGATGATCTCTTCGAAAAGATGGCGCTGCGGCAGAGTTTGGCTGCCGGCTGGGATTTCACAGACATAGACGTCGGTTTGTTGTTGGTTGGCGAGATTGAGATAGCAACCCGCGGCGCCCATTCTTTCCCA
>WNGE01012724.1_pt1 | contig 15213 bp, 14 predicted proteins | sample 5400651 | NCBI WGS metagenome assembly WNGE01 (sample SAMN13153370, study PRJNA577476) | soil metagenome | isolation source: 60 cm soil or saprolite under grassland replicate 2 | place: USA:California | collected 2016-06-15 | reverse complement strand
CTGCCGCTCGAGCAAGAGCTCCGCGAGCGCGCGCCGGTCCAGACGGTCCGGGAAGAGCCGTGCTGTCGGCGACCAGCGTCCCTGCGTGGACGTGATGTTCGCGCTGCGCTGTCTGGAGAAGCGCCGCGGGCGCGCCCGCCGCTTCTGCTGGGTCGCATAGCGCCGTCCCACACGGAGCGGCGTCCAGGCGTCGTTCGTCACCTCACCGGCCCAGACCAGCTCCCACAGAGCGGGCAGCGCGACCTCCGCTTCGAGGCCGGTGGCCGCGAGCAGGTCGAACCAGAACTCGGCGCTGTGCGCGAGCGCCTCGCGCAGCCCGGCGTCCGCCTCCCCTTCCGGAATGGGTGCGGCAGCCGGTGCGCCGAGCGCGGGCGCGTCCTCGCGGAAGAAGATCGCGACGCGGTCGAGGCCCGCTCCGACCCACACGACCTCACCGGATGCGCAGAGCTGATCCAGCTGCGCCGGCTGATACCCCGGGACGCGACGCGGCAGCACCTCCGACTCCCACAGCGACACCGGTAGCGAAAGACCCTGCAGCGGCACGAGCGCCTCGCGCAGGGACGACCTCCTGTCGATTCCGTGCCACGCCGGCAGAAAGCGGCCGAACGCCGCCTGCTCTGCCGGCTCGACCTCCCGCCGCAGCGCCGCGAGCGACGCGCGGCGCAGCCGGCGCAGGACGTCGGGATCGCACCACTCGCGCTCGACGCCGCCGGGACGGAGCTCGCCGCGGACGAGCTTCTCCTCGCGCTCGAGCGCCTGCAGTTCCGGCTCGACGTCACGTCCGAAGTGCTCGTTCGCCTGGCGCGTCGTGAACGGCCCCCTGCCGCGCGCGTAGCGAAGCACGAGGGAGCGGAGCGGCTCGTCACCCGACTCGAGGAAGACCTCCGGCAGGCCGCTCGGCGGCATGACGCCGAGCGCGTCGCGGTAGCGGCCTGCGTCCTCCGCGGCGATGAGCCGTTCCTCGGTCTTGATGCGCGCTCGATAGGCGCGACGTTCGGTCTCGAGGACGGCCGCGTGCGCTTCGTCGAACTCGCCGGGCCGGAGATCGCCGCGCAGGCGCAGCTGGTCGTGCAGCTCGTCGGCGTTGCGCGGCTCGCGCCGCAGCGAGCGCTCGACGTCGGCGACCGCGTCGGGGTCGAGCAGATCGCGCAGCTCTTCCTGGCCCAGCAGCTCGCGGAGCAGGTCGCGGTCGAGCGAAAGCGCCTGCGCGCGCCGTTCGGCCGGCGGCGTGTCGTCCTCGTACATGTATGTCGCGATGTAGTCGAAGAGCAGGCTCGCGGCGTACGGCGACGCCGTCGCGGTCTCCACCTCGACGAGGTCGAGCTCACGCGTGCGCAACCCGTGCAGGAGCCGCTTCAGCGACGGCAGGTCGAAGACGTCCTGCAGGCACTCGCGGTAGGTCTCGAGCACGATCGGGAACGCGCCGTAGCGCCGCGCGACCTGGAGGAGCGACTGCGCCTTGAGCCGTTGCTGCCAGAGCGGTGTGCGCTCGCCCGGACGGCGGCGCGGGATCAGCAGCGCCCGGGCGGCGTTCTCGCGGAACCGTGCGCCGAAGAGGGCGCTCTGACCGACCTCCTGGACGACGAGGTCTTCGAGCTCGTCCGGGGAGATGAGCAGATCGTCGGTCGGCGGCGGCGCGTCGGCGTCGGGAAGATGGAGCGCGATCCCGTCGTCCGACCAGATCGACTGAACCTCGAGGCCGAGCGAGTCGCGCAGCCGCGCCGCCGTCGCCAGCGCCCACGGCGCGTGCACGCGGGCTCCGAACGGCGTGAGGATGCAGACGCGCCAGTCACCGATCTCGTCGCGAAAGCGCTCGACCACGACCGTCTTGTCCGACGGGACGGCGCCGGTGGCGGCCTGCTGGTCGCTGAGAAACTGCAACAAGTTCTGCGCGGCGCGGTTGTCCAACCCTGCGCTGCTCAGACGCGCCAGACCGGTCTGCTCGGACCAACTCACCGCTTTGCGTGAGAACTCGCCGATAGCCTGTCCCAGTTCGTACGGCCGGCCAACGCCTTCGCCCTTCCAAAAAGGGACCGCGCCGGGCACGCCCGGAGCCGGCGAAACGAGGACGCGGTCGCGCGTGATCTCCTCGATGCGCCAGGTCGACGCGCCGAGCAGGAAGGTCTGCCCCGCGCGCGCCTCGTAGACCATCTCCTCGTCGAGCTCGCCGACACGTCCGCCGCCGTCGACGAGGTGGACGCCGTAGAGACCGCGATCCGGGATCGTGCCCGCGTTCGTCACCGCCAGCCGGGCCGAGCCGGGACGGCCGCGGATCAAGCCCGCCGTCCGGTCCCACACGATCCGCGGCCTCAGCTCGGCGAATTCGTCGGAGGGGTAGCGGCCGGCGAGCATGTCGAGCACGTTCTCCAGCTGCGCCCGCGAGAGGTCGGCGAACGGATAGGCACCGCGCACGAGCTCGTGCAGCTGGTCGACGGTGACCTCGGTCTCGGCGCAGACCGCGACGATCTGCTGGGAGAGCACAGCGAGTGGGTTGCGCGGGATCACCGTCTCCTCGATCGCGCCCTCCCGCATGCGGGTGACGATCACGGCGGCTTCGAGGAGGTCGGCGCGGAACTTGGGGAAGATCCGGCCCTTCGAGACCTCGCCGAGCGTGTGCCCGGCGCGGCCGATGCGCTGCAGGCCGCGGGCGACGGACTTCGGCGACTCCACCTGGATCACCAGATCGACGGCGCCCATGTCGATCCCGAGCTCGAGCGACGAGGTGGCGACCAGGCACGGGATCGCACCGCGCTTCAGCAGCTCTTCGATCTCGAGCCGCTGCTCGCGCGCGATCGAGCCGTGGTGCGCGCGCGCGATTTCCTCCTCGGCGAGCTCGTTCAGCCGGAGCGCGAGCCGCTCCGCGAGGCGCCTGTTGTTCACGAAGATGATCGTCGAACGGTGCTCGCGCACCAGCCGCAACACCTCCGGATAGATCGACGGCCAGATCGACGTGCCGCGGCCCTCGCCGCTGCCGCCCGGCAGTCCCTCCAGGTCGGCGCCCGCGCCCGGCTCGCGCATGTCCTCCACCGGAACGACGACCTGCAGGTCGAGCTCCTTCGCGACGCCGGCGTCGACGAGGCGGATGGGGCGGGCGCCCGAGACGAAGCGGCCGATCTCCTCCAGCGGACGCTGCGTCGCGGAGAGCCCGACGCGCTGCACCAGCGTTCCGATCAGCCGGTCGAGCCGCTCGCAGCTCAGCGCGAGGTGCGCTCCCCGCTTCGTCCCCGCGACGGCATGGACCTCGTCGAGGATCAGCGTGCGGACGCTGCCGAGCATCTCCCGCGCCCTCGACGTCAGCAGCAGGAACAGCGACTCAGGAGTGGTGATGAGCACGTCCGGGTGCTCGCGCAGCATCTGGGCGCGCTCGCGCTGCGGCGTGTCCCCGGTGCGGACGGCGATGCGCAGGTCCGAATGCAGTCCCGCGAGCGGACCGCGCAGGTTGCGCTCGATGTCGTAGTTGAGCGCCTTCAGCGGCGAGACGTAGAGAAGCCGTAGTCCGTGCCCGGCTCCCTCCGCGGTCAGCCGGTCGATCCCGTAGAGGAAAGCAGCGAGCGTCTTGCCGGAGCCGGTCGGCGCCTGGATCAGCGTGTGCTCGCCGGACGCGATCGCCGGCCAGCCGAGCAGCTGCGCCGGCGTCGGCGCGTCGAAGGCCTGCTCGAACCAGGCGCGCGTGGCGGGGTTGAACAGGTCGAGCACGTCCACACGCCCAGGGTATTGAATCCGCGCATGCGCTTCGATGTGCTCGTCCTCGGCGGCGGGACGGCCGGCTGCGCCCTCGCCGCGCGGCTGAGCGAGAACCCTGAGCGCAGCGTCTGCCTCGTCGAGGCCGGCCCCGACTACGGCCCGTACGCGGAGGGACGCTGGCCGGACGACATCCTCGACGCCCGCTCGCTCGCCCTCTCGCACGCGTGGGAGACGGACCGCGAGGACCGGTCACAGCTCCGCGCGCGGATCCTCGGAGGCTGCTCGGCCCACAACGCCTGCGTCGTCCTCGAGGGCGCTGCGTCCGACTACGACGAGTGGGGCCACGGCTGGTCGTACAACACGGTGCGCCCGCACCTCCAGCGCGCCCGCGAACAGCTGCGAACGAGACCGACCACCGAGGCCGAGCTGACCCCGTGGCACCGCGCCTTCGCCGCTGCGGCGCCGGACGCGATCCTCCACCCCGTCAATGCGGTCGGGATCGTGCGCTGGAACGCGGCGTTCGCGTACCTCGACCCGGCACGGTCGCGGCCCAACCTGACGATCCTCGGCGACATCCTCGTCGACCGTGTCCGACTCGACGGCACCCGCGCGACCGGAGCGTCGACCTCGGCCGGCGAGATCGAGGCGGAGACCGTCGTCGTGACCGCCGGAGCCTACGGCTCGCCGGGGATCCTCCTCCGCGGAGCAGGGGCATCCCGTCGGCGAAGGCCTTTGCGACCACGTCGGGGTCGGGTTCGGGTTCGAGCCGACGGAGGCGTTCCGCCACGAGATCCGCGAGTTCGCGCGAGAGCATCCCGTGCCGATGGCCCAGGTCACGGTGGCGATCCGCAGCAGTCGCTGCCCCGAGGGCGTCTGTGACCTCTTCTTCTTCCCGGCGGTCGACCTGGAAGAGGACGGCTACGCAATCAGCGCGGCCGTGTTCGCGATGAAGCCCAGGTCACTTGGATCGGTGCGGATCCGCTCGAACGATCCGCGTGAGCCACTGCTGATCGACCACGGGTTCCTCAACGACGAGCAGGACGCCGAGGTACTGGCGGAAGGCGTTGAAGCACTGCGGCAGCTTGCGTCGAGCGACGCCGTCCGCCGCTACGCCGCGCAGGAGGTGCGCCCCGGCGCCGACGTCGACGCGGCGACGCACGTCCGCACAGGTGTGCGTGGGTTCTTCCACCCGACCGGCACGTGCGCAGTCGGCCGCGTCGTCGACGGAGAGGGACGCGTGCTCGGGTTCGAGAACCTGCACGTCGCGGACGCGTCGATCATCCCCTCGATCCCGCGATCGAACACGAACCTGACGGTCGCCGCGATCGCGGAAAAACTCGCTGTCTCGCTGTCGACTACTTGAGCGCGTACCAGACGATCAGCAGCGCAACGATGAGCAGCGCCGCGACCACGCCGATGACGAGCGTGACGCCGGTCAGCGCGCGCGCCGGCGTCGCGTCATCGCGACCGCGGGCGGTGTCTGTGAGCGGATCGGTCCTCATGCCAATCGCCTTCCCGCTTCGCGCCCGGGTTAAGCGCGGGACAGCGCGATGTTGAAGCTCGGCGTGCCGAGGTTGCCCAGCAGCCGCACCCACAGCGGCACGTACATCTCGGGTCCCCGCGCAGACGTGATGTCGCTGAGATCGAGCACGCGCTGGGAGGGCCAGCCGAACGAGCCGAGCAACTCGACCACCCTTTGCTGAAGTCGAGCGCGTTTGCGACGTCGAGCACCACCTTGCCGACCAGGTTCTCCGCTCCGGCCGAGACGTCGTGGCCGAGCTCGCGCAGCTTCGCCGAGAGTGCCTGCCCCACCACCCCAGCTCCGAGACGGCGATTCGCATTGCTCTAGGATCAGATGGATGCCCGAGCGCCTGCACTTCACCGGCGACGACGCGGCCGACACGCTGCTCGCGACGAACCCGCTCGCGCTCCTGATCGGGTTTGCACTCGACCAGCAGGTGACGGTTCCGACGGCTTTCTCGGGGCCGCGCAAGCTCGAGCAGCGTCTCGGCCGTCTTGACGCCGCGGCGATCGCCGGCATGGATCCTGCAGAGTTGGACGCGGCATTCCGCGAGAAGCCGGCGGTCCACCGCTTCCCCGGCAACATGGCGCGGCGCGTGCAGGAACTCTGCGCGACGATCGTCAGCGAGTACGGAGGCGACGCCGCGCGCGTGTGGACGGACGCGGCGGACGACACGGATCTCCGCCGGCGGATCGAGGCGCTGCCGGGCTTCGGCGAGATGAAGGTGAAGGCACTCGGCTCGGTCCTCGCCAAGCAGTACGGCGTGGAGGCGGCGCGGGGGCTCGTCCCGAACCACCCGACGCTTGGAGACGTCGATTCGCCGGAAGCGCTCGAGCGCTATCAGGCCGCCCGCGAATCAGCCCTCGTCGATCGAGGCGATGCACCGTACTCCGTCCGTGACCCAAGTTCGAACTCTCACCGACGGCGGCCAGTCGCCCGTGGAGATCGCACGGCTGCTCGCCTCATTCCTCGAGCGAGCCGAGCAGACGCTCGACATCGCGATCTACGACGTCAACCTCGCGGACGAGACGGAGCAGCTCGTCCTCGGAACACTCCGCGCAGCCGCTGCGCGCGGCGTTCGCGTTCGGCTCCTCTACAACGTCGACAACCGGCCGCCCGGAGACGTCATCCCGCCGCCGCCGAAGACTCGTCCGGACGAAATCGAAGCGCTGCCGGTCGAGACGTGCGGCATCCCGGGCTGGCCCGACCTCATGCACCACAAGTACGTCGTTCGTGACCGCGCCTCTGTCTGGACCGGCTCGACGAACTGGACCGACGACTCGTGGTCGCGCGAGGAGAACGTCGTCGCAGTCGTCGACTCGGACGCGATTGCCGATCGCTACGCCGAAGACTTCGAGCAGCTGTGGCTGACGAAGCAGGTACGACGCTCCGGCAAGGTGTCGACGGCCGCAGCAGACGGAGTTCGCCCCTGGTTCTCGCCGAAGCGGGGCGAGAGGCTCTCGCACCGGATCGCGCACGCGATCGCCTGCGCGGAACGGCGAGTGCGAATCGCGTCCCCCGTCATCAGCTCCGGGCCGATTCTCGGCACGCTCGCAGACGTCGTCGCAGACGGCAAGGTCGACCTCGCCGGCGTGATCGACAACACGCAGGTGAACGAGGTGCTCGCGCAATGGGCGGCGAACCCGGTCAAGACGTGGAAGGGGTCGGCGCTGCGGACCGCGCTCGCCGGCGCGCCCTTCTCCGGCAAGCGCTCGACTCCGTACGCGCCGGGCGCGGTGCACGACTACATGCACGCGAAAGTGACCGTCTGCGACGACACAGTCTTCGTCGGCAGCTTCAACCTTTCCCACTCGGGCGAGGAGAACGCCGAGAACGTGCTCGAGATCGAGGATGCGGGGCTCGCGGAACGACTCGCGACGTACGTGGACGACGTGCGCGCGCGCTATCCGAAGGTCGAGCTCTCGTGAAGCTGCTCCTCCCGCTCGTGCTGCTCATAGCGCTCTCGGGCTCGGCGGCGCAGGCTCTTCGCCTTCCGAGCGCGCCACGGTGCGTCGTCTTCCCGAAGACGAACGCGTGGAACAAGCGAGTCGACGCGCTGCCGGTGGCGCCCAACTCGGACGCGATCATCCGGTCGATCGGAGCGACCGCCGGCCTCCACCCCGACTTCGGCCCGGGGATCGGGATTCCCTTCGACGTGGTGACGAGGAAGACGCCGCGTTCACGCGTGACGTTCGACTACGCGCGCGAGAGCGACAGAGTCCCATACCCGATCCCGCGCACCGTCCACATCGAGAGCGGCGGCGACCGGCACGCGCTGCTTGTCGACAGGGACGTGTGCAAGCTCTTCGAGCTGTACGCGCTGACACACACGTCGCACGGCTGGCACGCAGGCTCGGGTGCGGTCTGGAGCCTGCGCTCGAACAGGCTGCGGCCAGCGGGCTGGACCTCGGCCGACGCCGCCGGGCTGGCGATGCTTCCCGGCCTTGCGCGGTACGACGAGGTCGCGCGCGGCGTGATCGATCACGCGCTCCGCTTCACGGTCGAGCGCACGCGGCGCGCGTACATCGCACCCGCCCGCCACTACGCGTCGAGCCTCACCGACCCGGATCTGCCGCCCATGGGGCAGCGCGTCCGGTTGAAGGCGGCCTTCGACGTGAGCGGCTTTCCGAGACAGGCGCGTGTCGTGCTCACGGCGCTGAAGCGGTACGGGATGCTCGTGGCGGACAACGGCTCCAGCTGGTTCATCAGCGGCGCGCCCGACCCACGCTGGAACAACGACGACCTGCACACGCTCTCGCGCGTGAAGGGCTCCAACTTCGAGGTCGTGCAAACCGGCCGCGCAAGAGGTCCGTAGGTCCAGGCATGAGGATGTACATGCTTCTTGCCACGGCACTGGCCGTGTTCGCGCTCGTCGCCGCCGGCTGCGGCGGCTACGGCAGCGGCGGTAAGACGAAGACGACACCAGGCGGCGGGACGACGACGACGTCCGGCTACTAGAGATCACGCAGCGCGACGCGCGCGGCTGCGAGCCCGCAGAGGCCGTGGACGCCGCCGCCGGGCGGCGTCGAGGCCGAGCAGAGGTAGACACCCCGCACGGGCGTCCGCCAGGGGAGCGCGCGCGCCGTCGGGCGCGCGACGAGCTGCCGGAGCGTGTTCGCGCCGCCGACGACGTCGCCGCCGACATCGTTCCGGTTGTACGCCTCGAAGTCACGCGGCGTCAGCACGTGGCGGGCGAGGATCAGCTCGCGGAAGCCGGGCGCGAAGCGCTCGACCTGCGCTTCGATCGCTTCGGTTGCGTCGCCCTCCCAGCCGAGCGGCACGTGGCAGTACGCCCACGCCGTGTGCTTGCCCTCCGGTGCCCGGGACGGGTCGAAGAGACTCTGCTGGGCGAGGATCACGAACGGCTTCGCGCCCGGCCCGCGTTCCGTCCACGATGCGCGTTCCGACTCCGCGATCTCGGCGAAAGGCCCGCCCAGGTGCACGGTGCCGGCGCCGCGACAGGCTGCGCTCGCCCAGGGGATCGGGCCGGCGAGCGCCCAATCGAGCTTGAACGCGGCGGGCGCGTGGCGGAACGAGCGGGCGTACGTCGGCAGTCCGGCGACCCGTGCGAGCTCACGCGGGGCGAGATCGCAGAGGACGACGTCGGCGCGCGGAAGCTCGTCGATCCGGCTCGACGTCACGATCTCGGCTCCCAGCGACGAGAGGCGCGCGGCGAGTGCGTCGACGAGCGTCTGCGAGCCGCCGCGCGGAAACGCCCAGCCGTCCACGTGCGCCGCCGCACAGAGGACGAGGCCGAAGCCCGCGCTCCCCGCCCGCTCGAGCGGCAGCACCGAATGGGCCGCGTGCCCGGCGAACAGCGCCCGCGCGCGCTCGGTCGAGAACAGCCGCGCAACGGCACGGGCGCTGAGCATTCCGCGCGCGAGCGCCGGCCGGAAGCGAAGCAGGTCCCACCGCGACCATCGCCGAGGCCATGCGCACACGAACGGCTCGACGAGCGACTGATACGCCGCGCCGTCGATGCCGAGCCCAGCCGCGGTGTCTGCGAGCGTCCGCTCCAGCACGACGGCGTCCCCGTCGAGTGCGTGCGCCGCGGGAGCGGGAGGATCGATCCACTGGACCTCGAGGCCTGTGAACGCGGGCGACGTGCGCGCGAGCGGCAGCACCGCCGCGCAGACATCGTGGCGGAAGCCGGGCAGCGTCAGCTCGGCAGTGCGACAGCCGCCGCCGATCGAGTCCGCCGCCTCGTGCACCGTGACGTCGAAGCCTGCCTCTGCGAGCCTGATCGCGCCCGCAAGACCGTTCGGGCCGGACCCGACGACGACCGCGCGCTTCAACGACCTACGCGAGGCGCGTCCATTTGAGCTCGTGCTTGATCGGCAAGCGGTATGGACCGCCGAGGTGCGCGCGCACCTGCTGCAAGAGCTCGGCCCGCTCACCGTGCGGCATTGCCGCGAGCGAGCTCGTCGTCGAGTAGAGCTCGAGCAGCGTGTCAGCGTCGACGAGCATCTCGTCCTCGAATCGCTCGACGCGCAACGGCTCGAACGGCGAGGCCGCGAAGGCGCCGTCCCACGGCGGATTGCGCTGATCGCCATAGCGGAGGTAAGGACCGCTGAGAAGCTCGCTCGCGGCATCCGGGAGCGGCGGGTCCGTCTCCCACCAGTGGGTCGAGATGAGCGCCGCGCCGCCGCGCGGACGCAGAACGCGCGCGAGCTCCGAGATCGCGGCTGCCGCGTCGAACCAGTGGAACGCCTCGCCGACGAAGACGGCGTCGACGCTTCGATCACCGAGCGGAATCGCCTCCGCGCTGCCGGCGAGGACCTCCCCGTCCGCGATCAGGGCGCGCATGTCGTCGTCCGGGTCGACCGCGACGACACGCTCGAACCGCCGTGCCAGCTCGCTCGTCAGCCGGCCGGTGCCCGCAGCAAGGTCGAGCACGCACGCGCTCGGCGGCAATTCGAGCGCCTGCTGCGCGCGGTCGAGCAGAGGCTGCGAGTACGCCGGGCGAATTCGGTGATACATCTCCGCGACGCGACCGAAGCTGAGCCGGAGCGGCCTAGCCGACACCGGCGAGGAGGAACGCGCGGTTCTCCTTCAGCATCTCGCGCGCGATCACGAGGCGCTGGATCTGATTCGTGCCCTCGTAGATCTGCGTGATCTTCGCGTCGCGCATCATCCGCTCGACCGGGTACTCCTGGATGTAGCCGTACCCGCCGAGGATCTGCACCGCGTCGGTGGTCACCTCCATCGCGACGTCGGTGCAGTACAGCTTCGCCATCGCGGAGATCTTCGTCAGCTCCGCGCCGTCGGCGCCCTCGTCGATCAGCTGCCCGCATTTGTAGAGCAGTCCGCGCGCCGCCTCGCACTTCGTCTCCATGTCCGCGAGCGTCGCCGCGATCAGCTGGTGCTCGCCGATCGGCTTGCCCATCGTCTCGCGCGACTTCGCGTACTCGAGCGCGTAGTCGGTCGCTCCCTGCGCGAGCCCGAGGCCCTGGGCGCCGATCCCGGGGCGCGAGCGGTCGAGGATCCGCATCGCGATCCTGAAGCCCTCCCCCTCCTCGCCGAGCAGGTTCGCTGCCGGGACGCGGCAGTCGTTGAAGAAGATCTCGCCGGTCGTCGAGCCCTTGATTCCCATCTTCGGCTCGATGCGGCCGACCTCGAACCCGGGCGCGTCGGCCTCGACGACGAAGGCGGAGATGCCGGAATGCCCCGCGTCGGGCTCGGTCTTCGCGAACACCGTGTAGACGTGCGCGACGCCCGCGTTCGTGATGAAGCGCTTGCCGCCGTTGAGCACGTACTCGCCGTCCTCCAGCCGCGCGGTGGTGCGCATCGCGGCGGAGTCGGAGCCCGAGCCCGGCTCGGTGAGCGCGTAGGCGGCGAGCCACTCGCCCGAGGCGAGCCTCGGCAGGAAACGCTGCTTTTGCTCCTCGCTGCCGGCGAGCTTCAGGCCGAGCGAGCCGAGCTCCTGCGCGGCGATGATCAGACCGCTCGTCGCGCAGACCTTCGAGACCTCCTCGATCGCGACGAGCGTCATCAGTGAGCTGGCGCCGATCCCGCCGTATTGCTCGTCGAAAAGGATCCCGAAGATCTCGTTGTCGCGGTAGAGCTCGACGACGTCCCACGGGAACTCCGCGCTCTTGTCGACCTCGGCGGCGCGCGGCGCGATCCGCTCCCGTGCCAGCTCGCGCACGAGGTCGCGGATCTCGCGTTGCTCGTCAGTCAGCGGGTCGACCGGCACGGCAAGAGTCTACGCGGGGAATTACGGACGCCGGTTCAGCGGGACGCCTGATCCTCCGCGGCCTCGGAGCCGCCACTCTCAGGTGAACGAAAGGAGTCCTATGAACCGCACGATGTCCGTCCTTCTCGTGGCCGGCGCCGCACTCGCCCTGGCCGCGCCCGCGACCACTCATAGCGGAGGCCAGATCCTGATCATCCGCCACCAGACGCGGGGCTGCCATGCCTGGTCGTTGAACGGGGGCGCCTACAAGGCGTCGCAGACCGTCACGCTCAAGCGGGGCATCCACCTCGAGGTGGGCAACAACGACGTGATGCCGCACAAGCTCGTGAAGGTCTCGGGGCCCGCTGTGAAGTTCACGCCGCGCGCGACCATGAACAGCGTCGGCGCCATGACAGAGATCCAGTTCACGAAGGCGGGCGTCTACAGGTTCACGACGAAAGCCGGCGAGGACTACACGAAGGGCATCAAGACCGTCGGCGAGGACAACGTCCTCAAATTGAAGGTGACCGTGAGTTAACGGTTGTGAAAGACGGCCTCGACGTTGTTGCCGTCAGGGTCGAGGACGAACGCGCCGTAGTAACCGGTGTGGTAGACGGGCCGCTCTCCGGGCGGCCCGTTGTCGTGGTAGCCGGCGGCGAGCGCGACCCGGTGAAACTCGTCGACCGTCGCATTGTCGGGTGCAGGAAACGCCAGGTGGACGTTCTCGGTCGGCTTGCCGCGCACGAGCGCGAACGAGCGATCTCCGGCCGCGACATGGAGCCGTTCGGGACGCTCACCGGCGAAGCGGAGTCCCATGACCGGTGCGATCGTCTCGTAGAAACGTCTCGATACGGCGAGATCGCGGACACGGATCCAGAGGTGGTCGATGCGGTTGTCGCCTTCCCGCCGCCTCCCGTGATAGACGGCCTCGACACTGTTGCCGTCCGGGTCGAGCACGAATGCGCCGTAGTACGCGCCGTGGTACTCGGGGCGCAGCCCCGGCGGGCCGTCGTCGGCGTACCCCGCGCCCGTGAGCACGCGCCACCATCCCTCCACGTCCTCGCGAGAACGTGCGACGAACGCAACGTGCAGGCCCTGCGTGACCGGCCTGTCCGCCCGCACGGCGGAGATGGAGAAATCCTCCCACTCGAGGAAATCGTCGCCGAGGGAGGGCTCGCCGAACCCGAGCGTCGCCAGCGCGAGCTCGTAGAAGCGCCGAGACGCCTCGATGTCCGACACGCGGATCGTGACGTGGTCGAACATCGTCAGGACGAGTAGTGGAAGGCGCTGCGGTACGCGCAGTTCCCCGTCAGCGCGTAGTCGAACGGGTCATCGTGCACGGCGAGCTCGTCGGCGTAGAGCTCGTGGCCCGGCTCCTCGTAGCCGGGGATGACGCAGCGCACGTCTTCCTCGCCTGCAACTCGGCGCGCCGCACGAATGACCGCACGCTCCTCCACGCGCACCGATTCGCCGTCGAAGGCGATCCGGGACGGGCGCACGTCGAGGACGAACCGCGGCTTGCGCACCCACGGCAGGCGCAGGATCCGCTCGCCTCCGGCGCCGCCGAGGAAGATCGCCTCGAGCGCATTGCGTTGGTCGGCGTCGCCCTGCTCGTCGACGTAGAGGACGACCGACCAGGGCGAGCCCGGCTCGTCGTCGTGGTAGCGGCAGGCGAGGGCGACGTTCAGGCCGGTGAGGTCGAGTCCGCCGGCCGACCCGTCCTGCACGTGCCAGCTGAGCAGCCCGAAGCACTCGCCGTACGTCGAGCGGCCGCCCGGGACGCCGCCGACCATGCGGCACGGGCAGATCGCCTCGCAGTTGCACGACTCGAGGTACTCGCCCTCGACGTGCCAGGGCGTCAGATCCACGTCACCACCGCCGCCGTGGCGAGCGCGAGCGCGAGCACGCGCGGCGAGCGCCGGCCGAACGGCGCCGCCTTCTGGACGAGCACGACGAGCGCGAGAAGGGCGATCCACGCGATGCTCATCAGCCCGAGCGTGACCATCAGCGCCATCAGCAACCCGCAGCAGCCCGCACAGTCGATTCCGTGCCGCACGCCGCCGGCGAGCGACGGTCGCAGGAGCACGCGGAGCGGCGAACGGCAGCGACGCAGGCACGCATCCTTCAGCGGCGAGAGCTCGTACGCGGCCGTCGCGAAAAGAACCGCGCCGACGCCGGCCCACCGCACGAGCGGCCCGAACGGCGAGAGGACGAGGAACCCCGCGACGCCGAGCGCGAGCCAGACGGCGACGTAGCCGCAGAGGAAGAGAAACGCGTGCGCCACGCCGCGCGTCGCGGCAAGTAGGCGCGTCACCGGCACCGTCCCAGGAAGCATTCCGACACCGATCATCAGCGCCCAGCCGCCGAGGAACATCGTCACGGGCGGGAGCTTAAGCGCTCCCGCCCGCTTCGATTGGATCATCCCCGCGCCAGGTAGGGGGCGAGGAAGTCCTGCGCGTTCGCGATGTCGACGCGCTCGTTCACGCCCGTCGAGTAGCAAGGGACATCGCCGGTCGAGACGACCGAGACGACCACCGGGCCGTTCGTCGTATCGACGAAGGTCGGCTCACCGGAGTCGCCGTAGCCCGCCGTTTGCCTAGGCTTGGGGCGTGATCCTCGAGAACGGGGTGATCCGCACGCTCGATCCGTCGCTGCCTGTAGCGCGTGCGCTGGCGATCGCAGGCGACAGGATCGCCGGCGGCGTCGGGACGCACGAGACCGCGCTGCCCTCGCAAGACGTCGTGGATCTCGGCGGGCGCTGCGTCGTTCCCGGCTTCACCGACGCGCACGTGCATTTTCTCCAGTGGTCGCTCGCGCAGCGGCAGCTCAGGCTGGAGGGCACGCGCTCGCTCGACGAGGCGGTGGCGCGCGTTGCGGAGGCGGTGCGTGAGGCGCCGCCCGGCCGGTGGATCCGCGGCACCGGCTGGCGCAGCGGCGAATGGCAGCCGCCGGACGACCCGACGAAGGGCGCCCTCGACGCGGTCACCGGCGACACGCCTGCGGCGCTGATGGCGAAGGACGGCCATTCGACGTCGGTGCACGACAAGGACGGCTGGCTCGGCGACCTGCGCCTCTTCCAGCGGCTCCGCGACGAGCGCGTCCTCAACGTGCGCGTGTGGCAGTCGCTGCCGCACGACTTCCTCGACGAGCTCGAGGCGCTCGACTTCCGCGCCGGCCTTGGCGACGAGTGGCTGCGCGCCGGCTATCTGAAGGCGTTCATGGACGGAACGCTCGGCTCGCAGACGGCGCGAATGCTGGATGGGTCGGGAGTCGAGATCACGAGCCGCGAGGAGCTCGAGCAGATCGTGCGCCGCGGCGCCGGGATCGGCTGGCCCGTCGCCGTGCACGCGATCGGCGACCGCGCCAACCGCGACGCGCTCGACGCATTCGAGGCGACGCGCGACGAATGGGCGCCGAAGCGGCTCCGCCCGCGGATCGAGCACGCGCAGTGCCTCGCGCCCGAGGATCTCCCGCGCTTCGCGCGGCTCGGCGTCGCCGCGTCGGTGCAGTTCTCGCATGCGCCCTCCGACCGCGACCTCGCCGACCGCTTCTGGACGGACAAGACGGACGGTGCTTACGCCTTCCGCTCGCTGTGCGATTCCGGCGCGGTCGTCGCGAACGGGTCGGACGCGCCGATCGAGGAGCTCGACCCGCTGGCCGGCATTCGCGCGGGCGTCCTGCGTACGATCGACGAGCGGCCCGCGTGGCACGCGGAGCAGGCGCTCACCGTGGAGCAGGCGTTGGAGGCGACGTGCGTGGCGCCGGCGTGGCTCTGCGGGGACGAGCGCCGGCGCGGCAAGCTGCTCCCCGGCTTTCTGGCAGACCTGGTCGT
>WNGE01006413.1_pt1 | contig 15216 bp, 1 predicted proteins | sample 5400651 | NCBI WGS metagenome assembly WNGE01 (sample SAMN13153370, study PRJNA577476) | soil metagenome | isolation source: 60 cm soil or saprolite under grassland replicate 2 | place: USA:California | collected 2016-06-15 | reverse complement strand
GTCTAAATAGCGTGTTCGTCATCTTTCTAGTTTAATGAAGCTGAACGCTAATAGGTATACTAGTAAGAGAAAAGCTTCTCTAGGGTACACAAAATGATACCTCCTCTCTTGTTAAGAACTCCTTTAACATTAAGAGTAAAGAACTTAGAAGTGTATGTAGTCTAAGGTATATTGGCTTGTAAGAGCTATTAGAAATCGAGAAGGCATCCATTTGTTATGTTCTCATACTAAAGATAGAAATACAGTACGCTCGTGCAGAATGCACGTAATATGTAAGCTCTATCAAAAGTGATCTATAAAGATTCGCTTGATTAGGAAAGTCTACTATGATTAAGTATCTAAAGCCTTAGTATATATCTCTGTTAGTAGTCTGTATCATTACTTGCTAATTAGTCAGATATAGATAAACACTTTAAGTTAGTTAATAATATAAAGAGTTTTCTTTTTTAATCTTATCTAAAATTAGATAAAGTGTAATATTAAAACTTCTACTTAGAGTTTAATAACTTGATTTAGTACTATGTATAGAGTAGACTTAATCACCCTCCTTAAGCTCTAGTCGATATAGTATTATATGTTAGTACTAATGTATAGAGAAGGTAAGGATACCTTTAGTCTACATTTATTATTATAATAGTCTATCTATTAATTAATGACTTATCTAATCAATAATATACCTCCTTATACATATTCTTAACATAGGATAGTCCTTATCTTAATGTTAGTTCTTAAGAGTTAGGGATAACGTAAGACCTAGGACCCCTTATCTAGTTAGAGTAATTATTAATTAAGAAGTAGTTATCTTACTAATTAGATGATCTTATTAAGATGATCTCTAGTACTATTATCTAGTAAAGGTAGTCGTCTTACTAATTAGATAATTAGAGATGATCTCTAAGACCTTTATTTAGTAGGGCGTGTCTTATACTGATTTTAACTTAATGAAAAGTAGGCTATAATAGAAAAATCGTAATACCTATAAGATAACTCTTATTATCTAGGCGATTCTACTACTAAGATAGTCTCTATTACTAAGGTAATCTTAGTACTAAGAGGGTCTTAGTACTAAAATGATCCCTACTACCTAGATAATTCCTACTACTTAGATAATCCTTACTACGTAGATAATCCCTACTATCTAAATGATCCTTATTACCTAGATGATCTCTACTACCTAGATGATTCTTACTACTTAGATAATCCTATTACTTAGATGATCTCTACTCTAAGTAGATCTTTAAACACAAGGTATGATAATTAAATATAACCTTTGAATACTTTAAAGAGTAGAGCTATTATCTATATATAAAAAGCTTTATAGATCTTGCCCTCTTATTCTCTTAAAATCTACTCCTCTTCTTATATTAACAAGGCTTAAACAAAACCTAATAACGCCTATAAATTCACCTCTTCTTATTTTATAAAAGGTTAAATCCTCCTCTTATTCTCTCTCTAAATACTTAAAGTTAAGATCAAGTATTTTTAGTATTACTATTAGTACTATTCTTATTCTTTTTATTATTATATTCTTTTATATGTTTATCTACGAATATAAAAAAGGTTCCTTTACCTCTTTCTCTATACTATCTCTTATAATCTTTCTAATAACTATAGTCTCTTGTCTCTAGAAACAAACTAGTACAAAGACCTATATTAGTAAAGTCTCTATGAATATACTCCTCTTAACTATTACTCTTAAACTTAATAGATTCTATAAAGTAAACTACTTTATAGATAGTGTGAATACTAATAGAGGAATAGTAGAGACCTTGATATATATAGATAAAAAGAGTGATCTTAAATACCTATTAACCTAACTATAATAGTTATGACTTTACTTATATAAATTCAAAGGGTTTTAAAGGACATTAGAGTTAGAGAGAGTTATATAATAGATAATAAGAATAATAAATGATATAGAGTTAGATAATATTTAAACTAAATACTACTACAATTTCTAAGTCTTATACTAGTAGTAATATTTCTTTTTATATTACTCTTATTCTAACTATCCTTCTCTTCTCCTTTATATACGTGTGTTTTATCTTTTATTACTCTTATTACTTCTCTTAGTCTTGTAACTCTTCTGATCCTAGCTCTTATAATATACTCTAGTGAAGATAACTTTACGCTCTACTTAAGCTTAGACTTTACTACTTACTATTTAAGAAGCTCTTAGTTCTCTTATAATATTTTTCCTACTTTATAAATAAAGAACCTTACTATTCTTTATATCTAATACTTTGTCTTTAGTACTTATAATCTCTTATAGTTATAAGTATGTTTTATCTTACTTTTTTATGTTTTATAGTATTTATAACTTATATTATATTTGGTTTCTCAAGGAGTTATTTTTACTATAAAGCTACTACTTATCCTAGTTGTTTTACTATACTTCTCTTTAACTTAGAGAGTAATGTCTATCTCTTAGAGGAACACTACTTTTTCTTATCTATTACTATAGATATCAAAAAAGCTAATAGGTCTATTTTCAAATAATACTTTTGATTATACTCTAAAGACTTCTACTTTACCTCAATTATAGTCACTTATATTAAGTAGATTAAGGAGTATAAGGAGAGTGTTTACTTACTTTATAGTAATGTTCTCTTTACTACTACTCTCTTACCTATGTTCTAATTACTACTTTAAGTAGGAAACATTACTTATTAAGTTATCTCTAATTAAGAGGATAATATAAAACTAGTCTAAGAAGCTTATATTAATGCTTTTGTACTAAATATAATACATAGTAAGAAAGGGTTAACTAATTCTTTGTTTAACGCCTTTATTACTACTAATAATCTTAACTTTAAATTATTATTCTCTTTTAATTATATTAGAAATAATGCTTAGCCTCTAAGTAAAGTACTTGATCTTCTTAAGTAGTATATATCAAATAGAGCGTACTATAAGTATAATAGAAAACCTTTAGTATCTACGTTTAAAGGTAGAGAAAGTATATCTAATTAAGTTATAATAAAGAGATAAAGTAGTTGCTTTTTTATACTAAATTATTCTTCTCTTAGTATTAAGATAACTCTAGAACTTAGTATTATAGATAGGTTATTTAACTAGGTAGTATAGCCTTAGAGAGATACTAATATAAATACTTTAATAAGTAGTTAGAGGTTAAATAAGTCTCTATTAGTACTATGTATAGTAGTTATTAATTCTAGAATAATTACTAAGCCCTTGTTTCTTTTAGGTCAATACCTCTTACTAAAACTTCCTTAGGAAGACAAGGCTATATATAATGTTTATCTCTCTTTGGTTTTTTATAAACTTATTATAATAGGATAAAAACTAGCTATAGTAAGGTAATAACTTATAATATAACTATTAGGAAGAGATGATATTTATCTAGTCTAAATTTGTTAAAATCATTACTTAGAATGACTATAGAGAGTCTTATTATATTAGTCTTTTATATAACAGCTAGTATAGTGAATTTACCTTAGCTTCTTATAACTATACTCTTAGTATACCTTATAATAGTTAGAGACTATTCTTTCTATATGTGATTAATACTTATAAAAACCTATCTATAAGACCTACTATTAAATTAGAAGGGCTAGTAAGTTAGTACTATTAATATCTACAATTAGTTTATAATACTAGAGGTATAATATAAGAATTACTTTTGTTTACTATTTCTATTCTAGTACTTTGCTTATACCTTAGCTAATTTGAGCTAAAGGGTTCTTTTTACACATAATTAGTATATTATTTTAATTAGCTAATAAAGGAGATTACTAATAACTTTTTGTACTTCTAGAGGTAATATAGCCTCTTAGTACTAAGTTAAACTCTATCTAGTAGTTATAGTATAAGACAAGATATTTTACTTTACACTTCTCTACTTGTCTAGTATAATAGTCAAGGTTACTATTAGTAAAATAGCTTAGATAAAGACCTAGACTAATTAACTTAATAATAGAGTCAATATTTACTATAAGAGTATTAGATTTAATAGAGCTATAGGTGTTATTATAGTAGAATTGTTAAGATCTAGGATTATAATCACTATAATAGTTAAGGTGTTTATTATAACTAACTATATAGATAAGATTCAAAACTAGAATACTTAAATAAGGAGTATATCTTAAGTTATTAATTATATCTAACTACTAGTTCGTTTATAAACTTGTATTAGTAACTAGTGTTATATATATATAAAACAACTTCTCTTTAGTCTTTAATATCTTTCTTTCTCTATTACTTAAATAAAATTTCTTTCTAAACCTTAGACGCTCTTATAGTGAGCTACGTATACTGATTTTAAGTATTAAGTTTATAGTATTATAAAAGATACTTAATTAAAATGTCTAGAACTTATATAAATTTTGTGTTTTAAGATACTTTCTCTTTATATTATACTTTCTTAAAGATAAATTTAGTTTAGTCGTCTATTGATTCTTCTATCTTTCTTAAGACTTTTAGAGGTAGAAATAAGTAATATTACTTAAATTTAGGGTAATATTAAGAACAAAGGGTAATACAAATTAAATAGTAATAGATTTCTAATAATAGTAAGAAGACTACGTTATATTATAGTTAAACCCTAATATAAGGATTATGTAATATAAGAATACCTTACTTTTAAGGATACTTTTATTAGTCCTAGTGAATTTAAGGTAATTACTAAGGATATCCTCTCTACTTAGATATCCTTAGTATTTCATGTCCTCTAAACCTTGAATTCTACCTAAAATATCCTTATAGTTATAGTCGATTTAGTACCCTAAAAGCGTCGAGTTATTATTAATTTAGAGTGACGTAATATACGTCGTTGTTGTAATATAACTAGTAAGAATCAGAAAGAGCTAATTATGTAGTTTATAACATAGCCTTACCTAAGGCTAGATATTAACAATTCTCTCCTTAACTTACACGTATCTTGACATAGACCCTTGAAAAGCCTTATAATTAGGCTTAAAACGACGCTTTAAGGGTAACTACCTAGACCTTAAAGATATACTATTCTACTAGTAGTAGTAGATATAGAAGAAGAAGGCTATAATTATAAGGGATATTCTTAAGGTATAGGTATACTAGATCTAGAATCGTCTTTTATAATATAATAAGTAAGAGGAGCCTAAGTAGTCAAATAGCTAACTAGATCGATTTAAGAAGTGTTATAATATCAAGAAGTATAAATAGTATAGAGAAGAAGTATCTATAGAAGTCAATACGTTATTAGTTATCTAATAAATAGACGATCTATGTCTTAAGTACTTGAACTACTACTCTTACGATATCTTTAACTTAGATAAAACAGCCCTATTTTAGAAGCTATAGCTAGATTACTCTCTTATAACTAAATAGACTAGTAGAGAAAAGAAGAGTAAAGATTGAATTACTATCGTCTTGTATATGAATAAGAATAACTTAGAGAAGCTTTATTTATAGATTATAAGGAGATCGAAGAACTCTTGTTATTTTAAGTACATTAACTATAATAACCTCTAAATTATATACTATAATAACAAGTCAAAGTAGATAATAGGCAAAATCTTTAAGGAGTAGTTATATTAGTTTAATAATCTTATAACTAGAAGGAAGGTTCTCTTATTACTTGATAACTTCTTTAACTATAAGCTTAGAGTAGAGAAAGTTAGAGATTTAGATAGCTTATAGAATGTTAAGATTTACTAGCTCTCTCCTAATACTATATCTTACTAGTAGTCTCTTAATCAAGGGATTATTACATCATTTAAGCTCTATTATTACTATTAATAGGTTAAGTATATTATACGAATACTTAACTCTAATAAGGATCTTAATAAGATAGTTACTCTCCTTAAAGCTATTTAGTAAACTTAAATTATATAGAACGATTGTATTACTAACTCAATAATCTCATTGTAATAGGTTAGTAAGAATAGGACTAGATTCGTCTAGTTAACAACTACCTATCTCTTCGAATATACAAGTAAAGAAGGAAAAAGGACAGGTTGTAGATAAGAGTAACAGTTTTATAAGTAGGCTAAGAGGTAAGTTATATATTACGTTAGGGTCTAGGAAGGATCTATAACTAGTCTATAATACTTATAATACTACTAGAAATCTACTATTATTAAGAAACTAACAAATAGAACTATTATTAACAAAGGAATAGCCAAAAGAGAGGCTCTACACGTCTAGATTTTAGCTCTTCTTAGAATTCAAGACCCTCTATTAGTAGACGAGTTTATAGAACTACTAGTAGAGTAAGTCGTTAATAAGGATAGTAATATAATAGAGGCAATTATAGCTATTTATAGACATGACGAGAATAAGGACAAAGAAGAGATAGAAGGAGAGCTAGAAGAGCCTCTACTACTACTTACTAACGTAATTAAAGCTCTTATAATGTTACAAAGGTTCGAGATATTAAGAGATAATAGTTCATAGAGTAATAAGTACTTAATTAACTTATAAGAGAGTTTATAACGTTAATAATTAATAAAAAGACTCAAATAACAATAGATAGCTTCTTTTTAGTAAAATAGAGCTTAATTGACATTATTCTTAATATAAGGATATCTTATTATATTCTTAATTTTACTGTCCTTAAAGGATATCCTTATATTAGGGTTTAATTATAAACTTAATCTATAAAGCTTATAACTAGTTATTTACTACTTATTCTAGTTATAATAAGACTTATTACCTTCTTAAACTATAATACTTCTAAAGAGATATATCTATAGATATTATATAATATATTTATAACTATTATACTTACTAGTATTCTTATAGTCTTAAAGATAAGGCTTTAGGACTTCTTTAACTACTACTTATACTAGACTATTTTTAATAACATATAGTTATAAACTTTAACTCCTTTAGTAAAGATAAGTATAGATTTAATATTATATACATAGTAATTAACTAATTAAGTAAGTAGAGTATTTTGATCTCTTACTTCTATATTACTATAATAGAGGATATAGTTAGACTATATATTACTTATATATACTACTATATAGGTCTATTAGTATCTATTATCTCTAATAGAGACTTATAGTTTATCTTTACTTTCTAAACTAAATTCTATTAGATATTATAAGTATAACTTAAGCTTTTAATTATAAACTACTTATAAATAGATAAATAAATAGAAATTATAAACTAATACTTAGAGTAGTATTTATACTCTTTCTTAACTTACTATTAAGATAACTAGTTAAAGCTATTGTTAATAATAGATTATATATAACTTATACTACTCTAAGAAAGTATTAATATAACCTTCTTTAAGGTTATCTATAACTAGTAATCTTATATATTATTTAATTAAGAGACTCTTACTACTATCTCTCTAAATAACCTTAATATAATAAAGATAAAGGCCTTAGTTACTTAAATATATAATATATAAAGAGTTATTAGAAAATATATAAATAAGACCTAGAAGTATATAAAAAAGGTAATAAATTACTATTAGAAACTTATAGACTTTAAAGTAAGTAATAAGGTATAAATAATAATAAAGAACTAGAAGACTTAATATTCTTTATAAAAGCTTAATAACTTTATAATAGAACTCTTTTAGATTCTTAAGTAAAAGAAATACTTATTTAAGTTAAAGCTCTTCTTTATTATAAAAATATACTTTATATTTCTCTTAGATTATCTTTATAAAGTGTTTAAGAACTCTTTTATAAGTTAGATGAATAATCTATTATTATTAATCTAGATTATAATAGACTAAGAGTATAAGATAAAAGAGTTATTAACTTATAAGATAACTTATAATAAGTTACTTTATAAGGCTTTATAAATAGACTATAATAAAGACTTAGAATAATACTCTATATCTAACTTTAAGTATATACTATATAAGTTATCTTTATTTTATAAATAATACTCTAAGTTATTAAGACTCTCTTATAGATTATAAGAGTAAATAGATATATAAGATATAAGTATAAAGAATTATAATAAGCTTATAGATAATAAACTTATAACTCTATACTTAAGGATAAGCTTTTTTTAAAAGAGAGAGTAATATTATAAATTAGTTATAAATCTTTCTTAGATCCTTACTAGACTTTAATATAGTATATAACTTACTTCTTAACTTACTTATAAAACTATTATTCTTATTTATAACTTGTTCTTTTTCTTTCTTTACTTATATATTCTAAGAGATAAGTAATTATTAACTAGATAAATCTAGTCTTGTTTTTACTAACTTATTATAAGAAAAAGACTACTTTACTTTAGTTAATAAGAGAAAAACGTAATTATATACTACTTAGTTAAAGATATATATATTATAACTCTTATAAGATATAATTAGTCTTATTATAAAGAAAGACTTAATAAGATAATATAAAGTAGTTTATAATTATAAGATATAATATATAATAAAGATAATAAAGATACCTTTTATATAGTCTAAGAGAATAGATATATATATTAGTTTATAAAGAGAGTATATAAGGTAATTAGTATAATATACTAATATAAAGTTAAGAAGTAAATAAAGTAAAGAATATAAAGAAAGACTATACTTTAAGTTAACTCTTTAAACTAAGAGAGAAATAATAAGTCTATTAATAAGAGTCTTAATTACTAAAGAAAAGTATAATAGAGAAGTAACTAATTCTATTTATATTATAATTTACTTATAGATTATAATATAATTCTATTCTTACTAAAAGATAAAAAGAGTAACCTTTAAAACTAAGATTTATAAAGTGTTATAAAGCTTAAATAAGATATAAAAGCTAATTAATTAAGTATATATATAAAGTAATAAAACTCTTAAGCTTTTTATAATTCTCTTTCTTTATACCTTTATTAAAATAATAATAACTAGAGTTAAAAAGAAAAAAGTACTTTAGAACTAATTCTTTTTTAAATTAAAGACTAATCTCTTAAATATTCTAAATACTATGTTTATAAACTATATCTTTATTAATAGTCTCTTTCTACCTTAAGTTATAAGTAAAGAAGAGATTACTTAAGTTATAACTAGTTAAAAATTAAAGAGTACACTTAGTTTAAACAAAGTCTTTATATGATTTTTTAAGCTTATAAACTAATTACTTATAAAAGTACTTACTTTCTTAATTATAATCTATTAGTATATTAAATACTTTTTAACTTAGTTTTATCTTATTATAATAGTCTACTTAAAGAAACCTAATAAAAGAGATTATAACTCTTTAAAAGCTTAAAGACTAATTACTCTTCTTAGTACTATTAAGAAAATAATAAAGAAAGTTATAATAAATAAGCTCTAAGTCTTAATTAAAGAATATTTACTTCTCTTTAATACTTAAATAAGAGATAAAAGATAAAGGTTTACTTACTTTATCTTAGAACTTCTTATAAAATAAGTTTATATAATATAAAACTTAAGTAAGTATATAATATTACTATTCTCTTTAAATATATTAAGAGTCTTTAATACTATATTCTTTCTTTAACTCTTTAATATACTCTATAAAAAGAGTATCTTAGTATAAACTACTAGATAAATAAGTAACTTTCTTTATAAATAGAAAACTATACTAGTATTTAATAGTTCTAAATTAGAGTTATACTAGATTCTAAGTAGAGTATTATAAAAGTTATTACTCTCTTTAATCCTCTTTCTTCTTTATAACTTAGAGTTAATTAAGTTATACTTAGAATTATATATATTAGTAATAAGGTTTATAAATAATATTAATATTCTAACTTATAATAAGTTTATAAAACAAAACTACCTTAAACTAAAGATAGTATATAGTTAGTACTTAGTTTAAGTTAAGAGATTTAAGATAAAATTTACTCTTTAAAAGTATAAGCTTATATACTTTACTTACTAATATATTATCTTTAATCTTATAACTATAATTTAATTAAAAGAGATAATATAATACTTTAAATAAGAGATTAGAGTACTAAGAGTTTAAATTAACTTAAAACTTAAGTAAATAATATATATTTACTAAGTATTTAATAAGACTCTATTTTACTAATAAGTCTTAAAGACTACTTTTATATCTATTTAAAGAGTATATTTTAAAGTAGTTAAATAAGTATATTACTCTATATTTAGAGTAGAGATTATATATAAGACCTTTATTTAATATACTCTAAGCTTTAATAATAAGACTAAAGACTTAACTTATAAACTTATAAATATTTAAAATAAAATAATCTAAAGAGTAGTTAGTACTTATAAGACTATATTTATAAATTAAAAGAGTAATAAAAATTAACTAAGAGTATTAAATACTTATTAAGAGTATTAAATTATACTTATTATAGACTTAATCTTATAATACTCTTAATAGAATACTAAAAACAAAATAATACTAAGTTAATATTACTTAAAGGTTAGTATTACTTATATTACTTAAGGAAATATAGTTTATTATAATATCTAAAGTAGATTAAGTATCTCTATTTCTTAAGGTATTAATATTATTAAAGGTAACTTAATTATTCTTATTAATAAAAGTAGTTTTAAGAATATTAACTTCTTTAAGCTCTTAAATTCCTCTAATAATAAAGGTATTATAGTTTTTATAAACTCTCTTAATTCTTTTAGAATTAATAGTTTATAAGGTATTATAAGTATTTATTTTATCTCTAAGTCTAATTACTTAATAATAACTCTAAATTTAAATTAATAGTAAGTTTTATATTTATTAAGTATAAAATTATAAATATATAGTTAAATTATCTTTAATTAAGATAACTAAGTCTTAAAACAAGTTATATCTTAAGATAAATATACTTATAAAACTTTAAGAACTCTTAAACTTAACTTAAGTAAACTTATTTTATTAGACTTACTTTAAACTAACTTAATCTAAACTAACTTATCTAGATTAACTTATAGTAAATTAACTTGTTTAGACTAACTTATAGTAAATTAACTTGTTTAGACTAACTTATCTAAACTAACTTATAGTAAACTAACTTATTTAAACTAACTTATAATAAACTAACTTACTTAGACTAACTTATAATAAATTAACTTATCTAAATTAACTTGTTTAAACTAACTTATAATAAATTAACTTATTTAAACTAACTTATAATAAACTAACTTACTTAGATTAATTTATATTAAGTTAACTTTATTTAAATTAACTTATCTTAAATAAGCTTATCTTAAAGTTCTAATATATCTTAAAAATACTTACTAATACTCTAGTATCTCTTAAATTAAATAGACTTATTAATACTTAGTTTACTTAATATTCTTAATTAATAGTAATTACTTATATAAAAGAGAGTTAGAAAATTACTTTTTTAAAGAGATTACTTTTATAAAGTATACTTTCTCTTTTTTAAGTCTTTATAATATTATCTTTATCTCTTTAAATATAAAAATAGAAAATAGCTTTATATTTAAGTTAATTATTTTAAGTATTTAATAGAAGTATATTATATATTAGTATCTTAGCTCTTTATTTAAGCTCTTAATTAACTTATTCTAATTAAGTCTACTTAAAATTTATAGATTCTATCTATTTTAAATATAAACTTTAAGACTTATAAATTATTAGTAATAGAAACTAGATTAGTTATTAAGTAACTTCTCTCTTAGTTTCTTTTAAGTTATACTTTCTAATATCTTTTATTATATTATTATTAGAATATAATAATTAGAAGTAGTAGACTAAATCTTAGATTTTACTTTTAATAACTTTAACTTATTTAAGTTTATTCTTTAACTTATTAGTCCTTTAATCTTCTTATATATAACTTTAGTTATTTACTCTTAGACTTTATTATTTAAAGTAATTAATTCTTATAAAAACAAAGGTTTACTAAGATTATTATTATTTAGATTATTATTTTAATTATTAATATAGTTAATAAAACTCTTCTTTATAATAGATTTTAACTTATCTTTACTATTATTATTATTATTATTAGTATATCTCTTTTTTTTTATACTTATCTCTTTAATTACTCTTATACTTATCTTTCTTATCTTAAGCTCTATTCTCTTCTACTTACTCTTTGTCTCTAATATTATTATTCTTACTCTTAGATCTCTATTTATTAATATCTTTAAAAGACTTAATATTATCTAAAGCTTTATCTCTTCTAGTATTAGTCTTAGACTTATAATTAGTATTTCTAACTATTATAAGTAAATATTAATTATCTCTTATATTAATAAGTAGAATAAGACTATTTCTAAGTCTTATAAGATTAGACTTTATTATCTTAACATAGTCTAAAATTATATTAAAAGTTAGAATAAACGTATTATTTTTATATTATCTTTAAAGTTTAAGTCTTTTATAAGATTATTAAGTATATTAGAATATTAGTTAATAATTATTATAATAAGAAGTATATAAGGTTTTTTAACTTTTTACTTAACTATTACTTTTTTTTAAAGAAGTTATTAAATCTTTAATTACTTCTCTTTACTAAGCTTAGTCTAACTTACTCTAATATTATAAAACGTTATTATATTATTAATTAGTTATAAAATATAAGTACTTTATAATTAAAGTATAAGTTATAAGTTACTTATATTTAATAATATCTTCTTTAAATTTAATAAGAGAAGTTCTTTAAACTTATTCTATAATATAGTATATAATTATTATTAATATTAATATTACTAATTTTAGTAATATAAGATTAAATATAGAATTATTTCTTACTTATTAGTTAAGAGACTTAGTATAAGAGAAAAAGAACCTAAGTACTTTAATAATAATTTTAATAAGAAAGAGACTTTAGTTTAACTAAATATATTAGTAGTAATACTCTTAGAAAGAACTATATAAATGTACTTTATTTATATTCTTTAATAAAATAATATAATCTTATATTAAACTTACTTAGAATATATATAGATTAGAATTATATATTTAATATATATCTCTTAAGAATTCTTAAAGAATTAAATCTTAAATATATTATAATAATTAACTTTACTTATTTAATATTAAGTCTTATATTTACTTCTTATTAGTTAATTTATCTTAGAACTTAGAATATTATACTTTTCTTATAATAAGTCTCTTTAACTTATATTTATATCTTTTAGACTTAGTTAAATAGTAAACTTAAGCCTTAATTTAATAATAATAAATAATATCTAAGATAGTATATCTATTCTCTTTAAGTTATATATCTTACTTAATATTTAACTCTTTAGTTACTTAAGAGACTTATAAATAACTAAGTATATTATTTAACTCTACTTATAAGTACTTATATAATCTTTTCTTAATTAAGTTTAAATATCTATTATATATCTTATATATACTTTATACTACTACTTTTAAATCTTTAAAGTTATAACTTATAAACTAAGATAAGTTTAGTTATTTAATATTACTAAGTAAGTTAAATAGAGTATTACTTAGTTAAGAGTAAGTAGTTATTAATATTAATTAATAACTTAAGTATATTATATCTTTCTTTAAGAGTATACTAAGATTATTATTAATTATATTATTCTTAAGATTTAAGTTATAATAATTATAAGTATCTAAAGATAAATTCCTTAATATAGAACTCTAAGACTATATTAAAGTACTTATAGTATTTATATTATTATATTTCTTATTAGATCTAAGTAATACTCTGTCTTATATATAATTATTTTAGTAATAATACTTTCTAATAATATATATAATCTTATTTATTACTTAGAATATATATTAAAGTATATATACTTATAAGATATATTATTTAGAGTTTTAAAAGCTTATTTTTAGAGTTATTTATTCTATTTAATTAGATATAAAAAAGGATTATATAATTTATTAATACCTTATACTCTATTATTAGTTCTTATACTTAGTTTTATATTAAAGAGAGATTAACTAATATTAAAAAGACTATTATAAGATATATTTTAAAGAGTAAGAGTATTATATACTTATATTTACTTACTTTATTAATACTATATTCATTTAGATAATAATATTAAATTAAAAAAGATAAATTAAACTAGTTATTAAATAATTATTAATATACTTATTATAAAGATTAGTAATATATAAATACTTAAAACATAGTCTTTCTTAACTTAGTTATCTTAACTCTATAGAGAATAACTAGTTAAATCTTATTAAAAGAGTATATTATAGTATTATAAGTTTTAAATTCTAGAATTAAAATAAAAGTAAAAAAATAAAAAAAATAAGAAAGTATATAAGAGATATAAACTTTAAAAGACTATTAACCTCTAATATATTAGAATATATTATTATAACTAAAGTATAAGTAATTATATAATAAATAACTAAGATAATAATTATATTATTATTCTTATATTATAAGACTTAAGCTTTAATCTTTCTAATACTTATCTTATTTATAAAGGGCTATCTTACTCCTTAATATTCTCTTCTTAATAATATCCTTAGACTTTATCTCTTTTAAATAGTCTTATTATATAATTATTAAGTAAGTATTTTAGTAGAATATAATAGAATATAAAGTAGTTAAGTTAAGAGGTAGTTTAAGTAAAGAGATAATTAAGAAGAGAGATAGTTAAAGAGAGAGATAATTAAAGTAAGAAGTAATTAAGAGAAATAGTTAAGAGAGATAATTAAAGGAGATAATTAAGGAAAGAAGTAGTTAAGAAGAGAGATAGTTAAAGAAAGAGGTAATTAAAGAGAGAAGTAGTTAATAAGAGAAATAATTAATAAAAGAAATAGTTAATAAGATAAGTAGTTAAAGAGTAAGATAGTTAAAGAGTAAGATAATTAATAAGAGAGATAATTAAAGAGTAAAATAGTTAATAAAAGAGATATAATTAAAGAGAAAGGTAGTTAAAGAAAGTAATAGTTAAGAAGTAAGATAGTTAAAGAGTAAAGTAGTTAAGAAATAAGATAGTTAAGAAGTAAAGTAATTAAAGAGTAAGGTAATTAAGAAGTAAAGTAGTTAAAGAGTAAGATAATTAAGGAGATTAAAGAGTAATATAATTATAAAAGCTAAGAAAGTAAAAGAAGTATAAGAAAGTAATAAGAAACTAATTAATAATACAATTAGTAATATATTTAAAGAAAGAATAAGTAATATACTTAATAATAAAAGCCTTTAAGTACTTAAAGAGATAGTTAATATATTATTAAATATACTAGTAAATATAAAACTATAAAGTTAATAAAGTTCTTTCTAGTAAGATATCTTAAGTAAATAATATACTAGAACTTATATTTATATTATCTTACTCTTTAAGTATTATAAGATATCTCTTTAAGTATTTCTATTATAAAGATATTATTTTATCTAAGT
>WNGE01006643.1_pt1 | contig 15217 bp, 10 predicted proteins | sample 5400651 | NCBI WGS metagenome assembly WNGE01 (sample SAMN13153370, study PRJNA577476) | soil metagenome | isolation source: 60 cm soil or saprolite under grassland replicate 2 | place: USA:California | collected 2016-06-15 | reverse complement strand
ATGCCGGAGGTTGCGCTCGAACAGCGCGAACATCGGGCCCTCGAACACCACGCCATCGAGCCGGCCCTCGCGGTCGCGGCCGAGGGCACCGCCCGGGGGGTCCGGCTGCCCGTCCTCGAACCCGGCCTCCCGCAGGGCGGCCGTGTTGAGGACACAGGCGTGCAGGGACGTGTGGTACAGCACCGCCGGGCGGTCCGGCACGGCTTCGTCGAGATCTGCACGGGTCGGATGACGGCCCCCGGGGAGCTTGTACTCCACGTAGCCGCTCCCGGTCACCCAGGAACCCTCCGGCGTCCGGCCGGCGGCTTCCCGCAGCCGCGCCTGGATCGCCGGGATCCCGGGCGCGGACGGCTGGCTGCAGTCGGCGCCCGCGGCCAGGTAGCCGACGTCGGAGACGTGGCAGTGCGCGTCGATCAGCCCGGGGATGATGGTCGCGCCACCGAGCCGGGCCACCCTGGCGCCGGGCGATGCCGCCGCGCGGATCTCCCCGGCCGGGCCGACCGCGGCGATCCGGCCGTCCCGGACCAGCATGCTCCCCGGTCCGGTGCCCGCGGCCATGGTGACGGTGATGGCGTCGTCAAGGATCAGCTCCACCGGTCAGCCCCCGGCCGGGTGACGGTGCGACGCTGACGCCATGACAGCACCCTACGCAGGCGCGGCCGGCGGGGCGGGAACCGCAGGTCGCTAGCGGCGCCCGAGTTCTACGACTGGCTGCTCCTGAAACGGGCATCTTCAGGGCCCGCCATCGCCGCCGAACGTGACCGCCCGGGTTGGCCCCCGGGTCGCAGGATGCCCGGATCGGCCCCTCGGTTGACAACGGCCGGATAGTGGCGCACGGTTCCACTGTGGTGGCCGACGGTGGGGGAGGCCGCGAGAATGGGGACCCGCAAGGAAGTGGTGCGATGTCCCCGGTGAGCCACGAGCCGCCACAGGCCCGGACTGGTGTCATCCCCACGCCGGACCAGCGGATCCGCGTCTTTGTCTCCTCGACCCTGGAGGAGCTGGCCGCTGAGCGGGTGGCTGCCCGGCGCGCTATCACGCGGCTGCACCTGGTTCCGGTGTGGTATGAGTCGGGTGCCCACCCGCACCCGCCGCGCAGCATGTACCGGGCCTACCTGGAGCAGAGCCAGGTGTTTGTGGGCATCTACTGGCAGAGTTACGGCTCGGTCGCGCCGGGGATGGACATCTCGGGCCTGGAAGATGAGTATCGGCTGGCGTCGGGGAAGCCGATGCTGCTGTATCTGAAGCTTCCCGCTCCCGACCAGGAGCCACGCCTGACGACGTTCATCGACGGCATCCGCGCGGCCGGCGCCACGTCGTACCGGACCTTCGCCACCGCAAGAGAGCTCGAACGGCTCCTGGCCGACGACCTTGCTGTTCTTGTGAGCGAGATCTTTGAGAGCGCGACGATAGGCACCGCAGCGCCGCGCCGGTCGCCGGCCGGGCCGGGCGAGTCTGGGGAGACGGAGCTGCCGGCCGGGACGGTGACCTTCCTTTTCACCGATATCGAGGGTTCCACGCGGCTGTGGGAGACCGAGCCCGCTGCGATGGCGCGGTCCCTGGTCCTGCATAACGAGACCCTCCACGCCGCGTTCACCCGCCACGGCGGGGTGGTGTTCTCCACGATGGGCGACGGGATGGCGGTCGCATTCTCCTCGGCGGCAGGGGCGGTGAGGGCGGCGCTGGAGGCGCAGCGGGCCCTGATGGCGGCGCGGTGGCCGGCCGGGACCGGGGTGCTGAAGGTCCGGATGGGCCTGCACACCGACGAGGCCGTGCTCCGCCACGGCCAGGCGGTGCTCCGCCACGGCCAGTATGTGAACCGGCCGCTGAACCGGTGCGCGCGGCTGATGGCGGCCGCCCATGGCGGCCAGATCTTGCTGTCGGACGCGACCGAGGCCCTGGTGCGGTCGGAGCTCCCCGGCGGCGCAACCCTGCTGGACCTCGGCGAGCACCGCCTGCGCGACCTGGCCGGCAGCATGCACATCTTTCAGCTCGTCCATTCGGACTTGCCACGCGCGTTTCCCGCGCTGCGGTCGCTGGATGCCATCCCCAACAACCTCCCGATCCAGTTGACGGAGCTCGTCGGGCGGCAGGCAGAACTGGCAGAGGCCGAACAGCTCCTCACCCGAACGCGCCTGCTGACCATCCTGGCGCCGGGGGGCGCCGGTAAGACGCGGTTGGCGATCCAGGCAGCGGCCGACATCGCGGCCGAGTTCTCCGACAGCGTCTTCTTCATCAGCCTCGCCGATATCCGCTCGGACCTCGACATCGTCCAGGCAGTCGTCGAGTCCCTGGGGCTCGCCTTGTCATCAGATGAAGACGTGAAGGCCCAGTTGCTTACCTACCTGACAAGCAAGTGCCAGCTGCTCGTCTTCGACAACTTCGAGCATCTCCTCGCCGGGGCGTCCATCATCACGGGTATCCTTCAGGCCGCCCCGCAGGTCAAGGTGGTGGTCACATCACGCGCGAAGCTGAACGTGACGGGTGAGACGGTCTTCACCCTGGCCGGCCTCGAGACGACCTGGGAGTCGCCGGCCGAGGCGTTCCAGGTTAGCGGCGTCCAGCTATTCACCGATGCCGCCCGGCGGGTCCGGTCCGGATTCGTTCTCGAGCCCGGTGACCTCGACCCTTTGGGGAAGATCCTTCGCCTGACCGGTGGGTTGCCGCTCGGAATCCTGCTGGCGGCGGCGTGGGTTGACATGTTGGCGGTGAGCGAGATCGCTGCCGAGATTGCCAAGAACCTCGACTTCCTCGAGACCGAGATCAGCGACGTCCCCGACCGGCATCGCAGCCTCCGGGCGGCGTTCGACTACTCCTGGGCGCGATTGAGCCTGAAGGAGCGGAACACTTTCCTGGCTCTCTCGGTCTTTCGGGGCGGCTTCAGCCGTGAGGCGGCCCAGGCGGTCGCGGGAGCGTCGCTGCGCGGCCTGTCGATCCTGGTCAACAAGTCGCTGGTCACGGCGAGTCCCCAAACAGGACGCTATGCGCTGCACGAGCTGCTGCGCCAGTATGCCGAGGCGGAGCTGCGACGCGATCCCGAATTCAGCAAGCACGTGGACGAGGCACACGCGGCCTTTTACGCCACGCTCATGGAGGAGAGCTTCACCCTGTTCACCCGGAGCGACCAGCCGCGCGCGCTGGGAATGATCGAGCAGGACCTCGAAAACGTGCGATCGGCCTGGCGCCACTGCCTGGCTGCTGGCGATGCGACCGCGGCCCGCCCGTTCGTTGAGGGGCTCTATTGCCTCTATGAGACGCGCGGTTGGTATCCCGCCGGGATCGGCCTGTTCGGTGAGGCGCTCGACGCCCTCAGCGAGCGCTCCGACCGGGAAGACGTCGTCAAGCTGCGGGCCCTTGCCGGTGCCGCGCAAGCCTGGTTCCTATCGCGCATCGGCCAGCCGGACGCCGGCGAATCCATCGCCAGGGCCGCCGAGCAGACCCTGCGTGATTCCCCGGATCTCGCCGCATACACCATGTCCGTTCAGTGCCTGGCAATCTCGCTTTCCTACCTGGGCCCGATAGAGGAGGCGGCCGCCTGCACAGAAGCAGCCATAGCCACGGCCGATGCCGCGCATCACCCCTTCTTCTCCGCCGCGTTGCGGAACTGGCGAGCGTACGGCGCGTTCCTGGCGGGAGATGCCGGCACCGCGACGAAACTGCTCCACGAGGCGTACGGCCCGCTCGAGCAGCTGGACGAGCACTATGCGATGTCCTGGAACCTCTGGATCCAAGCCATGATCGCGACCCGGCAGCATCGTCCCCAAGATGCCATCGATCTGCACGCCCGGGGGCTGGCGAGATGCCGTGACCTTGGCTACGTATGGGGAACCATGGTGCACCTCTGGGGCCTCGGGGAGGCCAACCTCGCCGCGGGCAGGTTCGAGGCGGGCGAGCAGGCGTTCATCGAGGGCATGGCTACGCGGCGTCAAGTGCCCGGCGGGCGGGACCAGACCCGTCATACCCGGCGACGAGGTACCGGTCTGCGGTAGGCGGCGTGGCACTGCGGACAGCGCTGCGCAGCCGGAGCAGCGCCCAACTCCCGGGTGCGCAGGCCGGCCCGCAAAGCGGCGTCCCGGTCCGCGGGCTAGTGGTGCGGGGTCTCCTCCGGCATCTCGTACCAGCGGACCCGGTCGCCCACCTTCGCCCTGGCCTTCCAGCGCAAACTCTTCGGCGCGGCCTCGGCGGCCTCGCGCAGCACGACGAGCTGCTCGACGGGGTCGTGCTTCCCGCCCGCGGGAACCAGCCCCTGGCCGTCACCGCTGGCCAGGGTGGTGATCCGGTCCAGGTTCATGGTGACGGTCCGCCACCATCCCCAGTCGTTCCCGACGACTGGGCGGATCCGGCCGAGCCCGATCGTGCCCGGCTCGTCACCGTCGGCCACCGGGTAGGCCGAGCACAGGTACAGCACGTCCTGGGCGTCCTTCTCGTTCAGCTCGACGATCTGGAGCTTGGTGAGCAGGAGATCGGACAGGTCGAGGGTCACCGGCATCCGCCTCAGCCGGTCCTTGAACTCGACGGTGTGGCACATGTGCAGCCGGTCGACCAGCACGTCCAGTGACCGCCCCGTCTCCGCCGACTGGAAGTACAGCTGCTTGTGGCCGTAGAGCGCGTTGAAGTTCTTGTCGCCGACATAGCCGCGCCCGGCCAGGAAGCCGGTCAGCGGCCGGCGGTCGCTCGAAAGGGTCGCCAGGTCGAGGTCCTGGCGGTCGCCGCCGCGCGGCGGGAACTCGGGCGTGAGGTACTGGATCGCCAGGCCGCCGGCCAGCCGGACGGTGATGCGTTCGGCGGCCGCGGCCTCGCAGATGCGCACGGCCTCCTCGAGGGCGGTAGGCCCGGGACCGGTCACGCTCAGCCTTCCACCCGGAACGAGCGTTCGACGCCGTCGCTGCCGACGTCGATCAGGTACCCGCGGACCACCCCCGAGCCCGCCTCGCTGCCCGGGTTGATGCACAGCGTCGGGCCGATCTTCTTCTCGCCGCCGGACTCGTGAATGTGGCCGTGCAGGCTGAGCAGCGGCCGCACCTGCTGCACCGCCTCCAGCACGCCGGTCGAGCCCACCGGCCCCCGCATCAGGTCACCTGCCGAGGCCTGGAGCCTGAGGTTCTGGTCGAGGACCGGCGCGGTGTCCAGGCCCGACCCGTAGGGCGGGCAGTGGATCAGGAAGATCGTCCGTCTTGGATCTTTAGCCTGGTCGGCGAGCGAGTAGATCTCCTCGCGGAAGGCGTCCTCGGAAACCTCGCGCGGGGTCTGCCACGGCGTCGGGCTGGATTTCCCCAGCCCGATGACCTGGAGGTCACCGGGGATGTCCACGACCGCGCCGTCGGCGTTCGTGCAGTACTGGCTGGCCGCCAGCGGTTCGTCGATGTCATACGGGTCGTCGTTGCCGGGGATGAGGACGAGCGGGACTCCCGTGCCGTCGAGCCGGTCGGCCGCAAGGTCCAGCCACTGCCTGACGCGGGCCCGTATCTCCCTGCTGAACAGCGCGTCGAGCTTGGCCTGGTCGCCGCCGAGGGCATCCACCTCTTCCTTGGTCGTCCGGAAGGCGTAGTAACCGAGGCTGGCGACGTCGCGCTCCAGCGCGGCGAGCTCGCCGGTGTTCCTGGCCACCCGGCGCTGCCCCAGGAGGGTCGCCTCGTACCGGTCGCCGGTCGCGACGATCGGGACCATCGCCTTGCCGGTGAGGTCGCCCGCGTACAGGACCGCGTCCGCCTTGTAGACGTTCAGCCGTATGGCGTTGAGCAGCTTCCGCCACGCTGGGTCGGAGGCGTGGAAGTCCGACACGACGTACAGGCGGGTGCCGCGGCGCTTCGGCGCCCGGTTCAGCAGCGGCATCTGCCCAGCCTATGGGTTGCGGAAAGCACCGGGACCGCTCGCGGGCCTAGTCAGGTGGCAGCTCCTTGTACAGCAGCGACATCTCGACGCCGGAGACCCGGTTCTTGATGGCCACGATGATGTAGATGATCACGGCGACCACGTACAGGGCGATGGTGAGGGTGATCCCGGTGTTGTTGAAGTAGGACAGGACGCCGCCCTGGCCGGGCTTGAGCGCCGAGCCGACCGCGTCGGAGATCGGCTTGATGCCCGCGAACCAGTAGGTGAACACGGCGAAGACCAGCCATACCAGCCCGAACGCCCACAGCGCGTTCCGCCATGGCGCGTTGCGGATGAGGTCGGGCCGGGAGAACCGGGAGATCATCGCGTTCACTCCGGGCAGGACCCAGCTGAACAGCGCCATCAGGATGCTGAACCAGATTGTGGACACCAGGTTCAGCTTCCCGTCGGGCGGTGCGATGGACTTCGGCAGCAGCGCGAAGTTCTGCAGGATCGCGAGGATCACGCAGAAGCCGACGGCGGTGAGGATCGCGTTCAGCGGGGCGCGCAGCCGCTCGTTCACCTCGCCGAACCACTTCGGCACCTGCCGGTCCATGCTCCAGGCCAGTGAGATCCGGCTGATCAGGGTGATGTAGACCGGGCACAGCAGGAACGGCCACAAGGTGGCGGCGAGGCTGACGAACAGCCAGATCGGCCACAGCCCGGGACTGGAGATGGTGGAGGCGAGCGGCAGCGCGGTCGGCAGCCCGAGCGGCGTCCTCAGGCCGGACCAGTAGTTGATGCCCCAGCCCAGCATGTTCGTCGTGCCCAGGCGGTCGCTGAGGGTGTCCACGTAGAGCGAGTTCATCACCACGGCGAAGAACAGCGCGCCCAGCACGCCGATCAGGATGCCGCGCTTGATATTTCCCCTCACCTCCCCCGCGATGTACGCGGAGTACTGGAACCCGATGTACTGGAAGAGGACCACGCTCATCAGGAACGGCAGCACGGCCGTGCTCCAGCTGAAGCCGTGCCCGACGACGCCGCCGGTGACCGCGGCCTTCTGCAGCGCCGCCGCGGTCATGCCGGTGTACTTCGGCAGGTTCGCCACGAAGCTGGCGTGGTGGACGAACAGCAGCCCGGCGACCCACATCACGACCCACGACAGCAGCCCGAGCGCGCCCAGGCCGGTGACGATGCGGTGGAACCTGCGGGTCGGCTGGATCACCACCAGCAGGATGAGGGCGATCACCACGAGGGCGCCGATCATCCCGGGCCAGCTGGTGATGGTCCCGCCGGAGGTGAACCAGCCGTTTGCCCGCTCGAAGAAGCCCGTGCTGGTCCCGATCCCGATGATCTCGCCGCTGATCTGGGTGTTGCGCAGCACGATCGGTATCTCGAAGGCGATGACCGCGAGCGAGGCGAAGACCAGTGTGAACGACTCCACCCAGGCGAGGAAGGGCCCGGCTACCGGGATCAGCCGGCTGGTGAAGACGTAGTCTCCGCCGGACCGGGGCATCACGGTCGCGAGCGAGGCGAAGATGAGGCCGAGGAAGACGCAGGCGATCCCGACAAGGATGGCCGTCAAGCCGTAGCTGGTGAACGGCCCGACCTTCCCAACCGGAACGAAGCCAAGGGTGTAGAACAGCGGCGCCCACGCCACCGTGATGCCGATGAACGCCGCGGTGTTGTAGAACAGGGCGTTCCGGACGCTGACCTCGCGGACCAGCCCGGACGACTGCCGGACGAACAAGGCCCGGCCGCCGGTGGGAGCTGCCGTCGTATCCGCCATCCCAGCCTCCTAGCGAGATAGGCCGTCCCAATCGTTTGCAAGATCTCGCACGATCGTAGCGCCGCGCAGCACGCCAACATAGGCCCAAGAAAGGATGGCGGTCAGGCGGGCATTAGCGTGGTCTCACTTGCGCCCGTCATCCCGCCTGGCCTGACCGCGAGGCAGAAAGCTGCGTGCCCGGAATGCGCGTTGTGTACGACCCCAGCCATGTCCTCCATGACCCGGTGACCGAGGTCCAGACCGGCGTCGCGATGCCCATGTACGAGGTGCCGGCGCGGGCCGAGGCCATCCGCGCCGCGCTGCTCGCCGATGACCAATTCAGCTTCGCCGACCCCACCGGCCATGGCCTTGAGCCGGTCACGGCCGTCCACCACGAGGGCCTGGTGCGCTTCCTCGGCGAGGCCTGGAGCCTGTGGCGGGCGCATGGCGGCGGAGGTGGATCGATGCCGCCGCAGTTCATGCCGGACACGGTCCTGCATCCGGCGATGCGGGAAGGCATGGGCGAAGCGCGGGAGCCGTCGGGGGCGGTCGGGCGCATCGGCTACTGGTGCTGGGAGACGATGACGCCGCTGGTGGCGGGCAGCTACCGGGCCGCGCGCGCCGCGGTCGACGTCGCGCTGACGGCCGCCGACCTGCTGCTGGCCGGCGAGGCCGCCGCCTACGGCCTGGCCCGGCCGCCCGGGCACCACTGCCCCAGGTCGGCGTTCGGCGGCTACGGCCTGCTCAACTACTCTGCCGCCGCGGCCGCCTACCTGGCCGACCGGGTCGGCAGGGTCGCGGTGCTCGACGTCGACTATCACCACGGCAATGGCACGCAGCAGATCTTCTACCACCGGGCCGACGTGCTGTACGTGTCGCTGCACGCCGACCCCGACCGGGCATTCCCGTACTTCATCGGCTGGGCCGGCGAGCGCGGCGCGGGCCCGGGCGAGGGCTTCACCCTCAACCTGCCGCTGCCGGCCGGGTGCACGAACGAGCGTTACCTCGCGGCGCTGGATACCGCGCTCGAGCGCGTCGCGGGGCACGCCGCCGCCGCGCTCCTCGTCTCGCTCGGCCTGGATACCTACGGCCAGGACCCGATCGCCGATTTCGCCCTGAGCACCGACGTCTACCACGAGGTCGGCCGGCGGGTGGCCGGTCTCGGCCTGCCGACGCTCGTGCTGCAGGAGGGCGGGTACTTCATCCCGAAGCTCGGCCTCAACGCCCGGACCTGGCTGCGCGGCCTGCTGGGCCGCCCGCTCGACCTGCCCGCGGCACCCGGCTGACCGTGGCGGCACGCCCGGCCACCGCCGTGCCTGGGCACCTGCGCGATCATGGAGCGTGATGGACGAGACAACCCTTGCCGCCTACCTGGACCGGATCGGTGTTAACCGCCCGCGGGTCCTCGATGAGGCGGCGCTCGGCGATCTGCACCGCGCCCACCTGATGGCCGTGCCGTTTGAGAACCTGAGCATCCACCTGGCCGAGCCCATCTCGCTGGCCGACGACGGCCTGATCGACAAGATCGTCACCAGGCGGCGGGGCGGCTTCTGCTACGAGCTCAACGGCGCCTTCGCGCTCCTGCTGCAGGCCCTGGGCGCCCACGTGGTGCGGGCCGCCGCGCGCGTCTACGGCGATGGGCAGCTCGGGCCGCCGTTCGACCACCTCACCCTCATCGTGCGCGTCGCCGGCGGCAGCGGTCCCTGGCTGGCCGATGTCGGCTTCGGCAGTCACAGCACCTACCCGCTGCGTTATGACAGCAGGGACGCGCAGGACGACCCGGCAGGCCCGTTCTCACTGGCCGATGCCGGGGACGGCGACGTGGACGTGCTCAGGAACGGGGAGCCGCAGTACCGGATCGAGCCGCGGGAGCGTTCCCTGGCCGACTTCATCCCCACCTGCTGGTGGCAGCAGACCGCACCGGAATCCCATTTCACCCAGAGCACGATCTGCTCGCGGCTCACCGGCGACGGCAGGCTCTCGCTCAGCGGCCGCACCCTGATCCGGACCAGCGGCGGGTCACGCACCGAACAGCAACTGCCGACCGACGATGCCGTCCTCGCCGCCTATCGCGATCATTTCGGCATCGCCCTGGACCGGGTCCCCGCCGTGGCAACCCCTCAGGGCGCCAAACGGTAGACCACCCCGGCGGTGTCGTCGCTGACGTACAACGCGCCGTCGGGGCCGGCCACCGCGTCCACGGGACGGCCCCACCGCCCGCCGGCCGGGCTCGCTGGCTGGCCGGCTGTGACCAGGTTTGCCGGTGATGAGGGCGGTGAGTGTGATGGCCAACAGCAGCAAATGGAGGTCATGCCATGTCGACGGTCGCGGTGGTGGCGCACTCGGGCAAGAGCCTGGGCGGCGGATTGGCGGAGCTCCGGGACGTGCTGGCGGGGGAGGGGTTCGCCGATCCGCTCTGGTACGAGGTGCGCAAGAGCCGCAAGGCACCTCGGCACGCCCGCCGTGCGCTGGCGCAGGGCGCGGAGGTCATCTTCGTCTGGGGAGGCGACGGGATGGTGCAGCGCTGTGTCGATGCGGTGGCCGGGACGCGGGCCGTCCTCGCCATCCTTCCGGCCGGCACCGCCAATCTTCTGGCGGCGAACCTGCACATTCCGGCCGACCTGACTGAGGCGGTGCGGGTGGGCCTGCACGGGGATCGCCGCCGGCTGGACACCGGGTCGGTGAACGGCGAGCATTTCGCGGTGATGGCAGGTGCGGGGTTCGACGCCAGCATGATCGAGCAGGCCGACCGGGGGATGAAGGACCGCATCGGCCGCGCCGCATATCTGTACACGGGGGCCAGGAGCCTCACCGCGCACCGGGCGAAGGCGGCCATCGAGGTGGATGGCGCGCGCTTTTTCAAGGGCCGGGTCGCATGCGTCCTCGCCGGGAACGTGGGCAAGGTCCTCGGCGGAGTCGAGGCCTTCCACGGGGCGCAGCCGGACGACGGGCTGCTGGAACTCGGGGTCGTGACCGCCAGGAACCCGGCTCAGTGGGCGCGGACGCTGGGGCGGGTCGCGCTGGGCGACGCCGAGAAGTCGCCGTTTGTCCAGGTCACCCGCGGCAGGCACTTCCGGATCCGGTTTGACCGGCGGTTTCTCTACGAGCTGGACGGTGGCGCGCGCCCGGCGGTCAGGAAGCTGCGGATCAAGGTCCATCCCTCTTCGGTCAGGATCTGCGTCCCCGCGAGCCCTCGAGACTGAGCGCTGCGTCGCCCGGTTCGCGCTGGCCGCCGGAGGCCGCTGCACGTGCCCGGCCGGGGCCGTCTGCGTTGGGCCTGATCAGAACCGAGGCCGCGGTCAGCCAGAGCGCGGAAAACAGCAGGCTGCCGAGGATGTCGGTGGGGTGGTGCTCGCCCCGGTACATGCGGGAGATCGCGACGAGGACCGGCATGGCGATCGCGGGGATGAGGAACAGCCACCGCCACCAGCCGCGGGTGTGGCCGATGACCAGGATCGCCACCGCGACATAGAGGCAGCAGGTGGCCGCCTCGTGCCCCGACGGATAGGCCGAGGTCGGCAGGTGCTGGTCTAGCCGCGGGACATCCGGCCGGGACCGCTTGACGACGGTGGCGGCGATGACGAACGCAGTGATCTCCCCCACCATGAGGGTGGCGAGGTAAACGACCGGCCGCCAGCGCCGGGTGACGGCGAGGAAGACGACGCAGGTGGCGAGCGAGACGATGAGGATCGCCTGGGTCGCGCCGAGGATGCTGACGATCAGGCTCCAGCGGTTCCAGCCGGGCGTGCGGTGGGCGGCGAACCAGTGCGGGATCGCCCGGTCACCCAGCACGTTGCCGTTTCCGTCCCTGGTGATCAGCTCGCCGACACCGACGACGATGCCGAGGATCAGGACCCAGGCAACCAGGATCCCGGCGGCGATGCGGCCGCGGTAGCCGGCGGATGTGCGATCCGCCGTGGGCTCCGGCCTGGTCGGCTTGAGGTCGGTGCGGGCCTCGGGCTCCAGCCCCTCGGTCACCGGGTCGGTCACCGGCTGCCCGGCCGCGCGGCGGGTCAGCTCGAAGGCGACCGCGGTGATGCCGAGCCAGGTGATCCCGACCGCCCACGCGCCCAGGACGTCGGACAAGTAGTGCACGCCGAGCAGGACCCGGCTGATCCCGATCAGGGCGACGAGCGCGACGATCACCGTGATGAACGTGGTGCGCCACCGGCCGCGGGCCACGGGCAGGAAGACGAGAAGTATCGCCCCGTAGCAGACGATCGAGCCGAGTGAGTGCCCGCTGGGGAAGCTGTTCCCGGCGCCGTGGGCGATCGGGTGCGCCACCACCGGGCGCAGCCGGCCGACCAGCGATTTGAGGACCGGGTCCAGCACGAGTGCGCCCGCGCCGGTGACGAGCAGGTAGACCGCCAGCCGCCATTGCTTCCGGATCGCGAGGATGAGCGCCGCGGCCCCGACGACCGTCCACAGCACGCCGGCGCTGCCGAGCCAGGTAACCGCCTTGACGGCCGCGACCAGCGGAGCGTCACCCGCGATCAGGTCGTTGATGCTCGCCGCGGCACCGTGGTCGGCTGACTCCAGCGGAGGCCACTGCAAACGCACCAGGACGAGCAGGACCGCGAAGACCAGCGCCGCGAGCGGGAGCGCGATCAGCAGCGCAAGACTGCGCCGCTGGTGGTCGATGGCACGGGTCGACATGAATCCGCTGCTGCCCGCGCCGCAGGCGTTCACACCAGGCACATGCTGCCGGTACGGCACAATCTTGCTCATCAGGTGCGCCCTGAAGCCGCGCGTGAGACGATACCGCGACGTCAACGGCAGAAGGTGGCGCGATCGTGTGGCAGCGGCTCGAACGATACGAGTTGAAGCGCCGGGCGCGTCTCATGGGCGGCCTAAAGCCCGGGCAGCGTCCGGTGCCGTCCCTGCCCGTCGGCACAGATCTGCTGCCGCAGATCGAGCACATCGTCGTGCTGATGATGGAGAACCACTCTTACGACAACTACTTTGGCATGCTGCGGGGCCGCGGCGAGGGCTTCCCGCTCGGGGCGGACGGCGAGCTGGAGGTGGCCAACCCGGGCACCGATGGCGAATCTGTCCCGGCACACCACCTGCCCTCCACGGTCCAGCACGAGCAGGCACCCTCACAGAGCTGGCCTACTGGACCGAAGACGACATTCCGTTCTATTACGGCCTGGCCAGGACCTTCCCGCTGGCCGATCACTGGTTCAGCTCCTGCCTGGGCCCGACGTTCCCCAACCGCCGTTTCCTCATCGCGGGAACGGCGCACGGCCTCATCGATGACCTGCCATTCGACCTCCTCGACTACCCGCCCGCCGGGACGATCTTCGACATGCTGACCAGGCACGGAATCTCCTGGGTCAACTACCACGCGGTACCCGGGGACAAGTCCATGGCCCGGCGGTATGGGCATCACCGGCGCCGCATGGCCCGCCGGCGGCTGCTCCGCCTGGGCAGGTCCATCCAGGCCGTGACCCAGGGCATCCAGAAGGACCTGCAGTTCACAGCCAACGTCTATCCACTTGGCATCGCCCGGTACATGCTGCACGTCCGCGGCAACGACCAGTTCTTCTCCGATGCCGACAACGGAACGCTGCCCGCGTTCTGCGTCGTGGACCCCGACTTCGACGTCTACTCCGAAGAGAACCCGCAGGACATCCGGAAGGGTGAGAGCTTCGCCGCCGAGGTGATCAACCGGGTCATGCGCGGCAAGGGATGGCCCCGCACCCTGCTGATCTGGGTATATGACGAGCACGGCGGCTACCACGATCATGTCGCGCCGCCCGACGCCGTCCCGCCCGATGACGTGGAGGGACGCAGCCTTGTCGGCAGCCCGACGCGGCTTCAGCGGCTCCTGCGGCCGGTCGTTCCCGGCGTCGTCCACGATGCCGAGAACGAGGTGGAGGGGCCACATCGCTACGACCGGTATGGGTTCCGGGTGCCCGCCGTGATCGTGTCACCGTACGCGCGGCCGGGCTACGTCTGTTCCGAGGTGCTTGACCACACATCCGTGCTCAAGCTCCTTGAGGAGAAGTGGAATCTGCCCACACTGACCGCGCGGGACGCGGCGGCCGTTTCGCCGCTCGGTGCGCTGAACCTGACCGGGCCACCGGCCTTCCTCGAGCCCCCGTTCCTGCCCGAACCCAGCCTGAAGTGGGGTTCCTGGTTACGCAGGTTTGCTTGGCCGACGGCGAGGAAGAGACCGGCATGCGATCCACGGCTACGGCACAGGCATCCGGCACGGCACGGCGCGCATCCCACAGCCCGGGGGCGCGGGCCTTGGCCAGGGCGGGCCTCGTCGCGCGCGGGGTCATCTACATTCTCATCGGCTGGGTCGCGATCCTGGTCGCGCTCGGCCAGACGTCGCAGCACGCCGACCAGCAGGGCGCCCTGCAGTTGCTCGCGAGCAAGCCCTACGGCCTGGTCTTGCTCTGGCTGCTCGGCATCGGATTCGCGGGCTATGCGCTGTGGCGCCTCAGTGAGGCCGCTTTCGGCGTCACCGGAGAGGGCCACGGCGCCGGCCCGCGGCTGAGGTCGCTGGTTCGGGCGATCATCTATGCCGGGTTCGCCTACCTGACATTCGAGATCATCTCTGGAGCGGGCGGCGGCAGCCAGACCAAGAAGCAGCAGGACCTGACCGCCAAGGTCATGCATCACACCGGCGGGCGGTGGCTGGTCGGCATCGTCGGCCTGGTCATCGTGATCGCGGGCCTGACCCTGGTCTTCGAGGGAATTCGCCGCAAGTTCCTGAGGTACCTTCAGCTTTCGCAGCTGAGCCAGCGGACGCGCCGGCTTGTTGAGCGTCTTGGCGTGATCGGGACCGCTGCCCGCGGCGCGGTGTTCGCTTTCGTCGGCGTGCTGGTGGTCGAGGCGGCCATTACCTACCAGCCGGCCAAGGCCGGCGGCATCGACAAGGCGCTGCTCACGCTGCGCAACCAGCCGTTCGGCGAGTTTCTGCTGATCCTGGCCGCCCTCGGCCTGATTGTCTTTGGCGTCTACGGCTTGTGTGAGGCGCGGTGGCGCAGGATCTAGTCCTGGCTAGCGCGGCGCCGCCCGCCCGGCGGCCGGCGCCCACAGGCCTGCCCGTGTGTGCAGGACCTCGCCCACAGCCTGCACGAAGCCAGCGAGCTGGCTAGGGGTGAGCGCCAGGCTGAGCGCCAGGTAACCACGCGGGGCGATGTAGTACCCCAGCTCGAGAAGATCGAGGAAGAGCAGCTCGAGCAGCCGCGGGTCGGCGTGGCCCAGGTCCTTCGGGCTGCGCACCGGCGCCGTCGTCGCGTGGATGGCGAGTAGGCTGCCGACCCCGGTGGCCTGAAACGGCGCGCCGGCGTCCCGGAACGTCTGTGCCAGCTCCCCGCGCAGGCTGTCGCCCCGGGCCGTGTGCCGCTCCGCGGTCTGGGGCGTGTAGACGCGGGTGAGCCCGGCGTGGCCGGCGGCCATGGAGACGACGTTGTTGTTGAAGGTGCCGGCATGGGGCAGCGCTCCGGGGCGGGCCGGGTCGAACAGCTCCATCACCTCGGCGCGGCCGCCGAAGGCGCCAAACGAGGAGCCGCCGCCGATGTACTTTCCCAGCGTGGTCACGTCGGGGCGGATGCCGAGCCGTGCCTGCAGGCCGCCGGATCCGGTGCGCGACGTCATCACCTCGTCGAAGATGAGCAG
>WNGE01009813.1_pt1 | contig 15222 bp, 17 predicted proteins | sample 5400651 | NCBI WGS metagenome assembly WNGE01 (sample SAMN13153370, study PRJNA577476) | soil metagenome | isolation source: 60 cm soil or saprolite under grassland replicate 2 | place: USA:California | collected 2016-06-15 | reverse complement strand
GTCGTGCTCGACGCGTTGGACGAAGTCGAGCGGGCGGCCGCGGCCGGGGTCGAGCGCGTGCTCGTGCGCGTGACTCCCGGAATCGAGGCCGACACGCATCCCGCGATCCGGACCGCACACCACGGCTCCAAGTTCGGCCTCCCGCCCGACCAGGCCCTCGAGGCGATCGCCGCGGCGCGGAACGCCGGCTTCGAGGTCGCGGGACTGCATCTCCACATCGGCTCGCAGCTCCTCGACACGCAGGCGGCGCGGACGAGCGTCGACTGGCTCGGCGGATTTGCGGCCGAATGCTCCCAGGAGCTCGGCTGGGCGCCCGAGGTCGTCGATCTTGGCGGCGGGCTGGGGATCGATTACGCCGAGGGCGACCACGCGCCGGCGATCGCCGATTTCGTCACGACGCTCCTGCAGCGGCTCGAACAGGCGTGGACGCTCCACGGGCTCACACGCCCGCAGGTGATCCTCGAGCCGGGCCGCTCGCTCGTCGGCCGGGCGGGTGTGACGCTCTACCGCGTTGGAGTCGTCAAGCGCGCTTCCGAGACTACGACCTACGTCGCGATCGACGGCGGCATGTCCGACAACCCGCGCCCGCAGCTCTACGGCGCCCGCTACAGCGCCCTCCTCGCAAACCGCGCAGACGAGGAGGCGACGAGCAGCTACACCGTCTGCGGCAAGCACTGCGAGTCCGGCGACGTCCTGATCGAGAGCGTTTCGCTACCCGAGCCGCGGCGCGGCGATCTGCTGGCCGTTCCCGGAACCGGCGCCTACACCCTCGGGATGGGCTCGAACTACAACGCCGTCCCGCGGCCCGCGGCAGTGCTGGTCGCCGACGGCCAGGCCCGCCTGATCCGCCGACGCGAGAGCATCGACGACGTTCTTCGCCACGAAGAGACAAGCGGCTAGTGTCCCTTCGGGTAATGCTGTCTAGCTTCTGGGTCGCGAGCACCAAGCCAGGGGCCGCACTCGTCCGCGGCCGAGGCTGGTTGCCTTGGCAAGGACGAGGGTGGTTCCTGGCGCCGCGTGATCGCGGGCCAGAAGCGGGCATGTATTGCCCGGAGGGACACTGAGCTCAATCGATGGCGCGCCGCCTCGACCGGATCCCGGGAGTCGTCCTCGTCAGCGTCGCCGCGATCATGTGGGGCCTCGACGGGCTGATCCGGAAACCGCTCTCGTCGTCGACCACGGCCTACACGATCGTTTTCGGCGAGCACGTCGTGCTCGTCCTGATAGCGCTGCCGCTGCTCGTCCCGGCGCTGCTCGCGCTCTGGCGCGCCGGGCCCGCCTACGTCGCGGCCGGGATCGCCATTGGCGCAGGGGCGTCGGCGATCGCGACGATCCCGATTCCTCGCACGCAGGCTCGCGTTCGAGCACGTGACGACGGTGCGCTTCGCCTTCGGCCTCGTCGCGAGCGCGTGCGCGCTACCGATCGCCGGTGCGGCCGCTTACTCGAACTCCCACGACAGCTTCTGGATCGCCGTGCTCGCGCTCGTGACCGGGCTCTTCGCGCTCGGCCTCTACTACTACGGCCTGCGGCGAACGCCCGCCCTGCTCGCGGCCCTCGGCGAGCTCGCGTTCCCCGTGACTGCGGCGCTGGTCGGGATCTACGTGTTCAACTCGTCGCTGCGCTGGACGCAGTGGGTCGGTGTCGCTGCCACCGTCGCGGTGATCAGCCTGCTCCCGGTCCGCCGCCGACAGCTGGTGAAAGTGCCGGAACCGGCGATCTCGCCCGCCTAGCTAGCGAACCCTGAACAGGCCACCGAAAGACCGCCAGCGGCCGTTGTGGTACCGCTCGAGTCGCGACTGGTCGAGCGGGAAGCGGTCGCTCACCGTCGTCCGCACGACGATCCCGGGCAGCAGGAACGGGTCGTTGTGGATGTTGAGGTGCGTGGCCGCGCGCATGATGCTGTCGCGCGTCGGGTTCTTGCCTGCCTTCTCCAGCGCCTCGACGAACGTGTGCGCCACCGACATCCCGTAGACGTTGTAGACGTCGCTCGGGTTCGTCCCCTTGAAGTGCTTCATGATCGTCCGGTAGAGCTTGATCCCGCGGTCATTCGCCCAGCGCGGGTCGGTCGGATCCTTGAGGAACACGATCGAGATCGTGCCGTCCGTCTGCTTCTTGCTCGTTCCCACGGTGGCGAGGCCCATGATGTTCGAGGCGCTCGAGACCGCGTTCACGTACACCTTCGGCCGCCACCCGAGCTGACGGGCGTACGCGTATGCCTGGATCGTGAACTTCGGCGTCGAGAAGAGCATCAGCGTGTTCACCTTCGCCGACTTGAGCTTCGCGATCTGCGACTGGTCGTTCGGGTCGTCGACGTTATAGCCCTGGGTCGAGACGATCAGCTTGCCCTTCTTGCCGAGGCCGTTGCGCAGCCCCGCGAGGAGGTCCTTGCCGTAGTCGTCGTTCTGGTAGAGCACGCCGATGCGCGACTTCGGCGCCGTCTTGGCGGCGTAGCGGCCGTAGATCGTTCCCTCGGCGCGGTAGTTCGGCTGGTAGCCGATCGTCCACGGCCACTGCTTGTAGTCCTTGCCCCACGTCGTCGCGCCGCTGGCGACGAAGAGCTGCGGGACCTTGATCGCGTTGAGGTATGGCCGCGTAGCGAGATTGTGCTCGGTGCCGAGGCTGTTGAAGATCGCGAAGACGTGATCCTGCTCGACGAGCTCCCGGGTCTTGCCCATGGTCTGCCCGGGGTCGTACTGGTCGTCCTTGATGATGTAGCGGATCTTCCGGTGGTTGACGCCGCCGTGGGCGTTGACGTAGCGGAAGTAGGCCGCCGCGCCGAGGCCGACGGTGCGGTATGCAGACGCGACGCCGGTGACCGGGATCGTCCCGCCGATCACGACCTCCGTCGCGGTGACCCCGGGCGTCGCGGTTCGCGCTCCGGTCGCGACCGTGGCGAGGGCGAGCGCGCACGCGACTGCTGCTGCTGTGTAGAGGATCCTCTCCATGCCCCGGACTACCTAGGGACGAGTGTACAACCAGGTTGTTAGCGGCCTTGCGACGCGGCGGAGCAGGCCGCCGACCCCGGTCGGCAACAGGATCATCACGAGGATGATCGCCGCCCCGTAGACGAAATCGGGCACCCCGGGACGCGCGGAGACGTGCGTCGAGATCGTCGGCAGGTACTGGACGAAGAGCGCGCCGAGGACGAGACCGGGCAGCGAGCCGAGCCCGCCGACGACCGCGCCGACGAGCACGAGGATCGAGAGCAGGAACGTGAAGCTGAGCGGGTTCACGATTTCGTCCTGAATCGCGAGCAGCGCTCCCGCGACCCCCGCGTAGACGCCGCTCAGCGCGAACGCCAGCGTCTTCGTGGCGGCGAGGTTGACGCCGCTCGAGACCGCCGCGATCTCGCTGTCGCGGACGGAGCGGAAGACGCGCCCGAGCCGCCCGCGCACGATCAGCCACGCGAGCGCGAGGCCGACGATCCCGATCGACCACGTCAGGTAGTAGAGGAAGTGGTTCTGCGTCATCGTGTGGCCGAAGATCGTCACCTTGCCGGTGAGGCCCGTGACCTGGAGCGGCGCCGACTCCAGAAAGCGCAGCCCCTGGGTGCCGCCGGTCAGGCCGGAGAACTTCTTCAGCAGCGACGGGATCGCGACCGCGAAACCGAAGGTCGCCAGCGCGAGGTAGAGGCCGGAGAGACGCAGGGCCGGGATTCCGATGATGAACCCGACGATCCCGGCCGCGATTCCGGCGAGCGGGATCGTCCAGACGTCGCGCCAGTGCTCGTGCACCACAAGGGCCGCTGTCGTGTAGCCGCCGATCGCCATCAGCGCCCCGTGGCCGAGCGAGATCTGGCCGGTGTAGCCCGTGAGCATGTTGAGGCCGACGATCGCGATGAAGAAGACGCCCGCGCGCGCGAGGTCGCGCGAATGGAAGTCGCTGACGAGGTGCGGGAGCAGGAGGAAGATGCCGAGCCCCGCCGCGACGGCGAGGACCCACGCCCCGATGCCGAGGGCGCGCCGCATCACACGCGCCTCGCCGTGGCTCGGCCGAAGAGCCCGGCAGGGCGAACGAGCAGCACGCCGAGGATCACGGCGAGCGCTACGGGGAGCCGCAGGTCGGTGCCGATCCAGTCGACGTACGTTCCGATCAGGTTGACGAAGACGCCGAGCAGGAGCGCGCCGACGACCGCGCCGAACGGGCTTGCGATCCCGCCGAGGACAGCCCCGGCGAAGGCGTAGAGCAGGACTGGTTGCATCCGAGCGAGACCGCGATGTTGCCGAGGTCCTGGATCGAGAACGCAACCCCTGCGACCGTGATCGGCCGGGTGGAGAACGCGTTCGGCAGCGTGCGCGTCTCGGAGCTCCAGAACCAGCGCGCCGTGCCGTCGACGAGGAAGAAGAGCCCCAGGGTCACGATCACGACCGTCAGCACGGGCGCGCGCTCGACCGGACGGATCACCAGGCGCTCGAGCGCGACCCCGCCGGCGAACGAGATCGCGAGAGTCAGGAAGAACGCTTGCCAGTACGAGAGCCCGTGGTGGATCAGCGACCACGCGATGAAGGTCGAGAACATCGCCATCTCGCCCTGCGCGAAGTTGACGACGCCCGTCGAGCGGTAGATCAAGACGAGCGCGAGGGCGAGCAGCGCCCAGAGCCCGCCGGCGGAGAGGCCGATCACGGTCTGCTGGGCGAGCTGGGTCCAGTCGAATGCGAGCAGCATCAGTAGCCCAGGTACGACCGTCTAACCGACTCGTTGCGGCGGAGGGTCTCGCTGCCGCCCTCGAGCGCGACGCGGCCGACCTCGAGCACATATGCGCGCGACGCGGCCTCGAGCGCGAGGATCGCGTTCTGCTCGACGACGAGCACGGTCAGCCCTTCGCGCTCGTTCAGCTCGCCGACGATCCGGAAGATCTCGGCCACGATCCGCGGCGCGAGCCCGAGCGACGGCTCGTCGAGCAGGACGAGCCGAGGCCGGAGCATGAGCGCGCGGGCGAGCGCGAGCATCTGCTGCTCACCGCCGCTGAGCGTTCCCGCGCGCTGGTTGCGGCGGTCGCCCAGCCAGGGGAAGTGCGCGAGCACACGCTGCTCGTCCTCCTGGATCGAGGCGCGGCCGCGGCGAACGTAGGCGCCGAGCCGCAGGTTCTCGGCGACCGAGAGCTCCGAGAGCGTCCCCCGGCCCTCAGGGACGTGCGCGATCCCGAGCCGCGCGACAGCCTCCGGCGAGCGGCCCGCGATGCTCTTCCCAGCGAAGCGGATCGCCCCGCTGCGCCTGACCGTCCCCGAGATCGCTCGCAACGTCGTCGTCTTGCCCGCGCCGTTGGCGCCCAGGACGGCGACGATCTCGCCCTCGGCGACCGTGAGCGAGACTCCGTGCAGCGCTTTGACCGGCCCGTAGCGCGCCTCGACCTCTTCGAGCTGCAGGAGCGGCTCAGGCATTTGTTGTCCCCAGGTATGCCTCGATCACTGCGGGGTTGTTCTGCACCTCGGCGGGCGTCCCGCTCGCGATCCGGCGGCCGAAGTCGAGCACGTGGACGCGCTCGGCGGCGCCCATCACGAGACCCATGTGGTGCTCGACGAGCAAAATCGTCAGGTCGAAGTCGTCGCGGAGGCGGCGGATCAGGCCGCCGAGCTCCTCCACCTCCTCGTGGTTGAGCCCGCCGGCCGGCTCGTCGAGCAGCAGCAGGCGCGGGCCCGAGGCAAGGGCGCGGGCGAGCTCGACGCGCTTCTGCAGCCCGTAGGGCAGCTCGCGCGCAAGCCGGTGGGCGTGCGCCGCGACACCGACGTAGCCCAGGATCTCGCGGGCGCGCCGGCCGCGCCGCGCATGGCGTCCCATCAGGACGTGCTCGAGGACCGTCATCGAGCCGAACAGCTCGACGTTCTGGAAGGTGCGCGCGATCCCGCGCCTGACCACGCCGTGCGGCGGCGTGCGCAGCAGCGACTCGCCGGCGAAGGCAATCTCGCCCGACTCCGGCCTGTAGAGGCGCGTGATCAGGTTGAAGACGGTCGTCTTGCCCGCGCCGTTCGGGCCGATCAAGCCGACGATCTCGCCCTCGTCCACGCCGAGCGAGACGTCGTCGACGGCGACGATCCCGCCGAACCTCCGCGTTACGCCGTCGACCGAGAGCAGCGCCACGCGCCTACCCTAAGCCGTCCTTAGATGAGGACCACCACTGTTCCACTCTTCGCGCTCTCCGTCCCGCGCCAGATCCCCGCGGCCGGCGTGACGGTGTACTTCCAGCTCCCGGTCGGTACGGCATGCTCGACGCAATTCGTCCCTCCGACGTTGCCGCTGCAGGCCGAGAGCGTCGTCTGCAGCGCGTTCGTGAGCGAGTCGTACCGCTTCACGATGTAGCTGGGAACGTTGGTGCCGTCCGCGAAGTGGCTCGCGGTCCAGGTGACCGTGACGTCGTGGCTGGACACCGCACCGGCGGGGGCGGCTGGGGCGGCGCTGGAAATCGTCTTCGAGCCGATCGCGCCGGAGCCGGTGGGGCCGACCGACCAGGCCGCGTCGCCGTGCCCGGGCAAGAGCAACGCGGCACCAACAGCGAGGAGGAGGCAGAGACCCTTCACGCCCGACGCCCCGCGACCGTGAACCCGAGCGGGAAGGTCGCGCGCTTGCAGGCATCGGGCGCGCTCGGAAGCATCGTCACCGGGAGGTCGACCGTCCTGAACCCGTGCGGCGGCACGACCAGCCGCCGCCGAAACCGTCCGACTCTCAGGTACCCGCGGCCGCAGCCTCGCCTCGCGTTTCCGACCCGGACCGTCAACGAGACGACCCGGATGCGAAAGCCGCGGTTGCTCCACACGACGAGCGGTAGCCGTCTCCGGGCGCCCGGATAGAGCGACCGCAATCCACCGGTCACCCTTAGCGGCGGCCGCACACGCGGCCCTGCCTTGCCGGGAACGCGTGACTGGGCAAGCGCAACGACGAGCAGGGCCGCGAGCGCGAGAGCGGCGACGGCCGACAACAGGCGCATGTGGGGCCTAGGCGTTGCTGACGGCGGTGACGCTGACGGGAACCGTGAAGACGGCGCCCTGGCACGAGTTGTCGGAGGCGTTGGTCATCGAGACCGCGTTCACCACGGTGAGCGTGGCGGTCTGGCCGGCCGTGAGATCGAGCGTCAGCCCGCTCTGGTTCGCCAGACTGACCCCGGTCGCGGCGTCGCAGGCGGCGCCCTTGTCCGAGGTGATCGTGCCGTTGCCGGAGACGGCCGTGATCCGAACGGGGAACAGGTTCGGGTTGGTCGCCCGCAGCTTCAGGTTGCCCGTGGCGCCGGGATAGAGATCGGCGCTCGTGAACGCGGTCGCGTCGGCGAGGGTGATCGAGGAGGCGGTCGTCGCCTTGGCGGCACCGTTACCGGTTCCGCTGATGCTCCACGCCCCGACCCCGACTCCAACGGCGGCGACGCCCATCACGAGGACGAGCGCGCTGACGACTATTGTTCGCTTTCTCCTGGGAACCCGCATGATCTTGTACCTCTCAGGGATGTCAGATGTCAAGCGGGTTATCGGTTCGGAGTGAGAAAGCTTGAGGGCTCCGTGACGGGCTGCCGGCAGGCGAAGCGTTCGCAAACGTAAACCGTGGGCTGTCCGTCGACGGCTTTCTTGCCGTCGAGCAGCGGAACGTCGTCTGCGGGGCCGAACGCGACGACGGCGTTCGGGTCGAACGGTTCCAGCGCCGCACGCGCCACCGGGGCCTCTGGCGGGCCGACGATCGCGATCTCCTTCGGCGTGGCCAGGTAGAGGTCGAGCGCGTTCAGCGACCAGGCGAACTCCGTGGGGCCGCGGCCGAGGCTCTCGCCGAGGAGGCGCAGGACGCCGACGGCGCGCCGCTCGAGCTCGTCGTCGCCGTAGATCCGGGCCAACCGCACGAGGACGTAGGCGAGCATCGAGTTGCCGGAGGGCACCGGATGGTCGAAGAGGTCCTTCTTGCGCGCGACGAGCTGTTCGCCGTCTGCGGGGGCGAGGAAGAAGCCGCCGCGCTCCTCGTCCGCGAAGAGCTCGATCGCCAGCAGCGCCAGACGGCGGGACTCCTCGAGCCAGCGCAGCTCTCCGCTTGCAACGTGCAGCTCGTAGAGCCCGTGCGCGACGTTGGCGTAGTCGTCCAGGTAGCCCGTGCCGCTCGAGCGGCCGGCGCGGCGGCTGCGATGGAGCCGCTCGCCGTCCGAGAGCGCACCGAGCAGGAACCCGGCCAGCGCGCGCCCGTCCTCCACGAGATCGGGCCGGTCGAGCCGCCGCGCGGCCTCGGCCAGGGCCGCCAGCACAAGGCCGTTCCACGACGCGATCGCCTTGTCGTCCAGGCCCGGTTGCGGCCGGTGGGAGCGGATCTCGAGGAGTCGCGCGCGCGTCTCGTGGTCCAGCTCGCCGCGTAGGACGAAGCGCCCGTCCTCGAACGGCTCGAAGAGCTCCTCGGGCGCACCCTCGCCCGGAGCCCACGTGTACGTGAGGCCCTCGACGCCGTCGGTGTCCGCGTCCTGCGAGGAGGCGAACCCGCCCTCCGGCAGCCGCAGCTCCCGCAGCATGTAGTCCAGCGTGTCCTCGGCGACCCGGCGGTAGCGCTCGTTGCCGGTCACGAGCCAGCCGTGCAGGTAGGCCGGGACGAGCAGCGCGTTGTCGTAGAGCATCTTCTCGAAGTGCGGGACGAGCCACCGCTCGTCGACCGAGTAGCGGTGGAAGCCACCGCCGACGAGGTCGTACATCCCGCCCGCAGCCATCGCGTCCAGGGTCTTGGTCGCCGGCTCCGTCTCGCCGCGCCGCAAGAGCAGCTCGAGCGCCGAGGCGGGCGGGAACTTCGGTGCGCCGCCGAACCCACCCCACTCCGGGTCGAAGAGCTCGCCCAGCCGCCGTACGGCCGCGAACAGGAGCGACTCGGTGAGCGGCTCCGCCGAAGGCGCAGGCGAGGCGGCCTGCTCGAGGGCGTCGACGAGCACCTCGGTCCGCCGAGTCACGTCCTCGCGGCGCTCCCGGTAGAGATCCGAGACCGCGACGAGCACCTGCTGGAACGACGGCAGGCCGTGCCGCGGCTCGGGCGGGTAGTACGTCCCGCCGAGGAACGGCTCGCCGGCCGGCGTCAGGAAGACGGTCAGCGGCCAGCCGCCGTGACCAGTCATCGCGCTCACCGCGTCCATGTAGATCCCGTCAAGGTCCGGGCGCTCCTCGCGGTCGACCTTGATGCAGACGAAGCGCTCGTTCATCAGTGCCGCCGTGACGTCGTCCTCGAAGGACTCGTGCTCCATCACGTGGCACCAGTGGCAGGCCGCGTAGCCGATCGAGAGCAGGATCGGCTTGTCATCTTCACGCGCGCGCGCGAGCGCCTCCTCGCCCCACGGGTACCACTCGACGGGGTTGTCTGCATGTTGGAGCAGGTACGGGCTCGTCTCGCCCGCCAGGCGATTCACGCTTGTACGGTAACGGCGTGGCATTTCCCGGCGGCACCATCACCTTTCTGTTCACCGACATCGAGGGCTCGACGCGGCTTTTGCAGGAGCTCGGCGACGACTACGGCCAGGTCGTGTCCGACCACCGGCGGCTCCTGCGCGAGGTCTTTCAGAAGGCGGGCGGGCACGAGGTCGACACCCAGGGTGACGCGTTCTTCTACTCGTTCACGCGCGCGCGTGAGGCCGTGCTCGCCGCGGTCGACGGCCAGCGTGCCCTGGCGCGGCACACGTGGCCCCACGGGGCAGAGGTCCGCGTGCGGATGGGCCTGCACACGGGCGAGCCGACCGTCGGCGAGGAGGGCTACGTGGGCCTGGACGTCGTCCGAGCGGCACGCATCTGCTCGGCCGGCCACGGCGGCCAGATCCTCGCCTCCGAGACGACCCGTGCGCTCGTCGGCAACGATCTCCCCGAGGGCGTCAGCGTGCGCGACCTCGGCCAGCAGCACCTGAAGGACGTCCAGTACGAGCACGTCTACGAGCTCTCGCTGGACGAAGAGGACAGATCTTTCCCCCCGCCCAAGGCCGAGCCGAAGAAGAGCCGGGCCGACGCCATGGCGAGGGATTTCGGCCGGCGGATCGAGGATTACGTCGAGCAGCAGCTCGAAGCAGCGTTCAGCCGCTCGCTCCCTTCGGAGAAGACGAGCGACCCGCCCGGCCCGGGGACGAAGACGCTCGAGACGGAACGCCTCGTCCTCCGTCCGCCGGTGCCGGAGGATGCCGAGCCGCTCGCCCCGATGTACTCCGACCCCGAGGTGATGCGGTACCTCGGCGACGGGCGCACGCTGACGCCCGAGGAAACCGAGCGCTCCGTCCAGCGGATGATCGAAGGGTGGAAGGCCGACGGCTTCGGTCTCTACACGACGGTCCGCAAGGAGGATGACCTGGTGATCGGCCGCGTCGGCCTGATCCTCTGGGATCCCGAGACCTGGCAGACGACGCGGGCGGATGCCGAAGGGCCGAAGGAGCTCGAGGTCGGCTACACGATCGGGCGGCCCTACTGGGGCAACGGCTACGCGACCGAGGCGGCCGGGGCGGCCCGCGACTTCGCGCTCGGAGAGCTCGGCGCGCGCCGGCTGATTGCGATGATCATCTATGGCAACGACGCCTCCGAGAACGTGGCCCGGAAGCTCGGCTTCGGATACGAACGCGACATCCGCTTCGGCAGCCGGGACGCGAAGCTCTTCGCCCTCGAGACGTGAGGCTGGAAACCGAGCGCCTCGTCCTGCGGCTTCCCGACCGGGACGATCTCGACGGCTACGCCGAGGTCTTCGGCGACCCGAAGGTGATGAAGTCGCTCGGGTCGGAGCCGAAGACGCGTGAAGAGACCATGACCTGGATCGAGCGGAAGCGCTGGCACTGGGAGCGCTACGGGATGGGGCTCTTCAGCCTGATCCGCAAGTCGGACGAGCGGCTCCTCGGGCGCGCCGGCTTCCTCATGTGGGATCCCGAACGCTGGATCAGCGCGATGCGTGCCGACCTCGAGGGCGAGCTCGAAACAGAGATCGGGTGGACGCTCGGCAGCGAGCACTGGGGCCACGGTTACGCGACGGAGGCGGCTGTCGCGTGCCGAGACTGGGCGCTCGGCGAGCTGGGCTTGACGCGGCTCGTCTCGGTCATCGCTCCCGGCAACATCGCTTCGATCCGCGTCGCGGAGAAGATCGGCGAAACGCTCGAGCGCGAGGATCTCCCGGCACCGTTCCCGCAGCGCGTCGACCTCTATTCGATAGGGAAGCTCCCCGCGCGGTAGACCTGGCCCTCGAGCCTTCGGCCGAGGACGGCCTCGAGCCACTCCGAGATCCGGATCAGCGCGTCGAGGTCGACCCCGGTCTCGATGCCCTCGTGCTCGAGCAGGTAGACGAGGTCCTCGGTGGCGACGTTGCCGCTCGCGCGCGGCGCGTACGGACAGCCGCCCAGCCCGCCGACGGAGGCGTCGAGCACCTGCGCGCCCCCCTCGAGCGCGGCGAGCGCGTTGGCGTAGCCGGTGTTGCGCGTGTTGTGGCCGTGGAAGCCCGCGGCCTTCGTGCGCTCGACGAGCGCGCGGACCTCGCGCGGCACCGCGACGCCGATCGTGTCGGCGAGAACGACCTCGGCGCCGTCGAAGCGCGTGGCCAGCTCGGCAACGCGGGCCGGGTCGACCCGGCCCTCGAACGGGCACCCGAAAGCGACGCTGATCGTCACCGTCACCGGCTCGGCCGCGCCGGCCAGGATCCGCTCGACCCGCTCGGCCGCCTCGGCGAGCGACGCGTTGCCGTTGCGCTGGTTGAACTCCTCGGTCGCGCCGAGCGTCGCGTTGAGGCGATCGAGTCCCGCGGCCGCGAACCGCTCGTAGCCCTGCTCGTTCAGGACCAGGCCGGAGTACTCCGTGCCGTCGCGCGAGTGGATTCCGGCGACGACCTCCTCCGCGCCCGCCATCTGCGGCACGCGGTCGGCCCGGACGAAACTCACCGCCTCGACGCGCGGCAGTCCCGCCGCGGCGAGCCGGTTGACGAGCTCGGCCCGCACGGCAGGCTTCAGGGCCTCCGTTTCGTTTTGGAGCCCGTCGCGCGGCCCGACGTCGCAGAGGATCAGCGTCAACTACTCGTCTAGTCCGGCCGTATCGACCTTCTCGGGACGGATCCGGACATTGATGCGCTGCTCCTCGGGGTCGCGCCACGGGTACTCGTCCTTCCCGAGGTACTTCTTTGCGAGCTTGTCGATCTCCGCGTCCGCTCCCTCGGTCGAGAGCTCCGCCCTACCGGCCACCGAGACCCATTTGTACGGATCCTGTGGGTCGACCACGATCAGCGATGCGCGCGGGTCCTGACGCAGGTACCGCTCCTTCGCGCGGCCGACCGCCGTGTTGAAGATCACCTCGTCGGTGTCGACATCGACCCAGACAACGGTCGTGTGAGGCGAGCCGTCGGGTCGCAGGGTTGTCACCTCGCCCACAAACGGCTGCTCGAGGAACTCGCGCTGCTTCTCCGTTAGAACGGCCATCGTCCTCCTTTCGATCATTAGACGCTATCTCCGCGTTTTAGGTCTAGACTTTCTGCCTCCCAGACGGTGTGTTAGACGGCCGCGCGGGCAAAGCCCGCACGGCCTCTTTGGTCGGCGCCGCCTAGTCGGCGCCATTAGGCTAATCGCCGCATGGGAGCCGCCGTCCTGGTCGGTACCCGCAAAGGGCTTTTCGTGCTCACGAGCGACGAAACGCGCCGCGACTGGAAGGTCGAGGCCCCGCACCTGACCGGCTGGGAGGTCTTCCACGCGATGCGCGACCCGGCGACGGAACGCTCGACGCCGCGACGAACAACTGGGTCTACGGCGCGACCGCGCACCGCTCGAAGGACCTCGGAGAGAACTGGGAGCGCGCGGAGGGATCGGGCTTCCCGAAGAGAGCGGCCTGACCTGGGAGAAGTCGTGGCACATCGAGCCGGGCCACGCGGACGAGCCTGAGACGCTCTGGCTCGGCGGGACCCCGGCCGCGCTGTTCAAGTCGACCGACGCCGGGGAGACCTGGGAGCCGGTGCGCTCGGTGCTCGAGCATCCGACGCGCGAGAAGTGGAACCCCGGCGCGGGCGGGCTCTGCTGCCACTCGATCCAGATCGACCCTTCCGACGCGAATCGGATGTACATCGCGATCTCGGCTGCCGGCGGCTTCCGCAGCGAGGACGGCGGCGAGTCCTTCACGCCGATCAACAACGGCGTGGCTGCAGATTTCTTCCCGGACAACCCCTTCCCGGAGGTCGGCCAGTGCGTGCACAAGCTGCTCTTGCATCCCGCGCAGCCGGACCGGCTCTGGCAGCAGAACCATTGCGGCGTCTACCGCTCGGACGACCGCCGCGAGGGCTGGGACCGGCTCGAGGGCAACGGCCTGCCGTCGGGGTTCGGCTTCCCGATCGCGCTTGATCCCGCGGATCCCGACGCGGCCTACGTGATCCCCGAGGAAGGCGCCGAGAACCGCGTCACGCCGAACGGACGGCTGGGCATCTACCGCACGCGTGACCGCGGAGCGTCCTGGGAGCTGCTCGAGGACGGGCTGCCCCAGCAGGCCTGGCAGTCGGTCATGCGCGAGGGCATGTCGTTCGACCGGCTCGACCCGGTCGGCATCTACGCCGGCGTCCAGAGCGGCTCGGTCTTCGTCTCTCCCGACGGCGGCGAGTCGTGGGTCGAGGGCACGCGCCTCCTGCCGACGATCCTGTCGGTCGAAGCCTGCGAATGGCAGTGATCCTGCTGCCCTCGCTGCTCGCGAAGGAGGCGGGCGGCGAAGGGCGGTTCGAGACGGATGCCGCGACCGTGCGAGAAGCGCTGCGCGGCCTTCCGATCCGCGACCTGCTCTTCGACGAGCGAGGCACCCTGCGCCCGCTCGTGAACGTCTACGTCGACCGCGCGCAGATCGACGACCTCGAGACTCCGCTCGAGGAGAGCACGGAAGTCCGCCTGGTCGCCGCTGTCGCCGGCGGCCTCACCTAGGCACCAGACCGTAGAGGTGCGTGTAACCCGTTAGGTAGAGCCGTTCGCGGTCGGCGATCACCGGGCTGTACTCGCCGTCAGGAAAGCGCCAGGCGAGCTTGCCGGTGCGCGTGTCGAGCGCGAACGTCCGGCGCGCCCGGGAGTTCTGTTCGTAGGTCGAGCACGAGCCGCAGGTCGAGAAGTAGACGAGCCCGTCGAGCACCGTCGGGGCTCCCGAGATCGGCGCTCCCGCATCGAAGGTCCAGCGGATTCGCCCGGTCGCCTGGGAGAGCGCATAGAAGCGGTGGTCGTACGAGCCGACGAAGGCGCTCGCCCCCGAGAGCGCGACCGGCGAGTAGACGAAGCTCCCGGAAGACCCGGCCGTGCGCCACCGACGGCGTGGCGTAGAGGCTTCCGAGCCCGCCGTTGCCGACTGTCCAGCGCAGCTTTCCGGTTCGGGCGTCGAGCGCATAGAGCCGGCCGTCGTAGGAGCCGGCGAAGATCGTCCCGTCGGCGAACGCGACGCCTCCTTTCACGCGGTCGCCGGTGGCAAAGCTCCACGCGAGACGGCCGGTGCGCGCGTCGACCGCGTAGACGCGGTGATCCCAGGAGCCGAAGTAGACGCGCCCGCCGGCGAGCAGCGGCGGTGTCTCCACCACTCCCGCGCGGAACCGCCAGAGCGTCCTGCCCGTGCGGGCGTTGAGGGCCGCCAGGAAGCTCGGAGCGGTTCCTCTGCAGGGGGGCGGGTTCATGAACCCGACGTAGACGACGCCGTTGCCAACCGCGGGCGAGGCGGCGACGCAGCCTGCGAACTGACGCTTCCACAACACGCGTCCGGTCGCGGCCTGCACGGAGAGCACGAGCCCGTGGTTGGTGCCGAGGAACAAGCGGCCGTCGTCAAGCACCGGCGGGAACTCGATCAGGCTCCAGTCCCCGGGCACCGTCCAGAGCTCCTTGAACGGCGGCCGGAGATCGAGCGGCGGCGCGGCATGCGTGCGGCCGAGGTCGTATCCGTAGTCCGGCCACGAGAACCCGCTCGGCCGCTTGTGCGTGGCGGGGTGGTGACGGCGGGTTGCCACGGTTCCGGCCGGCTGCCGCTCGTGCCCGCGGCCGACGAGGAAAACCTCCGCGGCGGCGCCCGCGAGGAGCGCCGCCGCGAGGATGGCGACCAACCGTTTCAACATCAATTCCAGCCGTGACGGTTGTGCACCGTCATGCGAAGGCTCTGCGAGTCGCTGTTGCCGCGGACGTCGGTCGCCGTGACGACCAGGTCGTAGACGCCGTCACGCAGGCTGTGGGTGTCGAACCGCGTCGCGAGCTTGAAGAGGTAGGTGCCGCGCTGCATGTAGTTGTAGTGCTTTCCGAAGACGCACATGTTCTGGTAGGTCCCGCGGGCGTACACGTGCCAGAA
>WNGE01009687.1_pt1 | contig 15223 bp, 18 predicted proteins | sample 5400651 | NCBI WGS metagenome assembly WNGE01 (sample SAMN13153370, study PRJNA577476) | soil metagenome | isolation source: 60 cm soil or saprolite under grassland replicate 2 | place: USA:California | collected 2016-06-15 | reverse complement strand
TGTTGACGACATGGTTGCCGCCTTCGATCACCGAGAGCACGCACGGCCCCGAGACCGCGGCGGCGAGTTTTTCCGCCTGCGTGTGCGGGGTCAGGCGATCTTTCGTGCCCGCGACGATATAGATCGGGCAGCTGATGTTCTTCGCGCATTGCGCGAGCGAGAAGCGCAGTGCGATCTTGCCCGCTTCCTCGAGATTGGCGCTCTTGGAGCGCACGCGGAAAGCCTCCACGTTCATCTGCGGGCGGCCGGTGAAGTCGGCCGAGCGCTGGAAGGGGCCGGAGAGCGCCACGCAGGCTTTGATGCGCTTCTCGAACGCCGCGGCGCGCGGCGCGTAATAGCCGCCGAGCGACACGCCCCAGATGCCGATGCGCGAGGTGTCGAGGTCCTTGCGCGCCTCGAGCCAGTCGATCACCGCCTTCACCGGCTTCTCGTACTCCGGGCAGACGGCGAAGTCGTACTCGGCCTCGCCCTGCCCGGGCCCGTCGAACGCCAGGGTCGCGACGCCGCGCTTCAGGAAACGGTTCTCGTAGTCGTCCATCTCTTCCTTGGCGGAGTCGAGGCCCATGCACATCACGGCGATCGGGGGCCGCGCGATGCCCGCGGGCTTGCGCAGGTTGCCGTAGAGCTGCTTGCCTTCGTAGGGAATCGCGACGCGCTCGCCGGGCGGATTGAGGAGCGGCAGCGCCTTGTTGCGGCACTCGACCGCCCTGCGGTGCGCCTCTTTCATCTGCGCCATGTCGTTCACGAAAAGGAACTTGCCGAAGTGATAGCACACGGCGGCGCGCGTGAAATGCTCGCCCGCGGAAATCGTATGGCCCCCGGCGAGCGCCTTGTTGCCCATCTCCTCGTGGACGGCGGCGCGCGCCGACCACGCGCTGCACCAGTCCTCCCAGCGCGAGATGCTTCCCGTTACCTCCTGGAAATCGACGAGCGGCACGCCGTTCGCGACAAAGCGCGGCGCCCAGTGGGAGATGGCGGCTTCGACCCGTGAGTCTTTTTCGGGCTTGCTTTGGAAGACGGCGGACATGGTTATTCTCGCGAAACGCGTCCCCCAGTGTTTTGATCGGGGAGCCGGAAACAGTATATCTAAATGTAGCGCTTGAAGCCGTGCTCGTCCCGGAATAATCTTGCCGCAATGACGGAGCCGAAAAAGCGCGATCCTGATTTTGTCCGCATGGCGTGCACCTCGGCAAGCGTGTCGTTTCGCGAACTGCTCACGGAAGACGAGCTTGTACGGGTGCTGGTTACCGGCAAGGTTCCAAGGAACCGTCGCCCGCATCTACGCAGCCTGCTTGAGGAGGCGCCCGAAAACCTTGTGAAGGGGCTTATCGAGCAGGTGACCACATTGGCCAAGCCAGGCGAGGTGGAGAAAAACTTGAGGAAGATCGCGCAGGCACTCCGCGTGCCCAAAGCGGCACGCTAATGGCCAACGTTGTTGTTATCGGAGGACCAAACGGCGCGGATAAGTCAACAACGGCCCCGGCGCTGTTGAGACAAGTATCTGGGATACGCTGCGGAGGAAATATGAAATCAACCCGAAGGGCTAGAGCCGTTTCCAGTCGCAAGCGAAAAGTGTTCCCGCGCGTAAGTGCGAAACGAATCGTGGCGGTCGCCAATCGCGCGGTTCGGAAAGCGCTGCGTGAGCACAAGCTGGCGGGGAACCCGGTTGCCGTGTGGCGAGACGGCAAGATTGTGGTGCTGCAGCCCGAAGAAATCGAAGTCTGACGCCGAATTCGAGCGCCGACGGCCTTCAGGCCGGCGCAAAGCCGATGGCGCCTGCCGCGCCGAGCATGCGCGCACCCAGTTTGCCCCCTGCACCCAGCATGTCGTCGATCGCCCGATTGATGTCCCCCGGTTCGAGCGCCCGATCACCGCCGCGCTCGAGCATCGCCTGCGCCGCCCGCCGCATCAGCTCCTTGATGAACGCCGGGCTTACGCGGCCGATGCGGCGCGCGGTTTCCCCTGCGAGCTTGTGTTCGACGCGCAGCACGCCAGCGTAACGTCTGACGAGCAGCTGGCGCTCGGCTTCTCCGGGCAGACCAATTTCAATCGCCTGGTCCACGCGGCCGGGCCGGATAGCAAGCGCCGGCTCCAAAACTTCCGGACGATTGGTCGTCAGGACGAACAGCACGCGTGCTTCAGGCGCGAACCCATCCATCTCGTTGAGCAAAGTGTTGAGTATTCCGCCTGACGCAGCCCAGGGCCCGTCTCGGTGCCCGCCGACAAGATCGACGTCTTCGAGCACCACGAGCGCCGGCTCAAGGGTTCGGGCGATTGCGAGCGACTCCGAAAGCAAACCATAGTGTTCGGCAGTCACGATCAGCTTTGTGAACCCTTCGAGCGCGCCAGCGAGCCATCGCACGATGAGCGTCTTGCCGGTACCGGGCGGACCATAGAGCAGAACGCCTTTTCTTGCCGACATTCCGAGGCGTGCAAGAAACCCCGCTTGCCGCGCAAACCCGAGCGTGTTGCGCTCGACGAGGGCGAGCGTCTTCTCAGGCAGCACGATCTCGTCGCGCCGTATCGGGACCGCGTCCAGCACGCGCAGACCGGCCGCCGACAGCTCGAAATCGTCGTGCGCCCGGTCGAGGATCAGCACCTTGCCGCGCCAAGAATCGCCGCGCTGAGTTCGGGTGCGCAAACGCTCGGCCAGTTGCGCCGCGATCCGGGCTGGAGCCTCGCCTTGTGGTACCGCGATCTCGAGGCGCGCGCGAGGGGCGCGGTAGCCTTCGCTCACCTCCAAGAGCAAAGCGAAGCGTACGCCTTCGCATTCAGCGAGCCACAGGCCGCGCCTGAGGCAACGAACCGCTTCCGCCTCTCCGATATCGGCATCCTGGTACTCCGCCGGCCCGATCGCGGGAGTCTCTTCGCCCGGCTCGACCAGATCGGCAAAACAAAACCCGAACTCGCCACCGCGCAGCCGCGCGCCGAGGAACTCGTGGCGCGGCGTTTCAGCGAAAAGCTCCTCAAGGGCCTTTTGCAAATCTGGCCGCATCCAATGCGGAAAATCGCGGCGCGTGACGACCAGATCCTCCGGCGGGACCGGCGCGAAATGTGCGGCGAGCGGGCCGTGTAGTGCGAGTTTTCGTGATGTGCGATCCATCTTATCCATCAAAAAAAACGGGGAAAGGCCAGCAACCTGCAACCGGAAACCGGCAACCCGCTACGAGCGACCGTCCGGCCCGCCCAGCAACCATGCGACGATGGCGGACCGGAAATTTGGGCTTAGCTAGCCTCGGGCTCTGTCTCAAGGAGCCAGTACCGTTCCCGTAACGGTTGGCAAACGCCTCTCCCCGACCGCTACGCAGACGCGGGCAGAAACGCCCCGCGCGCCCGGTGCGCGGCGACACCGGGCGACAAGCGGCTCACGCCGCAAGCCCCGCGATCCCGATCACTTCCTCAGGCATGTCGATCTCCAGCTTCTCGCGATTGAGATCGGCAATCTCGTCGAGCAGCCGCGTGGCGTAGCCCTGCTCGCGCGAGAGCTTCTCGCGCAGCGACTCGACCAGAATGCGGTCGGCCGTCTGCAACGTGACGGCAAGCGCGGAGCGCCGCGCGAATCCCCAGGACTCGGTCTCGCCGACCAGCTCCGCTGGCAGCGTGCGGACGCCTTCGGGCCGCACCATGTCCGGCTTCTGGCCGTCGATGACTATCCTGTACAACGCCGCGCGGCGGTTCGCTCCCTCGACTTCGGCGAGCCTGCCCGAGATGCCCAACTCGACGTTGCGCACCGCAAGCGCCCCCCGAATGGCCGCTACTGCGCGGGCGCCTGCTTCGACGAGCGCGAGATCGTCCGCGGCACGTCGGCCGATTTCGGCGGCTTTTTCTTCGACGCCTTCCTTGTTCCAGGGCGAGATCGTCGTCGCCGTGAACGCGGTCTTCACGTTCGCCTCGCGTTCCTTCAGCGCGGCGTTGACGCGCTCGGCCACCTTGTGCCAGCGCGAAAGAGTCAATGTGTACTTCATGGTCGTTCTCCTGTGGACTTTGTGCGCGCAAACGCGCGCGCCGCGCTGACGCAACGCGTGGCGGGCCGACTGCCCCAAAGCACGAAGCTCGGATGGACCGGACCCGCCCCGCCCGACCGGCGCGGCGAATCCGGTCAGCGGGCGGCTAGGCGCCCCTCATTGGCAACGGACGAAAGCCCATGCCACGGCGCGCATATTCGCGTGCAGCAACTGTTATGTCGTGGCATGGAAAGCTTCACTCTCACCCGTCGGTTTGAAATAAAAGGAACCGGAAGTTACACCAACTAAATTGCAGTGTCAAGCCCCCAGCGTAACAAAATACCCGGGCTCGTAGCGCTCGCCCGCCCGCGCGCCCGGCCGGAACGCGGAGGAAAGCGTTTCGATCTCTTTCGGGTCGAGCTGCAGATCGACCGCCGCGACGTTCTGCTCGAGCCACTTCTGCTGCTTGGTCCCCGGGATGGGGAAGACGTCCTCGCCGCGCGAGAGCAGCCACGCGAGCGCGACCTGCGCCGGCCTGACGCCGCGCTTCGCAGCGATCGCCTCCAGCGGCCTGATGAGCTCGAGGTTCTTTTCGAAATTGCCAGGCTTGAAGCGCGGCTGCTTGCGGCGGACGTCGTGCGCGGCGATGTCCTCGATTCTCCTGATGTTGCCGGTGAGGAGCCCGCGCCCGAGCGGCGAGTAGGCGACGAAGCCGATGCCGAGCTCGCGGCACGCGGGAAGGATCTTGTCCTCGACGTCGCGCGCCCACAGCGAATACTCGGTTTGCAGCGCGGTGATCGGGTGGATCTTGGATGCGCGCCTGAGCGAATTCGGCCCCGCCTCGGAAAGGCCGAGCCAGCGCACCTTGCCCGCCTTGACGAGCCCGGCCATCGCACCCACCGTCTCCTCGATCGGCACGTTCGGGTCAATGCGGTGCAGATAGTAGAGGTCTATTGTTTCGATGCCGAGCTGCTTCAGGCTCGCGTCGCAGGCCTCGCGCACGTACTCGGGCCTGCCGTTGTAGGCCTTGCTGCCGTCCGGGTTGTCGAAGTTGCCGAACTTGGAGCAGACGGTGACCTTGTCGCGCCGGCCCTTGAGCGCGCGGCCGAGCATGCGCTCGTGTCGCCCCTTCATGTAGCGGTCGGCGGTGTCGAAGAGCGTGACGCCGAGCTCCATTGCGCGGTGCACGGTCTCGATCTGCACCTCGTCGTCGCGCTCGCCGAAGTTCGTGGTGGCGCTTCCCGCGCCCAGTCCGATGGCGGAGACCCTCGGGCCGTTTTTTCCGAGCTTGCGGTATTTCATGCTGCCCTCATCCTGACCCTCTCCCGGAGGGAGAGGGCGAAGAATTGCGTCGTCCCCGCGCAAGCGGGGACCCAGCGGCTTCCACGCAAAGACACTGGATTCCCGCTTGCGCGGGAATGACGAGGTCACTGTTCATCAATCCGCCTTGATTCCAGCGGCCTGGATGATCGGAGTCCAGCGCGCGAGCTCGCTCTTCACCCAGTCGCCCAGCTCCTCCGGCGTGGAGGGCGCGGCCGCGACGCCCTGCTTGAGAAAGGTTTCCTGCGTCTCGGGCGCGCGCAGGATATCGCCGATCTCGCCGTTGAGCTTCGTGACGATCGATTTCGGCGTCCTCGCCGGCGCAAAAAGGCCGAACCAGAGCTTGACGTCCATGCCGGCGATGCCGGCTTCCGCTGCGCTCGGGATCTCGGGCGAACCTGCGAAACGCGTGCTGCTCGACACCGCAAGCGCCTTCACCTTGCCCGCCTTCAATTGCGCGTGCGCGGTGAGCGGCGACAGGAACGACACCTGCACTTCGCCGGTGAGCATGGCGGTGAGCGCGTTGCCCGCGCTCTTGTACGGGATGTGCTGCAGCGGAACGCCGGTGATCCGCTTCAGGAGCTCGCCCGTGAGGTGGCTGGTCGAGCCGTTGCCGGCCGAGGAGTAGGCGAGATTGCCCTTGTCTTTTGCGTAGGCGATGAATTCCCGCGCGGTGTTCGCCGGAAGCGCGGGATTGGTCACGAGCACGACGACGCCCTGCCCCACCATCGTGACCGGCTCGAAGTCCCTGACCGGGTCGTAGGGCAGGTTGTTCGCGTAGAGCGTGACCGCGCTCACCATGGGGCCGATGTGTCCCATCACCAGGTTGTAGCCGTCGGGCGGCGATTTGGCGACGACGTCGGTGGGGATGGTGCCGCCCGCGCCCGCGCGGCTGTCGACGATCACCGGCTGGCCCCAGCGCCCGGTGAGCTTCTGGGCGACGTAGCGCGAGAGGTAGTCGGCGGTGCTGCCCGTGCCCTGGCCGAAGATGCGGATGGTTCTCGACGGAAAGGTCGCCGCCGGGTCCTGGGCGCAGGCCAGTGTGGTGCCGAGAAGAAATGCCGTGAACGCTGCGAATGCTTTCATCGGAGCCCTCAATCGAGTTTCGCGCCGGCGGCCTTGACGACCTTCGACCATCGGGCGAGGTCGGCCCTGATCTGCGCGGCGAATTCTTCGGGCGTGTTCGCGACCGGCTCGATGCCGTCGCGGTCCAATCGCTCGAGGAAGTCCGGGCGCCGGATGATCGTGACGGCGTCGTCGTGGATTTTCTTCACGATCTCGCGCGGCGTTCCCGCGGGCGCGAGAAATCCATACCAGGCGGTGATGTCGAAGCCGGGCAAGGTTTCCGCGATCGCGGGCACTTCGGGCAAGGCCTTGGCGCGCTTCGGGCCGGTGACGCCGAGCGCTTTCAGCTTGCCGCTCTTCGTCAGCTGGATGGAGGCCGTGATCCCGCCGAAGATAAGCGGCACCTGGTTGGCGAGCACGTCGGCGATTCCCTGGCCGAAGCCCTTGTAGGGCACGTGGATCATGTCCATGTTGCCGGCCAGGGTCCGGATCGATTCCATCGCGAGATGCTGCTGGCCGCCCGCGCCGGAGGAGGCGTAGCTGATCCTGCCGGGCTGCGCGCGCACCAGCGCGATCAGCTCCTTCACGTTGTTGGCGGGGAACGCCGGGTTCGCCATCAGCACGAAGGGGCCCGCGGCGACGTTCACTATGGGCGCGAGATCGCGCACCGGATCGTAGGGGAGCTTCGAGTAGAGGTGCGGCGCGATGGTGATGGTCGCGTCCGCCGCGAAGAGCAGCGTATAGCCGTCCGGCGCGGCCTTGGCGACATAATCGGTGCCGATCGTGCCGCCCGCGCCGGTGCGGTTCTCCAGCACCACCGACTGGTTCCAGATTTTCTGCAGCTCGGCGGACATGATGCGGCCGTAGATGTCGGGGGTGCCTCCGGGCGGGAAGGTGACGATCACCTTGACGGGCTTGGCTGGATAGCCTTGCGCCCAGGTCGCGGGGACGGCGGCGGCGAGCAAGGCCAGCGCGAGCAGCATTCTCAAGAGCATCCCGATTCCTTCTTGCGGCTCCTCCATTATTTTCTCTGGCGAAGCTTGCGGATGGCCGCGAGCTGGGCGGCGAGCGTCGCCAGCTCGGCTTCGACGGTGGCGACTTCCTGCTTGTCTTTCGCTTTGGCGCGCGCTTCCTCGGCGCGCTTGAGCGCTTCGCTCGCTTTCGCCTCGTCGAGATCGCGGCCGCGGATCGCGGTGTCGGCGAGCACCGTCACCACCTCGGGCTGCACCTCGAGAATGCCGCCGGCGACGAACACCAGCTCTTCCTCCCCGCCGCCCGCGGGCTTGATCCGCACCGAGCCCGGCTTGATGCGGGTGATAAGCGGCGTATGCCTGGGGTAGATGCCGAGCTCGCCTGCCTCGCCCGGAAGCACGACGAACTCGGCCTCGCCCGAGTAGATGCTCGCTTCGGCGCTGACGACGTCGACGTGGATGGTGTTTGCCATGTATGAGTGCCTTAACGTCCCTGGATTCCCGCTTGCGCGGGAATGACAGCTTTACTGTAGCGATTTCGCCTTCTCGAACGCTTCCTCGATCGGGCCGACCATGTAGAAGGCCTGCTCGGGGAGCGCGTCGCATTCGCCCGCCACGATCATCTTGAAGCCCTTGATCGTGTCCTTCAGCTGCACGTACTTGCCGTCCTGGCCGGTGAAGTTCTTCGCCACGCTGAACGGCTGCGAGAGGAAGCGCTGGATCTTGCGGGCGCGCGAGACTGCCAGCTTGTCCTCGGGCGCGAGCTCGTCCATGCCGAGGATCGCGATGATATCGCGCAGCTCCTTGTAGCGCTGCAGCACCGCCTGCACCGAGCGCGTGGTGTTGTAGTGGTCCTCGCCGATCGTGTTCGGGTCGACCTGGCGCGAGGTCGAGTCGAGCGGATCGACCGCCGGGTAGATGCCGAGCGAAGCGATATCGCGCGAGAGCACCACGGTCGCATCGAGGTGGCCGAAGGTGGTCGCGGGCGACGGGTCGGTCAGGTCGTCGGCCGGCACGTAGATCGCCTGCACCGAAGTGATCGAACCGGTCTTGGTCGATGTGATGCGCTCCTGCAAGCGCCCCATTTCCTCGGCGAGGGTCGGCTGGTAGCCCACGGCGGAGGGCATGCGGCCGAGCAACGCGGAGACTTCCGTGCCCGCGAGCGTGAAGCGGTAGATGTTGTCGATGAAGAGCAGGATATCGCGTCCCTCGTCGCGGAAATACTCGGCCATCGTGAGGCCCGAGAGGCCCACGCGCAGGCGGTTCCCCGGCGGCTCGTTCATCTGCCCGAACACCATCGCGACTTTCGACTCGCTGATGTTCTTCAGGTTGATCACTTCCGCCTCGATCATCTCGTGGTAGAAGTCGTTGCCTTCGCGCGTGCGCTCGCCGACGCCGGCGAACACCGAAAGACCGCTGTGTTGCGTGGCGATATTGTTGATGAGCTCGAGCATGTTGACGGTCTTGCCCACGCCGGCGCCGCCGAAGAGGCCGATCTTGCCGCCCTTCGCGAACGGGCAGATCAGGTCGATCACCTTGATGCCGGTCTCGAGCAGCTCGACCGAAGGCGAGAGCTCGTCGAACTTGGGCGCGGTCCGGTGGATCGAGCGGCGCTCGTCTGTCTTGATCGGGCCGGCCTCGTCGATCGGGCGGCCGAGCACGTCCATGATGCGGCCGAGCGTGCCCTGGCCGACCGGCACCGAGATCGGCCCGCCGGTGCCCTTCACCTTCATGCCGCGGCGCAGCCCGTCGCCCGAGCCCATGGCGATGCAGCGCACCACGCCGTCGCCGAGCTGCTGCTCGACCTCGAAGGTGAGCCCTTTCTCCGCGAAGCCCTTCTCCCCCGAATCCTCGAGGACGAGCGCGTCGTAGATCCCGGGCATCGCCTCGCGCGGGAACTCGATGTCGATCACCGCGCCGATGCACTGGACGATGGTTCCGGATGTTTGAGCTTCTGCCATGGCTGTTTCCTCAAAAGCTTGCAACTTGCGTCTTCTGTACGGAGACATTTCCTCCGCACAACAGGCCTTAACCCCAAACCCCGTTTTTTGCACGGATGCACTTCAATCCGTGCAAAAAACGGGGTTGATCTTTTACACCCTACACCGCCGCCGCTCCGCCTACGATCTCGGAGATTTCTTTGGTGATGCCCGCCTGCCGGTTCTTGTTGTAGACGAGGGTGAGCTCGTCGATCAGGGTTTCGGCGTTGTCGGAAGCCGCCTTCATCGCGACCATGCGCGCGCTCTGCTCGGAGGCCATGTTCTCGGCGACCGCCTGGAAGATGATGGTCTCGATGTAGCGCGTGAGCACCTGCTCGAGCACCGCCTTCGCCTCCGGCTCGTAGATGTAGTCCCACAGGCTCGCGGGCGACCCCAGCCGCTCGCCCGAGAGCGGCAGGAGCTGCTCCATCACCGGCTCCTGCTTCATGGTGTTGATGAAGCGCGTATAGAAAAGCATCAGCCGGTCGAAGCGGTCCTCGGTGTAGCCGTCGAGCATCACTTTCACCGCGCCGATCAGCTTCTCCATCTGCGGCCGGTCGCCGAGCTGCACGACGTGCGACACCACGTTGGCTCCGAGGCGCTGCATAAAGCCCAGGCCCTTGGTGCCGATGCGAGCGCGAGGCGCAGGAGATTCGTGTTGAGCGCGCCGCACAGGCCCTTGTCGGTGGTGACGACGATGATGCCCACGCCCTTCACGGTGTCGCGCTCCACCAGAAACGGATGGCGGTATTCCGGGTTCGCGTGGCTGATATGCGCGGCGACGTTGCGGATCTTCTCTCCGTAGGGGCGCGCACGGCGCATGCCCTCCTGCGCCTTCCTCATCTTGGAGGCGGCGACCATCTCCATCGCCTTGGTGATCTTCCGGGTGTTCTGCACACTCCGGATTTTCATCCGTATTTCCTTGGTGCCTGGCATCTTCGTCGCCCCCGCGCAAGCGGGGGTCCAGTGTCGTTACCTTACTGTCCGAGCCGCTGGATTCCCGCTTGCGCGGGAATGACAGCATCAAAAGCTCCCGCTCTTCTTCCAGTCCTCGATTGCGGCCTTCAGGGCCTTTTCCTCGTCGGCCGAGAGGTCCTTCTTCGATTCCATGTTGTTCACGATCGAGGAGTATTTGTTCTTGATGTAGTCGCGCATCGACTTTTCTGCGGCCAGGGCCTTCTTCACGTCGATATCGTCGAAGTAGCCGTTGTTGACGGCGAAGAGCGTGAGCGCCATCTCCCAGACCGCGAGCGGCGAGTACTGCGGCTGCTTCATCAGCTCGGTGACCATGCGGCCGCGCTCCAATTGCTTGCGGGTCGCTTCGTCGAGGTCGCTCGCGAACTGCGCGAAGGCCGCGAGCTCGCGATACTGCGCGAGGGCGAGGCGCACGCCGCCGCCGGTGTCGCGGCGCTTCATGATCTTGGTCTGCGCCGCGCCGCCCACGCGCGACACCGAGATCCCCGCGTTGATCGCGGGCCGGACGCCGGCGTTGAAGAGGTCGGTCTCGAGGAAGATCTGCCCGTCGGTGATCGAGATGACGTTGGTCGGCACGAACGCGGTCACGTCGCCCGCCTGCGTCTCGATGATGGGAAGCGCGGTGAGCGAGCCGGTCTTTCCCTTGACCTCGCCCTTGGTGAAGCGCTCGACCCAGGCCTCGGAGCAGCGCGCGCCGCGCTCCAACAGGCGCGAGTGCAGGTAGAACACGTCGCCCGGATAGGCCTCGCGCCCCGGCGGGCGGCGCAGGAGGAGCGAGATCTGCCGGTACGCCCAGGCCTGCTTGGTCAGGTCGTCGTAGATGATGAGCGCGTCCTGGCCGCGGTCGCGGAAGTACTCGCCCATGGTGCAGCCGGAGTAGGGCGCGATGTACTGCATCGCCGCGGATTCCGATGCCGAGGCGGCGACCACGATGGTGTAGGCCATGGCGCCGTGCTCTTCGAGCTTTCGGACGACGTTCGCGATGGTCGAGGCCTTCTGGCCGATCGCGACGTAGACGCAGATCAGGTCCTTGCCCTTCTGGTTGATGATGGTGTCCACCGCGACCGCGGTCTTGCCGGTCTGTCGATCGCCGATGATAAGCTCGCGCTGGCCGCGGCCGATCGGCACCATCGAGTCGATCGCCTTCAGGCCGGTCTGCACCGGCTGCGAAACCGACTTTCTCCAGATCACGCCCGGGGCGACCTTCTCGATGACGTCGCTCGCCTTCGCGGGAATCGGGCCCTTGCCGTCGATCGGCTGGCCGAGCGAGTTCACCACGCGCCCGAGGAGCTCCGGGCCGACCGGAACCTCGAGGATGCGCCCGGTGCACTTTACCGTATCCCCCTCGGTGATATGCTCGTACTCTCCGAGGATCACCGCGCCGACCGAGTCGCGCTCGAGATTGAGCGCGAGGCCGAAGGTGTTCTTCGGAAATTCCAGCATCTCGCCCTGCATCACGTCCGAGAGGCCGTGGATGCGGCAGATGCCGTCGGTGACGGTGACGACCGTCCCTTGCGTGCGCACGTCCGCCGAGAGCGCGAGGCTCTGGATCTTGCCGCGGATCAGGTCGCTGATTTCCGATGGGTTGAGCTGCTGCATGCTTGCTCCTAGTGATTCGTCACTCCCGCGCAAGCCTGCCCTCGACTGCGATCGGGGGCGGGAGTCCAGGACTTGGATGCCTTGCGACCGAACGCCACTGGATCCCCGCTTGCGCGGGGATGACGAATGCCATTCTTCGAATTCATTCGTCAGCTTTTCAGCGCGGCGGCCATGTCTTCCAGCCGGCCGCGCACCGAGGCGTCGATGACTTCGTCGCCGACGGTGACGCGCACGCCCCCGATCAGCTCCTTGTCCAGGGTGACGTGCGGCTGCACCCGGCGCTTGAAGCGCCGCTCGAGGTCGGCGACGAGGCCCGAGAGCTGCGCGTTGTCGAGCCTGAAAGCCGTTCGGACCTCCGCCTCGACCACGCCTTCGTGCGCGTTCTTCAGCTCCAGGAACTGCGCGCTGATCTCGGGGAGCAGCGCGAGCCGGTCGTTCGCGATCAGCACGCGCACGAAATTGCGCAGCTCCATGGGCAGGTCCTCCGCGCACGCGGACATGAACAGGTCGTAGAGCTGCTTCGCGCCGAGCCCGGGATTGTCGATCCAGGCCCGCATCTCCGGGTGCGACGCGATCCGCGCCATGGCCGCGAGCGTTCCCTGCCACTGGGCGAGCGCGCCCGCTTCCTCGGCGAGGCCGAATACGGCCTCGGCGTAGGGTCTGGCGACGGTGGCGGCTTCAGCCATGCTTACTCCGTCATTCCCGCGTAAGCCTGCCCTCGACTGCGATCGGGGGCGGGAATCCAGCGACGTAAAATCCCTGGATTCCGGCTCTCGGCCGCTCTGCGGCCTTGGCCGGAATGACGTCCATGAAGTCGGCAGCACGCATCAGATTTCCCGCTTGAGCTGGCTGAGCAGCTCGGAGTGGGCGCGGGCGTTCACTTCGCGGCGGAGAATTTTCTCCGCGCCGGCGACGGCGAGCGCGGCGACCTGCTCGCGCAGCATTTCCCTGGCGCGGGCGACCTGCTGGTCGATGTCGGCCCTGGCGGCGGCGAGGATGCGCTCGGCCTCGGCCTTCGCGGCGGCCTTCGCCTCGTCGAGCATCTGGAGGTCGCGCTTTTCCGCCGAGCCGATGATCTCGCCGACGCGCTCGCGCGCCTTCGCGAGCTCCTCCTGCGCGCGCCTGCCGGCCGCCTCCAGCTCCCGCCGGCCGCGCTCGCCCGCGGCCAGGCCGTCGGCGATCTGCTTCTGGCGCTCTTCGATCTTGCGGGTGAAATACGGCCAGATGAATTTGGCTGCGAACCAGATGAAAAGCGCGAAAGCGAGCGCCTGCGCGATCAACGTCAGGTTGAAGTTCATGGGTGCGTTCCGGTGATCCCGCGGACCGGCCTGGACCTGCCTGTTCAGCCGAGTGCGCCGAGCAGCGGGTTGGCGAACGCGAAGAACATGCCGATCCCCAGGCCGATGATGAACGAGGCGTCGATCAGGCCGAGCAGCAGGAACACCTTGGCCTGCAGCGCCGGGATCATTTCCGGCTGGCGCGCCGCGCCCTCGAGGAAGCGGCTGCACATGATCCCGACGCCGACGCAGGCACCCAGGGCACCGAGCCCGACCATAAGGCCGATGCCCACGCCGGTGTAGGCCTGGACCAGGGCGACGAGTTGTAGTTTTTCCATCGGGTTCCCTTTCTAGAACTATCGGTTGATCAGTGGCTTTCGTGCGCCATCGAAATGTAGACGACGGTCAGCATCATGAAAATGTACGCTTGCAGCGCGACGATCAGGACGTGGAAGATCGCCCAGATCAGCCCGAGCGGCACGGCGAACAGGGTGCCGGCGAGGCCGGCGCCGGCCATCATCCACAACAGCAGAAAGATGATCTCGCCCGCGTACATGTTGCCGAACAGCCGCAGCGAGTGCGACAGGGGCTTCGAAATGTATTCGACCAGGTTGAACAGGAGATTCGGCAGCCACAGCAGCACGTTCGAGCCGAAGGGCGTGCAGAACAGCTCGTGGATCCAGCCGCCCAGGCCCTTCACCGCGATCGAGAAGTAGATCATCAGGAGCCACACCGAAAGCGCGAGGGCGAAAGTCGTGTTGACGTCGGCGGTGGGAACGATGCGGAATCCGTGCGGCGCGAAAAAATGCGTGACCCATCCCACGATGTCCGCCGGCAGGAAGTCCATGGCGTTCATGAGCAGCACCCACAGGCCCACCGTGAGCGCGACCGGCGCTATGAACTTCCGGTCGCCGTGGAAGATGTCTTTCGCCTGGTCGTCGACGAATTCGCACAGGACCTCGACGAAGGCCTGGCGCTTGCCGGGCACGCCGGAAGTCGCCCCGCGCACGACCCACCAGAGAAAACCCAGACTGAAAATACCGAGCAGCACCGCCGTCACCAGCGAATCCACGTTCAGCGTCCAGAACGAGCCCTCTCCCACCGGGTGCTGAAGGAAACTGAGGTGATGGCCGATGTAGGAGCTCGGCGTCAGTGCTTGCTCGGCGGCCATTGGGGAAGCTCTTCGTGATTCCTACTTTTCGCGAACCAGTATTGCCATGGTGAAAATCAGGACCGTGGCGATGAACGTGCCGATCAGCCCGATTGCGACGACGTCCCTGTACGCCGCCAACGCGATCCACAGGAGGACGACCATGAGGAGGACCTTGACGGCCTCGGCCCTCAACGCGGTGTACAGCGCCTCCCCTGCAGACTTCGATTTACCGCGTGCAGCCAATGCCGCAAAAGCGAGCCCGGCGATGATTCCTATCGAGCCGCCCAACGCGGCGGAGATCGCGCCGTGTAGTCCGGCGAGCCAGGCCGAGAGCGATGTTGCCGCCGCGGTGCACAGTACTTGCAGCCCGATGATCGGGCGGAAAATGCGCCACACTCCCCACCCCGCGGCTGCAAAACCTCGAAATTTTAAGGGGAAACCGACCGACCCGTCAAACCGATGCGAGGAAAACTGCGTGCGGCGCGCGCCCGGACAGTCCTTATATCGGGTAGATCAGCGACTCGGGCGTAACGTCCGAGTCGAGCACGCAGAGCTTGTCCCTGAAGCTCAGCCGCGTGCCCGAGACGGCGATGCGGTCGTCGTAGTAGCCCGAGACGAAATACTCCGTGCGCCGCTCCGGGAAGGTGCGCAGGATCTGGAAATTCGCCCGTACGCGCAGCTCCTCCTCGGCGGCCGCCTGGATGCGGAAGTTGGAGACGATGTGGCGCTGCACGTGCGGTTCGTAGTCTTCCGACTGCCCGATCGCGGCGATGCGGTCGCGCAGCGAGGTCTTGGTGGACAGGGACACGAGATCGTCATCCGGACCCATGCGCAGATTGCGGTGGGTCGCGACGCGGTAGGTGCACCCGTCCGCGAAAAACTCCGGCCACTGCTGGAGCCTGCCGCCGTCGAGGCACTCGGCGTAACGGAAGTAGAACTC
>WNGE01005340.1_pt1 | contig 15223 bp, 10 predicted proteins | sample 5400651 | NCBI WGS metagenome assembly WNGE01 (sample SAMN13153370, study PRJNA577476) | soil metagenome | isolation source: 60 cm soil or saprolite under grassland replicate 2 | place: USA:California | collected 2016-06-15 | reverse complement strand
CCCTGGTGGACAGCGCCGACGCCGCGCTCTTCGCCGCGAAGCGCGCCGGCCGGAACACCGCCGTCGCGTTCGCGCCCGGCATGCGGGAGAACCCGGGCCGGCGCCGCGACGTCCGCCACACGGCACAGGTGGAGCCGGGCGGGGTGTGACGTGACGGCTACTTCGCCTCGTGCTCCTCGGCCGGCGTGACGACGGCGGGCGCCGCCGGCTCGGCCGCGCGCGCGGGAGCGGGGCTCGCGCGCACCACGTTCCCGGCGCGCAGGCGCTGGATCTCGAGCTCCGCCACGCGCAGCTGCCGCGAGCGCTCCTGGACCGCCGCCTGCAGCCGCTGCGCCTCCTGCGCGCGCATCTCGTCGCGTCGCTGCAGCTCCTCCTGGAACCGCGCCTGCGCCTCCGCCAGCGCGCGCAGCGACCGCGCGTCGGCGTCTTTCCGCTCCTGGGCCGCCTGGTGCTGCCGGCGCGCCGCCTCGGCGAGCCGCGCCTCCGCCGCCTGGATTCGCGCCCCGAGGTCGCGCTCGGCCCGGGCGCGCGCCTCGCCCGCCTCGGCCAGCGCCGCCTCGAGCTCCTTCGCGCGCGCGCCGAGGCCCGCCTCCAGCTCGGCGAGCCGGCGCGCCGCCCCGGCCGCGCTCGCCTGGAGCTCCTCGGCGCGGCCGCGAGCGCGCGCGAGCTCCGCCTCCAGCTCCGCCACGCGCGCGCCGAGCGCCTCCACCTGCGCCGCGCCGTCCTTCCGCTCCGCCGCGCGCGCCGCGTCCGCGTCGGCGAGCCGGGCGTTCGCCTCGCCGAGCCGCGCCTCGAGGCGCTCGCGCGCCTCCCGCTGCCGCTCGCGCTCCTCCTCCAACCCCTCGACGCGATCTTCCAGCGCCTTCGTCTCCGCGGCGTGCCGATCGGCGGCGCCCGCCTCGCGCCGCTCCGCCGCCGACAGCGCCTCGGCGCGGGCCGCGAGCTCCTTCTGCAGCGCGTCCTCGCGGCGCGCCCGCTCCGCCGCCGCGGCATCGAAGCGGCGATCCAGCTCGGCAGCGGCGTCCGTCTTCTTCGCGAGCTCCGCGAGCAGCTCCGCCTCGCGCGCGTCGCGCTCCGCCGCGAGCGCCGCGACGCGGGAGCGCGCGGCGGCCTCCGCGTCGGCGCGCGCCTGGATCTCCGCCGTCAGCTCGGCCTCGAGCCTCCCGCGCTCCTCCTCGCGCGCCGCCGCCAGCGCTCGTGCCCGCTCGGCCTCGGCGGCCTGCGCGCCCGCGTCGCCCTGCGCCGCCTCCAGCTCCGCCCCGAGCGCCTCCGCGTGGGCCGCGATGGCCGCGCGATCCTGCTCGGCGGCGGCAGCGGCCGCCTCGAGCTCGCCCGCGCGCCGGCGGGCACCGGCGAGCTCGTCCGAGAGCGCCGCCTCGCGCGCCGCGGCGGCCTCCCCCGCCGAAGACGCCGCCGCCGCGGCCTGTGCGGCCGCGTCCCGCGCCCGGGCCAGCTCCGCCTCGAGGGCGCGCGCACGACCGTCGAGCTCGGCCACGCGCCGCTCCGACTCGCGCGAGAGCCCGTCGAGCGCCGCGCGCGCGTCGTCGAGCTCGCCGCGAAGGCGGTCGCAGGCAGCCGCGAGGTCGTCCTCGCGCGCCGCCGACGCCTCGGCGGACTGGGCCGCGTCACGGCGGGCGCGCTCGCCCGCCTCGAGCGCGGCGCCGAGCTGCGCCGCCAGCTCGCCCTCGCGGGCGCGACCGAGCCGCTGCACCTCGTCGAGGCTCGTCGAGAGGCGCGCCGCCTCGGCGCGCGCCGCGTCGCGCTCGGAGGCGAGCGCCGCCTCGCGCGCGCCGGCCTCCTCGCGTGCCTCGGCGAGCCGGGCCTCCGCCGCGGCGGCGCGCCCGGTCGCGGCGTCGAGCGCACTGGAGAGCTCCGCCTCCCGGGCGGCGGCGCCGGAGCGGGCGCCGTCCAGCAGCCGCGTCAGCTGCCCTATCTCGGAGCGCGCGCTCTCCACCGTCTCGCCCAGCCCGCGCTCGCGCGCCACGGCGGCCTCGAGCGCCTCCGCGAGCCGCGCCCGCTCCGCCTCCGACGCGGCGGCCTGCGCGGTGAGCTCCGCGGCCCGCGCGCGCGCGGACTCGAGCTCTCGCGCGCGCTCGCTCGCCTGTACCTCGAGCGCGTCCACGAACGCGCCGCGCTCGGCGAGCCGCGCGTCGCGCTCCTCGACGGCGCGCGAGAGCGCCTCGCGCTCCCCGCGGAGCGCCTCCAGCGCCGCGCCCTGGCGGGCGGCCGCGTCGCCCGCCGCAGCCAGCCGCGCCGAGAGGTCCGCCTCGGCCGCGCTCGCCCGCGCCCGCTGCTCCCGGACCGCGTCCTCGAGCGCGCCCGCGCGCGCGGCCGCCTCGTCCGCCGCGGCGGCGAGGCGCGCCTCGCGCGAGGCGGCCTCCGCGACCGCCGCGGCGTGCGCCTCGCCCTCGCGCTCGAGCTCTCGGTTCAGCTCGGCCTCGCGCTCCGCCAGCTCCGCGGCGGCGGCCTCGATCTCGCCCTCCAGGGCCCCGATCTGCTGCAGGTGGTCCTGCAGCTCGCGCGAGAGATCGTCCTCGCGCCCGAGCGCCGCCTCGCGGTACGCGCGGTACTCGGCGTCGAGGAGCGCGAGCCGCCCCTCGCGCTCGGCGATCGCCGCCTCCCGCTCCTCGATGCGCTGCTGGAACGCGGCCGCCGCCTCGCGGGCGGCCTCGCGGGAAGCCTCGAGCTCGCCCGCCGCCCCGGCGAGGCGCGCCTCCAGCGCGGCGGCGTGCGTGTCGCGCTCCGCCTCGGCACCCGCAGCCCGCTCCCTCTCCCGCTCGACCTCCGCCGCGAGCGCCCCGGCCCGCGCCTCCAGCTCGGCGCGGCGAGCCTCATGCTCGCGCGCGGCGGCCGCCGCCTCCTCGCGCGCGGACGAGAGCTCGGCCTCGAGCGCCCGCCGGCCGGCGGCGGCCTCCTCCAGCCGCGCCTCGTGGCGGCGCGCGGTCTCGTCGGCCTCGGCGCGGGCGCTCGCGAGCGCGCGCTCCGCCTCCGCCAGCTCCGCCTCCCGCGCCGCCTGGGCCTCCTGCAGCTCCTGCTCGCGGAGGTCGAACTGCTCCGCGTCCGCCTCGAGGCGCCGCTCGAGCCGGCCGATCTCCTCCGCCGCGCCGTCGAGCGCCAGCTTGCGCCGGGCGAGATCGTCCTCGCGCAGGCGCAGCTCGCGCTCGAGCTCGTGGATTCGGCGCTCGTGCGCCGCGACCACCTCGATGAGCTCCTTCTCCTGCCCGAACTTCTCCAGGAGGAGGCCCTCGATCGACGCGCCGTGCTCGCGCTCCTTCTCCACGAAGAGGTCTCGCGCCTCGGCGAGCCGCCGCAGGAGGTCGTCGACCTGGAGCCGGAGGCCCTGGAGCTCGACCTCCTTCTCGTGCAGCCGGTCGTCCACCTGCGCGACGTCGCGCTCCCGGACGTCCCAGATCTCGGCGAGGCGCGCGATCTGCGCCTCGCGCGCCTTGAGGTCGTCGCGGAGGACCTGGAGCTTGCCCTCGGGCGTCGCGAGCAGCGCGCGGGTCGGGGGCGGCCGGGGCCGCCGCGACTCGGCGACGAGGTCGGCGCGGCGATCGGCGAGCGCCCGGAACGTCCGGTCGAGGAAGAGGCGGTCCTCGTCCGTGATCGCGCTCCGGCGGATGCGCCGCGGCACCGGTGGCGGCTGCGGCGCCTCGTCGCGCTGGACGGGAGGCGCTTCGCCCGGAGCGTCGTCGCCCGGACGGACCTCGACGATGGTGTCGTCCTCGACGATCGCGTCGTCCGCCGACTCGAACGGCTCGGTCATGACGAGGAGGTTCTGCGCGAGCTGGAGCAGCGCGGCCGTGTCGAGCGGCATGAGCAGGTAGCCGTTCGCGGCGCCTGGCGTGCGCGCGTGCTCCTCGAGCGCCTCGTGCGACGCCTCGGACGAGTAGAGGACGACCGGCAGCCGCGCCGCCCCGCGGTCCTTCCGCAGGCGCGCGCACAGGGAGAACCCGGAGACGTCCGGCAGCTCGGCGCGCGTCACCACCAGGTCTGGCGGGCGCGCCGCGATCTCGCGCTCGGCGTCGGCGGCGCTCGCCGCCAGCGTGGTCTGGTGCCCGTCGTCGCGGAAGAGCGACGCGAGGGACAGCGCGAACGCGCTGTCCGGCTCGACGATGAGGACGCGCTTGGGATTCATCCTGTCTCGGCCGGTGCCCCCACCTGCGCGTGGAGTGTATCTCCGGCCTTCGCGGCAATCTAGGCACGGGTGCGCTCTGCCACCGCGCCGGCGAGCGAGCGCCCCACCGGGTAGGCCGCCCCGCGGCGCCTCGCCACGCCGCGACGCCGGCGGGGCGGAGCCGCCGCGGGGAGTCGCGAGCGTGGGCGCTCGACCCACATCCTCGACCATGTTGCGCGAAGTGTGCCTCGCCCTCGCCGCCGCAGCGTCGCCCGGGACCGCGATCCCGCCGAGGGCGTCCTACGATCTGGCCGCGCCCGTTCGGTGCGTCGGTGACTACCTCGATGCGGTCGCGTCGGCCGCCCCGCAGCGGCCGCTCCGCGCGCGCCCGTCCCCGGCGCCCACCGGCGCGGAGCCCCGGTGGGCGCACACGCGCGAGTTCCTCGCTCCGCGCGCCGCTGCGGCGATCGCCGCTCAGGGTGACAAGCAGCACCCGCTCGCGGCGTGGAGCGCCCTCGGCGGCGACGGCGCGCTCCTCGGATACGAGCTGGTCGCGGCGCGGCGCGCCCCGCGCGGCACCGTGGTGGTGATCGCGCGGGAGCGCACGGTCCGCGCGCCCGACGCGGCGCCCGTCACCGCCGCCTGCGCCTACCTCGTCGCCCAGGTGCACGGGACGTGGCGCATCGCCGACAAGCGCTGCGGGCGCGACTTCGCCGACCGCGAAGTGCTCTCGGGCTACGCCGGGTTCTGGGACGAGCCGCGCGTCGTCGTGCTGGGCGACGACGCGTTCGGTGACATCGAGTAGCGCAGGCCTCGCCTATCTTGCCGCGCCCGCGACGATGTCGCGAAGCTTCGGCCGCGCCTTCTCCACGTCCGACTCGTACTTGAGCACGAGGTCGAGCGTCTCGCCGACGAGCTTCTCGTCGAGCGTCTCCGCGCCCAGCAGGACGAGCGCGCGGACCCAGTCGAGCGTCTCCGCGATCGAGGGCGCCTTCTTGAGGTCCAGCTTTCGCAGCGCCTGGACGGCGGCCACCGCCTGGCGCGCCAGGACCTCGCGGACCTCGGGCGCCCGCGCGCGCACGATCGCGAGCTCGCGCTCGGGCGACGGGTAGTCGATGTGGAGGTGCAGGCACCGGCGGCGGAGCGCGTCGGAGAGGTCGCGCGCCGCGTTGGAGGTGAGGACGACCCGCGGCGGCGTCTTCGCGCGGAAGGTCCCGAGCTCCGGGATCGACACGGCGTAGTCGGCGAGCACCTCGAGCAAAAACGCCTCCAGCTCGGGGTCGGCCTTGTCGATCTCGTCCACCAGCAGCACGCTCGGCCGCTCGCTCGTCACGGCCTTGAGGATCGGGCGCGGCAAGAGGAAGCGCTCGCTGAAGAAGACGTTCCCCTCGGCCGCGACGCGGTCGGCGGCCTCGGCGAGGGTGCGCGCGCCACCGAGAGCGGTGCCGAGCTGCTCGCGGAGGAGCTGCGTGTAGAGGAGCTGCTTCGCGTACTCCCATTCATAGAGCGCCTTCGCCTCGTCGAGCCCTTCGTAGCACTGGAGCCGGATGAGCTCGCGGCCGCTCGCCGTGGCAAAAGCGCGCGCCAGCTCGGTCTTTCCGACTCCCGCCGGGCCCTCCACGAGGATCGGCTTCTCCAGCCGGTCGGCGAGGTAGACGGCGGTCGCGATCTCGCGCGACGGCAGGTATCCCGCCTCTCCGAGGCACGTCGAGACCTCGTCGATCGAGGCGAACATGCGCTCGATATAACGCTGGTTCCTGAAGTGCCGCCCCGGGGCGACCCGCGCGGGGTCCATCCGAACCCAGGTATCTCCGGCGACCCACAATTTACAGCCTCGTCACAGCGGGTGGACGGCCAAGTGCGCGAAATCCGTGGAGCGGGGTGGACTCGAAGTGCAGGCACGCAACTTGAAGAGACGTCTCGGCGAGTCCTACCGGAGGCCGCCCAAGGTTACCCCGCCTCGAAGCTCCAGCCTGAAGACTCGTTAAGCGGGGCACCAACTCCAGATTCTCTCCAAAGTCGACCGTGGACGGACGATCGACTCCCCCCACCGCAGCGAACCCCGTGAGGGCGACCTGCGGAGTGCAAGCGGGCGCCAGCCGCCCAGAGCTGATGAGGCCGCGAGAGCGGCCTCTCGCTTTTCTGGCCTGCCCATCCTACGCCGCTGCCCTACGCCGCTCGGCGTTCCGCCACGCTCGTGGGCGCGCTCGACCTTGCCTCCAGGGGTCGCACCGCGGCGAGGCTCCTTCTCGACGGCAGCGCGAAGGCTGCTCCCGCGGCGACGATCCTCAGCGCCACCGACCCGGCGAGGAGGACGCGGAGCGGCGCGTGCGCCGTTCGGGCCGCGTCGGCGAGGGCGCCGCCCGCGGCGGACGTGACGGCGAAGGCGCCACCGCCGGCGACGGCCACGGCGGCGAGGTAGAAGGGGCGCTCGCGCGCGGGCGCGACCGAGAGCGGCAGCGCGAAGCTCGCCACGGCGTGCCCGCCGAAGAGGACGCCGCCGACGGCGGCCTCGAGCGCGAGCGGCCAGAGCCGGCCCGGCTCGCAGGCGATCCAGGCGACCGGCGAGAGCGCGAGGCCGGCGGTGCAGACGACGAGCACGCGCTTCGCCCCGGCGCGGTCGACGGCGCGCCCCCAGGCCGAGGCGCTCGCGATCTTCGCGACCGCAAGCCCAGCGCCCTGGGCGGCGAAGAGCGCGTACCCGGTCCCGAGATCGCGCAGGAGGTAGAGGCCGAAGAAGGGCGCCGAGAGACCGCACGCCGCGTTCCACAGGGTCGCGTAGACGACCACGCGGCGCGCCCTCGGATCCGAGAGCGGCCGCAGCATCGCGCGCACGGCCCAGCGGGTCGGCTCGCGCCGCGCCGCGCCGGCGTGCTGGCGGGCCATGAGGAGGACGCTCGCCACGCCCGCGGCGCTCGCGACCAGCGCGAGCCCTTGCAGCACGGGACCCGCCAGGGCGAGGCGCTGGCCGCGGTCGAGCGCGAGCCCCGCCGCGAGGGCGCACAGCCCGCCGGCCACCGCGCACAGCGCCGTGCTCCGCCCGAAGTAGCGGCCGCGCAGCGAGGCCGGGACCATCTCGCCCATCCAGGCGTTCCAGGCGTTGGTCGCCACGATCCCGAGCCCGTGGTGGGCGGCGGCGGAGGCGAGCAACAGCGCGCGCCGCCCGTCCGGTCCGAGCGGGAGGAGCGGCAGGAGCACGAGCGGGAGGAACGCCTGCCGGGAGAGCGCGACGGCGGCGAGGGCTGTCCGCCGGTGGCCGAAGCGTGCGGTCAGGAAGGCGCCCGCCACCTGGACCACCTGGGCGACGACGGGGAGCGCGCCGACGAGCCCAACGAGCTTCGCGCTCATCCTGAGGTGGAGCGCCCAGCCCGTCAGCGCGGCGCCGCCGCAGCACGCGCCCACGATCTCGGCCGCGGCACCTTCGGCGGTGCAGGCGGCGAGCGAGCGGCGGAGGATCGAGCGGCGGGAGGTGGCCACGGCGAGGACGCCGTCGAGCTTAGCAGCCGGGCCATGGCGCGCTCAACGTGGGGGCGGGCAGGCGGTTGTGAGCGGATCACGCTGCGTCAGCGGCGCAGGTCGATGCGGACCTGGAGCGGCCCACCCTCGACCTCGCCCACCGACACGTACGTCCCCGAATGGCTGCGCGTGAAGTGCAGCGTCGCGCGCGCGGAGCCGATGCGGAGCCCGCTGAGCGTCAGGTGGTCGAGCCACTCCGGCAGCGCGGGCGACGCGATCTGGAGCGCGCGGCGCGGCGCGTCGGGGAAGAGCCCCAGGCAGCCGCGCAGGAGGAGGAAGAGCGCGCCGCTGGCCCAGGCCTGAGGCGAGCAGGCGACCGGGTAGTGCACCGGAAAATGGCCCACGCCGCGGTCGAGGCCGCAGAACAGCTCGGGCAGGCGGAGGTGGCGGAAGTGCTGCGCGGCCGACCAGAGCCCGTCGAGGACGCGCCCGGCCGAGCGGGTCATGCCGTAGTAGGCCATCCCCATGGCGGCCATCGCGTTGTCGTGCGGCCAGACCGTCCCGTTGTGGTAGCTGAGCGGGTTGTACGCGGGCTGCCCCTTGGCGAGCGTCCGGATCCCCCACCCGCTCCACATGGCGGGCGAGAGGAGCGACGCCGCCACCTTCTGGGCCCGCGCCTCGCTGCACGCGCGCGAGAAGAGGAGGTGCCCGGGGTTCGAGGTGACCGCGTCGACCTGGCGCTTCTCGGCGTCGAGCGCGAGGGCGAAGGTCCCCTTCGCCTCGATCCAGTAGCGCTCGTCGATGCGCTGCACGAGGGCGCGCGCGCCGGCGAGGAGCCGCGCGGCCTCGTCGTGCCGGCCGAGCGCACGGTAGAGGCGCGCCATGCGCCGCCGCGCGTCCACCGCGTAGCCCTGCACCTCGACGAGCGCGATGGGCGGCTCGGCGGGCGTGCCGCTCGCGAAGGGGACGCCGTCGTGGCTGTCCTTCCAGCCCTGGTTGCGGAGCCCCTTCGGACTGCGCCGCTGGTACTCGAGGAGGCCGTCGCCGTCGCGGTCGCCGAAGCGATCGAGCCACTGCAGGGCGCGCTCGGCGGCCGGCATGAGCTCCGCCAGCGTCGCGCGATCGTCCGTCCACTGCACGTACTCGGAGAGGAGCACGAGGAAGAGCGGGGTCGCGTCGGCGGAGCCGTAGTACGGCGTGTGCGGCACCTCGCCGGCCGCGGCCATCTCGCCGAACCGCATCTCGTGCGGGATCTTGCCCGGCTCCTCGTCGCGCTCGGGATCGTTCTTCGTCCCCTGCAGACGCGCCAGGAACTGCAGCGCGTGCTTCGCGACCTCGGGCGTCGCGAGGAGCGCCTGGAACCCCGTGATGAGGGCGTCGCGGCCGAACGGGCACGTGTACCAGGGGATCCCGGCCGAGATGACCGCCTGGCCGAAGTGGTGGACCTTGAGCGCCTTCAGATCGGCCACGTTCTGGGCGAGGGCGCGGTCGAACATGTCGTGGCTCGACTCGAAGCGCGTGCAGCGCTCGGCCCAGGCGGCGTAGGCGTTCCCGCTCTCTCTCGCGCGCACCTCGAACGGCCTGGGCGTCGCCGGAAGCGCCTCGCCCACGGCGGCGAAGACGCTGAAGGTGGCCTCCCCCGACTCGCCCGGCGCGAGGTGGAAGGCGAGGCGCGCGCCGCCCGCGTCGAGGCGCTCCACGCGCACCGGGCCGGCGCCGTCGCCGTTCGCCGCCGAGACGTCGAGGCGGATCCCGGTGACGTACTCGCGGCGATCGAGGCCGCGGTAGCGGAGGAGCGCGCACCCGTCCTTCACCTCGGGGACGAGGTACCGGCCTCGCCGGGCGCGGCGCGCGCCGCGGATCTCGAACACGTCCGCGAAGTCGGCGGCCCACTCGAGCTCGATCCACTGGTCGATCGTCCGGCCCTGGAAGTTCGTGAGGACGAACCGGTCGACGAAGACGTCGTCGATGACCTGGTCGCGCCGGAGGTGGACGTAGTTCACCGGCTCCTTCCCGAGCAGGTCCCCCTCGTGCAGGCCGGTGATGGTGAAGTCGATCTGCGAGACGTAGTCGGTCGAGACCTGGGTGGAGAGGCACAGGGGCGGTCCGCCCTGGACCACCATGCGCCAGCCGGAGAGGTGCCGTGTGTCGGTGAGGAAGAGCCCGAGGTCGCGCGCGCCCGCCGGCGACACGTCGCCGAGCCGGTTCGCGACGACGAAGAGGTTCCCGTGCTTCAGGACGAGCTTGTCGACGCCCGTCGCCTCCGGCTGCTGCGACGGATCGGCGTAGCCGAAGAGCTGCTCGGGGTCGGCGAACCCCGCCGCCCGGTCGGGCGCGTCCTGCGCGCTATCCTGCGTAGCTCGACTCCTCCGCGCCGCCGGCGGACAGCCCGGCGGTTGCCACGGCGCGCGCGTACACGCGCTCGTAATCGCGCACCATGCGCGCCGACCTGAAGCGCGCCTGCGCCCGCCGGCGGCAGGCCATGCGGTCGAACGTCTCGAGCTGCGCCAGGACGGCCGCCATCTCGGCCTGGCCGTCCACCAGGAACCCGGTGATGCCCTCGTCGACGATCTCGGGCGCCGCGCCGCGCGGGAACGCGATGACCGGCGTCCCGCTCAGCATGGCCTCGATCATGACGAGCCCGAACGGCTCCTCCCACCCGAGCGGCATGAGGAGCGCGCGCGCGCCGCCGAGGAGCTGCATCTTGCGCTCGCCCCCCACCGGCCCGACGTACAGCACGTTCGGATCCGCGAGCGCCGCCCCCAGCTCCGCCTTCCACTCCGGCGTCGCGTCCACGACGTGGACCTCGCCGGCGAGCCGGATCGGCACGTGCGCGGCGCGCGCGGCGGCGACCGCCACCTGCGGCGCCTTGCAGGGCGAGAGGCGCCCGAGGAACAGCGCATAGTCGCCCTCCCCGTGGCCGAGCGGGTGTCGCTCCGGATCGAGCCCGTGGTGCACGACCTCGCAGGCGAGCTCGGGCTCGAGCTGGGCCTGCCGGGCCGAGATCGCGACGTAGTGGACCGAGGGCCTCCTCAGATAGGCCTGGGTCAGGCGGTCGTCCCGCGCGTGGTGGAGCGTGTACACCAGGGGACTGCCGAGCTCGCCGGCGAAGGCGACCATCGCCGGCACGTGGGCGTGCACGACGTCGAAGCGCTCGCGGGCGATCGCGCGCGCCGCGGCTCCGCAGTGGCGCAGCTCCGCGTCGCGGTCCGGCGGCCACACGGGCGCGTCGTACAGGTACCGGAGGTCCCGCGCCCGCGAGTCGCCGGTGGCGAAGAGGGTCACGTCGTGGCCAGCGGCCTCGAGGCCGCGCACGAGCTCGTGGACGACCAGCTCCGTCCCTCCGTATCCGCGTGGCGGGACCGCCAGGAAAGGCGTCGAGATGAGGGCGATCCGCACCGTCTACCAAGGTAAGGGCTCGCTGCGTCGCGCGCACCCTGCCCGCTGGCGGACCTCGTCGAGCCGGGAGAGCGCGCGTCCGCACGGCAGTCCATGGAGCGATCGCCGCCGCGGAGGGGAACTGCGCTAGACTCCGGGACCATGGAAGGACAGGCTCAGAGCGCGCTCAGCGAGGAGATGTTCCACTCGTTCCTCCAGCTCGCGGTGAAGCGGCAGGCGAGCGACGTCCATTTCGAGGTCGGCTACCCGCCCACCTACCGTGTGTTCGGCGAGCTGCTCGCCGCCAAGTACCCGCCGCTGACGCACGAGGACACCGAGGCGATCGCGAACTTCGTGCTCCAGGCGCCCGACTCGGGGTTCACCCCCCTCGACTTCCGCGAGGTGGACCGGAGCTACTCGCTCCCCGGCGTGAGCCGGTTTCGCGCGAGTATCTTCAAGCAGCGCGGCAGCTGGGGCGCCGTCATGCGCACCATCCCGTTCGCGATCCCGGACTTCGGCGCGCTCAACCTGCCGCCGGTGGTGCACACGATCGGCGAGGCGCGGCGCGGGCTCGTGCTCGTCACGGGCGCGACCGGGAACGGCAAGTCCACCACCATCGCCGCCATCATCAACCACCTCCTCCAGGAGGAGCGGCTGCACGTGGTGACGGTGGAGGATCCGATCGAGTACATCTTCCAGGGCGGGAAGGGACTCGTCATCCAGCGCGAGGTCGGCGCCGACACGGCGAGCTACTCGGACGCGCTGCGCGCCGCGCTCCGCCAGGACCCCGACGTCATCATGGTGGGCGAGCTGAGGGACCGCGAGGCGGTGGACATCTGCCTCAAGGCCGCCGAGACGGGGCACCTCGTCATCACCTCCCTCCACACGCCCGACGTGGTGCGCTCGATCGGGCGCGTCGTGGGCCTCTTCCCCGCCGACGAGCAGGACACGGTGCGGGCGCGGCTCGCCGACAACCTCCAGGCGGTGGTCTCGCTCCGCCTGCTCATGCGCGCGGACGCGGCGGGCCTGATCCCGGCGGTCGAGGCGCTCCTCGCCACGTCGACGGTGCGCGAGGCGATCCGCGAGGGCGGGTCGCGCGTGCAGGACCTCAAGAACTACATGGAGACGGCCGGGGCCGACCTCGGCATGCACAGCTTCGACCAGTACCTGTACAAGCTGCACGAGTCGAAGCGCATCTCGCTCGACACCGCCCTCGCCAACGCGACCCACCGCGCGGATCTCGAGCGCCGCATCCTCATCGAGACGGGCGGCCGGGGCGCGTGATGACGCCGCCCAGCGGCCACGTCGTGTCGCGCGCGCTCCTCGTCGGCCAGGACGCCGACGTGGCGGCCGCGCTGCACCTGCACCTCGAGCGTGCGGGGTGGTCGCTCTTCTGCGTCCCCTCGCCCGAGCTGCTCGACGGTCTGCTGCGCGCCGTGGCGCCGCACGCCATCATCCTCGTCCTCCCCGCGCAGCCCGACGCGAGCTGGGGAGGCGCGCTCACGGCCGCCGCCAGCGCGGCGCGCGTGGGCGTGCGCGTGGTGGTGGTGGCGCCGTCGCGCGACGTCGTGGAGCCGCTCGCGGCGGTGGCCGGCGCGGAGCGCGCGCTGGCGCGGGCGGAGGTCCTGGCGCGGCCGCTCTCGGTGGTCGAGCGCGTCCCCTCCTCCGCCGGGGTGGCGCCGCCGCCCATCCCGCCGGCCGCGCCGGTGGCGCCCGCCTCGAGCATCGCGGCGGCCGCCGCCGCGCTGGCCGACGTCGGCGCGCCGCCGCCGGCGCGCCAGCCGCGGTCGAACGTGGACCTCATGGCGCTCATCGACGAGGAGCTCGTCGACGAGCCGCGGAACCGCCCCAAGATGACCCGCGTCGAGGTGACCGTGAGCCTCGTCTCGGAGCACAACTTCTACGTCGGCCCGACGCGCCGCGTGGACTCCGGCGGCGTGTTCATCTCGACGATGCTTCCCCCGAAGGTCGGGACGAGGCTCCAGGTGCGGCTCGGGCTCGCCGACGGCCGCAAGCTCGAGGTGGAGGGCGAGGTCGTCTTCATCCGCGAGAAGAGCCCCATCACCGGCCGGCAGCCGGCCGGCTGTGGCGTGAAGCTGTACGGCCTCCCGGGCTGGGCCATCGACGCCATCGACCGCTTCCTGCTCGCGCGGCTGCCGATCGTGTACGTGGCGTCGTAGCGCCCATCTTGGACGTGTCGCCGACGTGTCGCCGCGGGCGTCAGCCCACCTCCTCGAGGATCCGGCAGATCGCGAGGAGCGTGTCCCACCCGCGCGTGGTCGCCGCGATCCCGAGGCCCTTCTCGACGACCTCGTTGGGATAGATGAGTCTCGCGCCGAGTCGGCGCCGCTCGCAGAGCGCGTGACGGCCGACGATCTGGACCACGCGCACCTCCCAGCTCGGCCCCTGCGGCCGCTCGATGGGGAGCTTCGGCCGCGGCCGGGGCGGACGGGCGAGGACGCTGATGGTCCGCTTGACGCCCTTCTCGGGCTCCGCCGCGCCGAACGGCTCGCTCCGGACGAGTCGCAGGATCTCCTTCCCTGCGCAGACGAACACCTCGGACTCGAAGGGCAGCTTCCGCCGGATCGCGCGCTCGAGCGCCTTCGCGTCGGCCGCCCTTGGCGCGACGAAGGTCCCCGCCGCTCCGACGTTGACCAGGTCCAGCTCGTCCGCCAGCGCCCTCGCCCGCAGGGTCCTGCCGCCGACGTTCACGGCACGGAGAAAGACGACCAGGGCCATCCGGCCAGATACATCGCCCTGCGCTGCCGCGGGCACAACCTCTTCGTTGCCAGGGCTTCGGGGGCCGGTCGAGATCCTCGAATACGAGGAGATCTTCGAGGAGACGCTCGTGCTCGGCAACTACGCCGTGGAGTGAGGCGTCATCCGGGCGCGGCGCCTACTCGTCGACCGCCCGGTCCGTCCGCCGCACGCCCAGCAGGAACGGCTGGATGAACTGGTCGAGGTCGCCGTCGAGGATGTCGTCGACCTTGCCGGTCTCGACACCGGTCCGGAGGTCCTTCACGAGCCGGTACGGCGCCATGACGTAGCTGCGGATCTGCGAGCCGAAGTTGATGTCCTTCTTGGCGGCCTCGTCGGCGTCCCGGACGACCTGGCGCTTCTTCTCCTCGTAGTCGTAGAGGCGGGAGCGCAGGATCTTCCACGCCATCGAGCGGTTCTTCTGCTGGCTGCGCTCGTTCTGCATGGCGACGACGATGCCCGTGGGCAGGTGCGTGAGCCGCACCGCCGAGTCGGTCTTGTTCACCTTCTGCCCGCCCGCGCCGGACGAGCGGTAGGTGTCGATGCGGACGTCGCCCTCCTTGATGTCGATGACGATGTCGTCCTCGATCTCGGGGGTCACGTCCACGGCGGCGAAGCTCGTCTGCCGGCGCGCGGCGGAGTCGAAGGGGCTGATGCGCACCAGCCGGTGCACGCCGCGCTCCGCCTTGAGGAACCCGTAGGCGTGGTCGCCGCGCGCGAAGAACGACGCGGACGAGATGCCCGCCTCCTCGCCCGCGACCAGGTCGGCCGGCTCCACCTCCCAGCCCTTCCGCTCGCAGTAGCGCGTGTACATGCGGTACAGCATCGCGGCCCAGTCCATGGCCTCGGTGCCACCCGCGCCGCTCTTCACCTCGACGATGGCGTTCGCGCGATCGTGGGGACCGGAGAGCATGCGCTCGAACTCGAGCTCCTCCACGCGGCGCTCCAGCGTCTCGGCGTGCTGGGCGGCCTCTGCGCGGGTCGCCGCGTCCTGCGCCTCCTCGGCCAGCTCGTGCAGCGCGCGCGCGTCCTCGAGCGCGCGCCAGGTCCGGTCGAACGCCGCCACCGCGCTCTCGAGCTGCGCCTTCTCCTTCAGGAGCCCCTGCGCGCGCGCGTTGTCGTTCCAGAAGCCCGGGTCCTCGGAGAGGCGCGCGATCTCGCCGGCGCGAGCGCGCTTCTTCTCGACGTCAAAGCGACCCCCGGAGCGCATCGAGGCGCTGCGTGAGGTCGGTCATCAGCTCGGCGGTCGGCGCGGCCATGGCTACCCGGTTGCTCCTTCTCGCGGCGGGCCTCGGCGGCGCAGCGCGAGCGCCAGCGCGATCGCGCCATACAGGCTCGCGGCGCCGGCGAAGAGGTCGCCGACTTTAGTGTAGAGGGTGCGCCCGCGCAAGCGCGGCACCTGCCCCACGAGGAGCCGCGGCGGCTCGTCCGGATCGGGTGCCAGGTCGGGGTCGACAGGTCCCACCGGCAGGGCGCCCGGCTGCACCTCGCCCGTGGGCTCGACGAGCGCGGTGA
>WNGE01012460.1_pt1 | contig 15225 bp, 21 predicted proteins | sample 5400651 | NCBI WGS metagenome assembly WNGE01 (sample SAMN13153370, study PRJNA577476) | soil metagenome | isolation source: 60 cm soil or saprolite under grassland replicate 2 | place: USA:California | collected 2016-06-15 | reverse complement strand
TGTACAACTGCGGTCCGGGCTGTCCCCCGCCGTACGACGACGTACACCTCGAGCTACTGATCGAGTACGGCCTCGGCCGTGGCGACGGCGGTCCCTGGCACGAGCGCCTGACGACGGCCCACCCGACACCGCAGCAACTACTGGAAGACGAACTGGTCTTTGCCTCCCACGCGGGACTGCTCCACCGGGTCGAGCTGGTGCTTGCCCAAGGCACCGATCCGGAGGGCCGCGGCACCCGGCACCCGATCTTCGGCGGACACCGCGCGTACGAGCTGGCAGCCATCCACGGCCACACCGAGATCGCCGAACTCCTCCGCGCTCACGGTGCGGGACCGCTGGACGACGTACACGAGGTCTTCGCCGCGATCATGCGGGGCGAGACCCCTGACGTCACCGCGGAACTCGCCGCGCGCGTCGTCGAGCGCGATCCGTATCTGCCGATCCGGGCCGCCGAGATCGGCCGGACCGAAGCCCTGCAACCGTTGAAGGACCTCGGTTTCGATCTCAACGTCATGGCTCTAACTTCGCCGATCCACCGGCCTGCGATCAATGGGCACCTCGACACTCGACACGGTGAAGAAACTCATCGAACTCGGCGCCGATCCAACGATCCGCGACACGATGTACGGCGGCAACGCAATGGGCTGGGCCGAGCACGGCCGTCAGCAGGCGGTGATCGACTACCTGAAGACCGTCATGGACTGACGGCGAGGAACAGGAACGCGCTGAAAACCATCAGATGTACGGCGCCTTGGAGGAGTGTCGCGCGGCCCGTCGCGAGCGTGAGCACGCTGGTCACGACGGTCAACGCGAACAGCACCATCTCCTTGCCGCCGAGACCAAGCACCAGCGGTCCGCTGAGCCAGATCGACGCGACCGCGATCGCCGGGATGGTCAGGCCAATGCTCGCGAGCGCTGAGCCGAGCGCCAGGTTGACGCTGGTCTGGAGGCGGTTCCGCAGTGCGGCGCGTACTGCGGCAACCGTCTCCGGCAGCAGTACCAGCAGCGCGATGACGACACCCACCACGGCGAGCGGCGCGCCGGCCGACTCCACCGCGGACTCGAGTTTCGGCGACACGGTCTTGGCCAGGCCGACGACCGAGACAAGGCAGACGAACAGCAATCCGAGGCTGAGCATGGCGACCTTCCCGCTCGGCGCGACGGCATGCTCTTCCTCGTCGTCCTCATTTGTTGCTGGTACGTCGATGTCGCGGTGTCGCAGCACAGTCGGCGCGTGAGCAAGCACAGGAAGGAAGTAGTCGCGGTGCCGAATCGTCTGCACGAAGACGAAGACGCCGTACATCACCAGCGACGTGACGCCGGCGAACGCAAGCTGTGCCGAGGTGAACTGCGGACCGGGCGCGCTGGTCGTGAATGTCGGCAGCACCAGGCTGAGCGTGACGAGCGCGGTCATCACGGCCAGCGCGCTGTTCGAGGCCCGAACGCGGAACTCCTGCACGTGGTACCGCAATGAACCGACGACGAGGGACAGGCCGAGGATGCCGTTGCAGGTGATCATCACCGCGGCGAACACCGTATCGCGTGCCAGCGACGAGGCCTTGTCGCCACCGGACGCCATCAGCGTCACGATCAGCGCCACCTCGATGACTGTCACCGCGAGCGCAAGAATCAGGGTGCCGAACGGTTCGCCGACCCGGTGTGCGACCACTTCGGCATGGTGGACGGCTGCGATCACCGCGGCGCCGAGGCCGGCGCAGACCAGGATCAGCAGGACTGCGCCCAGGTTGCGACCCCAGGACAGCAGCAGGACAACGAGAGCGAGCGGGGGCACGGCCAGACTCCAGCGCGGCAACCCATGGACCACCGTGTTTGTCATCCTCGACAAGTTTATTGGTACTGACCTAATACGGTTGGCAGCTCACGGCTCGGCAGGTGATGCTTCTCGCACAATGACTGTGCAGATCAGGAACGCGACCGATACCGACTGGCCGGCCATCTGGCCGTTCTTCCACGACATCGTGACGGCGGGCGAGACGTACGCCTACGACCCCGACCTCACGGTCGAACAGGCGCGCTCGTTGTGGATGTCGCCGTCTCCGCTCAGCCGCACGACGGTCGCGGTCGACGATGACGGCACCGTTCTCGGTAGCGCCAACATGTACCCGAACCGGCCGGGGCCCGGATCACACGTCGCCAGCGCGAGCTTCATGGTCGACTCGGCGGCGCGCGGCAAGGGCGTCGGACGGCTGCTCTGCCAGGACATGATCGAGTGGGCTCAGCGGGAGGGCTTCCGCGCGATCCAGTTCAACGCAGTGGTCGAGACGAACGAGGCCGCCGTACACCTCTGGCAGGAGCTCGGGTTCCGCATCATCGGCACCGTGCCGGAGGCCTTCAACCACCCCAAACACGGCTACGTCGGCCTCCACGTCATGCACCGCCCCCTCTGACCGCACGCTCGCGCCTCACGTCGTACGGAGGCCTGTTGCGGCTGCTCGTAGTACTGCTTCGGTGAGGGCGGCGAGGATGGTGGACTCCAGCTTCCAGTGCTGCCAGTAGAGCGGCCTGTCGACGTATTTGCCGGGGGCAACTTCCACCAGGCGGCCGGCGGCGAGCTCGGGCTGGGCGATCTCGGCTTCGATCATCCCCCAGCCGAGGCCGATCCGGACCGCCTGATGGAACCCGCCCGGCGCCGGTACGGCGTGCGTCGGCGGATCGAGCTTGCGCCGCGTCACCTTGCGCATCAGGCGGTGCTGGAGCAGGTCCTTGCTGTTGAACACCATCATCGGCGCCTCGGCGAGTGCCTCCGGCAACGGCTTGCCTTTCAGCCAGCGATCGGCGTACTCGGGCGTGGCGACCGGCAGATAGCGCATCTTGCCCAGCGGTACGACGCGGCAGCCCTGGACCGGCCGCGGGTCAGCCGTCACCGCGGCGAGCACGGTGCCGTTGCGCAGGAACTCCGCGGAGTGCTCCTCATCCTCCTGGTGTACGACGAACCGCGCGGCGTGCTGCTCGGACAGGTCGAGCATCGCAGGCAGGAACCAGTTGTTGAGCGAGTCCGCGTTCACCGCGATCGGCAGCCGAAGCGCGTCGACGGTCCCGCGCACCGAGGCGATCGCTTCCAGCTCCAGCAGCGAGACCTGACGCGCAAGCCGGAGCAGCGCCTCGCCCGCCTCGGTGGGTCGCGCCGGTTTGCCGCGCATCACCACGACCTGGCCGAGGCGGCTCTCCAGCGCCTTGATGCGCTGGCTGACCGCTGATGGCGTCAACTGCAAGCGTCGCGCGGCCGCGTCGAAGCTGCCTTCGTCGACGACGGCCGCGAACGTGTCGAGCTGCGCGGAGTCGATTTGCATGATGAAGCAATGCTAATGCTGCTTCAGAATCTTTAGCTGGTCTGTCGTATGAGATCTTTCTAGGGTCGAGACATGGCCCTCCTCGCCGGCTTTGCCACGACGCTGTCCCTGATCGTCGCGATCGGAGCGCAGAACGCCTTCGTGCTGCGCCAGGGCCTGCGCCGCGAACACGTCCTGCCGGTGGTCCTGATCTGCGGCCTGTCCGACGCACTCCTCATCTCCAGCGGCATCGCGGGCCTCGGCGCTCTGCTCACCCGCAGCCAACTCGCCCTCGACATCGCCAAGTACGGCGGCGCCGCCTTCCTCTACGCGTACGCCGTACTGGCGGCGAAGCGGGCCTTCCACCCCAGCTCCATCAGCGCCGCCGACCACGCCCCCGCCGCCCTGCGCAGCGTCCTGCTCACCTGCCTCGGCTTCACCTATCTCAACCCGCACGTCTATCTCGACACCGTCGTACTGCTCGGCTCCCTCGCCAACCAACGCGGCCCCGACGGCCGCTGGCTCTACGGCCTGGGCGCCGTCACCGCCAGCTTCACCTGGTTCTTCTCCCTAGGCTTCTTCTCCCGCCGCCTGACCCCCCTCTTCGCCCGCCCCCGCTCCTGGCAATACCTGGACTCAGCCATAGCCCTCCTCATGACCGCCCTAGCCACCTGGATGCTCATCCCCTGACAAAGCAAAGTCGGCTAACCGAATGGCGTTGGGGTTAGTGGGCGTTTGCCGGGGTTGCTGGAGTTGGCGGGGGTTCAGGAAGGCGACATCGACACTGTCGTCCTGACGCATGTGCATTTGGATCATGTGGGGTGGAATGCGGAGGGCGAGCGGCCGCGGTTCCGGAATGCGCAGTACGTCGTACAGCGGAATGAGCTGGAGCATGTGCGGGGTGGGGCGACATACGAGCGGATGATCCGGCCGATCGAGGAAGCCGGGCAGTTGCGGGTTGTGGACGGGGAGGTCGGGCTGAGGGGGATGCGATTGGTGCCGACGCCGGGACATACGCCCGGGCATCAGTCGGTGGTGACCGAGCGTGCGGTGCTTGGGGGTGACGTGCTGGTGCATCCGGCGCAGGCTCGGTGGCCCGAGCTCACGTATGTGTACGAGGGAGATCCGGCGCGGGCGGTGACGTCGCGGCGGGAAGTGCTGGCGTTGGCGGCCGCGGCCGGGATCCCGATAGCGGCCGCGCATCCCCATGCAGCGATCGATGCCAACGCACGTCCACTGCCGACACCCGGCGCGGGCGACGTCGCCTGCCCGCCGTACAAGGTTTAGCGGTAGCCGGTGGTGTCGGCCGGCTTGCCGGGGCCTTGGACCTCGACGAGGTAGCGCCAAGCGTCCGGGCGGCTCCCGTCGAGGTCGGTAAAGCCGTAGAGCTGTGCGAGTTCTCCGCTGGACGTGGACTTGCCGTTCCAGCGTCGTACGTCGGGATCCGCCGCGAGCGCAGCCACCGCGCGACCGACGTACGACGGACTCTCGGAGATCGCGAAGTGCGGGATCGCCTTCGTCGCGTCGCGCCAGTTGTCCTCGGCCACGCCGAAGCCGTCGAGCATCGCCTCGGACCGGAGCCAGCCAGGTGTCAGCAATACGGCGGTGGCGTCGTACCGATCGAGTTCGTGGGCGAGCGCGAATGCCATCCGGCTGACGGCGCCCTTTGCGACGTCGTAGAAGAAGGAGACGCGGTAGTTGTCGGCGTTGTACTCGTTCGTGCCGTCGGTCATCTCGACGACGAGTCCGCCGGGTGACTTGATCAGCAGCGGCAGCGCGAAGTGGCTGGTGATCGCGTGCGTGTCGACACCGAGCCGCAGCAGTCGCAGGCCCAGCTCGAGGTCGCTCTCCCACACCGTCTTGTCCCACTCGGGTTCGCCGAACTGCCCCCAGATGTCGTTCACCAGGATGTGCAGCGCGCCCTGCTCGCGCTCGATCCGGTCGACCAGGTCGCGGACCTGCTCGGGGACGAGATGGTCCACAGGTACGGCGATCCCGCGGCCGCCGGTGCGATCGACAAGTTCGGCGGTCTCTTCGATCGTCTCCGGTCGGTTCATCTCCGACCGCTGCGCCCGGGTGCTCCGCCCGGTCACGTACACGGTCGCACCGGCGGCGCCGAGCTCGACTGCGATACCCCGCCCGGCCGCCCTGGTCCCGCCGGCCACCAAGGCCACCTTCCCCGCCAACGGCTTCATGACACGCTCCTTTTCCATACGTTGTATGGTTATGTACCATACGGCGTATGGTTAATGCGAGCAAGCGCTCCGGCCGGCCTCGCGCCGGCGAAGAGCGGCTGAGCCGCGAGGCGATCCTGACCGCGGCCCTGCGGATCGTGGACGACGAAGGCATCGACGCGCTGACCATGCGGCGGCTGGCCTCGACGCTCGAGGTCAACCCGATGTCGCTCTACCACCACCTGCCGAACAAGGCGGCCGTCCTGGCCGGGCTCGCGGAGCTCGTATTCGCTGGTCTGGAACTGCCGGATCCGGGTGACGCGGTGCCGTGGCACGACCAACTGAAGGACGCGGCGCGGGCCTATCGCAACGGACTCCGTGCGCACCCGAACCTTGCGCTGCAGGTGCTGTCCGACACGTCCGCGGTCTCGGACGTCGTCGTGGTCACGATGGAACCGTTCTACCGCGCGCTCGATCGGGCCGGCCTCACGCCGCGGCAGATCTTCGAGTCGGCGAACACGATCATCGACTTCATCCACGGCTTCAGCCTCGGCGAGGCGGCGGTCCGCGCCGACACCTTCGAACTGGCGCCCGACCTGGTCACGCGCGTGGAGGGGCTGCCCGCCGGCAAGGCGCCGACTCTCACTCGCGTGGTCGGCGACCTCGGCGCCGAGGGTCTTGCCTACGACTTCGACGACGGTTTCGAGTCCGGACTGGTCGTGCTGACAGCGGGGATCGCCGCCTTGAGCGGCCGATAACGCGAGATCGCCACTCCCACCAGGCAGAGCAGTCCGCCGAGGTAGGCCAGCGGCGCAGGGCTTTCGTCGAGCAGCAGCCAGCCGAGGAAGATCGTCAACGGCGGGACCAGGTACGTCGTCGCGCCCATCCGGCCGGTCGTCGTACGAGCCAACGCGTACGCCCAGGTCGTGAAGGCGATCGCGGTCGGGAACGCGCCGAGGAAGACGACCCACCAGATCGTCGACGGCTGCGCGGCGGCAGATTCCCGGACCAGGTCGGGAGCGAACGGCAGGCAGCTGATCGCGCCAATCACGCAAGCCAGCCAGGTCACCTCCAGCGCTGGCAGCCGAGCGAGCAGCGGCTTCTGCGCCACGACTCCGACGGCGTACGCGGCCGCGGCGAGCAAGCAAAGGACAACGCCCCAGGTCTCGGCTCGACCGCCGGATGACGACAGGCCGATGAGGACGACTCCGCCGAAGGCGGCGATGCTGCCGAGCACCAGTTGGCGCGGGAATCCTTCGTGGAGCAGTACGCCGGCCAGGAGTGCGATCAGCAGCGGGCCGATATTCACCAGCATGGCCGCGGTTCCGGCATCGAGGCGCCGCTCGGCTTCGTTCAACGCGAGGTTGTACACGCCGAACCACAGCAGGCCGCAGACCAAGAGGAACTTCCAGTCACGCAAAGCCGGCCAACGGCGCGGGCGGGTGAAGACCAAGACGCCCAGCAGCGCGCTGCCTACAAGCAACCTGCCCAAGGACAACGCGCCGGCCGAGATCTCGTGCCCCACGTGGCGGATCGCCACGAAGGCCGATGCCCACAAGACCACCGTCACCGCGGCGGCACCCGCCGCCAGAACCCCTTGCTTTCTCACCGTTCGAGGCTAGTCGTCGTTCACTTCGGCGGACACCGAATTGTCGGCCGCTGCGGGTGGCAGTGCGAACGGTACGACGAACGCGGTCAGAAGCACCGGGATGGTGAGGCCCGCGACCAGGATGGACATCGTGAACCACACCGAGCCGAGGGCAAAACCCGCGTAGACCGCCACGGCGAAGACCTCCGCAAAGAAGCCGGAGACCGATGTGACGGTCGCTCGGGCCGGACCGGTGATCGAGTCCTGCAGTCGCGCCTCGGCGACGACGATGACGAGTTGCATCACGCCATAGCCGATCGCGATCGGCAGGAATCCCCAGGCCGTCCCGCTCAGCGCGCCCCAGGCGATCAGTCCCGCCGTCGCCCCGAGGCCGATCGCAAAGGTTGCTGCTGGCAACCTGTACGTCGGGCCCGCGAGTGCGCCACCGATCGCCTGGGCCGCCACGGTGCCCGCGATCAGCAACGGCACCAGGCTGGTCGACGCGCCGGCATCCCTGGCGAGCAACGGGAAGTACTCGTCGAACGCCAGGAAGCCGCCCAGCAGAGCAACCAGGCCGACGGCTCTCCGTACGGCACGGCTCGTCAGCGCCTCGGTCACACCGGCCCGCAGCATCGACCAGTACTCGGCGAGCGCGGTCCGGGTTGACGTCGGTTGCGGCTCGTCCTCCTCCGGCTGCGCGGGCTCGACGGCCGGCGCTTCCGGGAGGGACAGGGCAACTGCTGCTTGTGCCAGGCAGCTGAGAACGCTGACGATTCCCGCGAGGGTGTAGCCACCGAGGTCGAACAAGGGTGCCGCCAGCGCCGTCGCGGCCAGGTTGAGGATGAGGGCCGCGGACTTGGCCCGGCCGATCAGTCCGGCGTACTTGTCCGTGCAGTCGCGCGCGGCGAGTTCGTCGTACACGAAGGCCTCGAACGTGCCGGAGATCAGCGCGGACGACGTACCCCAGAGAACGAAGCCGAGGGCGAAGCCGGCGAACGACGGCACGGTGATCCAGGCGGCGTACCCGAGCCCGCTGAGCAGTGCACCGAGCACCAGCAGCTTGCGCCGCGAGTACGTGTCGGCCCAGGCACCCGACGGCACCTCGAGGACGAACGCGGTCGTCGACCAGATGACGAACAGCATCGAGATCTGGGCGGCCGACAACCCGTGGTCGGCGAACAGCAGCTGGTACAGCGGATACAGCGGGATGAAGTCCTGCAGCGCCTCGTACGCGACGATGCGGCTGGACAGACTGGTCGGCAGGCGGTCAGGGCGTCAAAGGTGCGGACTCGTGTACCTCATGTCTAGAAAGATACGGCGAGATCACCGCGCGAGCAGGTCCTTTGTCCCAGGTGTGGACAAGTGGAGGACCTGGTAGCGGGTACCGGGCACCGCGTCCGGCTCAGGCGTTGCCCACAAAGTGAAGTGAACGACCTCCCAGCGCGTGGGATCGACGGCGATCGCCGAGCTGTGGACACCCTCACGGGCCGCGGTCGTCCGCAAGGTCTCCACCGCCTCCGCGACTGGCTCGGCCGGATCCACGTCGGGCGAGACCAGCCAAGTGTGCTTGGTCGCACTCAGAGCCGGCTGGTCAACGTCCGGACCACTCGAAGCCTCGACACCGGTCCAGTGGCGCACAGGCGGGCGGCCGAAGGAGGTGCAGATGGCGGTGAAGAAGCCGCCGCCCCAGAGGAAGCGGCTCATGCCGGCCGGGTCGTTCCACAGGTAGAAAGGCGCGTACTGGTTGATCATCGCGCCGTTCGCCCGGTCCTGGATCAGGAACGCCTTCAGGCCGAGACCGTCGAAGTCGTCCATCCGATGACCGGTCGTCCCGACCCGCCGCCGGATGATCCCCATGTCGTAGTCGATCGGCAACGTGATCTCGTACTGCATCGCGTACAACGGCGTACCCCTCTCCATCGAGTCCGGAACATACTAGTAGGTACAGAGCTAATTGAGGGGCGACACCAACTGGAATCGGTCAGAGTAGGGCGATGGGTGATGTGAGCGAACGGGCCTGGGCGAAACTGCCGGCGGGGAGCCAAGGTGACGCCGGCGCGATTGCTGCAGCGCTGGCAGCAGGACCGGTTCGTGCGACCGTCGACCAGCGATCCGCGGAAGCTGGCGAAGACGCAGCAGCGGTTGTGGGAGCTGCTGCCGGAGCAGTTCGCGGGAGTCGAGTTGTCGCCGGTGACGCCGCTCGGCACCTGTTCGGCAGTTGCCACGATCAACCAGCATCAGGTCCTCAGCACGATCCGCAACACAGAAGTCGCCGGCGACCCCACGAACGTGCTCGCGATCGAGGCCGCCGTACGACGTCGTGCGGGGCAGCCGCGGGTGGACCTGGCGGCATGTCAACGGGTGGTCCGAGCACAGGCGGTCGACGGGCCGGGGATGTTCGCGCACTTCCAGTTGTTCGTGCTGGTCTCGAGTGCGCGCGACACCGGCTCGGGCCGGACCGAGGCCGGGATGCTGATCGATCACCTGCGGTACTGGTACGACGTACTCGGTGACGCGGGCGAGTTCACCTTCACCACCTTCGCTTCGTCGGCCGTGCGGGAGCGGATCGACGACACGGTCCGCCCTGCTCTGAAGGCCGACTTCACCGAGGACCTGGAGCGGACGAAGGGCGCCAACTACTACTCCGGTACGGCGCTCGGCATCGGCTGCAACGGAGCAGAACTAGGCGACGGCGGCTTCACCCGATGGACCGCCGACCTTCTCGGCGACGCGAAGGAGCGCTGCCTGATCTCGTGCGTCTCGACCGAGCGGCTGACCGCTATCGCAGCTTGAGCAGCCCGGCGTCGGTAGGGCGGAACCCGCAAGCATCGATGTAGAAGGCCGTCAGGTGTGGCTCGTAATCGACGTGCAACCACTCGCACCCCGCGGCCTTCGCCTCCTCAGCGGCCGTCAGCACAAGCTGCTTCCCGATGCTTCGTCGGCCGTGCTCCGGATGTACGACGGTATCCAGCACGAACGCATGCGCGCCGCCGTCCCAGCACACCTGCACAAACCCCACCAGCTGATCGTTGCTAAAGGCCCCTACCCACGTCAGCGCCCACCGCTCCAACCGCTCACCCCACGCCTGAACCTCACCCTCATACCCAAAGGCAAGCGCATGCAGCGTCGACACCTCCAGATCGTCGACCGGGAACCGCACCACGACCTCCACCGCGTTCACTGGACCCTCAGTGGTGAGCATCGTGGCCGCCTCGGTGCAGTGCACCAGCTAGGCGACCAGGGCGAAGACCTGGGCCGACGACGAGTACGCGCCGGGCGAGGAGGTGATGCGCTGCGGAGCCGACTGCTCGATGCGGATCGCGGCCGTCTGCAGCCGGATCGGCAGCGTGGAGCGGACCGCAGTGGTCAGGTCGAACTGCACCTCGGCCAGCAGGTCGGTCAGCTCGAGGTCCAGCGCGCGGCAGATCGCGGCGAGGATCTCGGACGACGGCTCCTTGCGTCCGCGCTCGATCTCGGACAGGTAGGGCACCGACACCTGGGCCAGCTCGGCGAGCTCGCGCAGGGTGATCCCCCGCTCGCGCCGCAACCGGCGGAAGACGTTCCCGATCACCTGGCGTAGCAACACGTCTGGCCCTCCTCGCCTCGGATGTCCTGTAACCGAGTGTGCCATCCCGGTCAGGTCTGCGGTGGGCAGATCTGCCACGGGCAGATTCCCGAGCGCTCGCGGGCGCGGCGCGCGCAGGCTGGACAGCATGAGCGAGCTACCGAACACCCTCGACGATCACATCTACCAGCGGCTGCTCTGGCAGCGCATCCTCGTCCTCGGCGGCGAGATCAAGGACGAGAACGCCAACGCCCTCTGCGCCCAGCTGATCCTGCTGAACGCCGAGGACCCGAAGGCGGACATCTCGCTCTACATCAATTGACCGGAGGCATGGGCGGTACGGCGTCCGACATCAAGACCCAGGCGGAACAGGCGATCAAGGCGCGAGCGGACCTGGCGAAGCTGATCAGCGATCGCACCGGTCAGCCGCTCGACCGGATCGAGACGGACTTCGACCGCGACCGATGGTTCACCCCGGACGCGGCCCGCGACTACGGCATCATCGACCGAGTCCTCACCCGCCCCACCCCAGTCCCGGCCTGAGTGCACCTTGAGCACCAACCAACCGAGTTCCGGCGCGAGTTCTGGTTGGCCGGTGCACAAGGTGCGCTGATCGGGGATCAGGCGAGGTCTCGCGGGACTGGCTAAGGCTGCGTCCTCTCCAGTGCCCGGCGGAGGTCCTCCGTGAGGTCTTCGGGGTCTTCCAGGCCGAGGCTCAGGCGGAGGAGGTTGTCGGCGGGCTTGGCCTCGGGGGCGACCAAGCGGTGGGTCAGTGCTGCAGGGTGCTGGATGAGTGTGTCGACACCGCCTAGCGAGACAGCGTGAGTGATGAGCTTCAGCGACCCTGCCACCCGGGCGGCCGCGTCGTACCCGCCGGCAACGGTGAACGCGAGTACCGCGCCCGGCCCGGCCAACTGGCGGCCGACCAACTCGTGCGCATCTGGGTAGAAGACCTTCTCGACCTCGGGCTGGGCGGACAGCCAGTCCGCCACCTTCATAGCGGTCGCCTGCTGCGCCCGTACTCGCACCGGCAGCGTCTGCAGTCCCCTGTGCAGTTCGTACGCCGCCAACGGGTGCAGCAGGCCACCAGTCACAGCACGGATCTGACGCAGTCGTGCGACCCACTCTGCGCCGGCTGCGACGACGCCGCCCATGACGTCGCCGTGGCCGCCGAGGTACTTCGTTGCCGAGTGCAACACCAGGCTCGCCCCGTGCCGAGCCGGTTGCTGCAGCACCGGGGTCGCGAACGTGTTGTCCACAAGCACCGGTACGTCGCCCGCCTGCCGCGCCACGGCCGCGATGTCCACCAACTCCAGCGTTGGATTGGCCGGCGTCTCCACGACCACCAAGCCGGTATCAGGCCGGATCGTCTCCGCGATCTCGGCCGCGTTGGCCCAACTGACCGTCGTACCCAGGAGACCTGTGGACAACAGGTGGTCCGAGCCGCCGTACAGCGGTCGTACGGCGACCACGTGCGGACGGCCGGCGGCGACGGTGGCGAGCAGGCAGGCGGTGAGCGCTGCCATGCCGGAGCCGAAGGCGACCGCGCCGTCGGTGTGCTCGAGTTCCGCGATGGCGTCCTCGAAGCGGGCGACCGTCGGGTTCCACAGGCGCTGGTAGACGAGGCTGCCGCCGTCGGGGCCGTTGCCTTGGGTGAGTTCGTCGTACGACGTCCCGCCGGTGGCCACATCGGGCAGCGGGTAGGTCGTCGACAGGTCGATCGGCGGGACGTGGACGCCGAGCGCGGCCAGGTCGTGGCGACCGGCGTGGACGGACCGGGTGTCGAGCTGGGTCATACCTGCCTCCTCGAGGATGCTCGGCATCGAGGGTGGAATCTTCTGCAGATTGAGGGCAAGAGTTCCGAAGAAAATTCATCCACAGGGGTCATCCACATGCTGTGGATTCTGTGGAGGACATCTAGAGTGGGATCATGCCGAAGGATCGTCGGACGCCCGGACCGGCCCCGCGGCCGGCGCCGGGCGGGCTCGACGACGTGGACCGGGAGCTGGTCCGGCTGCTGACCGCCGACGGGCGGATGCCGAACAACGCGCTCGCGGAGGCGGCCGGGATCGCACCGTCGACGTGCCTGACGCGGGTGCGGGCGCTGCGGGAGCGGGGCGTGATTCGCGGATTCCACGCGGAGGTGGATCTGGCGGCGCTCGGCCAGCCGATCCAGGCGCTGGTCGCGGTGCGGATCGGCGCGCATTCGCGGGACGAGATCGACCGGTTCCGGAAGCGGGTGCCGGGGCTACCTGGGGTGCTGTCGCTGTTTCATGTCAGCGGAGCCAACGACTATCTGCTGCATGTGACGGCGGCGTCGCCGGATGCGCTGCGGGAGTTTGTGCTGGATCATCTGACGGCTGATCCGGCTGTTGTGCACGCCGAGACGAGCCTGATCTTCGAGCACGTGCGGGGTGTGGGGGGTTGAGGGGGTGCCGCTGCCGCGGCCGCCGCTTCTAGGTGCACCTGGTCAGTGGGGTTTGAGGGTCCAGGCGTTGGCCAACAGGGCGAAGGAGTGGCGGCGTTCGGCTGGGTTGTGGATGTTGGTGGTGATGATCAGTTCGTCGGCGACGGCGGACTTGGCTCGGCGGGTGAGGTCGGCGGCTACCTGGTCGGGGGTGCCGGCGGAGACGAGGCCGGACCACTCCTCGACCGCCGCGCGTTCGGCGTCGGTCCAGGCGTAGGCGGCCGCTTCCTCGGGCGACGGCAGCGGGCCGGGGCGGCCGGAGCGGAGACGGAGCATCGAGAGGGCGTTCGCCTGAGCCAGTTCCTGAGCACGCTCCTCGGTGTCGGCGACGATCGCGGCCAGCGCGAGGATGACGTGCGGCTCGGTCTGATGGTCCGACGGTTGGAAGTTCTCCCGGTACGACGCGATCACTCCGGCCGGGTCCAGCGTTCCGAAGTGACCGGCGTACGCGAACCCCGTGCCGAGTGCGGCCGCCGCCTGACCGCCGTACGTGCTGGAACCGAGGATCCAGACAGGCGGCAGCGGTACGTCGTCCGGTTGGGCGGAGATCGGCGAGAAGGGGTGGCCGGTCGGGAACCCTTCGGCGTACGCGCGGAGTTCGGCGTACTGCTCGGGAAAGTCGTCGGCGCCGAGTGCCTCACGACTGCGGCGGAGGGCGAGGGCGGTGCGCTGGTCGGTGCCAGGTGCGCGGCCAATGCCGAGGTCGATGCGGCCGGGGTGCAGGCCGGCCAGGACGCGGAACGTCTCGGCGACCTTCAGCGGTGAGTGGTTCGGGAGCATGATGCCGCCGGAGCCGACGCGGATGCTCGAGGTGGCGGCAGCGACGGCCGCCATCATCACCTCGGGGCTCGTGCTGGCCACGCTCGGGATGTTGTGATGCTCAGCCAGCCAGTAGCGGTGATACCCAGCGGCCTCAGCGGTCCGGGCCAACTCGAGGGTCTCGTGCAGTGCCTGCGACGGACGCGATCCCGTCGGCACCGGCGAAAGGTCAAGCACAGACAGGGGCATCGGCTCAGCGGTCACGTTCAACCAGCAACCGCCAGTCCCCACCGACTATTCCGGGCGGACCGCCACCACTGATCAAGGCGATTCGGTGGGGCGCCCTGAGCGCGCGAAGCGCAGTGATCGGCGGCGGGTTGCGGGTTGGTGAGTGGCGGGCGTCCGCTACGCCGGGTACGGCAACTGGGCACGGGCGTCGCGGAGCGGTCGCGACCACCATGCCAACTGGGTGAGCAGGGCGGACGCGGCCGCCGGGGTGGTGGGATCGGTCGGCTCGCCGTCCGAGGTGAAGTCGGCCTCGTGGAAGGCGAGGGAGTCGCGGATGGTGACCGCGTGAAGTTCGGCGAAGACCAGGCGGAGCTGCTCGGCCGCGCGGAGTCCACCCGAGCGGCCGCCGTACACGACGAACGCGATCGGCTTGGCGTACCAGGGTCGTCGTACGGCGTCGATCGCCGTCTTGAGGTCACCTGGGTACGCGTGGTTGTACTCCGCCGTGACGATCACCACAGCGTCGGCCTCGTCGATCCGCCGCGACAGATCGGCCGGCGGCACAACACTCAGGTCGATCAGGTCGAGCTTGAACTCATCGCACCGCTCGACCTCCCGGGCGAACCACCGTGTGACCAGCGTGCCGAACCGCAGGGCGTCGACGTTGCGCGTCAGCAGCGCAAGCCGGAGCGGATGAACAGTCACCCGCGTGACGGTAGTACCTCAACAACACTTGAGGTCAAGCCGTCTCAGTCCGCGGGTACCGGTGGCGGAGCAGGTGGGTTGCCGGATCCGAGCTCTGTTTGGGCTGCACGCATGAGGTTTTCGGACTCGCCACTTGACGTGTCAGAGATGACGCCGACGGTTTGCCAGGCCTTGGTGACGGCGGCCAGTTGGGTGGAGCCGTCGCCGAACAGCTCGCGGGCGGCGGACTGGGTTGCCTCGGCGAAGTCGGCGAAGGTGGCGGTTTCGGAGAGGCTGCCGGAGGTCAGGGTGGTGTACCAGATCTTGCCGGGGTCGTCGTACGCGTTGCCGCCGATCTCGGCGGCGGTCAGGTAGAAGGCGCGGTTCGGGATGCCGGAGTTGATGTGTACGCCGCCGTTGTCGTCCTCGGTCTCGACATAGCCCGACATATCCGCCGGTTGCGGGTCCTT
>WNGE01006927.1_pt1 | contig 15225 bp, 14 predicted proteins | sample 5400651 | NCBI WGS metagenome assembly WNGE01 (sample SAMN13153370, study PRJNA577476) | soil metagenome | isolation source: 60 cm soil or saprolite under grassland replicate 2 | place: USA:California | collected 2016-06-15 | reverse complement strand
TCGGCCAGCCGCCTCCAAGCCTTCTGGGCTAAAGCCTTCTGGGCTCGCGTTGTACGCTCCGGCGATTGCTATCATTTCGCCGTCGAACCGCAATATTCCTCCCGTACTCGCTCCGCAGAGCTTCGCGGCGCTCTCGACGATCGCATCGAACACCGGCTCCACATCAGTCGGTGAACTGGAAATGACCTGTAGGATCTCGCTCGTCGCGGTTTGTTGATCGACCGCTTCCGCGAGACGCTTCTCAAGGTCGCGGACCCTAGAGCCCGCGTTCTTCGGCGACTTGCGGGCGACAGAGAGCCTGGCGTCGACCTTGGCCTTCCCGGGCTTTGCCCCCCGACGCATCCGCCTCTCCTTGCCTCTCAAAAGGCGCTACGACTGCGCAGCAATCGAGGGCAGGCTACTCGAAGGTGCCCTCGTGGGCAAGTCCGATGGCCGGGTGCGCGAGCGCTTGATCGAGACGCTTCGTCGCCATCTCGAGGGCGACACCGTCCTGTGTCTGCCCAGCGCGTGGACCATCGCCTCCCTCAAGACGGCTCCCTCGGTGGAGCCGGCGGCCAATCGTGTGGAGGATCTCACGCTGGCTCGGTGGCGAGCCTGGCCGGCGCGCCTCAGGTCAGCATTCTCGTGGTGACGGACAGCTACGCGATCGGGCTCGGTCTTCTCGCGGCCCCCGGCAACGACTCCCGGCTCCTCGCCCTGACCGAGCTCCTGGCCTCCTGAAGGAAGACCTCCTGGAGTCCCTGTCCGTCACTGGCCCAGATAGCGCTCGAGGATGCGTGTGAACTCGTCAGGCAGGACCACGCCGCCCATGAGCTCACGGGTCTCCACGAAGTATGGACGAGCGAGCGTGGTGCCGTCGTTGAGCCAGAACGTCAGCCAGTAACGCGGCTCGCCGAACGCATGCGCCTGCGGCCGGCCCACCGCGCCACGGAGGATCATGTCGACGAGCGCCTCGACGTCTCGTGGCGAGGCGATCCTGACAGACGGGCCCGGCGCCGCCGAGCTCGCCTCGCCACGCCGGATGTCGATGACCCGCACTTTTCCACCGAGGTCATAGAGATGGCCGCCCACCTTTGCCCGCGGGTTGCGCCATGCCTGGTAGAGGAAGATGCTGCCCTTCCACACGGCGGCGAGCCGGAAGTCGGTCGAGTATCCTCGGACGCTGTAGATGAGGGTGCCGGCAGGCATGAACGCGGCGGCCGCGTCCGTCCCGTACGGGCATCCACGGCGGTCTGCGGCGAACGAGCACCCGACGGTGGCGAACTCGACGCCGAGATCGCCGGTGACGAGCGGGCGGCCGGACTCCTCGGCCCAGCGAATGTAGTCGACGTCGTCGAAGGTCACGAAGTCGAGCATGGACTGGGCGTCGGCTCGGGCGGCCAGCGAGACGAGGGCGGCGGCGAGGGCCAGCGCGTGGAGCGCTCTCACGGCTTCTCCCCCGCCCACCCCTCGCGGAGCCGCCACGCCAGGTAGCTCCGAGGCTCGAGACGCACATACTCGGCGAGCTCCCGCTTCGCTCCCGGCCCGTCCCCGCTCTTCTCGAGGGCGAGACCGAGGCCGTAGTGCGCCTGGGCCAGGCGTGAGTCCCGCTCGAGGGCGGCCCGTTGCACACGGACCGCGTCCTCTGTGCGCCCCGCGTAGAGGTAGACGAAGCCGAGATCACTCCTGATCTTGGCATTGTCAGGATCGAGTGCCGACGCACCTTCCAGCTCCGCCACGGCCTCGGGCAGCCGCCCCGTGCTGTTAAGGCCGAGTCCGTTCCGCCCACGCTCCGCGGCCTGAGCGCGCCTGACCGCCTCGGCTCCCGCCTGCGCGACCTCGCCCTCGCGCTGGGAGTCCCCCGTCCGCCTATAGGCGTCGATGAGCAGTGCATAGACGGGAAGGAGCGCCGGATTCCTCTCACGCGCGCGCTCCAGCGGACGGATGGCGTCCTTGACGCGCCCGGCATCGATGAGGGCCGCCCCGAGCCCGTAGAGCGTGAGCGCGTCCTCCTGAACGGCCACGGCGCGCTCATACGTCTCGATGGCACGCGCCTTGTCGCCCTTCTGCTGCCATGCGAGCGCCTTCCCCTGCAGCACGTCGAGTCGACGCTCTGGATCCCGAACGCTTTCAAAAGCCTCGAGGGCGACCTCGGTCTTGCCTTCCTGGAGGAGGGCGAACCCGAGGAGGGTCCGGCCACGCGCGGAGGCCGTCTGGCTGACATTGCGCTCCAGCTCGACCTTGATCTCCGGCACCGCCGCCTTGTCGGTCAGCGAGCGCCAGAAGGCCGGCAGGCCGTTAGCGGGGCGCACCCGCCGATACTCGTCACGCGCGATGACCGCGTCCCACCGAGATGACCGCCTGAGATAGACCAGCGCGAAATCGTCCCAGTAGACGAGCGCCCATGCCGGAGAGGTCAGCCCCCGGTCGGCATGAGGGCTCAGATTCTCCGTCCCTTCGCCCGAATAGATCGGGTAGTCCATCACCGCCGCGTCGAAGCCGTAGGCCGACTGCAGCCGCGCGAGGTGCTCGGGATAGGCACGGGCGAAATGAATCTCCTCGCGGAGACTCCCCGGCACATAGCCGCGACCGTCGATAATGGCGGCGCGCTTTGGGAAATCCCGCCACGTGATATAGCCGCCGAAGTGGAAAGCATTGAAGAGGCGCCCCGTCATGCCGAGCCGATCGAGATAGCGGAGCGCGCCCTCAGGAACGAAGCGCGCGTCGGCTCCCAGCCCGACGCTCTTGCGTGAATCCGCGAGGGGCGTGGCGAAGACGAAGATGAAGCGGACGGCCGAGAGGCCCAGATAGGCGAAGGGCAGCACGGTCAGGACCGAGATCAACGACATCCGACGGCGGAGGACAACGAAGCTCAGGAGGAGCAGCACGGCCAGCACGTAGGGGCCCGGATAGAGGCCGAAGGGAGGACGCTGGAGCTCGTTGACCTCCTGGGTGAACCAGGGGGAGGCGGCGAGCTGAAACGGCAGGGTCAGGATCTCGACCCCGCGCGGGTTGATCAGCGAGGCGAGGACGTCCGCGACCAGCACCCCCGCCACGACTTTGAGCTGCCGCGCGGTCGGAGACCAAGAATCCTCCACCGCTCGCCCGCGGCGCAGCAGATGGAGCAGACCTCCTCCGGCGAGCGCGGCGCCAAAGGGCACCACGGTCACGATGACGCTCGGGTGCATATTCGCCCAGAGCACGTGGACGGCGGGCAGGGCGAAGATCAGGCGGCGGCCTTCGAGGAGATAGGCGTTCAACGCGTAGATAGTGAAAGCGAGAAAGACCATCAGGGCAATGTCCGGGCGCTCGATGAATCGGTGGCGAATCATGGGCAGGGAGCCCAGGAGCACGGCGGCCGCGACCACGGCGCGCAGGGCGCGGTCCGAGGCCGGTTCGCGGGGGAGCGTCGCATCCTTGAAGAGCACCCAGAAGGTGAGAGCGATGGTGGCGGCCTTGAGCAGCACCACACCGCCGAGGCCCGCCGCCCGGAATACGAGGTAGAGCACGATGTCGAAGAGCCACTCGGTGTTGTGGTACGGGAGGGCGCCGCTGGGAAAGACGAGGACTTCGCGGACGGGCAGGCCCCGGGTCTCGACCATGAGGCGCCCGAGAGCCAGATGCGTCCAGGTGTCGGGATCCTCGACCCTGGTGACGGCGAGCAGAAACGCCGCCGCCGCCACCAGGGCCCCGAGCATCAACGGCCCGCGCCACTGGGGGCCGCGAGGCAGGGGGCTCGGACGCAGGGTCACGCGCGGGGGCTACAGCCGCTCGATGATGGTGCCTATCCCCTGTCCGAAGCCGATGCACATCGTCTGAAGTCCATAGCGCTTCTTGGATCGCTCGAGCTCGTGGAGAAGCGTGTTCATGAGCCTGGCCCCCGAGCAGCCGAGCGGGTGACCCAGCGCGATGGCGCCCCCATTGACGTTGACACGCTTCATGTCGGGGTGGAGCTCCCGCTCCCACGCCAGCACCACGGACGCGAAGGCCTCGTTGATCTCGAACAGGTCGATCTGATCGATCTTGAGGCCGGCCTTCTTGAGCACCCGCTGGGTCGCGGGGATCGGTCCCGTCAGCATGATGGTCGGGTCCACCCCGGCGAGCGAGGTGGCCACGATGCGGGCGCGGGGCGTGAGCCCGAGCGCCTTGGCGCGCGCCTCCGACATGATGAGGAGCGCTGCGGCACCGTCGGAGATCTGCGACGAATTGCCCGCGGTGACCACACCGTCGGGCTTGAAGGACGGGGCGAGAGAGGCCAGCTTGTCCCAGTTGACGGGCACGCGCACGCCTTCGTCCACGTCGAACACGGTGCCGTCGGGCAGCGTGATGGGGGCGATCTCCCGCTTGAAGCGTCCTTCGGCGATGGCCCGCCCCGCCTTCTCATGGCTCTCGCCGGAAAACTTGTCCAGCTCCTCGCGCTTGAGCCCCCACTTCTCCGCGAGCATCTCGGCCGAGATACCCTGGGGCACGATGTTGTAGAGAGCCTGAAGGCGCGGTGACAGTGCGCCTTCGCCGGGCCCTGTGGCATTGGAGCCCATGGGCACGCGGCTCATGTTCTCGACGCCGCCCGCGATCACGCAGTCGTACTGGCCCGACATCACGCCCATGGCGGCGAAATTGGCGGCCTGCTGGCCGGAGCCGCACATGCGGTCGAGGGTAGTCCCGCAGACATCGAGGGGGAAGCCCGCGATGAGGGCGGCGTTCCGCGCGATGTTGAGCCCCTGCTCGCCCAGCTGGTCCACGCAGCCGATCACCACGTCCTCGACTTCGGCGGGGTCGATCTTGGTCCGCTCGACGAGCGCCCTCAGCGTATCGGCGAGGAGGTCATCCGGACGGACGGTGGAGAGCTTGCCGTTTCGCTTGCCGACGGCGGTGCGCGCCGCCCCCACGATCACTGCATTGTTCATGGTTGTCTCCTTGTGGAAGTGTTCCGCCTGATCAGGCCCGACGGCGCTTGACCTGGTCGCCGAGCTTACAGAAGGCGCAGATCTCTCCGGTGGTGACCTGCCCACACACCGCGCATTCGTTGAGCACGGTGGGCTCGGCGTGCTCGAAGACACCGCGAGCCTTCTCGAGAAAGCCGAAGAGGAAGTTGTGCTTGGCTCCGGGCGAGGCCTCCTCGAGCCGGTCGAGGATCTGTTTGTGGGTGATGGACGTGGCGCCCTTGGCGAAGGGGCACTCCTCTACGATGTAGTCGATGCCGCGCAGGAAAGCGTAGGCCGCCGTCTCCCGCTCGGAGAGGCGATAGAGCGGCTTCACCCGGCGGGCGAGCTTGGGATGCGTGGAGGCGAGGGCGGGCCACTGGCGCGAGAGCGGATCCATCTGCCAGTGGAGCACATTGCCGAACAGCACCGCCGCCTCGTCGTCCAGGTTGTGCCCGGTGGCGATGACCGGGTAGCCGTGATCCACCGCCGCGCGGTTCATCAGATAACGCTTGCTCAGTCCGCAGGCCGAGCAGGTAGGGCGCCGCGTCGCCTTCTGGACCTCGGGAATGCCCGCGCCCACGCGCTCCAGTACCGACTCGACGATGAGCTTCTGCCCGCGCGAGGCGGCAAAGGCTTCGCACTTGGCCTTCGACTCGACGGAATAGTCGAAGATGCCGAGATCGAGGTAGAGCCCCGCCGTCCGGTAGCCCGTCTCGATCAAGACGTCCCACAGGGCAAGTGAGTCCTTGCCTCCGGACACCGCCACCAGCACGGACTCCTCCGGCGTGAACATCTTGTGCTTGCGGATGGCCTCCGCCACCTGCTTGCGAAAGAACTCCTGGAAATCGGGTGAGCAGAAGGCGGCGTTGTGGCGCGGCAGCTCGATGACCGCGCCGGCTCCGCACTTGCGGCACTTCATCTCCGGTCGCTCCCCCCCGACATCACCGGTCGAACCTCCAGCTCGTCCCCCTCGCCCACCACCTCGTCGGCGGTGAGGAGATCGCTGCCGCGGATCACGAGCACGGTGCCGGGGAGGATGTCGAGCTCCTTCAGGACGTCCTTCACCCGCTTGCGTCCGGGCAGCTCGACCTCCCGGCTGGGATTGCGGAGCCTGATCTTCACGCTCTGGGAAATCCCGGCGCGGACTTGACGCCACGCAGCTGCTCGAGGTGAATGCCGTCGTGCCAGGCCTGGAGCGTCCACCACTGGGCGAGATCGAGCGTGCCAAGCCGGGGGTGCGGAAAGGTCAATGGACGCGGGTCCACGCCACCCAGCCGCTCGATGCTTTGCCGGCTCCGCTCCCGGGATGCCTTCATCTCCGCTATCAGCTCGGCAAAAGGCTTGCCGCGCTCCGGCCACACGGCCTGGGGGGCTTCCGCTCGACCGCCCGCCGGCGTGGCGAGCGGCGCGAAGGCCTTGAGATCGGCGGGAAAGGGCTTCACAGTTTCTCCCGCATCCCTCAGCACCTTGGAGGTGATCTTGCCCGTGCCGATTTCGGCGAGGGTGAGGTGATGGACGATTTCCCCCACGGACCAGTCCTGGTCGCTCGTGCGCCAATCGGCCTGCGCCTGACTCAGCCCCTCGACCTCCTTGAGCAACCGGGCACGCACCGACTGGAGATCGTTCCAGAGCGCTTCGACGGGAGCGGGCAGCGGCATCGGTGCGTTCCTCCGTGCGGGATGCGTAACGGCTTCGATTATAGCCCACCGAGCGAGGACATGATACAAGGTGAGGTGTCCATGGCCGATTCCGAACGCCCGCATCCGCTCTCGCGCGAGCCGTGGCGAACGCGCTCGACCCGCCCCGTCTACGACAATCGCTGGATCCGCGTGCGCGAAGACGTGGCCCTCATGCCCGACGGGCGCTCCACCATCTACGGCGTCGTGGAGTGCTCGGAGTGCGTCGGCGTCCTGCCCTTCGTGGATGCGGACACCGTGCTTCTCGTCGGCCAGTACCGCTACGTCGCCCAGGGCTTTTACTGGGAAATGCCCACAGGCGGCATGCATTCCGGCGAGAGTCCAGAGGAGGCCGCCCAGCGCGAGCTCGCCGAGGAGGGGGGGCGCGAGGCGGGCTCGCTCGTCAAGATCTGCGATTTCCACACGTCCAAGAGCATCCTGCGCGAGACCGCCCACCTCTACCTGGCGTATCATTTGCGGCCGGGCTCCCGCCCGCCCGACCCCACCGAGTTCATCGAGCGGCGCGAGTTTCCCTTCGCGGAAGTCCTCCGCATGGTGGTGAGCGGCGAGATCAAGGACGGGATGACCGTGATCGCCGTCCTCCATGCCGCGCGTCTCCGCGCGACCTGAACCTCCCCTTCGCCCCGTCTCAGCCCTTGAGCGCGCCCAGAGTGAGGCCGCGCACGATGTGCTTCTGCACGAAGAGCGCGAGCAGGAGCACGGGAAGGGTGATGACGGTGGCCGCCGCGGTGAGCCCGCCCCAGTTGATCTCCTCGTAGGAGAGAAAGCTGTAGACGGCGATGGGCAGTGTCCGTGTCTTGAAGCCGGCGATGATGAGCGAGAAGAGGAAATTGTTCCAGGAGAAGATGAAGGCGAGGATGCCCGTGGCCACGATGCCCGGCTTGGCGAGGGGGATGGCGATGCGCAGGAAGGCGGCCCAGTGCGTGCACCCGTCGATGCGGGCCGACTCGAGGAGATCGCCGGGCACGTCCTCGAAAAAGCCGATCATCACCCAGAGCACGAGGGGCAGCGCCACGATCAGGTGGGTCAGGATCAGCGCCGAATAGGTGTCGATCATCTTCGCCTTGGTGAACAGGATGAACCACGGGATCAGGTAGCCGATCCCCGGCGCCATTCGCGCGGTGAGGATGCCGAGCGCGATGCCCGTCCGCTTGAACCTCGCGATGGCGTAGGCGCCCGGCAGCCCGAGAAGCAGCGCGAGCCCCGTCGAGCCCAACGCCACCACGAGGCTGTTCACCGTGAAGGTGAAGAACGGGTTCTTGTGGAATACCTCGCGGTAGTTCGCCAGGGTGGGCATGAACACCCACACCGGCGGGTAGGCGGTGTTCTGGACCTGGGACTTGAGGGAGGACATGAACATCCACCCGAGCGGAAAGAGAAAGGGAATCAGGAGAGCCGCGAGGAGGACGTAGGTCCAGGGGTTGACCCGGTCGCGCCGTCCCTTCGAGACGCTGATCATGTCACCACGCGCCCCGTCTCACCTTGATGAGGAGGAGACTCACCCCGAGCACCAGGGCGAAGAGGATGACGAGAAGCGAGCTCGCGTAGCCGATGTGGAAGTAGAAGAGGCCGACCTGGAAGGTATAGACGTTGAGCGTCTCGGAGGCGAAGCCGGGCCCGCCCTGCGTCATCACGTAGATGATGTCGAAAGTCTTGAGGCAGTCGATGGCGCGGAAGAGCAGCGCGACGATGATGGTGGGACGCAGAAGCGGCAGCGTGATCCGCCAGAACATCTGGGCCGAGGAGGCGCCGTCGATCAGCGCGGACTCGTAGGGTTCGAGGGGCAGGGTGGCGAGCCCGGCCAGCGTGATGAGGGTGATGAGCGGGGTCCACTCCCACGTGTCCACCACGGCGAGGGCGGGCACCACGATGGCGGCATTGCTGACCCACTTGTAGGGCCCAAACCCGCCCAGCCCGACGAGGTAGTTCATCACGCCGAGCGTCGGGTTGTACATCATCATCCACACCAGCGCGATGGCCACCGGCGTCGCCACCATGGGCAGGAGGAAGATCGAGCGCACGAGGCCCTTGCCACGGAAGGGCCGGTTCAGCACGAGGGCCAGCGCGACGCCGAGGAAGAGTTGGAGCGCGGTGGCGAGGCCGGTGAAGTAGACGGTCAGCCACAGCGCGTTCCGGAAGCGATCGTCCTCGACGAAGGCCCGTCGGAGGTTTCCGAGGCCGACGAACTCCGGACTGGTGAGACTCGATGCGTACCACGAGTGCACGCTCATGTAGAGCGTGTAGGCGACGGGGAACGCCATCAGGAGGGCGACGGCGACAACCGAGGGACCGGTGAAGACCGGCACCGGGTGGCGCTCAACGAACCGCGACCACCCGGTGCCGACGTGCCGCAACCGCAGCTACTTCTTCTCCGTCTCGGCCATGATGCGCTTGACGTCCGCGGCCGCTTTGTTGTCCGCCGCTTTCACGTCGCCGCCCTGGATCGACACCACGATGGCCGCGCCAATAGCGTCACGGCACTCGGCGACCGCAACTACCGGCGGGTTCCACAGCGGCGTCCCCATCTTGGAGCCGACGGTCAGCGACTCACGGAGATCGGCAGGGACCTTGGCCTGCCCCTTGGGATCCTTCCAGACGGATTCACGCGCCCCCAGCACGCCCTTCTCGCTCTGCACCGCGAGCACTTGCTCTTTGGCGGTGGCCCACTGCATGAAGAGCCAGGCCGCTTTCTGATTCTGGCTGGTCTTGGGCATGGCCAGGCCCCAGACGGCAACGGTCGAGCCGTATTGCCCTCTGGGACCGCGCGGAAAGAGCGCATAGCCGACCTTACCCACCACCTTCGACTTCTGCGCGTCCTCGATGACGGGGAAGAGCGAGTTCGCGTCCGTGTACATGGCGGCTTTGCCCTGCGAGAAGATCGACGAGGCCTCGTACCAGTGGTTGTTCTCGGAACCCGGAGGGCCGTAGAGACGGAGCAGGCGGCCGTAGAGCTCGAGCGCCTTCAGGCCGTCCTCGTTGTTGAACATCGGCTCGCGGTTGGGGGCGAGCCACGTGCTGCCCATCGCGTGTAGGTAGGCCGCGAACGTGGACGTGGCGGCCGCCCGCTTGCCGCGGGCCACGATGCCGTAGCCGGGCTGACCGTCGTCGGTCATGGCCTTGCCGTTGAGGGCCTTGGCCGCCGCCTCGAGCTCATCGAGGGTGGTCGGCACCTTGACGTTGTACTTCTGGAAGACGTCCTTGCGGTACATGAGAGAGCCGTTCTCGACCTGGATTGGGAGCCCCACGGTCTTGCCCTCGATGATCATGGCCTCGCGCGATTTCTCGAGAAAATCGCTCCAATTGTAGTCCGGAGCGGTCAGCGCGGGATTCTTCAGGAACTCGTCGACCGGCTGGAGCCAGCCCGCCCGCATGTACTTGAGACCTTCCTGGGCCGGCATGCTCATGAATACGTCGATCGAGCTGGCGGCGGAGGCCAGCTCGACGAGCACCTTGGCGCGAAACTGGTCCTCGGGATAGACCTCGGCCACGAGCTTGACGCCCGTGAGCGTCTCGAACTCTTTGAGATGAGGCTCGATGGCACCCTGCCACGGATGCTTGTTGAGCAGGACCCTCAGCTGGGTCCCCTTCGCCTGCTGCCAGTTGAACTGCTGCTGAGCGAGCGCCGGCGACGCCAGCGCCAGGCTCAGCGCCATCGCCAGAACCCACATCCTTCGTGTCACACTCATGAGCTGCCCTCCCTCTCTCGTCTCGGCAACGCTGCCGGAGTTGATCACGGGTGAACCAACGTCCCGACTATCGCGGGCAGTGTATATCAATTCGCGGAGGCCGTGGCGCCCGGCCTCGGCGCTCAGCCCTCGAGCTGGGAGATCATCGCGTTGGCCCGGCGGACCCGGCGGCTCAGCTCGCGCCCCAGGTTGGTCAAGATCTTGATCGCGATGTCGGGGTGACCCTTTCCCAGCGCATGAAACGCGTCCTCCGAGAGCATATAGCACACCACCTCCTCATCGGCGGTGACGGTGGCCGAGCGGGGCTGCTGGTCGAGCAGCGCGAGCTCGCCAAAGACGGTGCCCGCGGAGAAGGACGCGAGCCTGTGCTGCCGGCCCTGGCCGGGCAAGTCCACCCTGACGCTGGCCGTACCGCGCGTCATCAGGAAGAGATCGCGTTCGGCGCTGCCCTCGTTGATCACTATCTCGCCGCCGCGAAAGCTGCGACGCACGAGGAGCGCGCGCACGACGGCGCACTCGGCCTCGCTCAGGCTCTCGAGAACGCTCAGCCGGTCCACGGCGATTTCGCCGGTGAGCGCGTCCCCTGCCCCGTGGGCTAGAAGCAGCCGGTCCTCGGCCCATTCGAGCGCGGAGTCGGTATCGGCGAAGAGCGCCTCGTCGCCCAGCGCGCCAGCCACGCCCAGATCGCGCAGGGTGCTGGATACGAGATAGTTGTCGTGCGGGTGACTCAGGAGCAGGCTCCCCCCCCGTCGCTTGAGCCGCTCATTGATCTGGAGAAAGATACGCGCGCCGGTGCTGTCGAGATCATTCACGCGCTTGAGGTCGAGGATGACATAGCCCGCGCCCGCCTTCGCAGCCGCCTCCACGAGGCCCGCCAGGCCCTCGGCCGTGCCGAAGAAGATCGCGCCTTCCAGCTCGAAGACGGCGATGCGGCGCCCGTGCGCCGCGAGCAGCTCCATCAGCTTCGGATCCCGCGCCTGCCGCGAGTGCACCGTGTCCCCGTGATAGGTCCGCCGCACCACCGAGCGGCTCATGCGCACAAGGAAGAACAACACCGCCAGCAGCACACCCATGGCCACGCCCACCAGCGGATCGAAGACGAGGATGCTGGCGGCGACCAGGAAGACGACAACAAGGTCCAGGCCCATCACGCGCCAGTGGGCGCGCTCCCCCGCGAGCACTCGCGCGAGGTGCTGGAGGCTCCACGGATCGAAGAGCTGAATGCCGACGACCACGAGCATGCCGGCAAGCACCACGCGGGGCAGCACGGCGATGGCGGGGCCGAGGCAGAGTATCGTCAGCAGCACGACCGTCGCAGCGATCCCGATGGCCAGCCGTGACCGTCCCCCCGCGCGGTAGTTCGTGACGCTTGCGCCCAGATTCACCCCGCTGGGGATGGCCCCGAAGCAGGCGGCCGCCATATTGCCCACGCCGAGGCGGGCCAGCTCCCGGCTGCCGCTGGAGCGCTCGCCCGTCACGCCGTCCAGCACCCTGACGCAAAGCAGGACATCGAGCGACGAGACGATGGCCAGGCCGAAGGCGCCCACCCCGAGCGTCAGCAAGGCCGGCCAGATCTCCCGCTCCGTCAGAATCATGCCGAAGCCCGCAACGTATCTGGGCCACGGCCACGTCTCGGGCAATGGTCCGACGAGAGGCCCGAGGAGATCGCGTGCGCTGAGGGCCCGTAGCGCGTAGTAGGCGGCGCTCCCTGCGAGCAGTCCCTGGATCACCGGCGGCACCCGCTTGGTCAGCCGTGGACCGCACCACATGACCAAGGCCGTGAAGAGTCCCACCGCCAGCGTCAGGGGCTGCACGGCGGCCAGATTGGATGGAAGCTCACGGACCGGCACGTGCCGCCGGAATCCGAGCAGGGCGTCGAGCTGGGCCAGGATGATCAGGATCGCGACGGCGTTCTGGAAGCCCGCCATGACCGGCGAGGGAATGTAGCGGATGAGGCTCCCGAGGCGCAGGACGCCGATCAGCGACTGGAAGAGCCCGGCGGCGAGGACGACGAGGAATACCAGGGTCAGCGTGCGGTGGACGTCACCGCGGGCGGCGACAGCGGCCGGCCCGCGGGCCACGCCCTCGAGCACCACGGCGGCCATCACCAGCGTCACGACGCTCCTCGGCGTGTACATGAGCACGGGCGAGCCCCGCAGCAGGACGCCCGTGAGGAGCACGACGAGCGCGCTGAGGAGTCCCGCGACGATGCCGTAGGACACGTACCCCTCGCCGAGTGGCTGGAGCGCGAGAATCCCGTACCCCAAGCTCAGCGGAATGGTCAGGATGCCGGCGCTGACTCCGCCCGCGATGTCACCCCGGAGACCAGACCGCCCAAGCATGATGCCGTGCCCTCACTCTCGTTCCCGGCGAGATACTGGCCAAGGCAGACACCGAAGCACCGAACTTTCCGGCCGCGGCCGCCGAGCGATGGTACCCCAAAGTCTCGGGCGGCAGGGGTTGCGTCGGGGCGCGCCGGGCCAGGATGCTACAGCTTGCCGACGAGATACATGCTGCCGGTGGGCGCGGGCACGCCACCGGCCGGTTCGAGCGTCACCGCGAAGGTGTCCAGGTCCTCGCCGGCTTGAAGCGGCGGCACCCTCAAGCTACCGGCACCCTTGGCGTCCACGGCGAAGACACCTGCCGGCACCGGCGCGCCCTTGCCGGCGATCGCCCACAGCTCATAGACCTTGCCCTCGGGCGCCGGCGGCAGGCCTTGGGCAACCAGCAAGCCGCCGGCGGTGGCGTGCCACAGCATCCGGCCCCTGGCCTCCGGCGCGGGTGGGAGACCCGAGAGCGCGATGATCCGGGTCGCCGGATCCCGGAGGATGGTCACCAGCGCCTCCTGACGCGCGAGCTCCTGCTTGAGCAGCACCTGCTCTTTGGCCAGCTGGCTGATCCGCCGATCGTAGACGGTCGAGACGATCAGACCGACCGCGATGGCGGCGATGCCAGCGGCCATGGCGCCCACCGTCACAACTGTCCAGAGTGATCGGCGCGCGGGCGCCGGCCGTGCCGAGGACAGCACCTGCGTCAGACTCCCGCGTGAGCGGCCCTCGGCATCGATGCGTGCCATAAGCGCCGCCTTCACTGCCGGCGGTGCGACCTCCGCCGTCTCGGCGGCGAGATCCGCTACCGTGGATTCGAAGTCGCGGAGCGCAGCCCGAGCCTCCGCGTCGCCCGCGGCGAGCAGGGCTTCGAATCGCGCGCGATCCTCCACCTCGAGGGCGCCTAGAGCATATCCCGCGGCCAGCTCGATGATCTCGTCGCGGTTCATGCCCGCGTCGTCCCCTCTCGCTTCATCAGGCTCCTCAGGCGCTCGAGGGCGAGCCGGGCCCGCGTCTTCACGGTGCCGAGCGGCTCGCCCAGGCGGTTAGCGATCTCCGACTGCGTCAGCCCCTCGAAGAAGGCCAGCTCGACCACGCGCCGCTGCGGCTCGGGCAAGCCGTCCAGAGCGGACCGGACGAGTCCGCGTCTCTCGGCCACGACGCCGGGGTTCTCCATCGGATGGTCGGGAGCGCTCGCCACCGCCTCATCCACCGGCGCCACGAAGGTCTTCTCTCTTCTACGTATGGCACGCAGCCTATCGATTGCTCGCGTCTTCGCACGCATGACGACCCACGCCTCGGGAGTGCCTCGATGTGGATCATAGCGGGCGGCCTCTTGCCAGATCTGCCAGAAGACCTCCTGCAGCACCTCTTCCGACGCGGCGGGATCGCGCAGGATCCGCCGGATGAGCCCCAGCGCGAGCCCCGCGAAGGCGTCGTAAAAGCGTCCGAAAGCTTCCCGGTCGCCCTGGGCGATCCGCGCGAGGAGCCCCGCGGAGGCATCCGGAGTCGGCACGCTCACGCTTTGCATATGGCCGTAATGACTACCAGCCCCCACATCCCGGGTCAACACATCCGCGGGCCCCTGCCCGTTCGTAGGGCTGGGTATCAGGGAGCGCTGGCGTGGAACTCCTCAACCGATGGAGGCAAAACCATGACGTGGCGACAGAGGATCGGGGCGCTGGCGGCGGTGGTGGCACTGGTCACGGGCTGCGGCGGCAGTATGCAGGGCGACAAGATGGCAATGGAGAGGACGTCCCTCTACGACAGGCTGGGTGGCAAGCCGGCGATCACGGCCGTCGTCGACGACTTCATCGGCAACGTCGCGGGCGACACGCGCATCAACCAGCGCTTCGCCACCGCCGATATTCCGCGGCTCAAGGCCATGCTGGTGAACCAGATCTGCGAGGCCTCGGGCGGCCCCTGCAAGTACACCGGCGCCAGCATGAAGGACGCGCACCGGGGCATGAAGATCACGGACGCCGAGTTCAATGCCCTCGTGGAGGATCTCGTCAAGAGCCTCGACAAGTTCAAGGTGCCCGCGCAGGAGAAGGGTGAGCTTCTCGCCGCGCTCGGTAGCATGAAAAGCGCCATCGTGAATCAGTAGCGCCGGGCCTGGCAGGGTGATTGCCTGCGACACTGACCGGTAGCGGCGAAGTCACTACAGACGCCGATAGTCTCCCCTGCCCTCGGACCGGAGGACCGTGACGCCGTCGACCCTGTTACCAACCGCTCGGTTGGTAACAGCAAAATGAGGTTCAAAAGCCCATGAGAAGAGACCCGGCGGCGGTAGTGACACTGTCGAAAATCCAGTCGATTCGAGGCCAGACCGGCCGTCGGCACAGCCCAACCATGCATCAATATTGCTGGCTGGCCCGGTGGCCCCCTTCTTGCTGTTCAGGTCGTATGGATCACAGCGAGCTGCGCACCAGGATTCGCCTTCTCATGGCCTCGGGCGAGTTGCCGCCAAGCGGGTCGCTGGCTGACAAGATTCTTCCTGGCCAGGCCGTCCGGGTAACGAGGGTCGTCATCGGCCGATCAACGTGGGGACCGTGCTTGATCTGCGATGAGGCTGACCCGATGGTGTCCTACACGTATGCCGACCGAAAGG